>ERZ778503.3-NODE-3-length-322213-cov-17.184062_pt1 | contig 322213 bp, 264 predicted proteins | sample MGYA00510047_ERZ778503 | MGnify/ENA primary metagenome ERZ778503 (study PRJEB29527, sample SAMN07138965) | mouse gut metagenome | material: feces | host: mouse | place: China:Nanjing | collected 2016-01-25 ... | reverse complement strand
AAACGGCACGGTCGCCAGCCACGAACGCTACCTGTACCGAGGCTACCTGCAGATAAGCCGCCCTGGACATGCTCAACAGCCGGAACGTGCTCCGGACACTGTTGTGGGATCCTCTGGAACCGGTGGCCACCCGCCCCCTGGCCCTCGTGCAGGGCGCTTCCCTGTACTGCTACGGCGTGGACTTCAACAAGAATGTGACGGAGGTCTTCGACGCACAGGGAACGATCGCGGCGGCTTACGATTACTCCCCCTATGGAACAGCCACCCGCACCGGAAGACTCGTCCAGCCCGTCCAGTGGTCCGGCGAGATGCACGACGAAGAACCCGCCCTGGCCTATTACAATTACCGCTTTTACAACCCAAAAGACGGCAGATGGATCAATCGCGACCCCATCGCTGAACAGGGAGGATGGAATCTTTATGCGTTCCTCGGGAACAGCCTTCAAGATAAGTTTGATGCTTTGGGGTTAGAAGATAAGAAAAAAGATAAAGAATTTCTTGGATATGTTTATGATCAAATTTTAGAAGGAACAGACATATACATTTGTGAAACAACAGGATTGAAAATAAATGACAAAATTTTAAATAATACAGTTTCAGAATCCATGAACGCTTTTAAGGAAGCTAATAGTGCTAATCAAGCGGCAAGCAATATTAGATATGCAAAAGATTTTAGTAAAAAAGTGTCTAAACTTTATAAAGTAACTCCTGGAACAAAAATTCCCGGAGTAAAAATTTCTTCAATTAAAGATATAATTGATTTTGTTTATATCAAAAGAGATGAAAAAGTTGCATATCAACAATTTTATAAAGCTGCTACACGATATCAAACGCTAAAGAAAAGACATTCTCAAGTTGTTTTGAATTATGCGTAGCCATGGGAGAGTATGCAAAAGTATTTTTAAAAAATGATTTAGGAAAAGGAATAGTTAAATTTTCTACTGACTATTGTATTTCTAAATGTAATAAAAGGCATAAAACATTAGATTAACAAAACATGAAAAATATCTTCAATATATTAATATTCAGCGCCATAATAAATATAACCCAAGCACAAGGCAATATAGAAATTTTGAAACAGATCGTTCAATCCGCAGATTTATTTCAAGATTTTCCTATAATAAAGTTCATAGATACTAATAAAAATTTAAATGATACCACAAGATACACACAGATATCATATTATCGGGATAGGTTTGAAGCTTGGAAAAATATTCAAACAGTGACATCTGGAGTTATCAAATTCAAAAAAGACAATGTAGTAGGTAGATCATATGATGTTATTCAAATAGATCAGAAAACTGGAAAGCCTGTTCCAAGTTTTTGTATGTTTGGTGGTCGAGATGCAGCAATTTATACATATCAAGTTTTGAAAATCGGACAAACCATGTATTTGTGCCACCAATGGTACAATGAATTATGGAAACCTGTTCATAATGAATGGGGAATATCTAGTGTAATAATCAAACACGATTCTTTCCGAGACAGAGCTATTATGTTCTTTTTGGATAAGGAAAAAAAATCATATGTCTTACCATGCGGAGTTGCCTCAGCCTTGTATGAGAAAAAAAATCAAAAGATTGTATTAACATTTTTTGATCGTAAAAATCAGCTTACCGAGCTGAATAATGAAGAATACCGTATTTCCAAAATAGAAGCTTCATGTGATAATGACAATATAACATGTTATCTGAATGATAAAAAAATTGATATGCAATGGTCCAAAATAGGAAATTGGAGAGAAATGATGATTTATAATTTATGGACTTATGGCAACGGAATTGATTGGAAGAATTGACACTCCTGTATCAGAGCTATAATGCCCCCTTAGAATGCCCGACTGCCCGCACGCAGTGGCGTGGAACGGAACCCGCTCGCAGCGACAGCTTCAGCTACAACGGCAGAAACGAACTCACCGCCTCCACCCTGAGCGCCGCCCCCTACGGCTACAGCTACGACAACATCGGCAACCGCAAGACGGCACGGGAACCGGCCGAGGAACTCGCCTACGCGGCCAACGGGCTCAACCAGTACACCGGCATTGAAGAAAGCGGGGAAACGCCTTTTGTGCCGACGTACGACGCCTCGGGCAACCAGACCTTGATCAAGACGTCAACGGGCGTGTGGACCGTGGTCTACAACGCGGCCAACCGCGCGGTGAGCCTCACCAGCCGGGACGGCGCGACAGTCGTGGAATGCGGCTACGACTATCAGGGACGAAGGTACATGAAGAAAGTGACCCAAAACGGCACGGTCGCCAGCCACGAACGGTACCTGTACCGAGGCTATTTGCAGATAGCGGCATTGGATATGCTGGACAACCGGAATGTGCTCCGGACACTGTTGTGGGATCCTCTGGAACCGGTGGCCACCCGCCCCCTGGCCCTCGTGCAGGGCGCTTCCCTGTACTGCTACGGCGTGGACTTCAACAAGAATGTGACGGAGGTCTTCGACGCACAGGGAACGATCGCGGCAGCTTACGATTACTCCCCCTATGGACAGGCGGCTTCCACGGGCAGCCTCGTACAACCCGTCCACCTGTGGGATATCAAAAGCAGCAATGTCGCAGAACTCATGCACACAACGGCTGGAATCCTCATTATCATATTTTTACAGTTAATCAGTCTCCTAGAGTAGCTGGTTGCCGGTGTTTCGATAAACGTACTACAATTTCGAACAATCCCTATTATCCTGAATATACAGGTGACCTACCAAGGAGGAATTGAAACCATCAAGTAACAAAAATTATGGCAAATTATTTTTCAGGAGAAGAAATCAAAGTTGGAGATCTCATTACTACAGATAACGGACATGACAAAAATAAAGTAATGAAATTAATAGATAACACATATTTAATGCAATCTTATGGTTTAGATTGTTTTGGCGCATTATTATCTAGCAGCAGCGTTAAAGGAATGATCTTTGTATCGTTTAAAGAACTTTCATCTCCAGATACAAAATTTATAAGAAGGAAAACAATTTAAATAAAATTATGAAAACATGAATAATCATTTTAACAGATCTTTCTTTTCTATCAGGAAGCAATTTGTCATTTGCAGAAAAGGAGCAAAAGAACACACGGCAAGAATTTTTTTTTTGGAGATGATCATTGTGTGACTAGATTTAATTTTTTTGAAAACTATTCAACTGATTAATACGGAAAAATATACACATTCAGTATTCAATTTCTCAAGACTGGATATGGTTAAATGGAATATTTGATAGCAGAAAGTATAATAACCGAAAATATAAATTATCCTTCTTTCCCGCATGAGTATGAACTCATCATAAATAATTGGGAAAATGTAAAAAATAGTGTGAGGAAATAAAAAATAATGATTATTATAAATCTTCTGCTTTTAAAAATTGTCATGAATGACATGATTGCAATATGCAATGGATTTTTTAAGATATGGGAAAAATAGTTTTAGTCAAAAAATATAATATATTCTACGGATTTTTATTTTCTAATTGATGCAATAGCAAGTCTTTCTTATTCTGTATTAAGAGCTATGATGCCCTGGGACACGCGACCATACGCACGCAGTGGTGGGGAACGGAATCCGTCCACAGCGACAGTTTCAGTTACAAGGCAGAAACAAACTCACCGGAGTTACCCTGAACACCACCCCTACAGTACAGCTACGATAACATCGGCAACCGCAAGACAAACGCAGGAGACAGAGAAAAAATTTATAAATGCCTATTCAATTTTATACATCTTCACGAAATTGTTATGAATTAAGATTTATTGCAACAATATATCGCCATCCGGTATACGACGAAACTTTCGAAATCTAAAAAATCATATTATGTCAAAATATATAATAATTCCTATTATTTTCACATCAACAATAGTTTATGGAGATAATCAAAAATTTAATGAATATGCAATTTTTTGCGAAAAAATGATTGTCACATTGCAGAGCTGCACGGATGAAAAATCCACTTTTTCACACTCTTCCGAATTTCCTATTATTTTATATACTGTTTTAAATGAAAATCCTTTGAAAGATTTTTTTAAATCTCAAAAGGGAGCTTTATATCATATTATGCTATTGGCGGAGATAGAAAGATTGAACCATCACAAATGGTTCAATCTTTCCTCTATGAAAAATCATGTTAATCAAATAAAATCAAAAAATACCTTATGCAACGGCATAGAGGATCCAAGTTCTGCTGTTTCCGCCAAGGAAAAAATTATTAATTACGTAAATAATTTAAATGATAATAAATCAGATGTACTCTATTTAATTTCATATTTATTGGATATATACAAAATTAATGATTTGGAATTGTTTATGAAAATCATGTCGATATCAGATTGCGAATTGCTCAAAAAAATAGATATGATAGAAAAAAAGATTGGTTCTTTACAAATTAATCATCTGGAACGGACGACGATCAAACATTTGATAAAAGAAATTCAAAACAAATATAAAATACATGAAAATATTTATAATGAATTAAGAAAAAAATTAAACAGTAACATAGATTGATTCGTATTAAGAAGAATTTGTATATGATAAAATTGCTTCTCCGAGAGAAATCATGCTTGTCTCCAGCAGCCTGAGCTATGATGGCCTGGATGCCGTCCCCTCCTACGGTTACAGCTGCGACAACATCGGTAACCGCAAGACGGCACAGGAATTGGCCTAAGAACTCTCCTACGCAGCCAACCGCGCGGCGAGCTTCACCAGCCGAGACAGAGCGACCATCTTGGAATGCGGCTACGACCGCCAGGAACGAAGGTACATGAAGAAAATCACCGTCAACGGGACAGTCGCCAGCCATGGACGAACCTGTACCAGGACTATTTACAGATAGCCGCCTCTTGACTGCCGGATGCCGAACAAATAAAATGAATAAAGAGAACCCTATATTTGTTTTCCCGGTTTATCATAACAAATACCATGCTTGATTTTCTCGTTTTCCTGCTGGATATCCCGTCCCTTCTTGCTGATTTTTCTCCCCGCGCCAAGCATAAGGGAGAATCACCGTACTGGCGTTTCATGGGGCTTTTTTTACTGACTGCAGAACTGGTTATTCTATTTTTATGGGATATTACGGAAAGCCCGCCAGCTCTTGTAGCCTGTATTACTTTGGGCCTCTGGCTGATCGCGCACCTCTCCATCCGCGCCTTCAGGAACGGGAAAAACGTAAACGGCCTCTCCGTCCGTTCCGCTCCGCCATTTTCCTCACAGGCGCCACAAAGAAATGAAGCCCCTACCCCGTATCTCCCTGAAAGGGAATAGCTATATAATTTATTTATTATCAATCATTTTAAAATATATACCCGGATTTTTGTCATACAAATTTCTTCTTTTTGAACGGATGCTCCTGTCCGGGACTCTAACCTGCATCAGCAACAAACCGGGCGGCGGGAGGTAGAGAGACCGCCGCCCATTATGGGGAGTTCTGAGTTTCATAGGTAATATAGTTGGATAAAAAACCCGCACGGGGGAAACCCTGTGCGGGTTTATTCATCCCCCCTCCCGGAATGCCGGAAAACAGGGCCGGAGCAGGCCGCAGAAAATCATGGCTGAACCAAATTAAGGCTTGAGAGTTGAAGGCATCTCGCTAATCTGGCTTCAGCAAGAATCATCTGTTATCATGGTCACCAAGAACGAACCGAATATTTACGAAACGGGAGTACTGGACTCCAATGCGGAAGGCAATTTTGTCTATACCACCCTGGACGCCGCCATCAACTGGATTCGTAAAAATTCCCTCTGGCCCATGCCGATGGGTCTTTCCTGCTGCGCCATTGAGTTCATGGCCGTGGCCTGTTCCCGGTATGACCTTTCCCGCTTCGGCTCGGAAGTGACACGTTTTTCCCCCCGCCAGGCGGACGTGATGATTGTAGCCGGCACCGTCACTTATAAAATGGCCCTGGCTGTCCGCCGCATCTGGGACCAGATGCCGGAACCCAAGTGGTGCATCGCCATGGGCGCGTGCGCTTCCACCGGCGGCATGTTCCGCTCCTATTCCGTACTCCAGGGCGTGGACAAGATTCTTCCCGTGGACGTTTACATTTCCGGTTGCCCGCCCCGTCCGGAGGCTATTCTGGAAGCCCTGCTCACCCTGCGCAAGAAGCTGGATACCCAGCAGCCCGCACGCACTTTCTTCAAGAAGGAAGAACCTCGCGAAGCCAACGCTCCCGTCCCGGTCAACACGGAAATGCCCCTTGAATAAGTTTTTTCAAACGTTTCTTCCGTTCACTTTTACCATTTTTTCTCCATGCTTTCTCTAGAATCACAGATTAAAACCGCCGCAGACAACGCCCAAAACCGCTTTGGGAAAGACATCATCACGGACCGCTACGAATTCCGCGGAGATATTACGCTGACCGTCGCGCGCCAAGCCGTGGCGGATGTTGTCCGCTGGCTGCGGGATTCCGCCGGGTTTGATATGCTGGTTAACCTTTCTTCCGTGGACAATATGGGGGAAAGCCCCCGCTTTGAAGTCAACTACACGCTGACACAGTCGGAAACGGGAGCAAACCTGAGCCTCAAGACGAAGGTGGACGATGGCGAAGAAGTGCCCAGCGTCACGGAAATTTTCCAGTCCGCCAACTGGCACGAACGTGAAGCATGGGACCTGATGGGCATCAAGTTCTCAGGCCATCCTGATTTGCGCCGCATTTTGATGTGGGAAGGTTATCCTTATTTCCCTCTGCGAAAGGATTTCCCTGTTCAAGGCGTACCTACTGAACTGCCGGGCGTCGCCTTTACGGAGGCGGCTCCCACCCAGGGAGCGCCGTTCGCTACGGAACAAGGCCGCTGCCCCAGCGCCTGCCGCGAACCCCGGTCCCATAAATTCTAGCCCATTTTCCAGCCCCGCAAGGCGGGGTCCCACCCATGACCCGACTCATCCTGCCCATATGCATCATCAGCCTGCTCAGCGGCTGCCAGGACGCCAACCCGGCAGAGCGGGAATGGAAGGAGCAGTTATATAAAAACCTGGCAATCGTGGGGGCCAGGAACTGGATTGTCATCGCGGAATCCTCCTTTCCCGCCTACACGGGAACCGGCATCAGAACCATGGTTTCCGACAAGACATCGGACGAAGTACTCCTGGATGTGCTGAATATGCTGGAAGAGGAAGCCCACGTGGTGCCCCGCATCATGATCAGCTCGGAGCTGCGCAGCATTACGGAGGACTATGCTCCCGGCATTAAGCGCTACCGCAACAATATCAATAAAATGCTTCCTGGGCGCCAGCATTTTGAACTGATGAGCCGTACGATCAATTCCCTGATCGAAGACGCGGCCAGGCAATTCAACGTTCTGGTCATTAAAACCAAGACATCCCTGCCTTACTCCAATATTTATATTGAACTGGATTCCGGGTACTGGAATTCGGAATCGGAAACGGTACTCCGCAAGTCTCTGGAAGCCAGGGACGCCGCCAACCGCCGCGCGGCCCAGGACAGAGTGCTGGACGTGCCGCTGGTTCCGGGAGCCGCGCCTGCGCCACAGGGCAGCAAGGAAAATCCGCCAATGCCGGGAGCTCCCGCCTCCCCCGCGGACAACCTGCCGGAGCTCCCGCGGGAAAACCGCCAACCGGCTTCCCCCTCCGGAGACAAGGCCCCCGGCGTGCCTCCGCCTCCCATCAGGGATCCTCTGGGAAGGAAAACCGCCATTGCCAGATTTTCATGAACCATCATATGGACAAGGCTACAGAAGAACGCCTCCGCGCAGAGGCATGGGTAGGGGACGCCATTTTGGCGTTGTACGTCAGGGAATGGATTCTGGCGGAGGAAGGAGCGATCAACGGCAAGCTTTTCGTAGAATTCACCAGCAATGATTTTCTGCGCCGCACCGGCAACGCCACAGGCGTAGAAGCGGAGATAGGCCGCACTTTCAAAGCGGGCGGCCTGGAAGCAGCCTATGCATGGATTGAGCATCATTTGAAGCCCCGCATGGAGGAACGCTGGCACACCCTGCGCAGAAAAGCCCTCCGGTAAACTGCCGCCGCCATGCCCTCCACCGGAACACCCCTGCCTTGGGACCGCGGCAACGGCCCCTGCGTGATGGCCCCGCCCCATTTGAGGGGCTGGGCGGAAGAGGCCGCCGCCTTTCTTTCCCTCCGGGGCATGGACGGAATCACAGCCTTCGCCACCTCCGGCTCTTCCGGTTCTCCGCTCAAAGCCATTTTGTTTACCCGCCGCGCCCTGGACATATGCGCGCGCGGGGCATTGGAACATTTACATGCGGAAAGCGGGGACTGGTGCTGCCCGCTGCCTGTATGGCATGTGGGGGGCGCCATGATCTACCTGCGCGCGGCCCTGGCCGGAACCGCCGTCCATACGCTCCGCGGAAAGTGGTGCCCGCAGGCTTATGCCGACCTGATGAAAAGTTCCGGAGCCAGATGGTCCTCCCTGGTCCCCACGCAGGTAGTGGATCTGGTCAGCCTCGGCCTCCGCGCGCCTTCCACCGCCGGGTGCATTATCGTAGGCGGCGGCGCGCTGGACACGGAGACGGGACGGAAAGCACGCACCCTTGGCTGGCCCGTAGTGCAGAGCTACGGCATGACGGAAGCCGGCTCCCAATTAGCCACGGCCCTTCCCGGAGATTCCTTCCATACGGACCGCCTTTCCCTTCTGCCCCATTGGGAAGCTCAGACGGACAAAGGCGGCCTCCTGCGCTTCCAGGGGAAAGGCAAATTGTTCGGCCGCCTGCTGACGCAGTCTCATGGAGGGTTCCTTCTGGAAAGGGTCGCTCCGCAGGAGTGGTGGAGCACCAACGACCTGGTGCGCCTGGAAGGGCGTTTGCTGACCTTTCTGCGCCGGGCGGACAGACTTGTCAAAGTCCTGGGGGAACTGGTGGATCCGGATGCCGTTCAGGACGTTTTGCGCCGCAGCGTTCCGGAGGCTGTCGTGGAGGCAGTTCCACATCCGCGCGCCGGAATGGAACTGGTCGCCTGCGGCCCTTCCGCCGCCCCTCTGGAGCAAGCCTGCCGCGAGTGGAATGCGTCGGCCCCAGGCCCCCAGCGCATCCGCGCCGTCATGGAAACGCCCATTCCCCTCACGGTCATGGGAAAGCTGGACAGAAACCGGCTGCGCTCCCAGTTGAGCGATCATCCGGAAAAGTTGAAGGGAATTTACTAAAAGGTAATCTTCCGGGGATATTCATCAAAAGAATCCGGACCTGATGGAATGAAGAAATACGGCGGGGTTGGAATCCCCAATCCCTTGCCCACTTCATTCATCCCGTCTCCCAGGAAGCCATTTTCCTCCGCCTTGCGGGCTTCCGCACGCGTCTTCGGAACCACCCGGTCCCACTCCATTTTTTTTCTTTAAAAAAAGAACGTGACATGACCAATAATTAAACATTCAGACACGTGAAAAACGCTTGTAGGGCAGAGGTTTTTCCTGCTAGAAAAGAGTTGACCCATGCGAGCCCGTCTTTTGCTTATTCCCTTTATTTTTTCCGTTCCGGCTTATGGCCAGGACATTCCGTCCGCCGCAGCGGCAAATCCCTCCGGGCAGGTGAAATACGCTCCGGTCCGGGACCTCTCCCAACTGCCTATGGACGGCGGCTGGACGTACGGGGAAGTGCTGGACAAAGCCGCGGCCGGAGACTTCCGGGCCAATATGCTGGCCGGGGAATACTGGATGGGGCTTTATTACCTGAACCGTGGAGACCTGCCGCTGGCCTGCCTGGAACATATGCAGCATTTTTTCCGTGATGCGGCCACGGCATCCGGCCATCCGGCACCCAAGCTCATGATGACGGATCCTTACGGGATTTTCGGGATTTTCAAGGCGCAACCCATGCAACCGGAACATGCGGAATGGCTGGCTGCCTGCCGCAAGCTTGCGGAAAAGGGAGACATGGATGCCGTTACGGCCCTGTACACCGTCACGGATCTTCCGGAAGCCGAGTTGAGACGCTACCTGGCCCCCCTGGAAAAGAAGGCCGCTTCCGGCGACCAGGATGCGCTGGCCCAGCTCGCTTTCATCAAAGTGGATTGGCTGAAGGAAAATCCCGCCAACGTTATCGAGACCCTGAAGCAATACCGGAAAAACGCCAAACCGGTTCTCCTGGCGCGGATAGGGGAACTGGCCCTTGCCCTGGACGGCAAGGACGGCAGGGGATGGAGGGATACGGCCATTCAATCCCTTTCCCGGGCTGCGGAAAAGGGGCACGCGGGGGCCATGCGGCTTCTGGCGGAATTGACGAAGGGGGCCGCACCGGCACAGGCCGGAAAGCTTTTGGCGGAACTGCGCTCCAGAGGGGATCTGGAAACTCTGCTGGCGGACCTCTCCGCCGGCATGAAGGAAAAAACAGGGGGAGGGAAAAGCTCCCTCCTCCAGCCTTTGTTCGAGCAGGCCAGGAAACTGGGCAGCAATAACGCCTGTGCCTGGTACGCCCAGTTAATTTCCGAAGCGCAGCCCCCGCAGGAACAGGAGCTGCGCAAGTCGGCCCTTGATCTGCTGTCCCTTCATGACGAACGGGGCATGCCATACCTGAAGGAACCTCTTTCCTTCCCCCAGAAAAAACTCAACCAGCTTCCCCCCTACGCCAAGACACATAAGGAGCTTGAGCTGGCCTCTCAGCTTGGGGACACAGATTCCAGCGTACAGTTGGGCGAGCTGTGGAAGGAGGAACTGGCCAATACACTGGATTCCGTAGGGAAGGCCCATGAAGCGCGGGAAAATATGCGCGTATGGTACAGGCAGGCAGCGGAGGAAGGCCACCCCCTGGCCAGGCTGCGCCTGGCCCAAATGGAAAACCCGGACTTAATGGACAAACCGTCCGCAGAACCTGCCAGAACGCTGCTGAACGATTGCCTGGCAAAAGCCGCCGCAGGAGATTTCATCACGCTGAAAGGCATTTCCGAATACGTCACGCCGGAACAATGGGAACAGCTGACCGCCACCCTCCGTAAAAAAGCTCAGGGGGGGAACGCCCGCAGCCAGGCGGATCTGGCATACCTGATGTTATTCAGTTACAGGAGCGAAGAATCCGGCTACCCGGAAGCCCTGGCCTGGGCCCGGCTTTCCGCCGGACAGGGAGATCCCTGCGGCATGTACGTGCTCGGCCGCGCCCTTATTTATGAATTCGGCTTGGAAAAACGCATGGCCGAGGGGGATTCCTGGATGTTCCGGGGAGCCTTGAAAGGCCATGTGGATGCGGCGGACATGTGGAGTTCCAACAATGAGAACCTGCAGCCTTACAGCGCCATGATGCACGGTCTGGCGGCACGGGGACATATCCCCTCCCTGCTTTTCCTGGCCAACCAGGCGGCCTATCCCCAGAATACGGGGGAAACAGCGGCCCTGGACAATGGATCAACTTCCGCCTGCCAGCAGGTCAAGCTGACCCTGAACGGAGGGGACGCCAACACTCCGCCGTGGCTCCGGAAACCGGAACAGAAGGGTAAGGGGGAAGATATTCCGGCGGATGCCGGAACCGTTCCTCCCTGGATGACCCCGTCCGGCAGGGAACGCCAGGCCCCGGCCCCGAAAACCATCAATCCGGAAGCCGTGAAGTTCTGGGAACAAGCTGTGGAACTCGGCAGCCTGACGGCACTGGACGAGCTGGCCAATTATTATGAAACCGTGGCAGGGAATGTGCAGGAGCCTGCGGAACGGCAGCAGCTTCTGGCCTCTGCCATGACGGCAGCCACCGCCCTGGTGAAAAAGGAGGACGTACGCGGTTTCAAGAGGCTGGCCCGCTATTACGAGCAGGGCATCGGCGTGCAGCCGAACAGGGAACTGTACAAGGATTATGTACTGAAAGCCGCGGAAACCAGGGATCCGGAAGCTCTGGTGGAGAAGGCGCGCCTGCTCATCAAGGGAGAGGATCTGGAGCCGGACCCGAAAATGGCGCTGGATATTCTGACCGATCTGGAAGAGAACCAGACGCATGCGGTGCCCGGCATGCATTTCCTGCTCGGCTACTTGCATGAAGAAGGCCTCGGCACCCCGCAGGATATGGCCCTGGCCTATCAGTTTTACATCAAGGGGGCGGAACAGGACGACGCCAAGTGCATGAACAACCTGGGGTCCATGTATGAACGCGGAACTGGCGTAGCCAAGAACCTGGCCGAAGCCCAAAAGTGGTATGAACGGGCGGCGGAGCTGGGGAATGAAGACGCTCTTGCCAATGTGGAACGGGTAAGGGAAAAACTCAACACGAAGAAGAAATAGGCTCCTTTCCCGTTCCGGAAATGCCACGGAATGGCGGTGGAACACAAATTTTTGGCACAGGTTTCTGCAGACGGCAGAAAATAATGCGTGCGAAGCGGACGCGATTTTTTAAAGCGCCCCTGCCTGTTTCAAAGGAAGCAATGCTTTTGTAATTCGAATATCTTGTACAAACAGCCGCCCGTCCGGTTGCGGTACGGGCACGCGGTGCTCCCCAGCCGGGCATGCCCCGCCGGACCGTATAGATTTCTCAAAAAACGGAAGCAGGAACGGAATTTTTTTCAGAAAGGACGTACCTAAGTTATTCCCGAGTCACTTTCAACCGCAGAAACCGGCGTTCCATCCCGCTTTCCCGTACGGGTTCCGCATCCCAAAATTCGGCAGCCGTCTTTCCGGCGGTTTCCACTTCTCCCAGGGAAATCCAGTCGACCAGGTCCGTGGAGGCTTCCACTTCATGCTTCACATCCGTTGCCTGCGGATTTACAGGCCAGCGCAGCACCAGATGCAAGCATCCGTCCTCCCCCTCTTCCAGCGTTACTTTCGTAACGCTCCCGCAGGGTTTCAACGGATCCTGTCCTGTGGCGTATTTCATCAGGTTGGGGATACCGTCCCCGGCAGGAACGGCATCCGCAGCCGTCCGGTCCGCGGCAGCATCCGGAGGGAAGGAGTCCTGCACCCACTTGTCGTAGCCCGTCAATTCGGCGCCATCCTGCGTTATAATGACAGAGCATTCCTGTTTGTCGGAAGAACGGAAGATTACCGTTCCGGACCGTCCGTCAGCGGATTTGTTTTCCGCCGCCGTCAAAATGACTGTAGTCCGGCCGATTCCCGAAACGGCGGAGGCGGAAATCCAGTCCGGACAATCTGCGACCACCCAGCCCAGAGCCTTCTCTTCCGACTGCACTTCCACCGCCACGGCGCCGCCCCCGGCCGGGACGATTTCCCCTGCAGAAGAAAGGGCAAAGGGGGCCGGAGTATCCGGATAAGCGGTGGAGGAAACATAACGGTTGGCGGCCCGGAGCAGGCAGCATTCGTCAAAGTAGTTATTCTTCCCGGCGGAATCCGCCACATCCATTCCCAAATCCCAGTACATGAACCCAGCCACCTGCTGTTCACTGATGTAGCGGGCCTTTTTCCTGACCGTATCCACACCGTTGAAGTGCAGCGTCTTAACCTTGCCTCCGCCATAATTGAAGCTGGCGGAATCCAGAGAAGGCTCCTCCCGCACTCCGGCGCAGGCTGAGACAATGTCCCGGTAAGCCCGAATATCGGCGCCCTGCCCCGCGCCCGGAGTCCCCTGGAACGGAGCGCTGAGCATGATCTTGGAGTCCGGATAGCCCCATGAACGGTATGTTCCGCATGCGGAAACCATGCTGCTATATCCGTTTACATCAATCTGGGGGCCATAATTCTGGAACGTGAAATAATCCACATAACGCATGCAGGCCGCCGGGAATTTGTAATAGTAGGTATGCAAGGAAATGGTAAAAAACATATCCGGGGAAGCCGCCCGGATAGCCCTGGCCAATTCTCCGTAATTATTCCAGGCGGCCGTATCGTTCTGGTCAATCCATTCGAAGTCCAGATCCAGTCCGTCCAATTGATGCTTGCGTACCACTTCCGCCACATTTTCGGCAAAAGCCTCACGGGCATTTGCATCAGACAGCATGGCGGACCAGTTCCCGCCGGAGACACCCAGCCGTATCCGCATTCCGGAAACGCCTTCAGTCAGCCTGCGGAGGATACGGACATGTTCCACCCAGGAAGCTGTATCATGGCCAAATTGGTCACTTGTCCCCCAGCGGCCCACCAACAGCCTGTCTCCCCAGCTGTGCTGGACAGCCGCCCCCAGGCGGGCCGCCGCACGGGCCTCATGCCACACGCGCATTTCATCAATTCTGCCATCCAAATTCCTTCCTATGACGGCATTGGCAGTTCCCTCCATTTCCCCCGCATCCGCAGCGGCCGTGCTTACGGCCTCCCCGTCCACATAAAAGGACGCCGTATCCGCAGAAGAATTCCTGACGAAGGCCAGCCAGAAATACCTGCCGGCTTCCACAGGCGGCAAATCCGCCTCCCAGGCTTTATCCGGGCCTGCCTGGGTACGGACCCTGTAATGGTCTTCCTTCCATTCCAGCCTCATGGAAACGTTATCATTTTCAAACAGCACCGCCTCCTGTCCGTCTCCGTCCAAAGCCATACGGACTTCCACGGTAAACGCTCCGGAACTGCCGCCGCCCAGCAAACCTCCGCCCACGTTCATGTAAGCCCCTTCCCCGGAGAAGTCCAGGACATTGGAACATTCCCCGTCAGACGGCAGCAGAACCACACCGGAGCTTTCCGTCACGTCATTGTCCGGATATTGAAAATTGAGAGAACCGTCCGCGGCCGGCGTAACGGAATTGATGTAGATCAAATCGGAATTATTGATGAGATGGGCGCGCGCCGGCCAGTCATAAATAACATGCACATTCCTCACATACGCCGTCACCAGCATGTAACGGAACGTTTCATTATCCGTGACAATGGAAAATTCAGTCCCTTCAGGGGCAACCGCCTGGTAAGGGCGCACAAAGGCGCTCCCTGTCTTTTCCGCAAATTCCGTCCACTTGGCATCACGGAAATCCCCATCCAGACGCCAGCAGCCCACCAGCCTCCCATACCTGGGATGGGACAGGGGCAACGGTCCGTTCAAGAAAAAGTCGTCTTCCTCCCCGCCCAGAGCCGCATTCCAGAAACGCAGTTCATCCAGAGCACCCTTGAACCCCGCCTCCAGCACAATCCCTTTCCAGCCTGATTTCATGGCCTGCAGGTAAGGCGACCGCGGCGAGGAAACGGCCAGGCCTCCGTCCACATACAGACTGATAACCTCCTCCCCGACGGAGACGGCTACATGGTGCCATTCCCCCGCAGCCAATTCCTTCCCGGCAGCTTTCACGGAAGCGACGGAATCCCCATCCGGAGCAGACAGAGCCAGACAACCGTGTTCCAGGGAAACAGACGCATTTCCCAAAGAAATGATTTTTCCCGTGACGGCATCATCATTGGGCCTGACCCAGAATTCACAGGTTAACTGGCCTTCAGCCGCCCATGTGGAAGAAGGAACGGGGAGCGCAAGAGAAGAAGGAAGAAAAATGAGCGCCTTATTGTGCAAGACGCTGACAGGCCGGGGATCCGGAACTTCCGGAGCCGGGGAATCGTCCGTACTGACGGTAACGGCATTCAGTTCCATGCGGCCGGAAGCGCTGCTGTCCGCCTCCTTGGTCACATCAAACACCAGCCTGCCCTGTTCATCCGCACAGGCCCTCCACTCCACAGCCAGATAAGCGTCCTGTTCCAATGAATTGGAAAGACCGGAAAATTGATTCCCGGAAAGGCTCCCCATGGAACTTTGAAGCCCCCGCACATCCACCAGAGTTCCGCTGACCAGCGTCATGGATTCATAAGCAGGCGCATTGTGCCCGCAAAAGAAAGATACCGTATATTCCTTGCCTGCCTGGAATCCGGAGAAGGAAAGCCTGGCCGCGGCGGAGGCGGACGGCATCCCGTTGGCGCTCAGACGCATGCTGGTATTGAAAGCTTCGCAGCCATTGGGGAATTCAAAAGAAGAAGGCGCGTCAGCGTTCGTACCGTTGTGCCTGTGCTTCCCCCCTTCATACCAGGTATACCGGGTATTGGGTTCCGCCAGCGTATAAGAACCTCCAGAACTGCATCTGGCGGAGACGGTCAGGGAAACCAGCCTTCCGAACAGGCTTCCCACTGCCACGGACGACGAAAAAGAAGCCGCACCATTCCTGATTAACGGAACGGCAACAAATGTATTGGCGCCTCCCGATGCCGTTGCTGGCATGGTTACATTGGTCCATCCCTCCTGCGCCGTTCCGGAACCATTACCCAGGTCTATGCCGAAGCCGGACGTCTCCGCCGCCTGCAGGACACAGACGCCTCCCGCAAAAAACGCTGTCAGCAAATGGGCTGCCCTTTTGAAAAACACCTTAACCATAAATACCGTCCGCCATTTTATCCGTCCCTGTCCATCAAACCAGAAAAAACTGCGTGGGAAACGGATAAAAAAGAGGGGATAAACCATCCCCTCTTCGCACAAAACCGGCTTGGACACAGCCTGTCCGGTCAATCCCTGTATGACCGTCATCAGTTTCTGCGGCGGCGCAGAAGAAGGGCGCCCAGGCCAAAAAGTCCCAAAGAGGCCGTAGCCGGTTCCGGAACAACTTCTCCCAAAAGGCGTATATTGGTAATATCAGCGGCCATTCCAGCGCCAGCTCCCAATGTTGATGTTTCCATAGAGTTGAATATCAATCCATAAGACGCATATTCATCCGTTCCGCTCAAATCCAAGCTAATGGAAAAGGAAGAGGGAGTGTTCGTCAGGTTCGTCTTGGCGTTTTCCAATGTCCACGTTCCTATGACCGTAGATTCTCCATCATCCGAGAAACCATAAACATTGCAAATATATTTGCATTCAAAATTCCCAAGGGAACCACCCCAAGAAGAAGTTTTGGCAATATCAAACTGCAGGGAGGCGGAAGCCGCCCCAGACGGCATGTCAAATTTGAGTCCGGCAAAATTTCCTCCGGAATTATTGGAGGCCACGGCTCCGATTTGCAACTTGAGGACTCCTTCGTCAAACCCTACCTGACCACTTAAACTACCGCTTTCCCAAGTCCCGTGCCATTCCCCGACATTATAACCGAAGACGTTTTGAGGAGTGATCCCGGAAGAAGAAACACCTGTAGTCCCAGAACCCGTCGGGGACAGGTCAATGGAAAACGAAGAAGCATGAACCATAGGAACCAACGCCAAAACCGCCAAGAGACACAATGTTTTTCTCATAACAATCCGTTCCATATCGGATTTAGAATCCGCATTGCGAATGCAAAGGATGAAACATTTTCGGTACAAAAAATAATCCGGTCATTGGCATTTCAGTTCATCATGTATGTAATGCGTTAATAATTAATCTAAAAATTATTTTCATTGAGAGAGGCTTTGTTTTTCCTCCTTTTTGTGTTTCCATAATGGACGGAGGGGACAATTCGTTTTCTTTCCCGTTCGGGACTGGAGGAAAAAACATGGTAACAGATTCATTTATCTACATTTTTTGATTCTTTTATGTTGACACCGGATTCTAAATCCGCCTAAAAAAAGGATAGTATTTTATATACAAAAAGGCGCAGGCATTTTGGACGCCTGCGCCTTTTCCTTTCCCTCAAGGAGGAAAACCGCATCAATAATTCAGGATGCCTTCCGCGACCTTGCGTTCGAAGTCAGCAACATCCACCACCTGCCCGCTCAGCCGGGCGTGTTCCGTGGCAAAGGCCATCACATGGGAATGGGCGGATTCCTCAATGGAAGTGGTCATATCCTCCGGAGAGGGCACCGTCAGCATGTCATCATACAGAGCCTCAATCAATCCCCAGTCGCCGCCGCCGTGCCCCTGGTAGCCTCCGGCCAGTTCCTCCAGCTCCACCACGCGGGTTTTTCCGCCAAAGTGGGGCGTCACGGTTATTTCACCGGGGCCGTTTTCCTTGTAGAAGACTCCGGCTCGGATTTTGCCTTTGGTGCCATACACTTCAATGTGGCGCCCCTGTTCGAAAGCCGTCATCGTGAACGTGCCCGTCAAGCCTCCCTCAAAGCGCATGATGGAAACCTGATGGTCCGGCTGGTCATTGTCGCACTGGAGGTAGTCCCTGCCCCACGGGGAGGTTTTCAGCCATTCGCAGATTTCCTCCGCGGTAGCTTCCTGCGCCCGGTCATACACCATGCCCAGCCAGCGTTTGCATTCGTCGTCCGTGGCGTATTTGCGGGCGTCCCAGGGGTCTTCCCCCACCGGGGTGGTCCACTCCGTGCAGCGTTCCGGCCGGGGTGAGGAGAGCGTCTTTTTCGTAAAGAAGGTAAGCTCCCCGAAACTGGCGACGGAAAGGCATTTACGCCGGCCCATGAGCCAGTAGAGGATATCCATGTCATGGCAGCATTTGGCAACGATCATGGGCGTGGAGGTTTTGCTGTTGCCCCAGTGTCCGCGCACGAAGGAGTGGGCAAAGTGCCACGCCCCCACGCCTTCATTGGCATTGAAGGTGATGACTTCCCCGATTTCCCCGCTGTCGATGATTTTTTTCAGGGTCCGGTAAAACTGGGTGTAGCGCAGCACGTGGCACACGGCCACGCGGCGCTTCAGCAGGCGAGCCGTATCCCTCAGCTCCAGCGCTTCTTTCAGCGTCTTGGCGATGGGCTTTTCCAGCAGGACATGATAGCCCAGCTCCATGGCCTTCCTGCACGGAGCGTAATGGTAGTCGTCCTGCGTGCCGATGATGGCCACGTCCGCCAGGCGCGGTTCCGCCAGCAGGGAAGCGGCATCCTTGAACAGGCGGACGAAATCCCGTTCCTCCTCCGGGGCAAAGTCACGAACGGCTTCCGTGCGCTGTTTGACGGGATCCGCCGCGGCGGCAATGCGGTAGCGGTTTTTTTGTTCCATGGCCAGCTTCATGTAGGTGCGCGTACGGGAACCGCACCCGATGCCGGCGAGGGAGAGTCTCTTTTGTTCAGGCATAAGAATTGTGCAGATAATATGGACAGAGAGGTTAAAGAACGCCGGATTTGACAAGCAGCGCTTCCGCGTCCGGATCACGGCCCATGAAGTCGCGGTAGAGTTCAGCGGCAGGCTTGCTGTTGCCCTTGCTGAGGATGCAGCGGCGGAAGTCGCGCCCGGTCCGGGGATTCAGCACTCCTTCTTTCAGGAAGCGGCTGAAAGCGTCCGCTTCCAGCACCTCCGCCCATTTGTAGGAGTAATAACCGGAAGCATAACCCGTGGGATCCGCGAAGATGTGGGTCAGGCGGCGCGCCACGGAAGGGCCGCGGTCCGTCATCGGCACCCGGTAATCCGCCAGAATGCGTTCATCCGTTTCTTCCAGCGGAACGCCTTTATAATGAGGCCAGTTTACGTGAAGCTCCAGATCCAGCTTGCCAAAGCAGAGCTGGCGCATGAAATCCGTGCCGCTCATATAATTGCGGGCGGCACGCATTTTGGAGAACAGTTCGTCCGGTATTTTTTCACCCGTTTCATAGTGGGCGGCGAAGAGGTCCACGGATTCACGCTCCCAACACCAGTTTTCATTAATCTGGGAGGGCAGTTCCACAAAGTCCCAGGCAACGTTGGTGCCCGACAGGGACTTCACTTCCACATCGGAAAGGAGCTGGTGCAGCAGGTGGCCGAATTCATGGAAGATGGTTTCCACCTCCCGGTGGGACAGCAGCGCGGGCTTGTCCCCCACGGGCTTGGTCATGTTGCCGACCATGAGACCCAGATGGGGAACGCGGGGTTTTCCGCCGTGCGGAGGTTCCCCTACGCTCAGGTAGTTCATCCACGCTCCGGCGCGCTTGGAGTCCCTCGGGTGCCAGTCCGCATAAAAGGAACCCAGGTGTTCCCCGCTTTCCGCATCATGCAATTCATAGAACAGGACATCCGGATGCCACACCTCCACCGCGCCTTCCGGCGCTTCCCCGGATTCACCGGGTTTGAACGCCACCGTGGGGCGCGGCGTGACCGTGATGCCGTACAGGCCGGAGTAGATGGAAAAGAGCCCTTCCATGACTTTTTCCACGGAGTAATACGGGCGCAGGTCTTCCTCGTCAAAAGCGTACAATTCGCGGCGGCGTTTTTCAGACCAGTATCCGGTTTCCCACGGGGAGAGCTTTTCCACGGGTTTTCCTGTTTTTTCCTCCTTGTATCTGCGAACGGCTTCCATGTCCTTCAGGAAAGAGGGCTTCACCCTGTCATGCAGGTCGTTGATGAATTTCAGGGCGTTGGCTCCGCTCCCGGCCATGCGGCGGGAAGTGGCGTAATCCGCAAAGCAACCGTACCCCAGCAAATGGGCTTTCCTGTCCCTCAGTTCCAGGATTTCAGCGATAAGGGCTTCATTATCGTATTCCCCGCCCTTCCCGATGGAACAGGAGCCCTCCCACATGCGGCGGCGCAGGCTGTCCGAGTCCGCAAACTGCATGACAGGCTGGAGGGAGGTGAATTTCTGGGTGAAGCGCCAGCGGGGGGCTTCTTCCGTGCCGTGGCCGTTGGCCAGGGCATCCAGGCGGGCGGCTTCCTTCGCGGAATCCGGCAGCCCGGAAAGTTCCGCTTCATCTTCCACAATGAGTTCCCAGGCGTTGGTGGAGTCCAGCACGTTTTCCGCGAATTTTTTGGTCTTCAGGGAGAGCTGGGCTTCTATTTCCGCATATTCCGGCTTCACGTCGTCCGGCAGGTCCGCCCCGCTCTCGCGGAAGTCCGCCAGCGTTTCCTGGATGAAACGCTGCCTGACGGGGGAAAGGCTTTTCACCCAGTCACAGGAGGCCGCGGCTTTCAGCACCGTCCACAGGCGCGGGTTCAACGGCACGGAGGAGGAGAAAGCCACCACTTCCGGCAGCATTTCCCCGATGGCCTCCCTCTGGGCGGGTTCGTCATTGACGGAGTCCAGGTGCATGATGCGGCCCCAGCCCAGGTGCAGATCCTCGGAGGCCTTTTCCAGAGCGCCGAAGGTGCTTTCATAAGTCAGGGACTCCAGCGGCTGGTCGCAAATGGTCCGGATATTCTCTTTGGCGCGGGAGATGGCTTCCGTGATGTCCGGCCTGATGGCCTCCGGCGTAAGCCGGGACCAGGAAACCAGAAAGGAGGGGTCCAGATAGGGATGGTTCATATTGCTTGATGTATGATGTTATTGAAAATGACAACGGACGCGTTCCGGTATTTGCCGCAACAGCCATGAAAAAATAAAACTTACCATATTTAAGGAACATCCGGCGGAACAGCCGCAACCTGCTGAGCATCTTGATGAATGCTGCGGCGGAGAAGGAACCCGCAACCTTCCGGGCACGGCTTCACGCCCCTTTTTTATCACCGCAGGCTTATTTTTCAAGATGAACAAGCTTCCTGTCCCGGGATTGGACGTCATGTTCCATCGTGATGAGGGGAAATGCCATCTCCAATCCATCCATGAGGAAACCGGGCATCAAAACCGCTCCCCCCACGTTTATTCCTAATTATTTTCCGGAAGAACGGGCCTTGTCCAGGGTCTCCAGCACTCCGGCATGGTTCGGGAAGCGTTTCAGCGCCTGTTCGCACATATCCGCGCATTCCCGGAATTTTCCGGCCTTCAGGTAGGCGCGGGCCAGCACCCATTCCGCAGGGTATGGCACTACGGGAGGCAGGAGCAGGGAGGAAAAACGCTGGCTCCGTATGGCCTCGGACATCCAGACATTGGCGGAATCCGGGAACATGAGGGAGCGGATTTCAGAAGAATACAGGCTGCCCGTCTGGAGACAGCGCGCCCAGTAGGAGACGCTCATCTGCCTCCGGGCAGCGTCCGCGCCGTCCATCAGCAGCCGCAGAATGCCGGACATCTTGTCAAAGGCGGATGCCACGGCGTCCGTTCTGCCCTGCCTTGCGGCGTAACATGCGCCCATGTATTGGGAGACCACTGCGGTCATGCCGTTGCTCAAATCCGGAAACCCTTTGGGGAGAGGGCCCGGAAAAGCCTTGAGCACAAGGGCCTGCCGGGGAAGGCCGGGCCGGGCCAGCATCAGGCGCGCAGGCAGCGTCCTGGCCTCCCACAGTTGAAGGAGGGTTCCGGGAGCCAGCGGATGCTTTTTGTCCAGGGGAACGGAAGCGGCTCTGGAGGCGATGGCTTCCGCCCTTTTGTAACGGCCGGCGCAGAATTCGGAAACGGCACGGTAAAGGATGGAACGGAAGTAGGCGTCATCAAGCGCGGGAGACACGTTTTCCGCCTTCTCCCAGGCCAGGCACAGATTTTCAGACTCCTTGAACGCAGCGGATGCCCCTTCATAATCTCCCGTGCGGAACAGGCAATGGCCCAGTAAATGAAGGGCGGATGCGGAAAAGGGGTTGGCGGACACGGCCCTGCGGGCGGTTTCCACCGTTGCCGGAGAAATGGATGGCGCCACCTCTTCCAGCAGGGCGCGCATGAACAGGGCGGCCTGGAAGCCGGGGCGTTCCTTCAGGACGTCTTCCACCACGCGGACGGCCTCCTTCTGCCCTTCTCCGGGGTTGCCCTGCCCGTCAAAGCCGTCCCGGAGGAGCATGGCGTAAAAGAGGGGGGCGTATGGGTCGCGCTTCCAGGTGGAACAGATGGTTTTCCACGCTTCCCGCGCCTTCACGGGGCCATCCATCAGCAGCACGGCCAGGGCATCCGCATAAGCGCGTTCCCGTTCCGGGCAGTCCGGGCGCAGCGCCAGCTCTTTCATGCGCTTCATGGAATGGACGCGCTGGTCCTGGAAGGCGGGCCCCGCGCCCAGCAGGCTCATGCACCTGCCCCAGTGGGCCATGAGGCAGTCCGGGTCCAGACGGAGAGCGGCGTCAAATTTAAGGAAAGCCCTCATGTCCCCGAACGTGAGCAGATGCGTCATTCCCTCCAGCACCAGCATTTGCGCGGCGGGAGATGAGGAACCCACCATCATCGGCTCCACGCCAGGCGGCAACACGGCAGGCTGCGCCGGAACGCCGGCGCGGAAGACGGCTTCCCGCCAGCCGTTCAGGGACGGGCTGTTCATCCAATACCCGTGTGCCCCGTCCGCGGCGGCGGAAGAACACCCCGCCACGGCGGCGGCCAGCAGGACATGGAGGAAAGAGGCGTCCATACGGGAGAAACGGTTACATCCTGTCCGGAAGCTGGATGCCCAGCAGGCCCAGCCCGTGCTTCAGCGTGCGTGCGGTCAGCTCGCACAGGGCCAGGCGGGAGTGCCGCACCGGCCCCTCCGACTTCAGGACCGGGCACGCCTCATAGAAGGAATGGAAAGCCCTGGCCAGGTCAAACAGGTAGGCGGCCAGCACGTTCGGACGGCAGTCGTCCAGCACCTGCGGCACCACTTCCCCGTAGCGGGCCAAAAGCCGGGCCAGATGGATTTCCGCATCTTCTGAAAGCTGAATGGGGGCGGACCAGTCCAAAGGCCCGCCGTCCAGCTTGCGGAAGATGGAGCGGACGCGCACGTAGGAGTTCTGGAGATACGGCGCCGTATCTCCCTGAAGAGCCAGCATCTTGTCCCAGTTGAAAACGTAATCCGTCATGCGGTTCTGGGACAGCTCCGCAAACTTCACGGCGCCTATGCCCACAACTTCCGCCACGCGCTTCTTTTCCTCATCCGGCATGTCCGGGCTCTTCTCCTCCACCACGCGGGCCGCGCGTTCAATGGCTTCATCCAGCACATCCTGGAGGGAAACCGTATCCCCGGAACGCGTCTTAAACGGCTTGCGGTCGTCACCCAGAATGGAGCCGAACGCAATGTGCCGGTAGTCCCCGTCCATGCCGCGGCGGCGCTGCGTGGAGAAAATCTGCCTGAAATGCAGGGCCTGAGGGGCGCCCACCACGTACCAGATGGAATCCGCGCCCCACGTCCTGATGCGGTGGTCCAGCGTCGCGAGGTCCGTGGTGGCGTACAGGAAGCCTCCGTCCGCTTTCCTGATGATGCAGGGGTTGGCGCGCCATTCCCCCTTGTCCTGCACGAGGAAGGGGTCTTCATTGGGCGGCACGGAACCGTCGGAAAACACGCAGATGGCCCCGTCGCTCTCCCGGGCCATTCCGGCGGCGATCATGCCGTCCACCAGCGGGGCCAGGGCATCATTGTAAAAGCTTTCCCCCAGCCAGTAATCAAAATGGATGTCAAGCTGGTCGTAAATTTTGGAAAGCCCGGATTTGGAAACTTCCACGCAGCGTTTCCAGATGGCCAGGTTTTCCCCGTCCCCGGCCTGGAGCTTCACCAGTTCCGCCTTGCAGGTATCCAGCAGTTCCGGCTTTTCCTTGCACATCAGGTTCACATCCTTGTACACCCGCAGCAGCTCGTCAATAGGGTTGGCGGACAGGGCCTGCTCATCCAGAATATTCTTCCAGCCCCACAGGATCATGCCGAACTGGGTACCCCAGTCCCCGATGTGGTTGTCCGTAATCACATGGTGCCCCACAAAACGGGCCACGCGGGAAAGGGCGTCACCAATAATGGTGGAGCGGATGTGGCCCACATGCATCGGCTTGGCGACGTTGGGAGCGGAAAAGTCAATGACAATGGTTTTGGGGGCCTGCACTTTTTCCACCCCCAGCCGGTCATCCGCCAGCATGGCCAGCAGGCGCGCTGCGTAAAATTCCGGCCTGATGCGGAAATTGATGAATCCGGGCCCGGCAATTTCCAGGGAGCACACGGCATCCTGCCCTATCCGGTCCGCCACCTGCTGGGCGAGCGCGCGGGGATTCGTGCGGCACCGCTTGGCAAGCACCATGGCGGCGTTGCTCTGGTAATCCCCGAACCGCAAATCCGCGGAGGGCGTCACCGAGGCGCGAAAATCAGCGGGAAGCTCCTCCCCCAACACCGCCTTTAATGCGGAGGACAACTTTTCTTCAAGAATTCCGGGTATGGTCATGTCTGCCCAGATGAACGGACATTCCACCGCCGTAGTCAAGGCGCAACTGTCATCAAGACATACCTTTTCCGGTAAAAACAACAGGACGGAGATAACATCCCCGTCCCAGCCGGCGAACCGGACGCCCGGCGCCCGAATCCGCCCTTCCCTTCAACGGGCTCTTCCTTAAAAGGAGCGCATTCTGGAAGCCTTCAGCCACGCTTCCAGTTTTTTGGAGGCCCTGGCCTCCCTTTCCCGTTTCTTTTCCGGCACGGACTTTCCGGAGAAAGCCTTCGCCAGAACCGATGCCAGTTTTCTTTTCATTTTCATTTTATTTATATTACAGTTTTTGTTCCTCCGCATGCGGGGGTTTGGGAATCATCCAGCCCCCCCTCCGGGGAACACTGCCTACATACTGTACCAGGTAAGTTTAGTCCATAAGAAAAAAACAATTCCTTGTCATACTTGATACAATAAGACGTAAAACATTCATTGAGAACATCTCTCCATCAACTCCGCATCCCCTGCTGCGCGTCAATCAAGGAGCCGGCCATCCTTTATTCCCCATTTCCTGCCGCCGCGCGCCATAAATCGGGCTGCCGGAAACGATACGCTGCCCGGAAGCCCCAACAGCCCCGCACCCCATGATTTTCCGCGCAGGCGCCGGACAGGCATTACCGGAAGAGGGTCTCCTGCTTCATTCCCCCCTGAAATCATATTTCTCCGCCTTCCACAGGAACATGCGCCGGTACAGGTGGTATTCCGTCACGCAAAGGACGGGCATGCCGATGATGCCGATGAACGGCAGCAGGCGAAACAAATGACGGCACAGAAAAAGAACCACCATCAGGAAGCTTTCCCGGTACACGGTCATGTACAGGGAATACGGGTTGATGAGCGTTCTCCTGTACAGGGAGGAAGCCAGCAGCGGCCCCAAAATGGGAACCACCCCCAGCACGACCACGGCAGCGAAGGTCCACCCCCTGCGGCGGCCAATATACGCATCATACCGGTCCACGGACTGCTCACCCTGGAGCACCGCCTTGCCGCAGGCAGGGCAACGCTGGTCAAGAGAGGGCTCACGGAGAGGCTGCCCGCAGTAAAAACACCGCCGGTAACTGCGGAGAACTTCCTCATGCCTTTTCCATCCGGAGGGAGGAACCACGGTGCGCAGCCTGGAATATCCTATCCAGTTCAAGGCACGGGGGGACGGATTGGACGTGCCGCACTCCGGGCAGTGCAGCCCGCACGGGTACATCATGGAGCCGCATTTGGAACAGAAAATACGGTGGGAATATTCCCGGCGGCGGCAAAAAATGAAGAAAGCCCCAAGCCCCAGCCCCCCCAGCAGGGCCAGGATGATGACTACCCCCGGGTACAGGAGGGAATAGGCTACCAGGTATTCCGACCAGGAATGGTTCGACTGGTGCATGAGGGATTCCGGACCGATGGGATTTTGCGCTACGTCCGGAAGCTGGCTTACGTATTTTTCACCCATGTCCCTCAGAGGCCCCGCGGGAAGCCATTGTTGTATGGGAATGGGTTCTTTCATGACTGGACATGCAGGGTTCGCCATAAAAACAGCATTTCCCGGAAGGCTGTCAGAAAAACGGCGGCATTCAGCATAGGATGTCTCCGCCGGAATAGGTAGGGGAAAATAGGCCATGCCGGAAAATTCCGCCGGAAATGGGGAAGAGGCCCTTTTCATCCGGCGCTTTTCCGTGTAATATTTCTGCCATGCCGACTCTCCGCCAAGCCGCCAAGGACGACATCACGCTGATCCATGAACTGGCCTGCCAGGCTTTTCCGGCCACATACCGGGACCTCCTTTCCAGAGAGCAGATAGATTTCATGATGGACTGGATGTATTCCCCCGCCAATCTGGAAAAACAGATGGAGGAGGGGCACGTGTACTTCATCGCCTCCCATGAGGGAAAGGACTGCGGCTACCTGTCCGTCCAGCCGGAAGGCCCCGGCGTCTTCCATTTGCAGAAAATCTACGTTCTGCCCGGCTTCCAGGGCCTGCATATAGGAAGCTTTCTGTTCCGCCACGCCATCAGCTACATCAGAAGCATCCACCCGGAACCGTGCCTGATGCGCCTGAACGTGAACCGCGATAACACCCGGGCGGTGGAATTCTACCAGCGCATGGGCATGCGGACCCTGGAACGCGGGGATTTCCACATCGGCCACGGTTACTACATGACGGACTACATCATGGGACTGGATATAGCCTGAAACGCCTCTCCCTCAGGAAAAAAACAGCCAAATCTTCCCAGGGCAGGGAGTGCCCCGGCCAGCCCCCCATCCCCGGCGCATGCGGGCCGTTGAACCCTTCGGAAACACCGGTTGAAAATTCCGCTTCCTCCTTGACACTCAATGCGGCGTCCTTCATCATCCGTTCCATGAACGCCTTTCCTGCCTTTATTTTATCCGGTATCATCGCCGCCATGTCGGTTCCCGCCTCCGCTCAGACGGCGGAAAGCGCCAATGGCCCCAAAGTCACCTATCCAGCCTTCAACGACGGCAGCCATATCCACGGGCCGAAACTCAAAACTTCCGACCTGAAAGGGAAAGTGGTGTTTTTTGAATACTGGGGCATCAACTGCCCGCCCTGCATCGCCAGCATGCCGCATCTACAGGAATTGCAGGAAAAATTCCAGTCCAAGGGCTTTACTGTCATAGGCAGCCACAGCCAGCTCCCGTCCCCCAGGGTCAAACAGTTTCTGGAAGAAAAGAAGATCACTTTCCCCATCTATCAGAGTCTGAGCATTCCGGAGGCTCCCTGCCCGGGCGGATTGCCTCATGCCGTTCTGATTGGAGCCAACGGAAAAGTCGTGGCCAAGGGCTATCCTCCCCAGCTCTATGACCTGGTGAAAAAGGAAGTGATGAAGATGGAACGCGGCCTTCCTATTCTGGAAGGAGTGGAACTGAACAAATACAAATCGCTGGCCAAAACGGTCGTTTCCACCGGCAGCAACATCGAATCCAAAATCACACCTCTGAGGAAAAAAACGAATGACGAGGAAGCGCAGGCCGTATGTGAAGCTTTTGACGCATGGTTGGAAAATACCAAGGAAATCGTGCAGGCCCGGATCCAGTCCGACCCTCTGGAAGCGGTAACGGCCATCATGCGCCTCAAAACGGCGGTTCCCTCCGTCAAGGAATTTGACGAACCTCTGGCAGCCCTGAAAGCGAACAGGGATTTATCAAAACTGGCCGACCTCAATAAAAAAATCTCCGCTCTGGAACAGCGCAAGGCAAAAGGGCGCAAAATATCGGAATCCGACCTTAAATCCCTGACGCAGGCCGTGGACAAATTCACGGAGTCCGACAACGAAGCCACGCAAACCGCCGCCGCCAGCTTGAAGAAGAACCTCTCCTCTCTGGCCGCTCCGGAAACTCCCGGAAAATAACCTTCCCCTCCAGCAGCCATTTCCTGCCGGCAGGCGTCTAAGGGCGCCTGCTTCTTTTTTCACCGGACGCCTCTTTCTTATTCCCCTCCAGAACAGACGGAACAGCCAGAACGGAGCATGTCTCCCTGACAAGGGAGGAAAGGGCCCGGTCATCGTCCAGCTCCGTCACCAGGAAATGCGGCCTGGCGCCGGGATAGGGGCAGCCCTGCTCCTGTTGCGGAAACATCTTCAAACCCGGCTCCGTTATCTTGACATACAACTGGTTGTCACACACCAAACCGAAGAATGCCCGGCCGCAGTACAATCCGTAGTCCCCAAACATTTTTCTGAAGGAAATATCCCCGGCATGCCGGAGTTGGAAACAAATATATTCTACTACATCCGGGGAAGAGGCCATGACGGACTCTCTCATGCCACCCCCGTCCGCTGCAAGAAGCAAATGACGGCCGGTAAGGCTTCCGGTAGGAATGAGGCATCCCCGTTATTGACGGGAAAAGGCGCAGCATGCCCCACGGAGTCATGACGGACGGCATCCATGCCGCCGCAGCCGCTCCGCAAGAAAATCCTTCCCGGCGTCTGCCCGGCAAGACATGAACGGCAGCAGCGATTCCGTCCGCACAGGGCCATTCTTATGATTGCCCTGACGGAGCTTTTTATTCATGATGCCCATGAACCTTCCATGACCGCCGCGTCCGACATCCTCTGGAAACCAGCCTGCCTCTCCCGCCAGGAAGCCCCCACCCTCACGGAAGGGGCCGGAACCTGCCGGCCGGGAAACGGTGACCGGAACACCTCCGCGAACCGTCCGGAAAACCATGAAACCATGGGAGAAAAAGACCCTGCGGAGAACCGGAAAGCGCCCCGGCCGCGAAGCGGGCGCGTCATCCTGCTCAACGGAGCCTCCAGCGCGGGAAAAAGCACACTGGCCCGGAACTTGCAGCTTCTGCTGAAAGAGGCAGCCATGATTTTCTCCATGGACGATTATCTGGCCATGAGCCGGGGAAAGCATGAAACCGCCCTGGATGCCGTCAGGGAATCCGGCCTGCCCTTCATTGAATCTTTCCACGCCGCCATTGCCGAGGCGGCCCGGAAAGGCGCCCTGGTCATCGTGGACCACGTCATCGGAGAATCCCGCCGCTGGATTCAGGACCTCCTGAACCGCCTGGACGGCATCCCCCGCATCCTGGTCAGGGTGGAATGCCGCCAGGATGTTCTGCTGGAGCGCGAGCGGCGCCGCACTGACCGGACTCCTGCCCCGGCCCATGCCCAGCGCCAGCACGCAGGCATCCACCGCCATTTCCCGCATGATTTCTCCATAGACACTTCCGCAGACACTCCCCGGAAATGCGCCATGCGGCTCATCAGCCTCCTGCCGGGAGAATTCCTGCCCTGATGCCGCGGGAACAGGTGGAAGCCTCCCGTTTGAAAAAACGGGCTGTTCCCGCAAACATGTTGGAAAGACATGAATAGGACTTTACAGAGCCGTCTCCTTCACGGTAGCCTGTGCCCGTGCTTGTTGCACGGAGAGATGGCAGAGCGGTTTAATGCAGCGGTCTTGAAAACCGCCGTGGGGCAACCCACCGTGGGTTCGAATCCCACTCTCTCCGCCAAACTTCTTTTATGCCGGGCGCAAGCCATGCCTGTTTTCACGGAACAGAAAAAGGCAGGCGAATACGACGGCCGCCCCGGCATTCCCGGAACGGCCCTGAGTGCCTTATTGATCCTTCCTCCTGCCTAAGACTCCCCATTCAGTTCCCGGCGGATGTATTCCGCAGTGGGGGATTTTTTCCCGGCTATCTGCTCCGGCGTGCCTTCCGCCACGATGGTTCCTCCGGCATCGCCGGGTCCGGGGCCCATGTCGATGACGTAGTCCGCCTCCGCCATGATTTCCGTGTTATGTTCAATGACAACGACGGTGTTCCCCTGGTCCGCCAGACGGTGCAGCACGTCAATGAGCAGCCGCACATCCCGCGGATGCAGGCCGATGGAGGGTTCTTCAATCAGGTACAGGTCTCCGGGCAGTTCCCTGCCTTTCATCAGGGCGTTCCGGCTGACGCGCCGGCCCTTGATGAGTTCCGTCACCAGCTTGAGCCGCTGGGCTTCCCCGCCGGAAAGCGTGTTGGAGGCCTGCCCCAGCGTCAGATAACCCAGGCCGGTTTCCGACAGCAGTTTGAGGGGGTCCGAAATGCGGGGCTGGCTTTCAAAAAATTCCGCCGCTTCCGCAAAGTCCATCTGGAGCACGTCCGCAATGGTCTTCCCCTTGTACCTCACGGTCAGGGTGGCGGCGTTGTAGCGCTTGCCCCGGCAGGTCTCGCACGGCACATAGCAGGGGGGCAGGAAGTCCATTTCCAGCTTTTGCATGCCCGTGCCCTTGCAGGATTCACAGTTGCCCTGCCCCGTGTTGAAGGAGAAACGGCCGCGGTCAAAGCCCAGCCTGCGGGCATCCGCCGTCTGCGCGAACAGGGTCCGGATGTCGTCCAGGAAACCCACGTAGGTGGCCGGGGTGGAACGGGGCGTTTTGCCGATGGGGCTCTGGTCCACGCCGTACACCATGCGGATGGAGTCAAAGCCGGAAGAGGTTTTCCATAATTTTCTCTGCTCCCTCGTGAGCTTGTCGCCGATGGCCTGGCGCGCAGCCAGACGGATGGTTCCCGTCATCAGGGAAGTTTTCCCCGCTCCGGATACGCCGGTGAGCACCGTCAGCCTCCCCTTGGGAATGGCAACGTTCACCCCCTTCAGGTTATGCAGGCAGCAGCCCTCCACGCGCAGCCACGCGGATTCATCCTTTTGGGACGGAATCCTGCGCCTTTTCCCGCGGTAGGGATGCCTGGGCTTATGGTGCAGGGCCGCGCCCGTGACGGAGTCCGGCATGGCGGCCAGTTCCTCAAAGGAGCCCTGGGCCATGATTCTGCCGCCATGAATGCCGGCTCCCGGCCCCATGTCCACAATATGGTCCGCGCGCCTCATGGTATCTTCATCATGTTCCACCACCAGCAGGGTGTTGCCCCGGCGTTTGAGTTCATCCAGCGTGCCCAGCAGCAATTCGTTGTCCCGCGGATGCAGGCCGATGGTCGGTTCATCCAGCACGTACAGCACGCCGCGGAGGTGGGAACCCAGCTGGGAAGCCAGACGGATGCGCTGGGTCTCCCCGCCGGAGAGCGTCGTGGCGCTCCGGTCCAGGGAAAGGTAGCCCAGCCCCACCCGCTGGAGGAAGTTGAGGCGCTGCGTGATTTCCGCCACTACGTCACGGGCAATGAGCGCTTCCTCCCGTTCAAATTGCCACCCTTTGACCAGTTCTGCGGCGGCCACGGCAGGCAGGGAGGCAATGTCACCGGGAGTCACTCCCTGAAGCCGCACGGCGCGAGCAAATTCATTCAACCGCACGCCCCGGCAGGCAGGGCAGGTTGTTATTCCCTTGTCATCGTCCGCCTGCCGCGCCAGTTCCCTGTCATATTTCAGTTCAGCCTCCAGCAGGGATTGCGCCTGGTCTTCCTTTACTTTCCCCCTGCCGACGATTCCATGCCCGCGGCATACGGGGCACCACCCGCGCGGAGAGTTGAAGGAAAACGTGTACGGTTCCAGTTCCGGGAAAGATTGCCCGCAGGAGGCGCATGCCAGCCTGGTGCCCATCAGTTCCGGACGGACGGAACCGGGCGGGAGCACCTGCAGGAACCCTTCCCCCATCTCCAGCGCGGCATGAACCGCCCCGGCAAGCTTTTCCGGCGGCCAGGAGGCCTCCGGCCGTGCAACGACCAGGTCCAGGTCATGGCTGGAATAGCGGTCCAGCGGCTGAAATCCGCTCAGGGGAACCAGTTTGCCGTCCACCCACATTTCCTCATATCCCTTTCCTTCCGCCCAGCGGGCCAGGTCGGCGTAATGCCCCTTGCGTCCCCTGACGAGGGGGGCCAGCAACGCGAGTCCGCCATGTTTTTTCAGCTCCCTCGCCACCAGCTCCACCACTTCCGATTCCGACCTTTTGCCCACCGGAACACCGCACTGCGGGCAGTAGGCCTGCCCCAGCTTGGCATACAGCAGACGCATGAATTGCCAGATTTCCGTGACGGTTCCCACGGTGGATTTGGTGCCCCCACGGGACATGTTCTGTTCAATAGCCACCGTGGGGGGCAATCCGGTCAGGCGGTCGATGTCCGGACTTTCCAGCTGTTCCGTGAATTGCCGGGCGTACGGGGACATGACGTCCATGAAACGCCGCTGCCCTTCCGCGAAAAAGATATCAAAAGCCAAGGAGCTCTTCCCGGAGCCGGAAAGCCCGGTCAGCACGGTCATTTCTCCGCGCGGCACGTCCAGGTCCACGTTTTTCAGGTTGTGGTGGCGCGCTCCCCGCAGGGCCATCACGCCTTCCGGTATATCCATGTCTGCGGATTCCGGGACGGCGGCGTCCGCAGGGTCGTAAACGGAAGGGTTGCCTTCCAGCACCTCCCTGAGGTATTTGCCCGTGTATCCCTTCCCGGCGGCTACGATTTCCTCCGGCGTGCCCGTGGCCACCACATGGCCGCCTCCGGCGCCGCCCTCCGGCCCCAGGTCAATCACGTAGTCCGCGGATTTGATGAACTCCGGGTTGTGTTCGATGACCAGCAGGGTATGCCCCTGCTCCACCAGTTCCCGAAACACGGCCAGCAGAACTTCAATGTCTGCAAAGTGAAGCCCCGTTCCCGGCTCGTCCAGAATCAGCATCTTGGAGCTGTTCGCGCCGGAACCTATCTGGTCCAGCAGGATTTTAGCCAGCTTCAGGCGCTGGTTTTCCCCGCCGGAAAGGGTATTCAGAGGCTGCCCCAGGGTCAGGTGCCCCAGCCCTACGCGCTGAAGCACGCCCAGTTTGGAAGCGATGCGGGAGGCTTTGGCCCCTTTTTCCGCGCTGAAGCATTCCAGCGCAGCCGCTACCGTCATGCCGAGCACGTCCGCAATATTCCTGCCGTCACGGTACACGCTCAGCACTTCGCTCCCGTACCGGGAGCCGTGGCAAAGCGGACACTGAACGAAAATGTCGGAAAGAAACTGCATTTCCACTTTCTCACTCCCCATGCCCATGCAGCGCGGACACCGGCCGTCCCCACTGTTGAAAGAGAAAAAACCGGGCTTCATGCCGCGCGCGCGGGCCGTCTCCGTTTCCGCGAAGAGGGAGCGTATTTCTTCAAAAACTCCGGCATACACGGCAGGGGTGGAGCGCGGGGTGCGGACGATGGGGCTTTGGTCCACCATCACCACCTCATCCAGATATTCCCAGCCCTTGATAGACTTGACGCGGGCGGGTTCCTCCTCGCATACGGCTCCTTTCTCCACCAGCGCGTTCAGGTAAAGAACATCGTGGGCCAGGGTGCTTTTCCCGGACCCGCTGACGCCTGTCAAGCAAGTGAAGACGCCCAGGGGCACTTTCACGTCCAGTTTGCGCAGGTTATGGCGCGTGGCTCCGGATACGGTCAGAAACTGGCGCGGCTTTCGCCTCTTTTTGGGCACCGCGATGCGCCGCCTGCCGGAAAGAAAAGCCCCCGTCAGGGATTCCTCAATTTCTCCAATCCGGGCAGGCATCCCGGAATAAACCAGCCTTCCCCCTTCCCGTCCGGAACCGGGTCCCATATCCACCAGGCAGTCCGCGGCACGCATGACCGCTTCCTCATGCTCCACCACCACCAGGGTGTTCCCGCGCTTTTTAAGCCGGTTCATGGCGGAAATCAAACGGGACGTATCGCGGGGATGGAGCCCAACGGTAGGTTCATCCAGCACAAACAGCGTATCCGTCAGGGAAGCGCCCAGGCAGGTCGTCAGGCTCACGCGTTCAATTTCCCCTCCGGACAGGGACCGCGTGGAGCGGTCGGACGTCAGGTAGCCCAATCCCACTTCATTCAGATATTCCAGGCGGCTCCTGAGTTCCGCCACGGCATGTTTCAAGCCGGGGTCTTCATCCGCCCGCGGCGTCACGTACCTATCCACCCAGGCCAGCAGTTCATCCATGGGCATACTGGAAAGTTCCGGCATGCTTTTGCCGCCCACCTTGAATTGAAGGGCTTCCGGCCTCAGGCGCAAACCGTGGCAGGAGGGGCATTCCTGATATGTGCGGAAACGGCTCAGGTACACCCGCACGTGCATCTTATGCGTGCGGCTTTCCAGATATTTGAAAAATCCCGCAATGCCGTACCACAGCCCCTGTTCATACATTTCATCCGGGTCATCGCCGTCGCCGTACAGCAGCCAGTCCCGCTCCCATTGCTTCAAATCCTTCCACGGCACATCCAGACGGACTTTACGGGCGTTTTTGCGCCAGCCGCGCATCAGGTCCCGCTTGCATTCGGAAAATACTTTTCCGTCCCCCTCAAAAATATGGATGGCCCCGTCCTGAACGCTGAGTTCCGGCTTGATGCACCGGTTGTAGTCAATCGTGATGACGCGCCCGTAGCCGCGGCATTCCGGGCACGCCCCCAGCGGGGAATTAAAAGAAAACAGGCCCGGCCGCGGTTCCATCAGCGGATGCCAGTCTCCGCGGAATTTCAAAGCGGACAACCAGACGCCGTCCACACGGGGAATCACATGGGCCACGCCGCCGCCCAGGCGCATGGCCGTCTCCAGAGCCTCCAGCCTGCGTTCCCTCTGGTCTTCCGACAGCCTCACGCGGTCCTGAACCACCAGCAGCGGTTCTCCTTCCTCCAGCGTCCAATCCTCATCCTCCAGCCGGAGGATCTCTCCATGCGCAAAAGCGCGCAAATACCCCTGTGCCACCAGATTCCTTTTCAACGAGGGAAGATCCACGGATTCGGGCCGCGCCACCTCCAGGCAAACCATCACTTCCGTTCCGGCAGGGAATTCCGCATGCAGCTTTTCATCAATGGTACCTGGCGTTTCCGGCTTGATTTCCCGCCCTGTTTCCGGGTCAATGCCCACGGCCAGACGGGCGAAAACAAACTTCCAGTAATCATTCAGCCCCGTCATGGTCCCCACCGTGGAGCGGGATGTCCTGACGGAGTTGCGCTGATGCAGGGCGATGGCCGGAAGAATATTCTCTACGGCGTCCACATCCGGCTTGTCCATGCGGTCCATGAACTGGCGCACGTACGGGGAAAAGGTTTCCATATAACGCCGCTGGCCTTCCGCATACAGCGTGTGCATGGCCAGACTTGTTTTCCCCGATCCGGAAGGTCCCGTCACCACCGTCAGCCGCCCCAGGGGAATGTCCACATCCACATTCTGCAAATTATGCTCACGGGCGCCGCGGATGCGGATGCGCCCATCCTCACAATGACTCATGGAGAAAGAATATCATCAATTTGGAATCATTCCAAGAGAAGCGCCTGTCATGAATCCGGGTTTCCAGAGGAGTCCGGCCAGGTCCAACCTTCCTATTACGTCATCATTAGCACAAATGGAGGGCCGTGCTTGCATTTCTCCCGGCAGCCGCTAGTATTTTTCGATTCTTAGACCGCTGAAAGCGACTCTACCTCGTCAATTTTCAACAAGACAAAGATGATTAAGTGGATTCTAACCAAGATTGTCGGCACCAAAAACCAGCGTGAAGTGCGCCGTCTGCGCCCCATTGTGGAACAAATCGTCTCCATTGAAGAATCATGGAACGGCAAGGGACAGGAATTCCTGCTTGAGAAAACGAGGGAATGGCAGGGGTACCTCCATCGCTTCCTCCCCATGGATCTGCCCCCCGTGCGCATTGTGGAAGCCGCGCCCAGGGAAGAGCTGGAGGAAATAGCCGCCAAACTGAATGCCCGTTTTGAATCCCTGAAAAGCGAATTCGCTTCCCTCCCCGCGGTGGAAGCCACTCCCGCCTCCATTGAAGAAGGGAAAGCCGCCTGGAACAACATTACGCCCCAGTTTGACAAGCTGCGCGAACGCTACCTGAACCAGATACTGCCGGAGGCCTTCGCCGCCGTCAAACACGGCGCCCGCCTGCTCTGCGGGGAAGAACGCGATATCTGCGGTCAAAAACAGGTTTGGGACATGGTCCACTTTGACGTGCAGCTGCTGGGCGGCATTGCCCTGCACCGCGGCTACATTGCGGAAATGGCCACGGGGGAAGGGAAAACGCTTGTCGCCACCCTCCCCGTTTACCTGAATGCCCTGACCGGCATGGGTGTGCATGTAGTGACCGTGAACGATTACCTGGCGCGCCGCGACTCGGAATGGATGGGCATGCTCTTCCAGTTCCTGGGGCTGACTGTCGGCTGCATCCAGAGCATGATGCCCTCCCAGCTCCGCCGGGAGCAATACGCCTGCGACATCACTTACGGCACCAACGCCGAATTCGGCTTCGACTACCTGCGCGACAACGGTATGGCAACCTCCAAGTCCGAACAGGTGCAGCGCGGGCACTACTTCTCCATTGTGGACGAAGTGGACTCCATCCTTATTGACGAAGCCCGCACCCCCCTCATCATTTCCGGCCCTGCGGTCGTCACCCGGGAACAGCAGTACGATACCCTGCGCCCCGCCATTGAGCGCGTGGTGAAGGCCCAGACGGACCTTTGCAACGAACTGATGGCCCAGGCCCTGAAAGCCCAGGAAGAAGGCCGCACGGAAGAAGTGGGCCGCTGCCTGTTCAAGGTAAAAATGGGCCAGCCCCGCCACCGCGCCTTCCTGCGCGCCATGCAGGATCCCGAGCTGCGCCGCATCGTGGAAAAATATGAACTGACCCTTTACCAGGATACCCGCAAGAAGGAACTCTACAAGCTGAAGGAGGAAATGTTCTTCACCGTGGATGAAAAAACCCACGACGCCGACCTGATGGAAAAAGGCCGGGAAGTTATCTCCCCCGGCCATCCGGAAGATTTCGTGCTACCGGATTTGGGAACCGCCTTTGCGGAAATGGACGAAGATCCGCGCCTGACGGAAAAAGACAAACTGCGCCGCAAAAATGAACTGACCAAACAGCTTGACGAAACGGGAGCGCGCCTGCACACCACCTCCCAGCTGCTGAAGGCCTACTGCATTTACGAAAAAGACGTGGAATACGTCGTCAAGGAAGGCAAGGTCATCATCATCGACCAGAATACGGGCCGTGAAATGCCGGGACGCCGCTGGAGCGACGGTCTGCACCAGGCGGTGGAAGCCAAGGAAGGCGTGGAAGTGGAGCGGGAAAACCAGACGTACGCGACCATCACCATCCAGAACTACTTCCGCCTGTACAAAAAACTGGCGGGCATGACCGGCACGGCGGAAACGGAAGCTGCGGAATTCCATGATATTTACAAGCTGGACGTTCTTCCCATCCCGACCAACCGCCCCTGCATCCGCAAGGATCAGAATGACCTCATCTTCAAATCCCGCCGTGAAAAATTCAATGCGGTGGTCAACAAAATCCAGGAACTTCACGACAAAGGCCAGCCCATCCTGATCGGCACGGCCAGCGTGGACGCCTCCGAAACGCTCTCCCGCATGCTCAAGAGGGCCAAAATCCCCCATGAAGTTCTGAACGCAAAAAACCACCAGCGCGAAGCGGAAATCGTGGCGCAGGCCGGCAAGCGCGGAGCCGTCACCGTCTCCACCAACATGGCGGGCCGCGGCACGGACATCAAACTGGGCGAAGGCGTAGCCGACCTCGGCGGCCTCTTCGTCCTGGGTACGGAACGCCATGAATCCCGCCGCATTGACCGCCAGCTGCGCGGCCGCTGCTCCCGCCAGGGGGACCCCGGCGCCTCACAGTTCTTCATCTCCTTTGAAGACGACCTGATGCGCAACTTCGGCGCGGCGGAACGCATGACCAAGATGATGGAACGCCTGGGCGTAGCCGACGGTGAAGCGCTGGAACACAGTTTCCTGAACAAATCCGTGGAATCCGCCCAGAAACGGGTGGAACAGCGCAACTACATGTGGCGCAAGCACGTGCTGGACTATGACGACGTAATGAACAAGCAGCGCGAAATCGTTTACGGATACCGGAATGAAGTGCTTTCCACGGAAAACCCGCGCGAAATGATTTACGATATTCTGGAAGAAGTAATCGCCACGCGCGCCCATGAATTCCTGGACCCGGATGCGGAAGGCGTCACCCACCCGGACGAATTGCTCGCATGGATGAACGCCTCCTTCCCGCTGGGGCTCACGGCGGAGGCCGCCAAGCTGGAAGAACGACCCATAGACGACACCATTGCCTTCCTCATTGACAAGGTCAAGGCCACTTATGAAGACAAGGCTTCCCGCGAACGCCCGGAATACCTGGACCACATGGAACGCCAGATCATCCTGGGGGCCATTGACAAAATGTGGCAGGAACACCTGTACAACATGGACTCCCTGCGGGAAGGCGTGCGCCTCCGCGCCCAGGGGCAAAAAGACCCCCTGGTGGAATACAAATCGGAAGCTTACGATCTCTTCATCACCCTGATGGAAAGCATCAAGAGCGAAGCCATCAGCAACCTCTTCAAGAGCACCACCAACCTGGACGCCTTTGAGGACTTCCTGGCCAGCCTGCCCCAGTTTGAATCTTCCGACGAAAACCAGGAAGGCGGAACCAGCCTGCCGGAAATCGGCTTTGACGGCATGCCTTCGGACCTGCTCTCCGCCCTGAGGGAACAAGTCTCCCGGGCACGTGAACAACAATCCGCCCGGCAGGCGGAACCGGAACAGGCCCCGGCCGTCATTTCCGACGCCACCACCATTGGGGAAGGTTACAAACCAGCCGTGGCGGAACCCAAACTGGTCATGCCCAAGCGCAAGGTCAGCGTCGTGCTCCGCAAGGAAGAAGCCCCCCAGGCGCCGGCAGAAACGCCGGTTCCCGGAGAAGGGGAAGAAATTGCCGTCACTCTGGACTCCCAGGACTTTGCGGAAACCATGGACAACCGGGATTCCGCGGATACCCGCACATTCTAAAAAGCCGCGCATCACTTACAGGCCGGGGGAAACGGGAATGTCCGTTTTCCCCGGCCCCAAACTTCCGGTCCGCCTTGGCTACGCTCCCTCCCAACAAATCCGCCAATGTCCGTTCCGTGCTGGAGTATGTTCCGTACTTCAGGGATAAAATCTTTGCCGTGCACGTGGAACGCCCCCTGGTGGATTCCGGGGAATTGGTGGATGCCCTGCTGGACCTGGACGTACTGCAGGAAATAGGCGTCAGGCCCGTTCTGATTGTGGAAGGGGCGGACGCCTCCGCGCTGTACGAACACACGCGCGTCTGTGAAATGCGCTCCGCCCTGGTGGAAGCGCCATTGAAGGGCGGCCAGCTTGTCCGGGAAAGAGTCCGGGAAATTCTGGGGCGCCACCAAATTCCCGTGGTGGCTTCCGGCCGTTCCGGCTCCTTTGACCCGGAATCCGTCCATATGGCCTTCAGTCTGGGGGCCTCCAAATACATCGCCCTGCTCAATGACCACAAGGTTCCGTCCCTGGACGGACGCCCCATTGCCGCCATTCTGGAATCGGAAGTAGCGGAGCTGGCAGGAAACGTAACCCACCGCGAACTGCTTGACCAGGCAGCGGAAGCCTGCCGGGCGGGAATCCCCCGCGTGCATCTGCTGGACGGAAAAATGCGCGGCGTGCTGGTGGAGGAACTCTTCTCTGAAGAAGGCGTAGGAACCATGGTCCACACGGACTCCTACCGGGAAATACGCCCGCTGAAGGAAGAAGACATTCCGGAACTCCTCTCCATGATCGCCCGTTCCGTAGTGGACTCCAAATTGGTCAACCGGAACTATGAAGACATTGCCGCCAGAATGGACAGTTACTACGTGCTGACCCTGGACGACAGCATCGTGGGCTGCGTTGCCGTTTATCCTTACCCGGAGCACCATAGCGCAGAACTGGGCTGCCTGTACATCAAGCACCGCCATGAAGGCCGCGGCTATGGCCGCGCACTATGTGAATTTGCCAAAAGAAAAGCGGAGGAAATGGGAATGGAATTCATCTTTGCCCTCTCCCAAAGCGCCGTCCATTACTTCCGGGACCGCATGCATTACGCGGAATTTTCCCGCGACAGCCTGCCCCCGGAACGCCTGCGCACTCTGGAACTCAGCGGGCGCAAATCCGGGGTTTTCGGGTTAAGGCTGAAATAGTTTTCTATTTACCTCTCTGCCCCGTTCCTGCTTATGGGCGGAATCCCCTGCACCAAATGGACGGGTAGCTATTCCCGTCTCTCGTTAAAGGGTATATAGTAAATTCGGGAAAGGTCTTCCATTTTTCTTTTCCTCCTGAAATTTTCTGCCCGCCGAAAAAATATCAGCAATAACAATTTGATAATAAAAATCTTATAAAATAACCACATAACTAAAAAAGAATTATGCGGATTTTTAATCCGTCCCCGGCTACGGCTTCTCCGAGCCTTTCGGGTTTAGCTGCTCTGATGATGCGCCGCAGCATCTAAAACCCATTTCCCCCCCCTCCGCCGCATTTCCAAAAACAATGCGGTTTTTTATTTTCCAGTACCTGTCCGGTATCGGAGCCTTCACTTCATGCGGTATCCTGAACGGCAAAATCCTGAGAAAAGAAAACGCAGCTTCTCACAAGCGGGATTCCAATCCAACATTCATATCCCCGTGTGGATATATGCACCGGAATAACAGTACTCCACGGTTTTCCAGAGCGGAAAGTGCCGGGGGGAGGCTTCCAATCGTCAATCAAGCTGTGCATCATTGTGCATGCTTTTTTGACCATATGATACCCTTTTTCACTGTTTTCCAGCATGATGTGCAATATATGCACTAAAAGTAACAAGCCCCTTAAACCGTTGGATTTAAGGGGCTTTGAAGATGGTAGCAGGGAGGTGATTTGAACACCCGACCAAAGGCTTATGAGGTCTTTTTCCTTCTACTCATTATCAATTAGTTATGCGTTTTGTATTTTATTAGTGCATTATAGTGCATAGTTTATAAATATGCTTTGTTTGTGGCAATGTTGGCAATGTGTATGCTACTACGCTATACGCGCGCACAAGCGCGCACGAGAAGCCTTATTTAGTCCTCTTACATTCCCATGATGGCCTGATCCAACCCCGGAAGGGGGGTAAGGAATCTCTTTGCCTGGGGCCGTTCCGATCGGTGCTTGTGTGACTGGCGGGGGTATTTTTCTGAAAGTGGAACGGAGTTTTTACGGAACGCAACGCTGTTATTATTAGCATGTTGGAATATAAAAATCCAGCGAAAAACGGAACAGCTAGAAAGAGAAAGCGGAGAATAAGGAAAAGGATAAATAGCATGCCAAGACGACCAACGGAAGACAGTTTGAAAGTGCGGGCTCTGGCGAAAGCTCACGGCAAAACGGAGCGCTGGGCCCGGAAACAGCGGGAAAAGAACACGCCCATGTGGCAAGAATTCTGTGAAGGGAAACAGGTGGCCAGCCCGGCAAAATGGGAAGACGCCCAGGAAAGAACGGATCTGGAAAAAGCAGAACTGATTTGCACGGAAGCCTGGGCCGCATGGCAAGGAATGAACGGATTGCTGAACGCGGCCCTGAAAGATCCCGGCAAGCAGGATATTATTCCGTCCCTGGCCCGCGCCACCAGGGAATCCCGGAAACAATGGGAAGACGCCACCAAGCACCGGGAAGCGCTATTGCGTGCGGCGGGATTGTGGATCCCGGTGGAACGGGTCATGGCAATCCGCACACACTTGAAACCGCTTGGATCCGTCATTGAAAAGCTGGAAGTGAACATTGCGGGCCGCCTGTCTCCGGAAAACCGGCATGAGTTTTACCAAGCCTTTGAAACCGCCATGCCGGAATGGAACACGGGAATCCGAAAAATGGATGAATATATCACTAGCCTTTTGCCATGTTAGAAGATCTCCTATTTCAGCCGCGGGGGAGTGTGGTGGAATGGGTGGAACGGGAATTGAGGCTACCGCGGGAAACCTCCCCAAACGCGCCGGGCCCCGTGTCCCTGGACCGTCAGCCTTACATGAGGGAACCGCTGGAATGTCTGCGTAATACCCGGATTGAACACTTGTATCTGGTTTGGGCAGCCCAAACCGGAAAAACAACGCTGGACCTCCTGGCCCTGGCCTATCTATTGGAACACGATCCCATGCCCTTGCTATGGGCCCTCCCATCCGATAATCTGGCCGCGCCCTTTTCCCGCAACCGCCTTCAGCCGTTTCTGAAAGCGAATCCCTGCCTTGCCCGGCATATCCTCCGGAATCCCGCATCTTTTGCCCCGCTGGAAATGACGCTGGACAATATGCCGATCTACATGACCGGCGTGACCAGCCCTGCCCGTCTGTCATCCCGGCCCATTGCCTATGTGATCCAGGACGAGGAAGCGAAATTTGAACATATCAACAAAAAGGAAGCGCATCCGTCCGCCCTGATCGAAGAACGTACAAAAGCCTTTCCCCGGCGGCTGATCATCCATAGCAGTACACCGAATGTTGAAGATGAACCCTACTGGCAGGGCTACAGCCTGACGGATTGCCGGGAATACTTCATGCCCTGCCCCCATTGCGGAATGTGGATCCGGTTTGAATTCAGCCGGGCAACGCTGGTTTGGGACGGGGACAGCCTGGAAGAAATTGAAGCCAGCGCCCGCTATGTCTGCCCGGATTGTTCACGGCCCATTTACGACGCCCAAAAAATAGACATGATGCAGGCCGGCGAATGGAGGGCCACCAATGAGGCCGCGCATCCGTCCCGGCGCGGGTATCATTTGAATTCGCTTTATTCTCCTTTCGTTTCCTTTGGTCAGTTTGCCCGGAAATTTGTGGAAAGTTCCCGCGCCCTTCTGGCGCAAATGGAATTGCAGAACTTTCGGAACTCCTGGGAAGCCCTGCCTTATGCCAAATACCAAGTTAAGGTGAAAGATCAGGCTGTGGAAGCCCTGAAAACCTCCGCGTACCGTCGGGGAGAAATGCCCCCCGTGGAACCGCTGTACCTGGTGGCCGGCTATGATCCGGGGGAACTGCAAACGCATTGGGTTGTTTGCGCCGTGTCAGCCGGCGGGGAATTATGGGTTATCGATTGGGGAACCATCCTAAGTTTCCGGACGGAGGGAGGCAGGAAAGGCGTTGCCGCCCATTTCCCCGGATTGCTGTATCAGGCCGGGGATCAGATCTTTCAGCCGGCGCTGGGATTAGTAGATTCCGGCTGGAGTGCGGAAGCTACCTATACGGAATGCGCCCTGATGCCCGGCCAGCTTTACCCCACAAAAGGATCCGCCGCGGGTTTTGGCGTCTGGAACCGCACGGACTTGAAAACACATCCGGGCCTTGAACTGTACACCTATCAGGACCGGGCCGCAAAAATCGAACTATACGCCGAACGCATTGCACACGGACGCGGCCCTGGGCTGCACCTTCCGGGGAACGCGGATCCGGATCTGATCAGGGGATTGAGCGGGCAAGTACTAGAAGAGAAACCCGGCAGCCCCAGCCAATGGAAGAAAATTGCCGGAGACCACTATGGCGACTGCGTGAAGCTCTGCATGTTTTCCTGGTGGGTCCTGAAATCATCCGTCCCGGATCCCGAACCGGAAGAAGAGAGAGAAAGAGACGGCGGGGAATAAGGTATGAGCGGATTTTCTCAAGAAAGTTTAGATGCCCTGGCGGAGACTTACAGCCTCCAGGAACTCAAGGCCAAAAGAAAGGAAGTAGCGGACAAGCTACTTGAACTTGACATGATCACATCCGCCAGCGGGGGCGGCGGCAGCAGTTACAGCCGGCAACAACGCATGGACGCGGAAAGCCTACTGGCTGCCCTGAACATGGCGATCAAGGCAAAAACGGGGCAATCTCCGAATCCGGGACAAAGCGTTACTATTGTAGGATTTAGGAATACAGATTATTGACATGAAACGACGTAAGAGAAAATACAAGTTACGCATGAACAAGGCAGATTTGGGTTCTATGCCGGAGGCCCTGAACCAGCCCCGCGCCCTGCCCCCTCAAATGTTCGGAGGCATCCAGGGCGCCCTGCCCTGGGCTAACGGCATGTTGTACTGGCCCACGCTGGATGACGCCGCGGAAATGGATGATTATGACCGGGCCGCCGTCATGCGGGCCGCCCGTTACCTGTACAAAAATTCAGGAGTAATCCGGAAAGCAGTCCGGGACATTTGGCTATTGCAGGGCTGCCTGATGCCTATTCCTACGACGCAAGACCGGGACTGGAACCGGAAAGCCCGCGCGGCCTTTCTGGCGCGGGTGGCCAGCCCCGCCGCTTTTGACGTTACGGGAAAATTATCCTGGAAAACCATGCAGGCATGGGCCGAAAGGAAAACCAGCATTGACGGCGATTGCCTGTGCGTTCTGGCGCGCGGCCTGGACGGCGGGGGAATGGTGGCCTGGTATAGCGCGCCGAAGATAATCACCCCGCCGGGATTGGGTAAAGAAGACGGCTGGAACCAGGGAGTGAAAACAAACGCACAGGGACGCCCGGTTGCTTATGGACTGGAAACGGCGCCGGGCCGCTGCATCGTCATCCCCGCCGGCTGTGCCATCCTGTACCAACGGGATCCGGATCCGGCGGTCCCACGCGGGGAATCAGATCTAATCCACGCCATCCGGCACGGGGTGGATATTGCGGAAATACACGGCTTTACAAAAGCAAGCGTGAAACTGTCCGCCGCCGTGGGCTTTGTCGAAACGAAAACGGAGGCAGACAAGGCCCCCGGAATGGCCGCCGCCATTGGGGGCAAAAAGAAACCGGGCTGTGACGAAAAGCCGGAAAATCCGGCGCAATCCTTTGAAATCGTCACCGGCGGCGGGGCCCGTGTAGTCAGCCTTGCCCCAGGGCGTGATCTGAAAGCCATTTATGACCAGCGGCCATCTCCCAATGTGGCCGCCTTCATCCGTGACTTGCTCGCGGAAATCGCCTACGGCGTGGGACTGGACGCGGAAGTCCTCTATGACATCAACACGTTAGGAAGCGCGGCGGCCCGGCTGATCCTGTCAAAATTGCGGCGATGGATCGACGAACGGAAAGACGCGCGGGAAGTGTACATGAACCGGATTTACCGGCATGTCCTGGCCCTGGAAATGGAGGCGGGACGCCTCCCCCGCTGTAAAGATCCCGCCTGGGAAAACGTGGCCTGGGTGGGTCAGCGTGATTTGACGATTGATTTAGGCCGTGAAGGGGGCCTGGCAATCAATCTGATCCGGGAAGGACTGGCTGACGCGGACCGCTGGACGCTCGCCACGGAGGGCATGACTGCGGAAAGCATTTTGGACCGCCGGGCGGATTTGTTGCGCCGGGCTCATGAAATTGCCGAATCCTCCGGCATCCCCATCACGGAACTTTTGCCTGGCGCCATCGGCTCCACACATGCGGCCCATGACGTGCACCCGGGGCCGCCTCCGGAAGACGATGAACCGGAAAATGCCGGCAACGGGGAAAAGAGCAAAAGAGACGGCGGGGAAAATATATAGGGAAACCTGTATCATATCATGAATAGAAAAAAAACATACCAGTTGCCCATGCTGACCATGCAAGCCGGAACCTCCGGCGCCGTGGCGGTCGTGGACGTTACCGGGGTTATTGGGTGGGATGACGCCCAATGCCTTGAATTTGCCGATAAGCTGAAAGCCGCCGCCAATCAGGGCGCGTCCAGCATCACCTTGCGCGTGAACTCGCCCGGCGGGGACGTTTTTTCCGCGTTGAGCATGTATGATGCCATCCGTTCATGCAAGATCCCTGTCCGGGCAGAAGTTCATGGCCTGGCCGCCAGCGCGGCAAGCCTGCTGTGCATGGCCGCCGATACGGTAGCCATGAGCGAAAGCGCTAAATTCATGGTGCATCAGCCTTATGCGGGCGTTTGGGGGAACCCGGATGAAATCATGAATTATGCGGCCATGCTGATCAAAGAACGGGAACGCATGTTTGCCATCTATGGCGGAAAATGCGGAAAGTCCTGGGAACAGGTCAGCAATGACCATAAGGCAAGCGTCTATTACAGCGCCGCGGAAGCCATTGCTTACGGCTTTGTGGATGAAGTCATCCATGACGACGAAAGCGCCGGAAACGGTGAGGACGACGACGAAGAAAACGCCGGAGACGAAGACGACGAATCCACAGCCACCGCGGAAACCGGCAACAATGACGAAGAAGACGACGAAAGCCCTACAGGGGAAGAAGGGGACGACGAAGACGAAGAAACCGCCCCGGCGGCAGGCATGACCGGAAGCCGCCTGAACCTGAAAAACGCCGCGGGGGGCATCTGCATGCGTATTTTTGGCCTTACGGGATCCGGGAAGAAAAAGGATCCCTTGAAAGCGCTGAAAATGCAGAACAGCCGCCTGGCTGCCATGAACAAGGGACTGAAGGCCCAAGTGGCGAAGCTGAAAGCCGCCCAGGATCAACAGGCGGCAATCACGGAACAACTGGTGGAAAAACAGGTAACGGCCAGATTGGCGGCCCTGAATATTCCCGCTTCCGATCTTCCGTCAGCCACGGAAACCGAAATGACCGCCCCGGCGCAAACGGTAGCCCGGCCCGCCAGCCGGGAAGAATTCATGTCTCTGACCGTGGATGACCGCCTTGCCGTCACGTCCGCCTATCCGGAGACCGTGAAAAAATGGCTTTGAACGCGATTGAGATTCCTACGTCCCGGCCCGTCAGACCGGAGAATCAACCAAGAAAGAAATCATACGATGCCAACTCTTTACGGTACAACGCCGGAATTCGGGATCAAAAACAGCGAATCCGGGATCCTTGTCGAAAGCATGAATTTTGACGGGTCCATGGAGAAATACGAACAGAAGGATCATATGGGAAAAGTCATTGGTGTTTACATCATTGACGAAAAATTAAGCTTCAGCATGTCCGGAGCCCTCCCCCTGGGAGGGGATTATACGCTGACCATGGGAAGCACCCTCCTTTTGAATAATACCATTCCGCCCATTTGGAACAACACGCCCAAAGCCACAACGGTATTCATTGAGACTGTCAAGCGCAGCATGACCAACACGGGCCCCGTGAAACTGGACGTGAGTGGAACCGTTTATGCGTTCGGAAGCGCTTCTTTCGAAGAATAACAACATATTAACATTCAACTATTAGAAAACAAAAAACATATGACTATCGCCAATAAAGGAAACAAGCCGTTTAATATGAAGGATCTATTCCCGGTCACCAATTTGACCGACCAGAAGCCCAGCATGCACATGACGGAAAACACGAACAGCATTGCCGGCCTGGGCTGGAAAACTGTTGCAAGCAAAAGCCTTGCCGCGGTAAGCGAGGTTTTTGCCCCGCTGGACCGTTATACAACGGACTACACGGACGAAATTGTGACTTTTGGGCCAGGACGGGCCGTCACGCTAACCATTGAAATTGCCAGGGAAGTAGGGGAAGCCCTCAAGAACCCGGAAGATTGGAACGTTTCAGCCGTCAAAACGGATGCCGTCAGCATTGAGTGCAACCGCTACAGCCGCCCGTTCCTGGTCACGTCCTATGACATGGCCGCCGGAAGCCGCCTGGAAGGGAAGCTGAACAAGGCTATTGAAACCGTAGCCAAGGCCGTCCTGAAGGACTTGCACACGCAGATCAAGACCGCCGCGCCGGAAGTAATTTCCGGCGTGACGCTGGAAAGCTTCACTCCGGAATACGTGGCAACCGTGCTTTCCGGACTGATCATCCCGGAAGTGTCCGCCCTGACGGTGAATCCCACCTACCACGCCAAGCTGACGCCTTATAACGCGGACAGCCTGAAATTGGAAACCGGCGTGTACGGGATTGGCGGCATTTACAAGGCTACCGGCCTGGAAACCCTGTCTGACGATAAAAAAACCATTGGATATATGGGATATGAAAATGCCATCGGCATCATCAGCCGCCAGCCCTTGATTCCCACCGAAAACGGCGCCATTTTCGTTTCCGAACTGGGCAGCATCGGAGGCATCAAGCTTTACTTGAAACAATGGGTTGTGCCTGGGATGGAAGGGGTTATGCACTCCGTAGAAGCCGCCGTGGGAACCGTTGTGGCCCTGCCGGAAAATCTGCGGTTGTTGAGTACCGCCGCCGCGGCATCCGGAACCGCGTCCGAAAAAGACGCCGGAGAAGAAGATCCCGCGTCCGGATCAGACGACGGAAAAGAAGACCCCGCGGCATAACCTGTCCGGTATTTGTTGAACTATGGGCCGCCGTCGGAACCGTGCAAACGTCCGGGCGGCGGCCCTTTTTCCGAAATTATCATCAATGAGTGTACGTGAGTTATTAACCGCCGGCGGGAATGACATGATCCGGGAATTGGGGGAACGTGTGCGGCTGTTGCGCAAAGGGAACGTGTATGCGGATTGTTACGCCGTTGTTTCCCCCGCCGCCGTGGGGTACACCGTGGAAATTGGAGGCGCGGAAAAACAGGTTACGGCACATTGCATGTTGAGAGCCCATGACCTTCCCAAGCTTCCGCGGGCCGGGGACCGCCTCACCGTTTCCGCCCCGCTGGGGGATCAGCCGGTCATATATTATATTACCACGGTAACGAGCGGCAACACGGATCCTATGATCCACATGGATCTTGCATCATGAAAGTCCGTTCGGAATTCAACATGGCCGGCTTCACCCGGCTTTGCCGGGAACTGGAAGCCGGCGCCCAAGAAGCGGCCCATGAAGCCGCCCTGGACTATGGCCGGATTTTCACCAAAGCGGCTATTGACTGGACGCCGCCTTCAGGCGGGGGAAGAAACGGCGCCCGCGTCCAGGGAGCGGAAGCGAAAAACCGCCAGGAAACACGGATCCGCTGGGATATTATGGGCTCTGAATTTGCCAAGCCCCGCTATTACCGTTCCCGCGGCCAACTGATGACTTATGATGACGGCGCGCACCATCTTTCCCCGTTCATGCTCGCGCGCCCTAAAGATCCCGTACTGATTGTGGATCCGCGCACGCACTTGAGACGATTTGGGATGAAACGCGGGCGGAAGGGAATGAAGCTGGACTGGCACGGCCCGCGGGCCTGGACAACAAAACAGGCCCTGAATGCGGAATATAAACGGCGCCTGGCCCGCGTGGGGCGCATGGCCGCCGGATGGATGGCCGGAGCGGTATTGAGCGGACGGAAAACCGGCATCCCCGCCTGGGTGAAACGCCACGGAACCGGCGGCGGACGGGCCCGGCTGGTGAACCGCCGTGGAAAGTGGGAAATAATCATTACCAATTCCACGGTGTACCACCCAAACATGAACTTTATTATCAATCAATTACTTGATGAAGTAGTGAAAGCCAAAATACGGAAGCGGGATGAAAAAGTGAAATCATGGCTGCTGAAAAAGGCGCAGCGCACCATGAGGGGATAACCGGAAACATATCATGAAATCATGATACCTATTTTCAAAGCAGGCGATCCTTTAAGCGCAGGAAAATTCAATGCTCTTGGTGACAGCATCCGCCACCTGTCGGAAAACGTCAGCACCGCAGGGGAAATGATGGTCCCACAGCATTTTGACGCCCTGCCCCTGCCGGAAATGGATTTTGCGGTCCTGTACCGGAAGGACGACGCGGGGGCCTGGGGCTGGTGCTGCCACCAGGGCCGCGTGATTGTTAAAGGGAAAGAATATGTTGTTGGGGAAAAAGAATGGACCCTGATTGCGGGCGATACCTACACCGGGGGGATCAAGCTTGTTGTCACGCTGGATGATGCCGGGGAATTTTCTTCCGGCGTGGTCCAGGAAGGAACCGCCACGGAAGGAAGTGGAACCTCCCTGGAATTTTCGTTGGCTAACATAGGGGATGAACTGGTTTGGCAGCACGCCGGGGGGCCTGTTTATATTATCCGCCCGGACGAAATTGTCATTAAAGCCGGGAAAGGAATTCAGGCGGAGGAAGAAGAAGAAGACGGAGAAAACGGAAATAAAATAAAAACATGGAAAATCAGCGCCTTGATTGAGGACGCGAAAGAATCTTCCAGCGCGGACTGTTCGCTGATTTATGAAGAAAAGGAAGACGGCGGGAACACTGATGGAGATCCTTATAAGCTTAAATTGTTATGTTCTTCTGACGGGTCCGTCAACATTGAGGACAAAGAAGGGAAGCTGTCTTTATCCGCCCAAAAAGTGGAACCTGGGGATGGGCTGGAATGGAAAAAGGACAAGGACCAGGACGGGAATGACATTGATACGCAGATTTTACAGATCAGGATTGATTCAACGGCGGTAGATTCCAAAACGCCGGGGGAAAATGGAAAATGGCCGCTGTCTTTGTCAGTATCTCCGGAGGGTTTGGCCGGGGAACTTGATTTAACGGTAGATACCAGCGTTCATGATTTAGGTGGAGGCGCTAAGGTAGGATTGTCCACGGAGGCAGGGGCTCTTTCTCTTATAGTTACTCCTGGGGGCGACGCGGAAGAATTGAGTTTTCGCACCCCTTTGCGGAAAAATGGAAAATATGTGGTGCTGGATTATGAATCAAGTTGGTCTGATGCTGTCAACGGGATGAAGGCAGGCTTGTTTATCCGGAATAATAAATTGGCTGTGGAGCTGTACGCGGAAACGGAGCCGGATGGCTCTGATAGTCTTATAAGCGATTCATGGACCGCTCTTGTATGCGACAGCGACCATGCAATACGCCTGCACCGGGACGAAAACGGAAAAATCTATATCCAGCAGGGGGAATGGATTGTGACCTCCAAAATTTATTCACCGATAAATTAAATAAATGAACTACGCAATATTTTTATATCGAGACGATCACCAATGCTTGAAAATATGCATGGAACAAATACGGAGAATAGACCAGGCCGCCCAATTTTATTTATTTGATGACGCGGCGAAGCCTTTATTTCCGGCACAAGTCCCCACGGGGAACGATATATTTTACAAAATCACCTATTTTGCCCGCGGGGGGAACCTGAACGGCCTGGAATGCGTGCGCGGCATGCTGGGGTGCATGCTGGACATCCCAGGGGATGATCCGGTCATCAAGATTGACGCTGATACGCTGCTCATGGATCCGGCGGAAATCACGCGCAGCCTGAAAGACCGCGGAAAGGTGGCGGGAGGGATGCAATGCCGTGTGCCGCTTGCCTGGGCCGGCTGCTGCTACTGGATCACGCGTCCGGCCATCAAAGCCGCGCTGGAATTGCTGTCCCGGCGGGAATGGCCGGAAAATGCCCGTCAGGAATATCCGGAAGACCAAACCATTTCAAAAATTCTGTTATACCTGTACGGGTCCGCCGGGGTGGACGTGCTGGAATTCCGGGGCGGGCGGCGTCTGATTGGTGTCCGGACGTGTGATCCGCGCGATCTGGCGGAAATCGCCCGCCTGGCGCGCGGCGGCGTGTGCGCGGTGCATTGCGGGCAAATGGCGTTTTATCATCCTATTGTGGAGCGTGACGGAGGGACGATCCGGGAAGCGTGCGCGCGGATCATGGAAGCCGTGCTGGAAGGGAAGCTGAAAGAGAAAGAGGGGATATAGTTATATGCGTGAAATAACCAATACCACATCCATTCTTTCCGGCGATCTGCCCCAGGCGGAAGTGAACGGCCTGAAAGTCCGGCCTGTCAGCCTGTCAAGCATGGCTATGCTGGAACTCCTGAATAACTCCTGCCTGACGCAACTGAACCGCCGCCGGGAAGGTCCATTGTTGGAAGACGGCGCCGAGCCTGCGGAAAATCCTCCGGAAAAAATGAGCATGTACGCCCTGGCGGAATTTGTCTGGATCCACGCGGCGCCGGAAGAAGACGTGGTGCGACTGGTGGCCGGCGGCGGTTTTGACGATGCGGCAGCCATCCGCCGGGCCGTCCTGGCCTTTGCCGGAAAAGTGGGTTTTGGCGAGCTGGGGAAAATTGTGGCGGGCATGACGCGCGAAATGAACGCGATCATGTCTGCCCAGGCGGAGGGGATCAAGGATCCAGACGGGGCGCCCTCAAAAAACTAGCGGAGCCGGACGGGTGGGCGGGATTGATTATGATCATGGCCCGCGCGACCGGCTGGACGGAATACTATATCAAGCACATGCCGTTGAAAATCCTGCTCCAATACGTCCATGCGTGGCTGGTCCAGGAAGGCAATGCTACCCGCTGGGCCTATGCGGACCGGGCAAAACAACGTGCCATGCGGTTCCGGATTGCTGAAATCATCGAACAGGACAATTCATTTTTAGCTACTTATGGCGATTGAACAAGTACAGCGCAGTTATTGCGTAGTCAATAAAGGGAAAGGGGAGCCTGTCTCCGGGGGCTATACGGAAGAAACCTGGGAAGGAACCTGGGCTGAAATGTGCGCCTATGCGGACCGCCAATCAGCCGCCGGCGGGGATTTGTGGAATATCACAGCCACCGTTACCCGGAAAGCCGGGGATTTTGCGGAATGCCGGGTGCGCCGCCAGGCCATGGACGGGAAAGAAGAGGAAGAATTTGAAATGCCGGGAAGCACCCGTGAAAGCCCGCAGTATTCCCTTTCCGTGACCTGCGTGCCGCAGCCCATTTTAACGCATAAACTCGCGGAAAGCTATTCCGGGGAAAAGCTGGATGCCCTGAAAAGGCTGGTAAACGGGGGTTGCATGGGGACCAAGATTGACATATCGAAAGACGGGCAGCCGGTCACACAAAAGACCATCAGAAGCATTCTTGGGGATGATAACAGTAAATTGATTGAAAAGATAAAAAAGGGCATCACGAGCTTTTACAGCCCGCAAATTGTGCTGCAAGTCCGTTACAAAGTAACGGATCCCGGAACGATCAATTATCAGCAAGCCTGCACGATTGCCGCGCCGCCGGGGCCGTTTGAATCCCCCTCCGGAAAATTCAACTGGATGAGTATGGGAACGTCCGTGGAAGGATACGGAAAGGAATGGCAAGTAACTGATACCTACATGCTTTCCGGTCCGGACGGCTGGGACGAAGACATCTACGACAAATAAACCATGAATACCGAAATTGTTGCACAAATTATTGCGGAGGCGCTTCAGGAACGCCCGGAATTCGCCGGCGTGCCTGTTTGGGAACCAACGGACGGCGAGAAGGAAGGGGACAAGGCCCTTCTGGTGAATGTAACTGGCGCGGATGAAATCATTTCCGGAAATTACACCTACCAAATTTCCGGTGAAATCATGTACCGGCAACGGTACGCGGAAGCGGAGCCCGCCGCCCTGGTGCTGGACGTAACTGCTTTTTCCCGCGCCTGCGCGGAAGTCATGGCCGCGCTTGCCGGACGCCGGAACGGCCAGGACGCGCCCGCCGCCTGGGCAGTCCTGGGGGCGTCATCATCCCCCGCGCTTGCCGGCACATCGGAAACGTTCATGGTTTATAAGTGCAATTACGAATTATTCATTCAATTTTAATAAATTATCAATATTATGCCGGATAAAAAAAACGAAGACGGCGGCGCCATCCTGACGCCGGAAGATTTTGACAGCACGCGCAACACGGAACTTGCCGCGTGCCTGATCACATTGGGGTTCCCCCTCCTGAACAACACGCCGGGCTTTTCCCGCGTGATTGGCGAAGGGATCGCCGGGCCCGGCGGGGCTGTCACCTGGTGGTTTGGGAAACGCAGCCGGGATGGGAAATACACCATGGGAGAAGTGCTTTCGCGCTGGGAAGACTGGAACTGGCTGAACGATCCGAACAACCTTGATCCTCTGGCCTATATCATCACGGGCTTTCATAACAAACGGCGGCTGGTGGATGAAGTGAAAAAGCGGGAAGTCATGGTGCTTGTGCAATCCGGCGCCCGCCATGCCCTGTTTTCCAAAAACTGTTCCCGTTCCACCCTGGACCGGGTAGAGCGATTCATGGGATTTTAACCGTTTGAAGCAATGTCTGACGTAACTGTGACGCTGGGAGCGGATGCCGCTGAATTCAAGCAGGCATTGACGGAAATTCAGAAATCCGTGGATTCCCTGGTGAATTCCACCACGGCTAAAACAGCGCAACTTGGCCTTGCGTTTTCCGGCGTGAAAGACATGGTTTCCACGGCCTTTGCCGCTATTGACGGAGCTGTTCAAAAGGCTTTTGATTTTGTCGCGCCGTCTGCGGCCATCCAACGCGTGGAACGGGAATTGACGGGCCTGACGGGAAGCGCGGATGAAGCAAAGCGCATCCTTGAAACCATCAACGAATGGGCCCTGACCTCCCAATATACCCCCACGGAAATGTTCAAAAACGCCGCCCAGTTAATCCGCGGCGGCATTTCCGAAAGTTTCGCGCCTGATCTGGTCCGTCAACTTGCCACGATCGCCCAGGGGGACCAAAGCAAAATGAATGCCCTGGTGGCCGCCATGGTCAAGGGTTCCGGGGGGCTGAAAGGTTTTAATTCTGAAATCATGGAGGCATTCAACGCCGCCCAGGTGGATCTGATGGGAGCCATGGAAAAAACGTCCGGCCTGTCCGGCTATGCCCTCCAGGAGAAACTGAAAGCCGGGATTGGATTTGACGACGTGGCCGCCGCCATCCGGGAACTTGCCAAGGAAGACGGCCCCCTGAAAGACGCGGAAAAGGAAGTGGGGGAAAGCTGGGAAGGGTTGCTGAAACGGGCGGAAAACGCCTGGGGCAACCTGCAGGAAAATTTTGGCGCCGGCTTGCTGGGGCCGTTAAGCGCCCTTTTGGAGCAAGTGGACGCCCGGCTGGTGGAATGGGGGGATGGCGCCGCGGAATGGGGGCAAAAAGCGGGGGATCTCCTGTTCCGGGCCGCTGATGCCGCCATGGCGTTAGGCGAGGCGGTAGGGCCCGCCCTGGCCCTCATTGCGGACAATGCGGATCATGTCTCTACAGCTGTTCTTGGGATTGGAGCGGCGTTTCTCACGTCCCGTTCTCAAATGGTGGCCGCCATGGCGCAGACAAAGGGCAGCCTGACGTCCATGTCCTCCTGGGTATTGCTCGCCAAAGGCAGCTGGGCGGGATTGTGGAATGCCATCCGGACGGGCGCCGCCACGGCGGCGGGCGTGGTCCGCGCCGCAGCGGCGGGAATCGCGGCATCCGTCCGCGCGGCCATGGTCGCCATCAAGGGCGCCATTATTTCAACGGGGGTAGGTTTGGCCGTGGTGGCGATTGGTGAAGGGATCTCTTACATTTACCGGCAACTTTCCGGAGCGCCGGCAGCCCCCGCCGGCGGGGATAATGACCAGGAAGCCCGCACCCGTGCGGGCGATCGCGTAAGAAAAGGACAATTTCTTGATAATGAGTGGAGGGCGTATGAAGAAGGCATGAAAAATGCCAACACGGAAACGGATGTGGACGCCGTGGGGAACAGGATCTTGAACAATTTGCGCCGCGCGGAAGAAGAACTGGAATATGTCGCCAAGACCGCCGGCGAAGAATCGGAGGAATGGAAGGATCAGGCCGCCGTGGTGGGGAGCCTGACGGATCTTTACACCCTTTATCAATCGTCCCGTGAAGAAGCCCTGGCCCGGATCCGGGAACAGGCCGCCGCGGAAAAACGCCTGGCAGAACTCGCCAAGGAACGGGAAAAGGCGGAAAGGGAAGCGGAGCAGAACCGGAAGAAACTCCGGGAACTGGAAGCCTCCTGGATGAAAAGCGAATCTGACCGTACCTATAAGAAAAAGAGCCTCCGGGAACGCGGGGAATGGCTGGACCGGGAAGCCCGCGGCATGGGTTCCGAGCCCGGCATGGCCGGCATCACGTCCCGCATTGCCGAATTGTCCCGGCAGGAACCTACGGATGCCGTGATGAATCAAATTAAGGCCCTGGACGATTTGAGGAAAAAATATGCAGAACTGTCTGACGCCAGAAAAGATTATGAAAAAATGGAATCCGGGGCGCGCCGGAATCAGGAGTTAATGGCCGCGGAAATAGCGGGGCTTGATCAACGGGCGCAAAAGATCCGGGATGAAATAGCCCTGCGGGAAAAAACGAAAAGCTACCAGGACGCCGGCATGGATGAAAAGGACGCCGCTGAAATGGCCCGGCGCGACGTAGCGCTTGAACGGATCCAGACCAGGCAGAAATCCCTGGGAGACGGCCCCGGCCTGAATGACATTATCAAACAAAGCGGCGTTGAGGTAGGCAACGGCGGAAAGAGCCTGGGCCTGTCATCCTCGCTCCTGTCGGCAACGGAAAAGCAAACATTGACGTTGAAGGACATACAAAGGATTCTTGAAACCTGGAAGCCCGGCCAGATCGTCCTGGCCGAGTAAGGGCAAAAGAGACGGAGGGGATATAGTTATATGCAAGAGCCCGCTACATTCAATTTTTCCGCCACGGCACATGTTCCGGGGGAGCTGGTTTTGACGCTTGATCCGCCGGAGGAAGTGGATCTGGCCGGTTGCGCGGTCCGCGCCGCCGTTGCTATGTCCGGCGGCTGTGTCCGGCTGCTGGATTGCAGCGCCGTCAATCCCGAAAATATTGTTGCCATCAATTTTCCCGGACTTTCCGCCGGCTGGGCTTTTTATGACGTGTTCCTGACCTTCCCCGGAGGCGCGGAAATGCCGCTCCTGAAGGGGGAAATAGATATTGCCCAACGTGTCACGCCGGCGGATCCGCAACAACGGGCGGAATGGTACGTAACGGCCACCCTGCCCGGTGCGGAAACGGGCCGGGTGGAAATTATTTTGGCACAAGGCCCCCGTGGCCCCCAAGGGCGGCCAGGGGACAAGGGAGAACCGGGAACCCTGGAATCCAACGTTGGCGATGTGGACATTGGAGGGGCCCTGACCGCTGAATCGGCTACCATCAACGGGCCATTGATCGCCGGGAGGCCGGATGGCACCGTCAGCGGGGGGACTTGTAATCAGATTTACGGCATCACGAGATTTTGGCAGTCCCTTGATGTTCGGGACGGGGGATGGTGGCGCGGAACAATAATGTACGAATCGGGCATGCTTAACATTGCCCAGGGGGCAAGCCTGAACTGTATTGGCCCCGCCACTTTTGCAAGCACACTTAACGCTAATGGCGGCGTCAATATTCCGCTTGCTGTGGGGGCACCGACAGCCACGGGGGTGGTTAATCGCCTGTACGCGGCGGGCATGGCCGGAGTGACAGACATTTTTTCCCTTCATTTTTACCTTAATACGGGCAGTATTACAGCCACCGGGACGGCGCAAACTTCTGTTCTTGTCGCTGGGCTGTACGCGCGGGTGAACGTTCCTGCGAATACGCACAGCACGATCGTTTGTGCTTTTACAGGACCGGCCGGGCAATGGAATTATTCTAGTTTTGCGGGTTTTTCTATCCCCTGGCAATTAACGGGCGCGGGAAAGTTGACTATTGGCATAGGGAGGGGGAGCAAGGCGACGCGGAAAGATTTAACGCTGGATTCTTACAGTATCATCCCCGGAAATGATCTGGCCTATAATACCGGCGAAATTCTGGATATTACGTTTGACAATGAGCGCGATGCGGCGCGCGGCGGGTATGTCGTCCGCGTACGGGAAATATACGCAGCCGAGACCGCGCGGAAGTGGATGGTAAAGACCACAACCAGCTTTATCCCGGCGACGCAAAACGAGCCAATTCCCTATATTGTCAATAAAGTCATTTATCATCAATATGCCCCCCGATCGTACAATGCCGGGGATTATGGGGACGCCTATGGCTCATTGTATTTGCTGACAGGCGGGGGAAGCAGTCAGCAACTTTGGAAGATTGCCGCGGTGCGCGGCGTGACCACTTTTGAAACGGGCACGGGATTTTCCACGCTTGTAACAGACATGCCGGGAATTTCCCGGGGATCTGTCAGCGTGTTTGTTGGGGCGGCGGAGCGCACCAACTACCAGCCCGGCAACGTCAATCCGGTTTATTACGCTCTGGAAGCTTTGGCTGTCAATGCCATTGAATCCGAGGATACGGCTGATTTTGTGGACATTAACATTCCCTTGTAATCATGAGTAACGCAGAAATACAGATACATTTTCCCCGGCCCGGCGAATGGGAAGAATTTACCTTGACGCCCATTTACCAGGCCGCGGGCGGTTATAGACCTCCGGCGCGCTTTACGCAGGACAATATACCCGTGGATCAAGCCCCGGCTATGCGGGCGGTAGTTGCCGCTCTGGTGGGGCTGGGTGAGGACTGGCAAGCGGGGCAGGTTTGGGCGCGGTTGAAAGAGATTTGCGCCAGGCAGGGGGATGATCCTGTGCGGACGGTGGAAACCGTGGATTTGACCGTTGAGGCCGTCAACTCTCAAGGAGGCCGCCGGATTTTCACAGCCCGTGACTACCCCGAATTTACGGTTGCTTCACCCGCCGCCGTGGACTTTTTCAAATACTTCACAAAGCAAAACCATGAGTAAATTAAGTGACGAGCAAAAGCAGGCCGCCCTTGAGGCGGGGAAGCAGGGCATGAAAGATGCCTACGAAAAAAGCAAAATTAAAACCGGCCTGAAGTGGTGGGAACGCCTTTTGTGGGTAGTCCTGGCAGGTGCTGCCTATGCGGCTTCCGCTCTGCTGGGTGGCTGCGGCCATTCCGTTGACGTGACGCCGAAAAAGACGGTGGTATGCAAGGACGGTTCCTGCCTGGTGCTGGAGCCGGGGCATATCTCCTATTCCCAGGCCCAGCCGGAAACGGACGTTCCGCCCGTCGTTCAATCCCTGAAAAAGTGAAGCCATGACCGGATCTGTTGTCAACGCGGGCCTGCTGGGGGCTAATGCCCTGTCCGTGATTGCGTCCGTCACGTCAGGCAACCCGTTTTTGGAGTACATCCAGAACGGGGCGAGCGTGGCCGCGGTCATGGGAATTTTTCTGTGGCGGGAAATGAAACGGGCGGAACGTTATGAGCGGCTCTATGATGACGAACGCAAAAAACGCATTGATGCGGAAAATAAGTGTTCCGGCTGTGAGTTCGTCCGCAAGGCGCATGAAGAATTTCTGGACAACAGGGACTAGTTCCAACTGTAAAGTTTTTCTTACAAGTTCCAACCATTTAACAATTAAATAATTATATGATTATCAAAGAATATCGGGAATTCAAACCCGTTCAGCAGGCCCTGGGGCTGAAAGCGGATGGTTTGCCGGGGCCTAAAACGCTGGCCGCCGTAGCTCTGAAATTGCGCTGTCATGAAATATGGTCCGCGGTCCAGGCCGCCGTGAACGTGACGCCTGACGGCATCCCCGGCCCTGCCACGGCCCGCGGCATTGCCGCCGCCCTGGACATTGCCCTGCCCCGGTCCTGGCCTGACCAGGCAACCGTCCGGGCCGGTCTTTCCATTTTTGGGCGGCCAGGGGACGAAAACAACCTTGTTTCTATTGTCCCCCCTTATCCTTTATATTATGAGGGGCGGCCCGTGAAAACGATCCGCGTGCATCAGGCAATCGCCCAGGACGTTCAGGCGGCCCTGGCGGAAGTCCTGGCCGCGTATGGCCTGGACCGGATCCGCGCGCTTCACCTGGACCAGTATGGCGGATCCTACAATGACCGCAGCACGGCCGGAGGCAAAAGCAAGAGCATGCACGCCTGGGGGATTGCCCTGGACTTTGACCCGGTGCGGAACAGTTATTCCTGCAAAGCCCCCCATGCCGGGCTTTCCCGCCCGGAGTGTGAAGAGTGGTGGCGAATATGGGAAGCCCATGGGGCCGTTTCTCTGGGCCGTGAACGGAATTATGACTGGATGCACCTTCAATTCGCCCGGCTGTAAAACAGTAATCTTTTGAATGTCAAAAAATTATAGATAAAAATATCTTGCAAAAAATCCTGTTTTTTTGTATATTGCCCCTGCCGGTTGATCCGGAGCGGCAGGGAATGAGCCCTGTCGTCAGTAGAAAGGAATTAACAATGAATAGTGAATAAAGAAAAATTGATTGAACTAATCATCAAGCTCCTTGAAATGATTCTGATCATGATGGGCTAAAACAAAGACCCCGGAGGCGGCAACCTCCGGGGTCGATCATCAGAAAGGAAAAAGTGAATAATTCCTTGATTGAACTAATCTGCTTTTACTATGCCCTTTCTTCCGGATTTGTCAAGCAGGCGTTTGTCATACAAGACTAACGGCGGCGGGTTATCTGGCCGGAACGGCTGTATTTTCCCGTAGATTCAGAACTTTCCCGCGTCTATGACAGTAAAAATTATCATAACGTTATGATACTAACCCAATACTTTCTTTAAATATTCTCCTATTCTTTTCATATTCTTCACCGAAAATCAATTTGGGTTCCATATGAAAATATCCGCCTTTCCTTAATTCTTCTTCCATTTTGTGTTGTAGTTTATTACAAGAAATTTGTCCCATGATTTGAAGCAGATATTTTTGTCTATCAGAAAAATTATCCATAATAGTTAAAAAATACAAATCCTTTTCTATTTCATTAAAAAAATCAGCTTCATTAACATAACGAATTAGAAAGTAAAATTTATTTGACCAGGCAAGCAAATCATTAAAATTTTGTACAAACAATCGACAGTTCTTTTTATATTCATTTATTTTATCGCTTGAGTTTTGCAAAACCGGTAAATTAACTAATTCACAATACTGAATAATCTTTAAACAACTTCTAACATTATCTGCTATTTCATTAAAAATATCAGTTCCAGAATTTCCATTTATCCGTATATTCTTGCTTAAGTAATCCAAATATTCCATTTGTTTAAAAAGAAAACTTTCAAATTGCTGAATTTGCATTACTCTGTTTTGCTTTTCAAGTTCATCACCTTGACGCTTCTGTTCCTCCTTCTGTAAATTCAGTTCTTCACGTTGCAGCGCTAAGTCCTTTCTTTGTAAGAGAATCGTGACAATAAGGCCTATAAACGCAAGAGCGGTAAAAAAAGTATTGAGAATGTTGAATGCATTTCCAACTTTATTAAGCTCTTCTGATAAAAAATTTGCCCATATATAAAAGATGACAAACAGCAATAAAATGATGATGAAGATATAACGCAGAGTTTTATTCCTCTTACATGTACGGATGAATCGCATCCATACCGCTTGTTCGTCCCTAGATGCCGCTCTTGCTCGCTTAAAAGAATGTAAGTCCGTGCGCATATTGCTTTCGTGATAGCATGCTTTTTCTGTCTTTGTCCAGCTATTCGTGAAAAATAAAAGGGCAGTTCCTTTCTTGATTCAATTTTGAAAAATTAATTTCTTGAAACAAATCATACTTTCTTATCCTTCAACTTTTTCAGTTCTGCATACGCATTACCATCAGTTAATTTTCTATATCTTCTTAAAGCATTTTCTAACCCATTAGCATATTCTATCTGCATATATGTTTCAGTATTTATCTTACAAAATTTATCCTTAATTTGATCAATATTCGCTTTAGATTGTTTTTCATCAATTCTCAAATCGGCAACTTGACTATATATTGCATTATAATAATGCGTAACCTTATCATCCAAAGACTGTTGTATTTTCTTCTTTATATAAAGCTGCTGTTCTCGAACACGTTGTGCTACTTTAAAGAAATAATCAATTCTTTCAAAAGCCTCCGATGATAGAAGACCAGCCATTAGGTAAGAATATTTATCCCATTGATTCTCCTCATATATTAAATTAGAATAATGAATAGGTCTTTCTTGAATAGCTCCATTTATTAAACCTTCTGAAAACAGATACTCAATATTTTTTTCTATATCTTTTATTTGAAGGGCAAGAATAGTTGCGGCTTTAGATATATCCTTTATTTTACTATCGTGATATATCCACCATGTAATAAAGGCGGCTAAAAGTAAGATAGTATTCTGTACCAAGTTCGCATCAGAGAAAAGCGAGAGAATAAAATAAGCAATAACAGCAAAAATTACAAATAATAATAATTTCATGACGACTCTTTGATACATTTTCTCTCTCATTATATACACAAACAAAAGATATAATTATATAAAATCATGATTAAAATATAACAATTAATTCATTTTCAACATTTGTTGACTAGCTTTCCGGAATGCCTTTTCCTCATTCTCATAAAGAAGGAATTTGAGGGCAGGTATTCTTTCTCCATCCATTTCAACATGTCCGTTTGGAATCGCTTTTATTTTTAACAACGTGTCTTTTGTGATGCCCTTTTTCGGAATTCCTAAAACAATATATTTGACGCTTGTGTGCTCATGGACGCAATTCCCATCATAATAAGAATAAGGATGTACCAGGATTCCATTCTTATAAGTTCCATATACGGCCAGCTGATAATATTCGGAACGGTTTAATTCATTCAAGAAGCCACGCAATTTTTCCTTTGTCTGTTCTCTTTCCTCAGCCTGTTTTTTCTTTTTTTCCAATGCTTTTTCTTTCAGGGCTTCCATCTTAGCCGTTTCCCTGGAAATAATTTCCGGAGTGATGCCAAGCGCAGCTTGATGTTCCGGAGCCAGTTTTGATACAGGTATGCTTTTCGTTCCCTCGTCATGACTGATTTTTGCCGTCAGGCCGCCTTTATAAGAAATGGTAGCGTTCTTGTAAGTATCATTACCGATAGTCAATGTTGGGACAGTAATATTTCCCGCAACGGCGGGAAGAGCCAGACAGGACGCTATCAGTATAGAAAACAGATTTTTTATCATGCGTTCGTGATAGCATAATATGCCGTTTTCTGTCCAGAAATAACATTTTTCTGTGGTTTTTGGTTGCCAACAGGAAAGAAGACCGTTAATGAAAAATAGTTATGATTACGGTGACTTTGCCATTTGATGAAAATGAGCCCATGTATGCGCGGAATTGCGGGAGCCGGAAAACGGATGTCTATTTATTTGAGATCGCCGGGTATGCGCTAGCCTGTGACATGGGCGGCATTACTCCTGATGCAGAACATATTCCTGATACCATGAAGGGATTGACGCGCGTCAGAAAAGAAGAAGGAGCATCAAACGTCTTATTTGCCCTGAAGGAAGGAAAAACCGCACGGGAAATTGGGGAGCTTGCTCTTGACATGATCAAGAAGCGGAATGACATTGAGACGGAAACGGAATATTTATTCTATTACAACCATTTATGGGTCAACATGCTTCGGAATTTCTTCGTTTTCGCCGGTGAAGAAAGCGCAACACGGGAAAACATGTCTTATTTGGCTCAATTCTTACCGGACGAGAAATTTGCATGGCATCCTTTCAACGCAATGCGGCGCATGTTCACCGCGTATTTTGAGAATGAAGAGAACCGTTTGCGGCTTCTGCTTTTTCTTAGATCCCTGTGCCGTGGGGCTGTGCTTGCGCTTTCTTCTTACCATGTGGAAAAACAGCTTCAGGGGAACTATGAAGAAGAAAATTTCCCGGCGTTCAAGCGTACATGGTGCCAATTTACGGGCAAGTCATCAACAGGGCCGCGAAAGAACCTTGAAAAGATTGTGGAGATGTTGGGCGGCGGGGTTGTCGGGAAAGGTGCCCGTCCTGATTTGCTGATCTGGTGTGAAGAAGGGTCTCCCGCTTACAAATATGATAAGATTGGCGGGAAGCTTGCTCATGCCTTTGAACCCGATTCAGGTACGCTTGTCATTCCAGAAGAAGTTTTCTGGAAGAGGTTAAGGGATAACTAAAAATTTGAAAAGGCCGGCTTCTTTCCCTGATGCCGGCCTTTTTTATGCCCAGATTCAAAAGCGGTCATGCGTTGTCGTCTGGCTCTTGGGGGCGCGGCATGGGTGGGGTAGAATCCACGATGGATTGAAGAAGGTTGCGGATATGCCTTTCCGCGGCGGCATAGTCTGACGGATCAATATCCGGGGGAAGAAGGGCTTTCCATTCCTCCGGCGTTAGACGTACGGGAAAAGTAAGAACATCATCATAATTAACCTTTTTATTTTCAATAGTTTTTGATTGTTCCATGAGCTGTTGAATGAAAGCAAGCTTCGCTTTGGGTATTGGCGTAGGAGTAGAAGGAGCTAACCAATTATCAACAGTAGATTTACTAACATAAAGCTTCTTTGCCAACCAGTTACGATCTTTTCCGGCACCCTTTAACCATTTTTTTATGCTTTCAACAGAATAATCCATGCGTGACGGTTTACTAAAATCTTGAATAATTAGCAAGGGTGAAAACTGCAATTTCCGAAAAATACGAAATATAGACTTGACGTTTTTTACGATTTTTCATAGTTGTTAGTCCAGCTATGAGAAACAAAATTACGGATAATAGTAATATCACCCTGCAAATTCCGGCACTAACGTTTGGAACTCTCGCCATTCAGGCCGCGCAGGCGGGAATAGATATTTCCACGTTGTTGACCAGGGAAGCGTTGACCCGTCAGGGACGGAACATGACCCCGGCAGCATTGCCCCCTGTCCCGGCCCCTGAGCCCGTAACATGCCCGGCGCCGGCAATGTTCCCCACTCCCGCCCCCGTAGTGGTCAACGGCGCGGATCCTGACCTGAATTTGAGATAAACAACCGATTAGAATCATGAAAATAAATACAGCATTCAATCCGGGCACCCCTGGGGATGCACGGAACATCAATATCATCCATGAAAGGCTCTCTAACATTCCCCCGGACGACATCATAAAAAACGTTATCAACAATGCGCGGGAACTGGTGGAAGGTCTGCCACGTGTGCAACTGGAAGCGTTGGCCGGTTCGCTGGTTACGGAAATTCTTCTGGCCCAGGGCCTGGGATGCTCTGAAATCCCCCTGAAGAATCTGGAACAAATGATGGGGATGGCCGGAGTTTATGCGAAATGTGAATTCAAGCCCAGCAACGAAAATGGAACAAGTGAATCCTGAAAGCGTGGTGGCCGTGGGGAACGTGCAAACGGCTGGGGATCAGATCAAATATCTGCCCCGCTTTTGCCGCCTGTACGATCTGCCCAAAACGCCGGGCCTGTTCCTGCCGGACAGCGCCCCCAGCAAAGAAACGTTGCGGACCTGGCGCAACAACGGAACGCTGGTCATGGTGAAAATAGGAGCGTCCCTGTTTGTGGATCTCCACATGACCTTGAAAAAGAATAAAATAAAACTCGGAGTGCTTAACAATTAGCGTTTTTATGAGCAACAAATATGCCGCATGGTATTTGCGCGTGCAGGTGAAGGATCTGGAACAGCTTCCCTTTCATCCGCCGGCGGAAAATGAAGCGGGGGAAGGATTGCCCGCTGATTTTCCGCGTGAGGAATTCACGGAGGATCAGCTTGTGCTGCTGGATGAATACTACCACGCCAAGCGGGAAAACGTGGTGAAACAGTTTTTCCGGCTGCTGCGCGTCCATCCCGGCAGCATGGATTTGACCCTGTGGCATCTGGCGCTTAATGCCGGCATCCTGGTAAAACTGCTTGGGATAGGGGATCCCCGCTCCTTTACCTGGCGGGAACTATGTGACCGGTTGGGCGTGGGGGAAGATGTGCTTTACCGGCACAAGAAAGAAATTTTGCGCCTGATTGATGAAATAAAAAAATAATCTTCAATATATTATGAAAACATGTATCAAAGAACGCCCCATTGCCTTTTCCGCGGATATGGTGCGTGCGCTGCTGCAAGGCTGGAAAACACAGACCAGCCGCACGCGGGGCTTAGAACGTTTCAATGGCTGGCCGGACTGGAAAATCCCCCTGGGGGAAGATGCCTGGGAACTATGTCATTTTACAAAAGAAGAGCCGGGCATCTGGCGCGCCGTTTTCCAGGATCCGCGCGGGGAATGCCCGCCTGGGCTGGATCCTGTGGTGAAATGCCCCTATGGGAAGCCGGGGGAACGGCTATGGGTGCGGGAACCCTGGAAAATAGGGTTATTCCTGCCATGGGGAGGCTTTGAAGTGGAATACCTGGCTGACGGGGCCCGGAAGGTATGCGAGCCGGGCGGCGGTTATTCTGCCGCCTGGCTGGATTGCCTGAAAGAACAATGCCTGGAAGACTGCCGGAAAGCGGGGGTGAAGCCCTGGCTGGACAGATCTGTCTTGCGGCGGCGTCAGGCCATGTTCCTTCCCCGTTGCGCCTCGCGGATTCTGCTGGAAATAACTGATATTGAGGTCAGGAAACTACAATCCATTACTGAAGAAGAAGCCATGGCGGAAGGAATTGAAAGCATTTTTTACGATGAAGAAACGTCCTCCACCGGCTGGAAAAACTATCTGGACCCGGAAAGCATGTGCATCCGCGCCAGAGATTCCTTTTTCACGCTGTGGGATCGTCTGCACGACGGCGGGGAAGCGGATCCCTGGGTGTGGATGATCAAATTTAAGGTATTGGAAGTTAAAGGAATAATAAAATGAAAAAACGATATACGCTTATTGGAGTAATTCATGATCCGGGGGATGAAGATTATTGCCTGCGGCTCAATGAAAACGGGTACGTGTTCAACATTCTGATCACAGACCGTAAACATATCATATCGCTAAATATCAACTTGAAAACATGTGATATTCGTACCGCCCGGAAAAAAAGGAACAATATATATAAAGCGTTGTACGGGAAAGAATTTACCCTGTAAAAAAATGAATCCTGAAAATGAATTTGAAATACGCATCTATAATCCTGTTTTCAAAAACGGCCCTTGTGCGTCAATGTTTGTTTCCTATGAAGTTGCAAAAGACCTGATTGGAAAAGTGGATATAAACGCCGGGAAAAATGAAATTCTTTATTTCAGAAAAAATGAAAACCAAGCGTGGGTTGCTCTAAATATGAAATATTTTCAAAGTTATATATGCGACGGGAAAACAATTAACTTATTTTTTTCATAAGTCATTGAATAAAAAATGAAAGCCGTACTGCGATATTTAGGAGGGAAAAACCGATACGCGCGGGAAATCATTGAACACTTCCCGCCGCATTTCTGTTATCTTGAACCGTGCGGCGGATCCGCCGGCGTCCTGCTGAATAAGGCCCCTTCCGCGGTGGAAATTTATAATGACCTGGACGGGGAAGTGGTGAATTTTTTCCGGGTATTGAGGAATGGGAATTCCGGGGAACTTATTGACGCTATCCGATTGACGCCTTACAGCCGGGAAGAACTGAACCATGCCTGGCCAGTCAAGGATCCCGTGGAACGTGCCCGCCGCTTTTTGGTGCGCTCCTGGTTCGGCATTGCCAATGACGCATTCCGGGACGCTTCTTCCGGCTTCCGGGTGAGCCGGAACCGTCAACCCACGGTGGCGGCTGACTGGAAAAACCTTCCGGAAACGCTGGAAAAGGCCGTTGAACGGCTTCGGAACGTGTACATTGAACAACGGGACGCCCTGGAACTGATCTCACGGCATGACGGCCCGGAAACCCTGCATTTCATTGATCCGCCCTACCTGAAAAGCACCCGCACCCGTGAAGGATCCTACACGCACGAATTCACGGACAAACAGCATGTGGAACTTCTCCGGTTATTGCTGGATTGCCGGGGGAAAGTGGTGTTGTGCGGGTACGACAACGCGCTTTACAACAACGCCCTTTCCGGCTGGTGCAAGGTCAGCTACGGAGCCCGCGCCGGCATGGGAAAAAACGGGTGGAATGCCTGTGGATGAACTATCCTGACCAACTTTCACTTTTCAAATTTCACGCATGAAATCACACAAGGAACTTGCCGAGGAAATTTTAGGCTATCCAATCGGGGAAGACGGGTGCGCCCCCTGCCCCGGCGCCGCGCTGCATACCACGCAAAGCGGGCCGCGGGATTGGCGGATCTGGTTTGACGGCGAAGGAAAACCGCATGAATATTGCTTCCATCAATCCTGCCAGAGCGCCCGCGACGACTTCATGAGGGTGCTTTACCGGGCTATCAGCGCGGAGGAACGCGGGGCCCGCAGCACCCGCAAGGCAACCCCCAAATACCAGCGTCCCCTGCCCCCGGCGCCCAAGGCGCGGAAGGTAAAAGCGGAAGAATTGAATGAAGATCTGGCCCTTGCGCTGGCGGGCCGGGTGGAGGAAGAAATCACGTTTGACTGGCTGAGGGATCATAGCCCGGTGGAAATCCCCGGCAATCCCCGCGCCTGGGGGGAACTGCTGCTGAATGAACTATATCCCGCCGGCGCGCGGATCCTGGTATTCACGGCCTTTGCCTCCCAGGGTCAATATATGTATATCGTGAAGGATGGCGTTTACAAGCTGGGGCGGAAACCCGGCGTGGAGCCCGTGAAAGCCCCGCGTCTGCCTGCCGGCGGGGATGCCGGCGTCTGGTACTTAACGGCGCCCGTGACGGGCAAATGGGAACCTAACCCCGGCAAGCGGGATGCCATGGGAAATTTGATGCCGGGGCGGCGGCATGCGGCATGCTGCACGTCCTTTCCCTTCCTGGTCCTGGAAAGCGACGTACTGACCGCGGACGTATGGCTGAAAATTCTGGTGCAGCTTGCGGATCCGGTTGTGGCCGTTTACACCAGCGGCGGGAAATCCGTCCATGCCCTGGTGAAAATTTCCGCCGCCACGCCGGAGGAATTCAACGCCATTAAGTCAGAATACGTCTTGCGGCTGTCCGCCGTGGGAGCGGACGCCGCGGCCATGACGCCTGTGCGGCTGTCCCGCCTGCCCGGCTGCATGAGGCACGGAGCCACCGGGGAAAACGGAACCTATTTCAAATACGACCAACCGCGCCTGCAGGAATTGCTTTACCTGAACCCCGGCGCGGTCCACGGCGTTCCCATCCTGACCATGCCCGCGCGGCAACCGAGAAAGGCGGCAAGATCATGAGTGATTTGACCACCGCGCAAATATTAGGCGCGGCGCCCGTCATGGTGGACGGACGCCCCAATATCCGCACCAACCAGCAAGTGAGCCTGATCGCCCAGGCGGTAGCGGACAACCTGCCAAGCGGCGCCCTGTACCGGTATCATGACGAGTATGTGACCATCAGCACCATCAAGAGCACCAACCAGGACGGGGAAACGACGACGGAACTTGAAAAAAGGCCCATGGATCCCCGGCGTTTCACAACGTGGATCGAACAATACATGACCTTTTCCGCCAGTGCGGAAGATCCGGTGGAAAGCATGGGAAAAAATATGGCGGAATTGATTCTGGCGAGTGATTATCTGCGGGCCGCCGTGCCGGAAATTGCGGAAATCATGCCCGTGCGTCTGCCCGCCTGGGGCGTAGGGCCCAAGGGAGAGCGCTTCCTGCGGATCCTGCCCGCCGGCTATGATCCGGCCACGCGCATTTACAGCGCGGAAACCGTGGCATGGGACGCCAACAAGGTTTGGCCGGTGGATGCTGTTCTCCGGGCGATGAACAGAGCCCTGGCGTCCTTCCCATGGGCGGAAAAATCCGCCGGGCCTATCACGCATATCCGTTCCGCATCCTGCTTCATGGCGTATATGCTGGGGCAGTTCTGCCGCCACCTGATCGGGCGACAACCCATGATTCTTATTATAGGCAACCAGCCGGGGACGGGTAAAACGCTGCTTGCCAAATTTGCGCTAGGGCCCATTTATGGAGTGCCGAACGCCACGCCGTTTCCCAAGGATGACGCCGCCCTGCAAAAGCTGTTGTTTACCAAGCTTATTTCCGGGGCGCCGTATGTCCTCATTGATGACCTGATCAATTTAAGCAGTACGACTTTGAACCAGTATGCCACCAGCGAGGCAATATCTGATCGCGTCCTGGGAGGCAATAAGGAGTTTTGCGGGGTCAACCGCATGCAGATTGTCAGCACGGGGAACAATTTGACAGTAACGCCGGACATTGAGCGACGCAGCCTGATTATTGACCTGTTTGACGTGTGCAAGTCCGTCGAAAAAAACATTGCCAATCCATTAACGGAAAAAGTATTCAGCCGCCCGCAATGGCGCCGGGAAATGCTTATGGCCTTGTGGTCCCTGGTCTGGCATTGGAATGAACAGGGCTGTCCGTCCGTGTGTTCCGCGTCCGCCATGCCGTCCTTTGAAGGATTTTCGGAGGTAGTGGGATCCATCGTCATGACGGCGGGCTTTATCTCCCCCTTTACCAAACGCCCGGCCACCACGGACGGCGGGGACGTCCGGGGGAATGCCCTGGAACGGCTGCTGGTGGCCCTTGCGGACAAGATACAGCCGGAAACGCCGGAAGCGCCCCATACGCAGCTGACGCACCTGTACACGGTGGAAGCTGTGATGGGCGTGGCCGGGGATCTGGGGCTGGTGGACATTATTTGCAGCGGCAAAAACCAGAATCAGAGCATGGGGCATCAACTGCGGAAGCTCAAGGGGCGGCAATTTGTGGACAGTTCCGGGCGCGTCTTTACCTTTGGCCGCCGGGAAGACGCCGTGTCTTCACAATATAATGTAGTCATTCTTTCCGAACCGCGTATGTAAGACGGCTCTTCAAGGGAGATCCCCCTTCCGGGATCTCCCTTTTTTGTCCCGTCAAGCCGTGTGGCCGGCTGTTTCGCCGCCGGTGGCCAGATATTCCGGCGTCAGGGACCAGTAACGCGCGGCAGAATCTTTGGTCAGCCCGCGCATATTCAGGTAACGGGTTTTCAACAAGTCGGTTCCGACATGGCCCATATCATGGCTTAACTGGTTCAGATCATGCCCGGCTTTCATGGAGTAGGATGCAAAAGAATGTCTTAAACAATCATGCGGCCAGGGATTTTCCGGAGAATAGCCGGCGCGGGTGCGGAGGGCAAACAGGCGCGTTTTCAGATCCCGCGGATTGATGACGGGATCATCCGGGCCCGCGTTGTGTGGCCGGCACGCCAGGATCCACGCCTTCAGCACGGGCTGAATAGTCACATGGCGGGCGCCGCCGGTCTTGGAATGTTTGGCCCGGACGGAAACAACGCCGTCCTCCAGGGAGATATCCGCCCATGTCAGCCGGGTAAGTTCCCAGGGACGGATGCCGGCAAAGGCCCCCAGGGCGACATACAAACGTAAATCCGTTGTGTCCTGGGCCGCCACGCGCCGCCGATAAACCGGCGCCGTCCTGTCTATCTCCTGGGGCGGCGAGCATGCCCGGAACAAGGCGGTCAACTGATCCGGGGTCAATGCCACTATTTCCGCTTCCTGGACGGGAAGCTTGTCTATGGGATCCACGGGATTTTTAATGATCCAGCCGCGCTTGATGGCAAAGTTAAACAGGGTGGCAAGCTCGCGCTTCAGGTTGTTCCAGCTGGTAGGGTGGCCGGCGTGGCATGTGTCCAGGGCATCCCGGATCATGGCCGGCGTAATGGCCGCGCATGGTCTGGCCACCAGATCCGGGCAAAGACGTTCCAGGCGCCCCAGGCGCGTTTTCCGGGACAGGACCGTCACGCGGCTGTTGTGCGCTTTAGCCGTGCTGGCCGTGCTGGCAAGTTCCCGGAGGGAGGGGGACATATCCGCGTCCGGCGGCGCCACCCCGCGCCCCAGTTCTACTAATGTTCCCAGCTTTGCCACCGAGCCCGCCCGCTTCACAAGCGCCGCGTAATGGGTGGCGGCCTCTAAAGGCGTCACCCCTATTTCTGACAGTATTTCATCAACCGCGTTCCACTTATAAGCATCAAGATCGATCGTTTTTCCGTTTACCGTTCCAAAACGTTTCAAATTGCGTATCTGTTCCGCAATATATCCTTCAGCCTCGCCTTTTGTGGCGAAATATTTTGAGGTCTGTTTCCCCGTGTGGGATATGCGTTCCGGGATGACAACCCGCCACGGTTTTCCAGGGCGGGAAGTGCAGGGGCGCGGCTTCCAATCGTCAACCAAGCTGTGCATAATTGTGCATGCTTTTTTGACTACATTATACCCTTTTTCACTGTTTTCCAGCATGGAATGTAAACTATGCTCTAAAAGTAACAAGCCCCTTAAACCGTTGGATTTAAGGGGCTTTGAAGATGGTAGCAGGGAGGTGATTTGAACACCCGACCAAAGGCTTATGAGTCCTCTGCTCTACCACTGAGCTACCCTGCCGTTAAGTGGTTGATGCCGTAAGGCGGGGAAATATTTAACCCGGATCGGAAAGAATGTCCAGATTTTTTTATGGTTCAGGAGTATTTTATCACGGCAACCCGCCTTCCCCTCCAGGGAAATCATTACGGATGAAGCATTTTTCACTCAACCGTTTCATACAGCCTGTGTCCCATGCCGTTTCCTGCATGCGGGCATTTACGGCACAGGACATTATGATGCCTTCTGTCCCATGCCATTGCCGCAGCAGGACAGGAAATAGAGGCCCATAAAGATTTTCGGGTCCACCACTTTTCCCTGTCCCATCTGCTCCATCAGCCAGTCATGCACCTGAGGAAGAGGAATGCGGTGCACAGTAATATTTTCGTGGGCCACACCGCCTCCTGCCGATATTCGATGCAGGTCTTCCGCCAGATAGAAGGATACCATTTCCGTAGTCAATCCTGGGGAAGAAGGCCCCGCAAAAAGATACGTCCAGGAGTCCGCCCGGTATCCGGTTTCCTCTTCCAGTTCACGCCGGGCGGATTGCAGCGTGCTTTCCTCCCCTTCATCCCCGGAAATGCCCGCAGGCAGCCCTACGGTCCGGGCATGCAGGGGAACGCGGTATTCTTCCACCAGCAGCAGTTCTCCTTCTTTCGTCACGGCCACGATCATGACGGCTCCGCTGGCATTAACCCGGCGCACGTATTCCCACCTCCCCTCTTTCAGAAATTCCAGAAATTTCCCCCGGCAGAGAGACAGGCATGCTTCCCCTGGCTGTTCCATTTGTTCCATAATGCAGCCACGTTAGGTTTCCGGACGGCCGTTGTCAACCATGCGGACCGCCTCCCTCCTGCATCTTCCCGGGCAGTTCCGTTCCGGTCCCTGTAAGTGGTTGATTTCCGGCGGCGTAATCATGCACTTTTCGTCACCCAGGCCAGTAACAAAACAACAACACATTGATGATGAGTAATCAACAATGTCATACAGAAAATATACTCAGGAGTACTAAATTATCGGAGGAAGCAAGAACAAAATATTTTTTCATGCGGAACCCCCGTGGAACGTAGAGCCGCAGAATGATGACTCACGCTGCTTCAAAAAGATATTTTTTCCTCAGACGCAAATCAGTAATTTGGCGCTCCCGTCAACCGGGGTGTTGAGCTGAAAGCGGATGAGTTCGCCTTCTCCACCCCGATGGACGCCACGAGCTGTCACGGCTGCGGATGAACCTGATCCGGTTCCATCCGCGGGCGGCCTCGTAGCGGGACGGAACGCCTTACGGCTATTTCTAACCAGCAACATCTTTTATTTCCAATAACAATGACGCCGCCATCAGAACTGTCAGCCACCTGGTCCAAAATCACGGGAGCCTTGCAAACAATCATGTCCCCGGAGGTTTATGGATTGTGGTTTCCCAAGTTTTCCCTGCTGGAGGATTCAGGGAAGGCGCTGACGCTGGTATGCGACGATCCTATGGCCGCCCTCTGGGTGGAAAATAGCTATACGCCGGAGCTGAAGCAGGCCGCCATGCTGGCTCTGGGCACGGAACGCCAGATCAAATTCGTCTGCACGGATGAAGTGGCTTCCATGCCCGCTGCAGAAGGCCAGCCGCAAAAAGCTTCTTCCCGGGCCAAAACGCCGCAGGCGGCGGATTCCCCGGCCGCACCGGTCAAAAAACAGCGTACACCGGCCGCCAGGGCATGCCTGAATGACTTATATACGTTCGATTCGTTCGTGGTGTATGAGGACAGCCGTTTTGCGTACCAAGCCGGACTGTCCGTCGCCCAGTCGGAACGGGCCCTGTTCAATCCACTTTTCCTGTACGGGAAATCCGGCGTTGGCAAAACCCATCTGCTCCAGGCCATTGGCCATGAGGTGCTCCATCAGGATTCATCCACAAATGTGGTGTACGTCACGGGCGAACAGTTCGCCAATGAATTTATTGACGCTTCCCGAACCCAGAACGGACAAAGCTTCACCAAACTGCGCCGCAAGTACCGCAAGGCAGACGTCCTGCTGGTGGACGACGTGCAATTTATCTCCGGCAAGGAAAAAACGGTGGAAGAATTCCTGCATACGTTTGACGAACTGTTCCATGCCCACAAAACCATCGTGATTTGCGCGGATGCCGCCGCATGCGATATTTCCAATCTGGACCCCCGGCTGGCGGCGCGTCTGGAATCAGGCCTTACGGTAGAATTGAACCTTCCGGACGACAATGCACGGCTGGAGATCCTGCGCAGCAAGCGCGACCGGGCCGGCATGAACGTATCCGACGAAATTCTGGAGTTTCTGGCCAGCCGCATCCAGAAGAGCGTGCGCCGCCTGGAAGGAGCACTGCTCCGTGTAGCCACCTTTACTTCCCTGTCCGGAGACATGCCTGACATCGCCAAAATTGAGCAGCTTTTACGCGACATCCTGCGGGAAGAAACAAGCCGCATCCTGACCGTGGATTCCATCCAGAAGCGCGTGGCGGATTTTTACGAACTCAAGGTCAGCGACCTGACCGGCAAGCGCCGCCCCAACAGCATCGCCTTTCCGCGCCAGATCGCCATGTACTTGAGCCGCCGCCTGACGGAACGCTCCCTGAAGGATATCGGCCAGGCGTTCGGCGGCCGGGATCACGGCACCGTCATCCATGCGAACAAGCTGGTCGCCTCCCGTATGGAAGAGGATGTGCGCGTGAGGGACATCGTCCAGAGGCTGGAAGAGGAGTTGAGGGATTGATTTTCCTTCCCTCCAGCCCTGCTGGAAAAGCATGGTCCCGTTGAATGCCCATGGCTTTTTAAGCGGAAGAAGCGCTTCCGCGGCGCAGGGGAGAATAAGCTTGAGGCGAAAGCGGTTTGGATTAGAATCACCCTGTTCCCATTGATTCCATGATCCACGCCGACCAGCTTTCCAAAGAGTTTGGCCGCTTTCAAGCGGTAAAGAACGCCTCCTTCCAGATTGAAAAGGGGGAAATCGTAGGGTTCCTGGGGCCGAACGGCGCAGGCAAGACCACGACTTTGCGCATGCTGACCGGCTATCTGCCCCCCACTTCCGGCACAGCCACGATTGCCGGGTTCGACATTGTGAAAAATCCCCTGGAGGCTCGCAAACATCTGGGCTACCTGCCGGAACACGTGCCCCTTTACGACGACCAGCGCGTCACGGAATACCTGAAATTCCGCGCCAGGCTTAAAGGCATCTCTTCCAGGCAGATCTGGCCTGCCGTCTCCAAGGTTGTAGAACAATGCGGCCTGGATCCCGTGCGCCGCAAGATGATCCGCACCCTTTCCAAAGGCTACCGCCAGCGCGTAGGCCTGGCGGACGCCCTGCTGGGGGAACCGGACCTGCTGATCCTTGACGAACCTACCAACGGTCTTGACCCCAACCAGATACGCCAGATACGCGAGCTGATCAAAGGTCTGGCGGCCAACCATACCATTATTCTTTCCACCCACATTCTCAGTGAGGTGGAAATGATTTGCAACAAGGTCATCATCATTGACCAGGGAACTATCAAGGCAGCGGATACCCCCTCCAACCTGACGGCCAATCTACGGGCAGCCGGCAAGATTACTCTGGAATTCCGGGGAGACCTGGCCCTGATTACGCGGAAACTGGAAAACCTGGAACATGTGAAGAAGGTCATCCATGAAGGAACGGACGCCGACGGCTGGCATACGCTGACCGTACGCGCGGAGGCCGGGACGGATACCCGTGAAAAGGCTGCGCGCCTCCTTGCGGAACAGGGCTGCCCCCTGCGCCATATTTACCGCCACACCCCCACGCTGGAAGAAGTGTTCGTGGAAATGACCCGTAAAGATTAACCCCCCCCTTTTTTCCATCCCCGCCTATCCACCACCGCCCATTTCCCTTTTCTCCCCATGTCTCCAGTACTTACCATTTTCAGAAAAGAACTCAGAAGCTACGTAATGACTCCGTACGGATGGGTTATCCTGGCTTTCGTCATGGCCCTTCAAAGCGTCTCCCTGTCCGGCACGCTGAAGGCTTTTCAACTGGCCCCGCAGAAGGAAGGCATCCTGTTCTTCATCCTGCATTCTCCCATGTTCTGGTTTTACTTCCTGTTCATCTTCCCTCTGCTCACCATGCGTTCCCTGGCGGAGGAGGAAAAGACGGGAACGCTGGAATCCCTGCTCACCACGCCCATCAAGACATGGCAGGTGGTTCTGGGAAAATATTTCTCCGCATACGCCTTTTACATCATCCTGTGGCTGCCCATGCTTCTCTATCCCATCTTGGCGGACTGGTCCAACCTGATTGTGCAGTGGATTTACGGATATGACGCGGGCATGGTTCTGCCTTACCGCCTGGCGGACTGGGCCGGGGCATACGCCATTCTGCTGCTGGTCGGCGCCTGGTTCACAGCCATCGGCATTTTCGCCTCCTCCATGACGGGCAGCCAGATTATTTCCGGCATCATCACCATCGGCCTGCTGGTCCTGATTTTCTTCATGGGTCTGATTCCCGTGGTGTGGGGGGAATTCCCCGCAGCGGGGATTTTCCACTACATGTCCTGCTCGGAACATCTGGACCGCTTTTCCGCCGGGCTGGTTGACACGCGCCCCGTCGTGTTTTACCTGACCATGACAGTCCTGACGCTGGCCGTCACCATCCGCATCATTGACCACCGCCGCTGGAAACACTGACTCATCCCTCCTTCACCACTTTTCATTTTTATCTATGAGCGAAACACCAGACACCCCCGCCGCGGCTACGGAAGCCTCCCATCCCGCCGCCCGCAAGGTCAAACGCCCCTGGATGACCTGGATCAAGCTTTTCCTGCTGTTCCTTATCGTCGTATGCCTGAATTACGTAGGCTGCCACGAGTATTACCGCCGGGACCTGACGGAAGACCAGCGTTATGAAATTTCCCGTCAGAGCATCAACATGCTCCAGTCCCCGGAAATCCAGAAGCGCAAAACCCCCGTCAAAATCACGTTCGCTTTCCTGCGCACCACGCAGAACTACACCCGCATGCGTTCTCTGCTCGAGGAGTACGAACGTTATTCCAACGGCAAGGTGAAGGTGGAGTATGTGGATCCCCTCCGCCAGCCGAACAAGGCCCGTGAAATCTCCAATATCTACGGAATTGAATTCAAGAAGAACCTGGTCATCATTGATGCCCGGGAGGATACGGAAAAAGCGCTCAAGACGTTTGAAGGCACCCAGGCGGACGCTGCCCACGTGCGCATCCTGCCCGGAGACGCCTTCGTAGTATACGCACCCGGGCCGGACGGCAAAAGCATGAAGGCAGTGGCGCTCCAGATTGAAGACATGATGACTGCCGGCATTTACGGAGCGGCCAACGGCGAACCTCGTAAAATTTATATCGCGGCGGATAAGAGCAACTTCAACGAGTCCCTGAGCAACAACCAGGAAGAAAGCATTTTCACGACGCTGGGCAAAATCTGCCGTTCCGTCAACCTGCAGCTTGTTCCCATCCGCATGAGCGGTCTGGAAGAAATTCCGGAAGACGCCGCAGGATTCATGATTATCGGTTCCAAATATGATCTGTCCCCGCAGGAGGCGGAAGTGCTCCAGCGGTACTGGGCGCGCCCGAACGCCGCCATTCTGATCATGCTGGAACCCCAGAATGACACACCCAAACAGCTTTACCGCTTTCTCCGCGAACAGGGGCTACGGCCCCAGAATGACCGCGTGATGCTCCGCAACAGGGGCAACCGTTCCGTTTTTGAAATTAACTCCATTTTCGCCCCCTCCCTGAATTGCACCCGTGAATTCTGGAATTCCAGCACCGGACTGGAAGGGGAGAGCATCTCCCTCATTCTGGATTCCGACAATGCGGCCATGGAACAGAAGCGCATTACGCCATACCCCCTCCTGGTCACAACGGAGGATTATTACGGAGAAACCAAATACAACCAGTTCCCTGCCCAGTTCGACGCAAGGGAAGATAATCCGGGCCCTCTGATGATCGGCGCGGCCCTCATCCGGGGGAATGCCGGGGACGTGAACCAGAACAAGACTACCGGGCGCCTGGTTCTGCTTGGCAATACGGACCTGCTCCAGCCCCGGCAAATCAAACCGGAACAGAGGGATTTCATGCGTACGCTGATCGGCTGGATGACGGACCGTGAAGAATTGCGTGGCCTCGGCTCCCGCCATGACCTGACCGTCAAGCTGAATCTGGATCGCAACGCCCTGGGCGTTTTGGAACTCCTGACGAATATCGGACTCCCCCTGCTGGCGCTGCTGATCGCCCTGATTATCTGGAACACGCGCCGTCATTAACTCCACCCACGCCCATTACCGGAAGCACATGCGCACATTCCGTTTTATTCTTCTCATCCTCATCACCCTCGCTTCTGTCGGAGCAGCGGTGCTCCTTATGATTGACGGCAATCTGTCCCGCATCATCGGGCGCACCGCTTTCAGTTCCGGAGAACGGCTTTTCCCGTACACCCGGGAAGAAATGAACGAGGTTTCCTGGATGCGCATCAATTGCGTGGGAGATGTCGCGGAATTCCGCCGCAAACCCAACGGCGTCTGGTGGTGCGAAAAGCCCTGGAACGACCGTATGGATCCTCGCGCGGCGGCGGCCATTCTCCAGTACACGTACTCCACCAGCATCGTGGACGCATTGCCCCTGCACAAGATTGATTCCGCATCCCTGAAGGAATTCGGCGTGAAAACCACTCCCGTTACCATCACTCTCAAGGAAATGAGCGACGACGGAAAGCGTTCCTCCACTGTGGCGCGCTATACGCTGGGTTCCCCGGCGCCCTGGCTGGTGGACGATCCGGAGAACAAGACCACGGATGACACCACCTATATGCAGACGGATTTTTACGGCCGGGACACCCGCATTCTGGTGGGCACCGGCAACATCCTCCCTCTGTTCAAATCCGGCATCCGCCAGCTTCGGGACCACCGTCCCCTGCTACTGCATCCGGCCATGCCCGCCTCCATTGAAATCAACAACCGGGGCCAGCGCATCGCCTTGGAGCGCAAGACTCCTGGCTCCCCCTGGAAAATCACGTATCCCCTCTCCCTGGATACGGACCCGGCCATGATGGATGTGCTGCTGGGCACGCTCCAGAAGCTGACCGCCGTGCGCGTGTACAACCCGGAGGAAACGAGCGTGCCGGATATGACGGATGATCAAATCACCTCCGTCTCCATCAGGAATTTCACAGGCCGCCTTTCAGGGGACGGCAAATCCCTGCAAATGGAGGAACAGCCCGTCACGCTCCGAATTTATCCTCCCTCGGACAACGGAAGCCTGTCCGAACTGGTCAAAGCCACCGTTTCCGACCGTAAGGCCGTCTTTGAATTGGCGCAAACGACGGAAACCAACAAGGAAGTTCCCGGCGTACGTAATATTCCGCTGGATCTGGGCCTTCTGCGTTCCAAGCAATTGACGGACATCGGGGATTACAAGATTACCGGCCTTTCCATCCGTAAAAGTTTTCAGGATTACCCTACCATCGCCCGCTTCATTCAGGGGGATGAGAAAAAAGGCATCAAGCCCACCTGGCTGTACACGGCAGAGGGCGCCCGTTACCAGGAAGCTAATCCGGAGCATCTCATTTCCCTGCTGAAAACCGTTAAACAGGGAAAAGTGGCCGGCTTCGCTTCGGACAAAGTTACGGACCTTTCCGTGTACGGGCTGGATAATCCCAGAATGACGCTCACCATGTCCCTTCTGCCCAAGCCCGGTGAAGAGCCACGCCCCCCCGTGACGGTGTTTTTCTCCAAGGGTGCGGACGGTTCCTGGTATGCCCGCCAGGCCGGAAAACCCACCGTCGCCATACTGGACAACGCCTACATGAAGGATTTGCTGACGGATGCACTGGCCTGGAAAAAAAAGAGGCTTTTTTCCTTCAGCAGGTTTGACCTCAGAGAAATGCACCTGGAACGCATCGGTTCCGGAGGCCCCCTGGTTCTGAAATTCGACCGTCTGGACGATTCTTGGACAGCCTCCAAAGACGGGAAGGATGAAACCTTGAATATCAACCCGAACCGCGCCAACCGCTATCTGGATGAACTGGAAAAAATGGAGGTGAGCACCTGGCTCCCCTATACGGACGCCACAGCGCATGAAGCCCTGAAAAATCCCGTTTTCCGCCTGAAACTCATCCTCCAGTCTTACAAGGAGGCGGCTCCCGTGCAGTCCCAATCCGGTTCCAGCGACATTACCTTTGCCCCGGAACCGGAAACGGAGGACAAAGTCATCACGCTGGAAATCGCCCCGGCGGGAGAGGCCGGATACAGCAGATTTTATTACGGCAGAGTAAATACAACCCCGAATTATTTTATCCTGAACATGGACGCCGTACGTCTGCTCGGCGCCAGCCTTTCGGAAGACAACTAACCACTCCTCCCGCATGAGCAAGATTGAGCTGCACACCGCCATCTCCTTTCTGGACGGAATCCTCTCCGTGAATTCCATTCCGGACGCCCCCCGCGCCCTGAACGGCCTTCAACTGGAAAACGGGGGCACCGTTTCCAAGGTGGCCGCCGCCGTGGACGGCTCAGAAAAGGCCATTCATGCGGCCTTGGAAACAGGTGCGGACCTGCTCCTTCTTCACCACGGCATTTTCTGGCAGCCCATGCAGCCCATTACCGGCATCGCCTACCGGAAGCTGAAAGCCGCCATGGACGGGAACCTGGCGATTTACGCCGCCCACCTTCCTCTGGACGTCCACCCCGCATACGGCAACAATGCCCTGCTGGCGAAGGCCTGCGGCCTCCGGCCATGTTCCCATGATGGGCTGGACTACCACGGCGTTTCCCTTGGCACGCACGGAAAATTTCCAGGTACATGTGCGGAATTGGAGCAAAAACTGGAAACCGTCCTCGGCGCGCCCGTGCAGGCCTTCTGGAAAGATTCCCCGGAGGCTCCGGCCGGAGATGTCTTCATCTGTACCGGAGGCGCGGGAGACGATCTTGCCCAGGCAGCGGCCCTCGGCTGCCGCACCTACGTGACCGGGGAAGGCTCCCACTGGAACATCCCCCTGGCCCAGGAACTGGGCGTCAATCTGGTCTTCGGCGGCCACTACTTTACGGAGACGTTCGGCGTAAAGGCCCTGGGGCTTCTTCTCAAGGATGTTTACGGGCTGGATTATACCTTTATTGACCTGCCTCCCTCCGCCTACAGCCATTGACCAAACGCCACGGAACATGAATCTGACTACGGACGACGCCGACGGGAAAATCCGCCTGGATCAATACCTTGCCGCCCACCTTCCGGAACTTTCCCGCTCCAGGATCCAGAGCCTGATCAAAAGCGGGGACGTGTTGGTCAACGGCTCTCCCGCCAAGCCTAAAAACCCCGTCTCCCGCGGTGATTCCATCACCGTCCGCATTCCGGAACCGGAACCGGCGGAAGCCCAGCCTCAGGATATCCCCCTGGACATCCTGTATGAAGATGAAGACGTGGTAGTCATCAACAAGGAAAGCGGCATGGTCGTGCATCCCGCGGCCGGCAACCCGGACGGCACCATCGTAAACGCCCTGCTCCACCACTGCGGGGACCTCTCCGGCATCGGCGGAGTGGAACGCCCGGGCATCGTCCACCGCCTGGACAAGGACACCTCCGGCTGCCTGGTCATCGCAAAAAATGACGGCGCCCACCAGTCCCTGACGGCGCAGTTCGCGGCCCGAAGCACGGAAAAGCGTTATCTGGCCGTCGTCCAGGGTATTCCTTCCCAAAGTTCCGGCACGGTCTTCACCCATATCGGCCGCCATCCCGTCAATCGCCTGAAAATGGCAGTAGTCAATCCCGGTTCCGGGAAAGCCGCCATTACGGACTACGATTTGCTCTGCGCAGACCCGTCCACGGACTCCTCCCTGGTTCTGTGCACGCTGCACACGGGCAGAACCCACCAGATACGCGTGCACATGCTCCATCTGGGCCATCCGCTCATCGGGGATCCCATTTACGCCAAACCCGCCCGGCAAAAGGCAAAACCCGGCAGGCTCATGCTCCACGCGTGGCGGCTGGGCTTCGACCACCCGCGCACGGGAAAGCGCATGGATTTCGAAGCGCCCGTCCCGCCGGAATACACGCCGTGGCTCCAGCTCTTCCCCAACGGGCTTTACGGGGCCATCCCGGAGCCGCGCCCGGTACAGGAAGACGGAGGACGGAACTAAACCTCCCCGCCATTTCCCGGCAGCGGAAGCCGCTTCAACGGACAGAATACGGGAAAGCGCCATATTCAAATCCCAGAGCCGGCCCGGCCTTCGTCAGCAATCCGCCGTCATCCGGCGCCCCCATCCTTGCGGACAAAGATGCGGCAATAGACCCGCCGTTCACCTTCTTACGCCCCCTTTCCGGCAAGAGCGTCCACGGTCACAGTCAGCCGGGAACAATATTCTTTTCATCAATCAAGGAGAAATGAACCTGCCCGGCATCTTCCGCGCATGCAAGAAGAATCCGCGGCGGAGACCTCCCCTTTAATCTTGATTTGCCCCCCCGGAACCGCTACCCTGACACGGCTTTAACCACACAGCTTTCACAGAGACATGGAGACCACGCACCACGGGGAGGACGCCTCTCCGGACAATCCCCCCAGGCAGCAAAAAAGCGGAAACACGGATGAACAGACCATCGCCCTGACAAAGGCGCGTCTGGCCATTGACGAGGTGGACGCCCGGATTGTAGAGCTGTTAAAAAAACGCGCCGAATGGGTGCATGAAGTCGGCCGCATTAAAAAGGAAAAAAATTCCCCCATCTTCGTTCCCGAACGGGAAACGGCCCTGCTCAACAAATTGAACCGCCTGAATGCGGGCGTGCTGCCGGAAGCCTCCCTCCAGGCTATTTACCGTGAAATCATTTCCTGCTCCTTCTTTCTGGAAGGCGGCCTGACCATTGCCTACCTGGGCCCCAAAGGAACCTGGAGCCACCAGGCAGCCCTCAAGCAGTTCGGAAAAAGTTGCGAACTCATTCCGTGCCAGAGCTTCAAGGACGTATTTGACATGGTGGACCGGGGGAAGGCCCAGTACGGCGTAGTTCCCGTGGAAAACTCTTCGGAAGGTTCCGTCACCGCCGTGATGGATCTTTTCGTCACCTCTCCCCTCAAAATCTGCGCCCAAATCAATCTGAACATCCGCAACAGCCTGATGGCGGATATTCCGCGGGAACACATCCGCATCCTGTATTCCCACCCCCAGGTTCTCGGCCAGACGCGGAACTGGATCCAGCGGCATTTCCCAAACGCGGAACTCGTGGAAACGTCCTCCACCACGAAAGCCAGCATTCTTGCCAAGGAGAACGCCGCCATGGGCGCGGCATCCCTCGGCTGTCCGCTGGCCGCGGAATTGTTTGGCCTGAACATCCTGGAAGAAGACGTGCAGGACCAGTCCTGCAACACCACCCGTTTTGCCGTCATCGGACGCCAGGAAACGCAGCCCAGCGGCAGGGACCGCACCTCCCTGCTCATCCGCATCCAGCATAAACCCGGCACCCTGGCGGAAGTAGTCAACTGCTTCCAGCGGCACAACAATAACCTGATACGCATTGAATCCCGCCCGTCCAAAGTCATCAACTGGGAATACGTCTTTTACATAGATGCCGCCGGCCACATTCAGGAATCCCCCTTACGGGAAACCCTTCCGGAGCTGGAGCAGCACTGCTCCATGCTGAAGATTCTGGGCAGCTACGCGGATACGGACGTCATTTAAGCAGGTTCAGCCTTCCCCCCCAGCCTCACACCATTCTGAACAACCATGAACATAGCCACGATTGCCGCCCTGGCCGTCACTCTGGGACTTCCCGCCCCGGCCCAGCAGTCCGCCACTAAAATCATTACGGAAAACGGACAGCCTGCGCTGGCCCTGGACGAACAGTTCGCAGCCCGGCTGCGCGACGGCGGAATGAAGCAGGGTTCCCCGGCCACCGTTCCCGCGGAATTTTCGGCAGCAGCGCCCGGCCTCCCCCTCCCTGCGGATGCCAACCATGCCGCTGTCAGGGAAACGGCGGGGGAACGCAACCGGCGCATGGAATGGTGGAGGGATGCCAAATTCGGCATGTTCATCCATTACGGCCTGTATTCCGGATTGGCCGGGGAATGGAAAGGCAGGCCCGGAGGTTCCGAATGGATTCAAAAAAACGTGGAAGTGGATACGGATACCTACGCCGCGGAAGCTCTGCCCCTGTTCAAGCCCAGGGAAGGCCTGACGGAAGAATGGGCCCAGCTCGCCCGGGATGCGGGCTGCCAATATGTAGTGCTCACCAGCAAGCACCATGAAGGCTTCGGCCTGTTCGACAGCGCCTTGACGGATTACGACGCCAAAAGCGCCGTGAACCGGGATATCATCCGCGAATATGTGGACTCCTGCCGCAAGCGCGGCCTGAAAGTGGGCCTCTACCACTCCGTCATTGACTGGCATCACCCGTCCTATGACAACACCATCTGCCCGGACCTCTGCTACCCTGCGGGACAGGCGGCAATGCTTAACAGGAAAAACATTCCCCGCGACCACGCCGCCTACCAGAAATACCTGCACGCCCAGGTCCGGGAGCTGATGACCCGTTACGCGCCCATCGACATCATGTGGTGGGATTACTCCCAGGGAGCCATGGAGGGAGCCAAAGGCTGGAAGGCGCCGGAACTGATGGACATGGTGCGCTCCATCAATCCCGGCGTCATCATGAACAACCGCCTGTACGCTTATTCCGGCCTGAACAAAAACCAGGCCGGCACGCTGGACCTGCGCTGCGGGGACTATATTACCCCGGAACGCTTCATCCCCCGGCGCGGATATCCCGGCGTGGACTGGGAATCCTGCATGACGGTAAGCGACAAATGGGGCTACAACCGCTACGACACCAACATCAAATCTCCGGAAACCATCATTGAAAAACTGGTGGAATGCGTTACCAAGGGAGGCAATCTTCTGCTGAACGTCAATCCCATGGCGGACGGCACCATTCCGGAAAAAGTGGCCGCCACCATGCGCGGCGTAGGCCGATGGCTCAACATCAACGGTGAAGCCGTGTACGGAACACGGGCATTCATGCAGCTGGACCAGCCTGCCACCATCAATCGGCAGGGGGATATCTTCGTCTTCCTGATTCCCCCGCCGGACAAGGGGCCGGCCCAGCCGCCCAGTGAAGGAACCATGAAAGAATTGACGGCGGGAGCGGAACACGCCCGCATGCAGCCGCTGGATGCCACCGGCTACGAAAATGACGGGGGAACAGCCGTCACCCTGCCCGCCGGCTATTCCAAAGCATTGCTTCTGGGGGACAACACCGCCCTTCCCGTCGTCAACGGAACGGTCCTGTTCAAGGCTCATGAACATTCCAAAACTCCCTGTTCCGTCATCAAACTGAGCAAATAGCCATTTTCCCCACTCATTTTTCCTATGGAGGAAGACCTTTTTTCCCTGGCAGCCGGCAAACAGCCTTCACAGCAGGCTACAAATGAAACGGCACCCCGGGCCGGGGAGGCGCGGGAAAACGCCAGCACCGACCAACCCGGAAACGCGGAGGCCTCCGCTCACCGCCGCATAGACTATTTGCGTTCCGAACTGCGCCGCCACAACCGTCTGTATTACGAACAGGCGGAACCGGAGATTTCCGACGCGGAATATGACGCCCTGTTCCTGGAGCTGGAAAAATTGGAAAAAGCCCATCCCGAACTGTCGGATCCGGACTCCCCCACACGCCGCGTAGGCGGCGCCCCCCTCCAGGGCTTCAACCAGATCAGACATGCGGTGCCCATGTTGTCTATTGACGACATTTTTGAGCAGCGGGACGCCCCCGTACCGGATGAAGAACTGGCGGAATTCTACCATAAGTTGTCCAGGGCGCTGCAAACGGAGAACGTGCCCGTCTCCGTGGAACCCAAAATTGACGGAGTGGCCCTTTCCATCATGTACCGCAACGGGAAGCTGGCTTATGCGGCCACGCGCGGAGACGGAGACGTGGGGGACGACGTAACGGCCAACGTCCGCACCATCCGCAGCGTCCCCCTCACCCTTCCCCCCGGCGCGCCGCCCGTGCTGGAAGTGCGCGGGGAAGTCTTCATGCCCAATGAAGCCTTTGCCAAACTGAACGAAGAACGGGACGCCGACGGGCTCCCCGCATTCGCCAACCCGCGCAACGCCACCGCCGGAACCCTCAAGCAGCTGGATCCCCGGCAGGTGGCCGCCCGGCCGCTGGCCTTCCTGGCCCACGGATTGGGCGCGTATGAAGGCCCGGAACTCAGGGACGCAAAAGACTTCTGGAACATGCTCCGCCATTGCGGCATCCCCTGCAATGAGCCGGTGTATTACACGGACAGCCTGGAATCCACCCGCCAGGCCGTGCGGGATATTGACAGGCTCCGCCATACGCTCCCCTACGGCACGGACGGAGCCGTTATTAAAATCAGCTCCACGGCTACGCGGGAAGCGCTGGGAGCTACGGCTCGCGCGCCCCGCTGGGCGGCGGCGTATAAATTCCCCCCGGAACAGAAGGAAACCACCCTGCTGAATATTGTCGTGCAGGTAGGACGCACCGGGGTGCTGACACCTGTGGCGGAATTGCAGCCTGTGCTGCTGTCCGGTTCTACGGTAGCGCGGGCCACCCTCCACAACCAGGATGAAATCGACCGGAAGGACGTTCGCATAGGCGATACGGTGCTGGTGGAAAAGGCGGGGGAAATCATCCCGGCCGTTCTGAAAGTGAACCTTTCCAAACGCCCGCAGGACGCCAGGCCCTACAGCATCCTGGAAGCCACGAAAGGGCTGTGCCCCGCCTGCGGCAACCCCATCATGAAGGAAGAAGGGAAAGTAGCCTGGCGCTGCACCAACTTCACCTGCCCCGCGCAGGCCGTCACGGGCATCACCCATTTCTGTTCCCGGTCCGCTCTGGATGTGGAAAGCATCGGCTCTTCCGTGGCGGAAGCGCTGAGAAGCTCCGGATTGGCGTCCTCCGCGCTGGACCTTTTCTCCCTGATGCCGGACCAACTCGCCAACCTGAACCTGGGCACGCCGGAAGAACCGCGCCGTTACGGGGAGAAGAATGCCCGGAAAGCTCTGGACGCCCTGCAAAACGCGCGCGGGCTTCCTCTGGAGCGCTGGCTCATCGCCTTCGGCATTCCCCTGGTGGGGGAAGTTGTCGCCAAGGCGCTGGCGGACACGCATCCCGACCTGAAGCATGTGGCGGATTCGCCCTACCTCCGGGACATCGTCCGCCTGGATGAACTGGTGGAACAGGCCGCCAAAACCAACCCCAACACCCGCGAAAACAAAAAGGCGGTGAAGGAAGGCGCGCTTTCCGCAGAGGCGGTACAGGAGCGCCACCAGGAACTGATGGAGGAAATCGACCGCCTGACCGCTCCCTATCTGGCAACGGGCTACCTGCGTAAAAACACGGCCAAATTCAGCTATGGCTCTGAAATCGGCGTGGCGGCGGCCAAATCCCTCCGGAGCTTTTTCGCCTCCGCAGCAGGGAACCATACCATGGATGTCCTGCACGGACTGGGCATCAATCCCCAATCCCAATCTTACCGGGCCAGCCTTCTCGAAATCCCGGCGGGCTCCCTGTCCGGCAAAACCTTCGTCATCACAGGAACGCTCAGCCATCCGCGGGATTACTTTGAACAGCTTATCGCCTCCCACGGGGGAAAAGCCACCGGAGCCATCTCCAAATCCACCTCCTGCCTCCTGGCAGGCAGCGGAGGAGGCTCCAAGCGGGACAAGGCCCTCAAACTGGGCGTGCCCGTCATTTCCGAGGAAGACTTCTACAAAATGATCGGGAATTAATTGCCGCAAAACAGCGGAAACGGGAAGCAGGAACTGAAACGCACGCATCATGCGCCCGGCTGCCCGTATCTTCGTATTCCCTTCGCTTTTTTCCGTGCGCCGTTTTCCGGAAATTTCATTCCTGAATCCAGCAAAAAAGCTTGCTACGGGCAGCCATCTGTCCCCTAATAAACGGGTATGCTGAACCTGCCCAATGCCATTACCCTGACGCGTATTGCCCTGGTAGTCGTCTTTACGGCAGCAGTCAGCGTCGCGGACCGGTATTCCTGGGGATACCTGGCCGCGCTGGTCACGTTCATTCTGGCTGCCTGCACGGACTGGCTGGACGGCTACCTGGCCCGCCGCCTGAATCAGGTCACCACCTTCGGCAAGCTGATTGACCCCCTGGCGGATAAAATAGCCGTCTCCGCCGCCTTCATTTACCTGACGGGCGAAGGGCTCTGCCCCGCCTGGATTACCATTCTCATCATCAGCAGGGAATTCCTGGTCACCGGACTGCGCCAGATTGCGCAGGATCATGGCGTCATCATCCCTGCGGGAACGTCCGGCAAATGGAAAACCGCCTTCCAGCTGGCCTTCTGCATCGCCTGCCTGCTGGCCCTGACATGGACGCATACGCCGGAATACCTGCCTTCCATCACGGATCGGCTGGCCGCGCTCTGCCTGTGGCACGGTTCCGGCGCTTCCAACTTGCTGTACCAGGTTACACTGTGGGGTTCCGTCATCCTGACCGTTTATTCCGGAGCCGTTTACTGCGCGGGCGCCCGCAAATTCCTGCAGCGTTGAAAATTGCCTTTTCCCCCATCCGTCCGGAGACAGAGGCAACATTGTTCATTCTCCGGGACATTTCATATACCGGGAGCATGATTTCATTCCGCCGGGTTCCTGTATGAAAGAATGCATGCGGAATCTTCCGCTGTCGCCCTTCCTACACATGCTGAAGCCTTGGAACGTTCAAGCTGTCCATCCTCTCTTCCGGAAGATGAACGCCTCCACGGCTCTCAAGCCGCCTTACCTGTCCTTGACATTGCGTTCCGCAAAAACATTTAAAGGATCATCATGTTTGCCCGAAGGTTTGGCATTAATATAATGCCCCCTCTTTTCCACGCCATCCCACAGCGTTTCCAAATCCATAAGAAAGCCGTTCCTATCGTATCTCCCCAAAGCAACAGCTATGCTGTATACTGAATTAAAAACAAGCCTGTCATTATTTCTCGGATAAGCAAAAACATCTTTAGACCCCCTGTTTTTGGGAACTGTGGCAAAAAACAGGAATGAGCCTTCTTCGGAATTTCTGATTGTTATTTTTCCATTTTCATCAACCAAAATTTTTAAAGTATAGAAAATTCCTTTCTTCGTATCGTGAGCACATAAATGCAGCCATTCCTCTCTATTCATTCTGTCTATGACGAACCTGCCGTCATCAGATGAATTCACGCAAGCTTCCAACCGGTACAAATAATCGTTGCTGTCTTCCGTATACCAAGCTTTATAGTTTTCAGCATTGCGCTTTTTCTTATTAATCAGAATACCAAATTCCACCATCTTTTCCTTATTTTTTGCATACAGAGTATCTTGCTGTTTAAGTCGGATAAGATCTCCTTCTATGACAAAATTTATTTTCTGATCCACCCATTCCCAACGAGGTTCATTACCATAGGAAGGAGTAAATAAATGTTTTCCCGTAAAAAGATTTACGCGCTCAGAAATTCGTTTTTTCCTACCGTGAACGCTTTTTAAATATTTCATATTGAACAAACCATCTTCCTTAATAAAATCTTTCGGATACCCGAATTCATGTTTTTTCATTTCTTCATAAAGAGCATCAATCAGATTCTGGTAATATTCCACACCTTCTTCCCCATCAAGGCGTTTTTGTTTCGCTTCAGCAAGAAATCTGACAAATGGATGCTCCTTGCCATTCCTGCCGGAATCCGGAAAGCCAGCTTCCCCGCTCCGTTTTTCCTCCCGCGTCAGATGCTCCAATAACCGCTGATCAGCTGCTGAAAGTTTTTCCAGTAAAATGGTTTTTATTTTTCCACCATTTGCAAGCAACCGGATTTTGTTGCCATCTCTTCCCTCATACGCTGCCTTTAATTGATGGCCTGTCACCGCCGTCCAAATCCGGGGTTTACTCAAATCCATCCCCTCTTCCGGCTGAAGCCCCGCAAAAAGAGGGCTGCCGCAACATACGGACAACACGACAAGAAAAATGCCAATTCCATTCTTTACCTTTGTTTTAAGGGACATAACTAATTCAACATCGTCTATTCAAAGGAAAGTATACGGATGAGGAATCCGCTGATTGGGACATGCGGCCTCTAACATGTCAGCCGGCTCCCTGATGCAGATAAAACCTGTACCGGAACAGGAAAAGAGCCTCTTGGGTATTCCCCCCCTAAATTGTCCGCCAGAAATTACTCAGTCATTCATATTCAGAATTTAGGGTTGACGGCGGATTCCTCACCCGCTTCATCCGGTAATTTATTCATATTCAATTTCTATAAAAAAATCATGACAAGAACTGTTTTTGAAGCGGAGATACGGAACACTAACAGGACAAACGTTTTTATTTTCCTTGACAGGAGATTTTCGCCGTGTTTTGATAAGTTCGTTCCCGCTGAATGGTGTTTGGTTGTTGATAGTCATTTGCGGTTGGCGGAATACGGGCGTCTCCGTATTGATCTTTTCAGTATCGCTCCTGCGGGCTTTTTTGTTCCGTTATTGCCGTGATTCCGTCAGTTCATTGCAGCCGAGGCGCATTCACAGACACATCCACAGACATGGTATCAACTACATTCAGGGAGCTTGGCTTGTCGGCTCCCATTCTCCGCCAACTGGAGAATCTGGAGTACAAGACCCCCACTCCCATCCAGGCAGCCTGCATCCCCCTGTTGCTGCAGAACAAGGACCTGATGGGGCTGGCGCAAACCGGAACCGGAAAAACGGCCGCGTTCGCCCTGCCCCTTATTCAACAGCTTTCAGAACGTTCCGGAAAGCCGCCGGGCCGCCGGGTAAGGGCGCTTATTCTGAGTCCCACCCGGGAACTGGCTGCGCAAATTCATGAAAATATCCGCGCCTACGCCAGAGGGCTGCATCTGTCCACCGCCGTCATCTTCGGAGGCGTGGGGTATGCTTCCCAGTTCAGGGAACTGGCCGGAGGCCTGGATATTCTGGTAGCCACGCCCGGCAGACTGATCGACCATCTGGAACGCCGGACCGTCAGTCTGGACGGCGTGGAAACCCTGATTCTGGATGAGGCGGACCATATGCTGGATATGGGATTCGCCCCGGCCCTGAAAAAAATCGTCTCCAAAATCCCGAGGAAACGCCACACGCAGATGTTTTCCGCCACCATGCCGGACAATATCCGGCAACTGGCCCAGACCCTGCTTCAGAAACCGGAAACGGTGAGAGCCTCCCCTCCCTCCTCCACGGCGGACAGGGTAGAACAGTTCCTTTGCATGGTCGGCTCCCAGTCGGAAAAAAGGCTCCTTACCCTGGAACTGCTGAAACAGCAGGAGCTCCCTGGCCGCACGCTTATCTTTACCCGGACCAGGCATGGAGCAGACCGCCTGGCCTCCTTCCTGTCCGGAAAGGATTATCCGGCTTCCGCCATTCACGGGGACAAAAGCCAGGGCAGGCGCGAACGCATGCTCCGTGAATTCCGTTCCGGGGAAACGCCTGTCCTCGTCGCCACGGACATCGCCGCCCGTGGCATTGACGTAAAAGACGTACGGCTTGTCATCAACTATGATTTGCCGGAAGAACCGGAGGTCTATGTGCACCGCATCGGCCGCACGGCGCGTGCCGGAGCCGCCGGACAAGCCATCGCTCTCTGTTCCCCGGAGGAAATCAGGAAAGCCAGGAACGTGCACAAGCTGTTGGAACGCCTCCTTCCCGTGCACGCTTCCAGCGCCTCCGTCCCGGCTGAATTGCGCGCGGTCCCAGAAGCGCGCAGGAAAAGTAGCAGCTCCATGCAGGAAAAACGTTCCGCTCCCCGCAGGAAGCCGCGGAAAGGGTACGGAAGGAACGGCAGCCGTGCGGAAGCATGATTTTAATCATTCAAAAAACTTTTGAACGGAATTGAAGTCAACGCGGTCTCACTTGCTGCAAACGGTTCTCCTAATCGTTCCAGTCGGGAAGCTTCAACCGGAGTTTCAATCATGAAAATAACCTCGTTCATCATCAGGACACTATGCGCGGGCACCGTCGGTTCCCTCGCCTGCCAGGCCGCCATGCAGGCTTACGCGGATGACGTTCCCTCCACTTTCGTGGAAGGAAATTATTCCCCGGAAGTAGCCCGCTACGTGCAGAGCATCGCAGGCGTGGCGCTGGCCTCGGGCATTCATGATTATGACGAAAACGCCACCAGCAGTTATCAGGTTTTGGCTCAGGTCCTTAACAGCGGCAATGTAACGGAATTGCCGGAAGATCTGAAACGAGCCATTGGAATGCTGATCGGCTACGTCCCCGACCCGAATGAAATCATCCAGCCGATCATGTCCAGAAAACAGATTGAGAGGATGAAAAAGATGGCGGACCGCATCAAGAACCTGATGGAGGAAAAATACGGAGTGGACCTGGAAGACTGCACGAACATCATGAAGCGCACTCTGGCCCCGTCCATCCCGGACATCCTCCGCTCCTGCGGCATGGAAGGCACCCAGCTGCCCGCCACCACCGCTTTCCGCCCCAGGCTGGGCAAGGCTCTGAATGAAGCCTATGCCAGGCTTGCGGCGCCAAAACTTCCCGCCGCCGGCATGACGCAATAACCGGACCATCTACGGATGATCGGGGAGATGATCCCGATTCCACGGCACGCGGCCCCCTGCCAGGGTCCCCTGAATAGAAGCCGCAGGAAACGGAATGATCTTCCCCGTCGCCGGGAACGGAAACGGCAGCCAAGCGCCGGCGGCAACAAACAACACCCTCCGGATGTCCTCCGATGCAGGGCCGATCCTTCGGAACGCGGAGCGGCGATACGCTCGCTCCCCTGTTTTATTCCCAAGCAACGGCATGCAACATCGGCACAACCGGATGATGCCCTTACAGGCCCCGTCCTTCCCGCGCTGCGGCAGGACTGGGGCTTTTTTCATGTCCGGGATTTTCAAAAGACGGCGGCATTCCCTCCTGATTCCTTCTAGGAATCAGGGATATTCCGTTTTTACAGAGGAATGCATTTTTTTCACCATCTGTGAAAGAAAGATTCTCAAACCTCAGTATCTATGGCAAACTAGGGATTCAAATCCTTTATATAATTACCATCCATGGATAATTCATCATCACGCCGTCGTTTCCTTCAGACCCTGGGCCTGGCCACTGGCGCCCTGGCTGCCGGTTCCTTTGCCAACGCCCAGGAAGTAGCCCCCCTGGCTCCCAAGAAAATCACCATTCCGGACCCGAATAATATCGGCCCCATGACCACGTGGCCCCCGCGCAAGCCCGGCGCCATCTACATGGGCGGCTTCAGGGCTCCCAAGCTGGACAAGGTGCGTGTGGCCTTTGTCGGCGTGGGTGAACGCGGTTCCATGCACGTGGGCCAGATGGCCGTTATAGAAGGTGCGGAAATTGTCGGCATTTGCGACCTGTATGAAGACTGGGCCAAGCGCAGTGCGGACGTCGTGGAAAAGAAGACGGGCAAGCGCCCCCCCATTTTCACGAAAGGACCGGAAGACTACAAGCGCATGATGAAGGAAGTCAAGCCGGACGCCGTCATCGTCTGCCCCAGCTGGGAATGGCACTGCCGTGTTACCTGCGACGTGATGAAGATGGGCGCCCACGCCTTTGTGGAAGTGCCTATGGCCGTCTCCATCAAGGAACTCTGGGAAATCGTGGATACCTCCGAAGAAACCAGGAAGCACTGCATGATGATGGAAAACGTCAACTACGGACGTGAGGAACTCATGTACCTGAACATGGTGCGCCAGGGCGTCATTGGCGACCTGCTGTACGGAGAAGCCGCCTACATCCATGAACTGCGCGGACAGATGAAGCAGGTGGAACGCGGTACCGGTTCCTGGAGAACCTATCACTACGCCAAGCGCAACGGCAACGTGTATCCCACGCACGGCCTCGGCCCCATTGCCCAGTACATGAATCTGGCCCGCAAGGACGACTGCTTCGGCAGGCTCGTCTCCTTCTCCAGCCCGGCCCTGGGCCGCGCCGCGTATGCCAAGAAAAATTTCCCGGCGGACCACAAGTGGAACAAGCTGGACTTTGCCTGCGGCGATATGAATACCTCCATCATCAAGACCACCATGGGCCGCACTGTCCTGGTGGAATGGGATGAAACCAGTCCGCGCCCCTACTCCCGCCTGAATCTCATCCAGGGCACCCTGGGCACCCTGGCCGGCTTCCCGACCCGCGTAGCCGGGGAAAAGCTGGGCAACGGAAATTATCATGAATGGATTGAAGGCAAAGAAAAACTGGCCCCCATTTTTGAAAAGTACGATCACCCGCTCTGGAAGAGAATCGGGCCGCTGGCCCTGAAGATGGGCGGTCACGGCGGCATGGACTTCGTGATGCTCTTCCGCATCATCGAATGCCTCCGCAATGGCGAACCGATGGACCAGAACGTTTATGAAGGAGCCTTCTGGTCCTCCGTCTCCGAGCTTTCCGAATACTCCGTGGCCCAGGGCGGCATGCCCCAGGTGTTCCCGGACTTCACCCGCGGAGACTGGAAAACGACTGCTCCGCTGGGCATCGTCCAGTAACAGCCGGCAATCTTCCCCGGCCCGAAGCTTTTACGCCTCCATGGCGTGTTTCCGGGCCGGGGCAAAATGCCTCCTCTTCCAAAAACAGGCCCAGCTTGCAGGCGGCCTGTTTTTTATTGCTCCAATGACACCCTATTCCGGAAGTTGAAAGACGCTGCAGGCGCTCCACTTGCCCGACAAGGCTCCCGGATGACGCCAAAAAGCGGAACTCCATGAAATTTTCCTTCTGCGCGGAACCGTATTTAGGCAAGAAAAACATCCTGCAGAAAAACGCCGTTCCCCTTACATCGCACACGCCTTCATGCTTTCCTATTGTACCAATATTCATCCCGCAGAATCCTGGGCGGAAACCAGGGAGGCTCTTTTCACCTGCGTTCCCCGCATCAGGCAGGAACTCGCGACGATGGACTCCCCTCTGAAGGCTCTCCCCCTGGGCATCGGCCTGCGCCTGTCCGCCAGGGCGGCAGCAGAGCTTCTAGCAACGCCGCACGCCGCGGAAACCCTGAAATCATGGCTGGAAGACCAGGGCGCGCGCGTAGAAACCCTTAACGGGTTCCCTTACGGAAATTTCCACGGGCAGCGCGTGAAAGAACGCGTTTTCCAGCCGGACTGGACTACACCGGAACGTTTTGAATACACCTGCAACCTGTTCCGCATTCTGGCACTCATTGGTGACGAACAGGCTGACAGGCTGACCGTCAGCACGCTCCCTGCCTCGCACAGCTGGTTTCATGCGGATGAAGAACGCCTCTTCTCCCGGCTGGACGCCATGAGCGGATTCCTGGATGTGCTGGGCAGGCAGACCGGCCGCCTGATGCAGCTGGGGCTGGAACCGGAACCATTCGGCCATTTTCACGATACGGATGGAGCCATCCGTTTTTTCAACGGCCTCCGCAACCGTTCCCGCCGTCCCGAACTTATCGAACGCCACCTGGGGCTGACATACGATACCTGCCATTTCGCCATTCTCCGGGAAGAACCGGAATTCACCCTCTCCGCCTGGGAGGAAAACAACATCGCCCTCTGCAAAGTGCAATTTTCCAACGCCCTGGAATGCCGCATATGCGGGGAGGAAGACCTGGAACGCCTCCGGCAGTTTGACGATGGCGTTTATTTCCATCAGACCAGCATCCTCCACCGGGAAGGCGCCATGCTTTTCCCGGACCTGCCCAATGCCCTGGCCTATGGGCGGGATTATGCAGAGGAAATACGTGATTCCCAATGGCGCATTCATTACCACATTCCCCTGTACGCTTCACCGGAACCACCCTTGAAAAGCACGGAAGAATTCATCCTGAAAACGCATAATTTCCTCCGGGGCCGCAAAGGCCCGCAACCGCACCTGGAGGTGGAAACCTATACCTGGAGCGTCCTGCCGGACCACATGAAGATCCCCCTGGCAGCCCAGATTGCCCGTGAACTGCATTATATTGAAACCCTGTAAAGCCATGATGCCCCGCATGCATCCCTCCGCCGTCCTGTCTTCCGGATTCCTGCTGCTGTCCACCGGTCTTTCCTCCTGCACATTTCTTCCCATGTTTTCCTCCGGAGGGCAGGAAACGCCGCGGACCCTGGGCGCACGCATGGAAAAACACACGGAAGTCCTGCAAAAAGACATCGGGGAAAGAAACGCCAGCCAGCCCAAATCCATGGACGCCGCCGCCAAATACATCGCCGGGAATTTCTCGGACATGGGGTACGCCGTCACCATGCAGCCCGTATCCGGAGGAAACGTGAAAAAAGGAGCGGCCATTTACAACATCATGGTTTACAAGCCCGGCCTGTATTCCAACAATCAAAGCATCGTCGTGGGAGCCAATTATGATTCCAGCGGACAGCGCAACAACGGCAGCGGAACGGCCCTGCTGCTGGAGACGGCGAGAGGCCTGAAAGACATCCCCACCAATCACAATATCTATTTTGTCGCATACGCGAACGGAGCGAAGCCCGCAGGGAAATCCATCTCTTCCGGAGCCTGCGTGCATGCCAGCACCCTAAGCGGCAGCATTGGAGCAACCAACATCCTGGGCATGATCAATCTGGAACCCCAGAAGCTGGATGCCGGAGGGGAACGAAAACAGCCGGGCCCGGAATCCTCCCGGGAAGCCGTTCTGTTCACGACCACCCCGCACGGCAAGAAATTTGCTGGCCAGTGCGCCGCCCCCTTCGCCAAATCCTGGGAGCAGGCGCCCACTACCTTCCACCGGGAACCTTCCGCCCTCACAGGCAATGACCGCCATTACGCGGTCCTGGGCATTCCCACGGTCTCCTGCCGGAGCAAGTATCCCGTCACGGATGCCCGTACGGAAGAGTATGTGCAGGCGCTGACGGACATGATCCACCAGGTAGCGGACAACGACGCGCCCGAACCGGCAAAAAACGCCGGCCAGGGCGAGAAAGCATCCTGACGTTTCCCTCTCTCCCCGTTACCGGGACAGCTTTCTCCTTCCGTGGCCGCCGCCCAGCATCAGCACAGGCATGAAGGAAAGGGCCACCAGCGCAATAACCATAGGCATCCAATTGTCGGAATACCTCTGCATCAGGAATGAAGTCAGGGAAGGGCCGGCCAGCGTGCCCAGGGAATAACTCAACAGCAGAAGCTGGTTCATGGTCACCAGTTCATCCCGGGAAGCTTCCTCGCATCCCCAGGCCATGGCAACAGGGTACAGGGAAAATCCGGCCAGCCCCAGAGCAATCAGGGAGGGAGCCATCAGCCCCCCCTTCAGCATCAGCCCGGCACAGGCCGCCGCCACCAGCAGGGACTGGCATTTCATGACGAAAGCGCGGCCGTACCTGTCCGCCAGCCTTCCCATGGGCCACTGCCCCAGAATGGCAGCGGCAATCAGCAGGGCCATCCAGTATCCCACGGAAGAGTGGTCCATTCCCTGGTGCTTCAGGAACAGGGGCATCAGGCAATAAATAGTACCCAATACCACGCCGGAAATCACACATCCCACAACACCCAGAAAGACGCTGCGGCGTCTCAGCAGTGTCCGAATCTCTATATGGGAGGAGGATGAAACCTGTCCATTGCCCGGCTCCAGACGCGCAAACATCAGCGGAACCATGCCCGCTACTGATAAAATGCAGACTTCCGTCACAATCAGGGGCATATCGCTGGGGAACCAGCCCAGAAGCAACTGCCCCAGCACCGTACCCAGATAATAAACCACCATGTAGGAAGCCAGCAGAATGCCGCGGGTTTGCAGCGTTCCGGCCCTCAGCAGAGCACTTTCCACCACCACCCAGACCAGGGCGCAGCTGATCCCCGCCAGCAGCCGGAGGCCGCTCCAGGCCGGCACGCCGGGAAACACAGGCAGCAGAACGGTGGACACTGCGCATAAAAGGCATGCATATTGGTAACTTCCTTTAAACCCGGCCCGGCGAATCACGCCGCCAGCCAGCAGCGTTCCGGCCAGATTCCCGAGAAAAAAGAAAGCCCCCACCAGCCCGGCCTCCCAGGTGGCGGCATCAAATTGCTCCATCCACAGGGGAACAACCGTATTCAACACGGCAAATGCCACTGTCTGGAAAAGAAGCCCCGCCAGCAGCAGGGCAATAGGCCAGGTAAATGTACGCATCACGATAAAGCGGGGACTATAGCACCAAAGCCGCATCAGTCAACCGCCTCTTCCGTCGGAAAGAAAAACAAAAAAAACGCCCCATTAACAAAAGACACAATACATTGATTGTAAAATTATTAATAAACAATTCAAAATATAGGGGACTGTCATATTCCCCGGCGCAGGGAAGCGGGCAGTATCTTCATCTGCTCCCGATATTTGGCCACCGTCCTGCGGGCGATGTTCACCCCTTTTTCCCGCAGCGCGGCCGCCAGCCCGGCGTCACTGAGGGGTTTGGAAGAATCTTCCTCCGCAATCAGCCGCCGCATCAGCTCCTGGACGGCGCCGGCAGCCACGGCTCCGGAAGCCGCCCCGTCCGGGGAAACGCCGCCTTCAGACGGAACTCCCGCACTGAAAAAGGATCTCAATTCTTTCATCCCCCACCTGCACAACAGGTACTTGTCCCGGCACGCCCGGGAAACCGTGGAAACATGAACCCCCATCTCCTCCGCCACTTCTTCCATGCCCATGGCCTTCAGGCGGGCCGGACCTGACCTGAAAAAATCCTCCTGTCTCTGCACAATGACACGGGCCAGGCGCAAAACGGTCTCCTGCCTCATATCCAAAGCCCGCAACAGCTCCTGTCCCTCACGGAACGCCCTGCGGAGATATTGCCTCAGCTCCCGGCTTCCGGACCCCTCAGCCATTAACTCCATATACCGTTCATTCATGGACAGGCGCGGAAGATACTCGGAAGTGAGGACAACCTCCAGCACGCCGGAAGGCCCCTCCTCCACAATGACGTCAGGCAGCAGATGAGGGTTTCCTCCGGGGGCGTAGGCTCCCCCTGGATCAGGAGTCAGGCTCCTAATCACCTCCAGAGCCGCCGCCACGGCCCCCGGTTCCACATCCAGCAGGCGTGCGGCTTCCTCATACTTGTGCGCCGCCAGTTCCCGCCAGCAGCGCTTGACCAGGCGGAAAGCAAGCGAACGCTTCAAACCGCGCTGTTCAAGCTGGATCAGCAGGGAATCCCTTAAATCCGCCGCCCCCACTCCGGGCGGGTCCATTTCCCTCAGCGCAGCCAGAGCTTCCTCCATGTCCCGCATGCTGAAACACCCCTGCTCTTCCAGCTCCTGCGGAGACTCCGTCAGAAACCCGCGTTCGTCCAAAGCGTCAATCAGCAGGAACAGGGCGTCCCGGGCGCGGCCCGTCAATGCGGAATGCTGCGCCTGATCCATCAAATGGGTTTTCAGGGATTCCGGAGCCACGACGGATTCATACATGAAATCACGGCGGGCGGCCGCGTCCCCAGACAGGCGGCCTTCCGCCGTAAACTCGTTCCACCCGTCCTCCCGCTCATTCCAGGCATCCCCGTCCGGACCGTCTTCCAGCGCTTCCGGGGAAGCGTCCGGCAACTCCTCAAGCATGGGATTGGTTTCCAGCGCCTGGCGTATAATCTGCCTTAATTCCAAAGCGGAAGCCTGAAGAATCTGCATCCCCGTCTGCATGGACTGGGAAACGGCCATCTGGCGCGTCATTCCATGCTGCAGGGATACCTCACTCATACCGCCCACAAGCTACACCACCCCCCGGAATCTGGCAAGGGGGAACACCCTGCAGCAAAAGCTGCCCGCACACCGCAGCAGCAAAAAAGGCCACCACTTTCATGTGGCGTTTTTGGAAAACGTTCATATAATAAATGCCCATGAAGATTTTGCACATACTTGCTTTCTCCCTGCTGGCCTCCCTTCTCTCAACGGCTGCGCCGTCCCCTCTGACTCCGCTGCCACGGGAACAGCCCCAATGGTGGAGGAAGCAATATGAACAGCAGGTGGAACAAATAAAGAACAACCCCTGCGGCGTCCTTTTCCTGGGAGATTCCATTACGGACTACTGGAAAAGGGAAGGAAAACCAATATGGGAAAAGGCGTTCTCCCCCTATCATCCCTGCAATTTCGGCATTTCCGGGGACCAAACCACCAACCTGATTTACCGCATCACGGATTCCGGCATCCCGGCCCAGACGGACCCCAAACTCTGCATCGTCATGATCGGCACCAACAATACAGGTCATTTCAAAGGAGGGGAAGCCCCGGAAAAAACGGCCATGGGAATTCTGGGTGCCGTTGAACACCTGCTGGTCAGGTTCCCGGACACCCACGTCCTCCTGCTGGGCATTTTCCCGCGCGGCACAGGTCCCCAGGACAAGCTGCGCCAGCACAACGACCGCATCAACGCCATTCTGGCCCAGTGCAAGCTGCCCCGCACCACTTACGCCAACATCAACAGGCGCTTTCTGGACTCCTCCGGCAAACTGCTCCCCGGCATCAGCAGGGACAACCTGCACTTTACGGAAAAAGGCTACGCCATCTGGGCGGACGCCGTGCTGCCCTATATCAAAAAATACTGCAAATAGCATTCTTTCCCATCCTCGACGCATGACTGGCGGAAGGGGGCATTCCGCCAGTCATGCGTGCGGTTCGGGAACATATTTGTCAATCAATGATGAAGCTTACGCAGCAACAACTGTCCAGCCTTCATTCTTGAAACTGCGGTCATGGAGCCTGAAAAGCACCGCTCATGTCCATCAATTCATTTTTCCCGGCGGCTCCGCCTTGAATGCTTATGAGTAACGTCCGGACTTTGGGTCGCCCGCTTTAATAAACGGTTAAGATATAAAAGCAGTACGGTGCATGGAAAGTATTTACCGCCAAGCCCGCAAAAAGCTGCATGGATGCCAGGGCCCGCGTCTGAAAATTTTGCGCAGAACCGAAGTTACAGTTGATTTGGAATAAATATATTATAATGAGACAATATATCATAGACGCTTTTACCGATAAAGTTTTTCATGGAAATCCCGCGGCGATTTGCATTTTAGAACAATGGCCGTCCGAGGAATTGATGTTAAATATGGCCGTTGAAAACAATCTTTCAGAAACGGCCTTTGCTGTCAAAAAAGGGGAGAGCTATCATCTGCGGTGGTTCACCCCCGGTGGAGAGATTAACTTATGCGGTCATGCGACATTAGCCTGTGCCTATGTTATTTTGAACTTCCATGAAAAAGAAGCGGCAAAAGTTGTTTTTCAAACTTTAAGCGGTGATTTGGTGGTAGAACGGCATGGTGATCTTTATGAAATGGATTTCCCCGCCTATGAATTAAAATCAGTTCCCGTAACGGAGCAAATGATCGACGCTATCGGCGCTACCCCCAGAGAAGCGTATATGGGGCGTGACCTTTTATGCGTGTTTGACGATGTAAAAATAATCGAACATCTCAATCCGGATCTATCAAAAGTTCATGCCCTGAACGGTCTTTTGCTCCATGTAACCGCAAAAGGTGTGGAAACTGACTGCGTTTCCCGTACCTTTGCCCCCAAATGCGGAGTGCCGGAGGATGCCGTTTGTGGTTCCGGTCATTGTCACATTATACCTTACTGGGCGAACAGATTGGGAAAAGACGACATCATAGCTTATCAGGCTTCCAAACGCGGTGGAACACTTTATTGCCGCATGGATGGAGCACGGGTAAAATTAGCAGGAAAAGCAGCCTTATATTCCATTGCCGAAACACAATCAAGATGAAGCGTCAATAGGTTAAGAACATATGCCGGGCGACGAAAAAAACGTCGCGCGACATAAATTATACATGCCCAATGACACAAACGGCGGTTTTGAATAATCAAGGACGCCGTTCTTCTATTCCCTAAAAAATAATGCAACTATGCTTTCAAACATGGCGGTCAACGGGAATAACTGCCATGAAGCACAAAGCATGCCGACAAATTCCGACGAGGTCTATATCAAAAAATACATCCGCCGCAGAATATCATATCTCCAAACGTGAATCATACCATGTAGCAAAAGTGAATATTTTTTCAAACTTCCATCCGGTATGCTTGTGTCTTTACAGGTGTGTTTTTATAGGAAATACAACAAAAAATCATGAAACAACCAAACCTCTCGACCGGAAGCAGGAATCCAGCCGACCCGCCTGTGCCGCATTTGGAATCAGGAAAAAGCGCAAGGAACAAAAAAATTGCTTTTTCCCGGGGATATCCTAGAGTGCCTCTCCGCAATGAGCATGCCGCTTGCCTACTTGATCTTCCTGGCTTTTGCCCTCTCCGTGGACGCTTTCGTCGTGGCGTTCTCCTACGGCCTGCTCATTAAGCAAAAGCGTTTGAGCAACGGAATCAAGCTCTCCCTGTCCACCGGGGCCGGTCAATTCCTGATGCCCGTGCTGGGTTTTCTGCTTACAGGCTCCGTGCACCGGTATATTGCGGCTTGGGACCACTGGCTGGGCTTCGCCGTGTTCACCTTCCTCGGGGTCAACGTCCTCCGCGAAGGCTGGAATCACCGCAACGAAGAAGAGGATATGCCCCACGTCACCAGCCTGACGCTTCCTACCCTTATGGCTGTGGGAATCGCCACCAGCATCGACGCGCTGGTAGCGGGCGTCAGCATTTACCTTTCATCCGCCCAGTGTGGAACCGACCCTACCCTCCACGCGGTGCTTCTCCCCGCCGCCGCCATCGGCTTCACCACCTTCCTGTGCACGGCGGCCGGCTTTTTCCTGACCGGACGGCTGCACCGCTTTCCGACCTTTCATCTGGAAGCGGGAGCCGGGCTCATCCTCATTGGCCTGGGCGTCAAAATGCTCTGTGACCATTTGTGCTGAAATATGCCGCGAAGGATGATAAAAACGTCCTTCCGGCATCGTAATAAGTCGAAAAACGCACTGGTTCCCTCCCACCTCTTTCTGCTATTATCAAGTAATCCCTTCCACATGAATATTTCACATCTTCTTCTCTGCACTTCCCTGCTCGCGGCTCCCGTCTGTGCGGCGCAGGGCCCGACGGAAACTGAAACGGAAACGCCGGCCTCCTCCAGCCGCCTGCCGGCGCCCCTGGCACAAAAAATTGTCTCCGGAGACTTTGATGGCCTGCAGACGGAACTGCGCTCCACCCTCCTGAAGGCTGGAGAACAAACGAAATCCGAACAGAAACTGCTCCAGAACAAGCAGTACCGCCATTTGCTGGACATTCACGAACTCCTGCGCGTCACGGGACCGGACAAGGTGAAAGCCGTTTTCTCCAAAAGCGCGCAAGATGCCGCTTTCATCAAAACCTTTCTACAGGACCCGGCGTGGATGGAGCTTTACCTTGGAGCAGGCCTGATTCCGGAAAATTCACCGGAAGGCCTTCAAATCCTCTCCGACATCTGGAAAGCGGACGGCAAGAGCCCGGATTTCCGGAATTACCAATCCCTGGCCACCGGGCTGGCCTCTGTCTTTTCCACCGGCCCCATGGCGGGAAGGCTCAAAACCAACTCCGCCAACAGCAATCCGGTGCGCCGCTACCGGATTTTCAAAAAACTGCATCAGGAAAACAGGCTGCATCCGGGATTCATCAAACTGCGCCCATGGGAAATGCGCTTCGTCGTGGGAAGTCCCTGGGACGATAAATCCTACGAATGGAGCAATGAACACGTCAACCTCCCCTGGCGGCGGTACACGGCCGCCTGCTGGGCCGCCCCCTATACGGGCCACAATTTCTTTGGCGATACCATTCAGGGGCCCCTTTTCTACGTGCCGTGGAGGGATCTTAACACGACCGCGGAAAACACGCAGATCATCGGCGGCGTTTGCGGCGGCCTCTCCTATTTCGGCACCATGGCGGCCCAGGCCCACGGCATCCCCGCTTATCCGGTAGGACAACCGGGCCACTGCGCGTACGCGGTGCGCGTGAAGCGAGGGGAATGGAAAGGCGGCTTCGGCGGACCAGACGGAGGCATGCACAACCATATCTTCGGCTCCCAGGCTCCTACTTCCTACCTGCTGATGGAAAATGTCTTTGCTGACAACGATAAGGTGGACCAGGCCTACCTGTGGGCCGCCCAGGCCCGGCTGGACGAGGCTTCCGGCAACAAGGACAAGGCCATCCAGGCATGGGAGGAAGCGCTCAGGCAAACACCGCTGCACCCGTTCTTCCGCACGGAGCTTCAACGCCTGCTGATGGAAAAGGAAGGCATGCAGCCTGTCGACTGGTACGTTTACGCCAAGGACGCCCTTTCCTACTATCAGGGCAACGGCTTTGCCGCATTCGACATCCTCAAGGACGTGCAGAATAAATTCCTGATGGATATTCCGCCCGCGGACCGGATTGCCTGGTTCCGGGACCTGCATGAAGCCATCGCCACCACTCCCACATCATGGGCGGTGAAATTCCAGCCCGTGCTGGACTCCCAATCCGCCTTCCTGGCAAATCCGCAGGAAAAAGCGGCCTATCTGGAAACAGTCCTCTCCACCCACCTGAAAACGGGGGACGGCACCAACTTTGGCCAGGCGTTGGAATGGGGCGTGAAAAACTTTGTGGAAAACGGACAGGCGGACGTGTTCTCCAACGCATTCGCCAAGGTAGCCCAGCAAACGGGAAAAACCGGGACCTCCGGGAAAGCCCCCGACCCCAAAAAGCTGAAGGAAGCCTACGGCAAAGCCATCTATGCCACGGAAACGGCCCGCTCCATTCCGGCCTTCCAGGCCTTGAGCAAAGCGGCGGCCTCTTTCTCCGGCGCCAATGCGACGAACAATACGGTCAAGGCGTCCATTCCGCAGGGCTGGAAACTGGTGCCCGCAGACGGCATGGTCCGGTGCTCCACCACGAGCCAGTGGGACAGCCCCTGGGACCATATCAACCTGCTGCGTCCCTGCGGCGGAGCCCAGCATACGGATAAGGAAGTCAATCCGAACGTCATTGTAGAACTGAAAAACGGAGTGAACCTGGCCGGGCTGGTAGTCACCAAGCGCGACGGCAATGAAAACCGGATGAAGAAAATGGAGGTCTCCACGTCCACGGACGGAGCCACCTGGTTCCCCCTGGCCGCCACGGAAAACATGCCCAAGGAATGGGTCATCACCGCACCGGAAGGCACCAAAGCCAAGTGGATCAAGGTGGAAGCCAAAAACGCACAGCCGGAATTCATGCACCTGCGCCATATCCTCGTTTACGAAAAATAAATTCTCCATTAACGCCATGCTTCATCACATCAATCCCGTTTCCGGCCTGCTGGCCGCAGCCCTCTTCCTGTCCGCCCCTGTTCAGGCGGCCCTCCCCGCTTACAGCGCCGTGAAAGACGAGGCGAAAACCGTCAATAAATACATGATCGTCGTATGGGCCGGCACGGACTGGTCTCCAAAATCACGTGAAATCACCCGCGCTGTGGAACACCTGGCCAAGAACTCCCCGGAACCCGTGCTCTGGTGTATCCAGGACGAGCGTGAGGAAATGACGGAAGAAGAGCAGAAACAGCCCAAGCCCCCGGGGGAAATCTGGAACATCCCCGCCATTCAGGTGGTCTCCCCCACTGGAAACATGGTATTCCTGTCGGAAGGTGTCTCCAGGGAAACATTGCCAGCCGTCATGAAGCAGGCAATGGAAGCCGTAAAACAGCAAAACAAGGCCAATGCCCTGTGGGAAAAAGCCGCCGCTTCATCCGGAACGGCCGCGGCCCTTCTTTACGGAGAAGGGCTTCAGCAACTTCCTCCTTATGCGGCCTCTGCCAGAAAGGATATTCTGGAAAAAATCAAGAAGGCGGATCCGGAAGACATCAAGGGAGTGCACTTCAAATACACGTTCAGGCATCTGCCCTACATCGAAAAAGTGCAGAGAATGGTGAATGATTCCGCCAAAGACGGCGGTCCAAAGGATTACAAAACCGCCCATGCCTATGTAAACAAACAGCTCAAAACCCCCGGCCTGACTCCCCTTCAAAAACAACAGGTCATGGCGGCCAGGTTCTGGCTCTACCGCAATGAGGGGAAAAAGGACCAGGCGCTGAAGACCCTGACGGACATCGCCAGGATATCCCCTAAAACCCTCATGGGAATAGGCGCCCAGAACTACTACCGCTACCTGACGGAACCCGTCACCCTGAAAAGTCCTCACTTCACAGGCTACGACCTGCGCCCGGAACTGACGCCTACCCGCGTCAACGTCAGCAGCATGCTTGACGGCCCCGGAAACTACAAGATCACCTTCAAGATGAACAGCGGCGGCTGCAATATCCGCAACCCCCGCTTCATGAAGGGCAACCGCGTAGTCAGCGAACTGCCCAAGGACCGGCAGGACAAAAACGGGCGCGAATTCACCCTGCGCCTCTCCGGTTCCGAAAAGCCGGACTTGGTTTTCGACTGCCAGGGCCAGGGATGGTTCGATGCGGACTGCGACATCATCGTGACCAAGGAATCCTGACTCCTGCCGGCAAACGAACAAAACCGCCATTCACAACCTTCACGAAGGCAGGACATTCCCAAGGAATTTCCTGCCTTTTTTCCGATGGGAGAAGAATTTCCAGCCAGCGCCCAAGCGGAAGCATCCCTCTCTCCCTGCTTCTTGCCGGCCAAAGCCGAACAACATTCCCGGCAGCTTCAAAGGAGCAATCAGGGAAACCTTCTTCTCATTCCCGCGTTTTCAAGTAAGAATTACCCCTTCTTCCCGCCTTCCCCGGCGTTCTCCGCCAGTTGACGGCGGTATTCCATGCGTTCCCTGATCCTCAGTTCCAGCCCGTTTCCGGTGGGGGTGTAATACACGCGGCCTTCCGGGAGGTAGGACTGGGGTACGTAATGTTCCGGATAGTCGTGGGAATAAAGGTATTCCAGCCTGGCGGCATCCGCGCCTCCGGCGGCAGCCAGCTTCTTGCGCGTTGGCGTCCGCAGGTGTTCCGGAACTGCCAGCGTTTTCCCATTGCGCACGTCATCCATGGCGGCATTGATGCCCACGTAGGCGGAATTGCTCTTGGGGGCCGTCGCCAGGTAAACCGCAGCATGCGCCAGAGGAATGCGAGCCTCCGGCATGCCGACCATTTCCGCCGCGCGCGCCGCGTCCAAAGCTACGCGCAGGGCGTTGGAATCCGCCAGCCCTACATCCTCCGACGCGGCGATGACCAGCCTTCTTCCTATAAAGCGGATATCCTCCCCGGCTTCCAGCATCATCCCCAGCCAATACAGGGCGGCGTCCGGGTCAGAGCCGCGCATGGATTTGATGAAAGCGGAAATCGTATCGTAATGGGAATCCCCCAGGCGGTCGTACCTGATAGCCTTGCGCTGGATGGATTCCTCCGCTACGGAGATGTCCACATGAATGACGCCGTCTTTCCCCGCAGGAGTGGACAGAACAGCCACTTCCAGAGCCGTGAGCGCCTTCCTGGCGTCTCCGTCCGCTTTGGCGGCCAAATGGTTCAGGGCTTCCGCCTCCATATCCACGCGGGATGCGCCCAGCCCGCGCACCTCATCCGCCAGGGCGCGTTTCAGCAGGGCGGCCAGCTCCTCCTCCGGCACCGGCTCCAGCGGAAAAACCTGGGAGCGTGACAGGAGGGGGGAGTTAATCGCAAAATAGGGGTTTTCCGTGGTCGCCCCAATAAATCTGACCGTACCCTTTTCCAGATGGGGAAGCAGAACATCCTGTTGAGCCTTGTTGAACCGGTGCAGCTCATCCACGAAAAGAACGGTTTTCCGCCCGTGCATGCTCATCCTCATCTGCGCCTGGGCTATTTTTTCCCGGATGTCCGCTACATTGGATTCCACGCCGTTGAGCATCATGAAATGGGCATTCGTCGTCCGGGCGATGACGGCGGCCAAAGTAGTCTTTCCGCACCCGGGAGGCCCGTAGAAAATCAGGGACGTAAACCGGTCCGTCTCAATTGCCCGTCTCAGCAGCTTACCCGGAGCCAGCAGATGCTTCTGCCCGGCCACTTCATCCAGGGTGCGCGGGCGCATGCGCGCGGCCAGCGGCATGGCGGAAGTGTCCGCCCCGGGCTCAAAGCCTTCCCGCGCTTCCGCTTCCTGTAAACTGAACAAATCCATCGGAAACACTTTACCCGGTTGAAAGGCCAGAGAAAAGGCCAATCCCCGGAATCCTGAAAGTTTGGCGGAAGCGATACCGTTCCCCACCCCCCTCAGGACGGAAAATGCACCTTTATCCAAACATGGACCAGCAGGACAGCATGAAAACCATGCTGACAGGAGCCAAAATGCTGAACAGCAGCCCCGCAACAGCCAATCCCCTGCGGTTCACCTCCCAGTAATGAAGGGAGGCGATCAGCATCCAGATGGGAATCACAACCATGTGGACGAGACCCAGGAGCCCCCAGCCCGCCAGCACCAGCAAAAAGAGCCATGACTGCGAGCCGTCCGCATTATTGCTCGGCATGACAAGGCCAAAGAAGCGGTACACAAGCAAAAAGAAGACGAATATGGCAAAAGGTATCCATCCCCAGCGGGCTTCCTCCTTCCGGCGGGCCATGGCCAATTCAAAACAGGGATCTTTAAACGCAGGCAATTGCTTGGCAGAAGAATCTCTGAAGAAATACATATCGCCCGAAGTCTCTATTATTACGCCTTTCTTCCGTCAATAACATTCAATGCCAGCCCGGATTTTTTCCGCAGAAAATTTTCCCCTCTAACAAATACGGAATATCGGTTTCTGCCCATTACCTTATTGTCAAACCAAAGGGCTTTGAAAATTCATGAAACGCTCTTGATTATAAATAATTTTCCCCTTTTTCGGATACTTGCTCTTCGTCTTTTCCCATGATAAAAAAGTCTTTTTGCATCATCCGAATTTCAACACCCGTTCAATTTGTCATACACAGCCCCAGTTTCCCATAAAAAAGACTGCCTCCGCTGCAGGAGCGGAGGCAGTCCGGGGGTAATATAAAACCGGAAATTACAGAAGGTTACCTGCCCAGAATGCCCTTGAAGTATTCCAGCGTCGTCGCCAGGCCTTCCGGCAAAGTATGCCTGGGCTGCCATCCGGCATTGCGGAGCTTGTCCGCACAGGCGCGGGAATGCTTGACGTCTCCCGGACGTTCCGGGGCATGAAGCACCTTGGAGGAAGACCCGGCAGCCTTGATGATGTTCTGCGCCAGCTCTTCAATGGTGATCTGGCCGCCGTAACCGGCATTGAACACGCCGGTGACTTCCGGGTGTTCCGCCACAAAGGTAAGGGCTCCTACAATGTCTTTCACATAAATGAAATCGCGCGTCTGGGAGCCGTCCCCATACACGGTGATGTCTTCTCCTTTGACAGCTTTTTCAATGAAAATGGGCACGGCCGCAGCATAGGCGCCCTTGGGGTCCTGCCGGGGGCCGAAGACATTAAAGAAGCGCACGGCTGCCGTATTGATTTTTCCTTCCGCCCGGAACATGTTGAGGTAGTATTCCCCATCCAGCTTGGTAATGGCATAGGGACTCTTGGGTTCCGGGTACATGGTTTCCAGTTTGGGCACCGTGGGATTGTCTCCGTAAATGGCGGCGGAAGACGCCAGCACGATTTTTTTGACTCCGGCGGCGGAAGCTTCCTCCAGCACGTTCAGCAAACCGTTGACGTTGATGTCGATGCATTCGCTGATCTTGCTCATGGATTCCGGCACGGAGACGAGCGCGGCCATGTGGAAAATATAGTCCACTCCCTGCACCGCCTGGCGCACCAGCTCCCGGTCGCAGATGGAACCTTCGATGAACGTGTGCCTGAGCCTTTCCAGGTTCCTGAGATAACCCGTGCGCAGGTTGTCCAGCACACGGATTTCCTCCGCCTTATCCTGATAGTGTTCCACAATGTGGGAACCGATGAATCCGGCGCCGCCGGTTACGAGAATCTTCATGTTTTTCCGATGTTGGTAGATATTGGTTAATAGCGGTCCACAATAGCCTTCATTTCATCCATCTGCGCCTCAATGGATTCTACCAGGGCCATCTGCGTGCGGCAGCGGTCCAGGTTGTGTTCCGGACGGTGGATTTTAAAATACACGTCACCGGACAGGTAGTCCGTCAGGAAGCGGATGCCGCATTCCATCGTGAGCAATTTGCCGGAGAACGGCAGCAGGCTCTTTTCCAGAGGCGTCAGGAAACTCTTGGCGGAACTCAGGTAACCCTGGACCAGAGCTTCAAACATGAACATGCGCATCGTGACCTTGGAGACGTCCTTTTCATCTTCCGCGGCGGGAGACGTAGCCGTCCGGATCATGTCGCCGAAGTCGTAAATGGCGGAACCGGGCATCGTGGTATCCAGGTCAATCACGCAAATGCCTTCTCCGGTTACATCGTCCAGCATCACATTGTTCAGCTTGGTATCATTGTGCGTACAGCGCAGGGGCAATTCCCCGGATTTCAGGTAATCCACCACCAGATGGCAGTCCGACTCACGGGAAAGGTACCAGTCTATTTCCTTCTGCACTTCCTTCACGCGCCCCAGGGGGTCGGACTGGATGGCCTCTTTCAGAGCCGCCAGGCGGGAAGTGGTATTGTGGAAATTGGGAATGGTTTCAAACAGGGGCTCTCCGGGCAGGTCTGCCGTAAGCTTCTGGAATTCGCCGAAGGCACGCGCCGCTTCCTGGCACTGCTTGGTAGTTTCAATCTGGTCATACGTGCGTGCGCGTTCAATGAACGGGTACACGCGCCAGCAGTTGCCGTCCGAATCCAGGGCGTACGGCTTGCCGTCCACGGAGGGAACCAGCGTGAGAGTGCGGCGGTAAGCTTCCGGGCACTGTTCCTCCTTCAGGCGCTTCAGGGCGTGGTCCGTCACGCGCTTTACGTTCTCCATCAGAGGGATGGGCTGCTTGAACACGTTATGGTTCACGCGCTGGAGGATGTAGCGGATGCGCTGTCCCGCCTGATCCACCCAGATACAGTAGGTATCATTGATGTGGCCGCTGCCGTAGGAATAACCGTGGACAAAATCGCCGCGGAGATCGAACAGGGTTGATACAGCCTTGAGATCGTGCATAGGGAAAAAGGCTTAGTTAAGCTTTTCAGGGTATACGCCCTGCTGGATAAGTTTGTTGATGCCTTCCACAACCATGGGCTTGTCCCCCGGATAGGTCATGCCGAACCAGGAGGAAGAAGTGGGAAGAACGGCGCAATCCGCCCGGTCCGCATGAATCAGGGCGTCCACCACGGTGGGAATAAAGCATTCGCTCTTGGGTTCCTGGCCGTGTTCTTTCAGGAAGTCAATGAAATGATCCTCCGTCAGTTCGATGAAGGAGGGGGAGAACAGCCAGAAATTCATGGAAACCAGTTCTGCGGGATCCACCGGCAGGCGTTCGCCCTTCAGGTTGTTGCCGCGCACTACGCCGTCTTCGTCAGCCTGGATTTTCACGAATTCCTCCACGCCATCCAGAAGGCCGTCCTTGATGGAGCAAATGCCGCGGTTCACGTCCCCGTTGTCGGAGAGGGTGTTCTTCAGCGGATAGCCGATCATGCCGTAATGGGCCTTGCCGGGTTCATCCGTAGTGGAGGTCAGGAACTTGGCGGCCTGCACAAAAGCGTCCGCACCGTAAAAGTCATCCGCATTCACTACGGCAAAGGGTTCCTTCACCACGTGGCGGGCGGCACGCAGGGCGTGGGCGGTGCCCCAGGGCTTTTCCCGGCCTTCCGGCACGGAGAAGCCTTCCGGCAGGTCGTCCAGGGACTGGAAAGCGTAATCCACCTCAATCTTGCCGGCAAAACGGCTGCCGACCTTTTCCTTGAAAATATCTTCAAAGTCACGGCGGATAATGAATACCACTTTTCCGAAACCGGCCCGGATGGCATCATAAACAGAGTAGTCAAGAACTACTTCCCCGTTGGGGCCCATCGGGTCAAGTTGCTTGAGACCGCCGTAACGGCTGCCCATGCCAGCTGCTAAAACAAGAAGTGTAGGCTTCATCATACGCAGGCCATTATGACCAAGCCTCCCCGTTTGGCAACAGGAAAATGCCGGAAAACCGGAGAAATCCGCCCGTTAAAAAACGTAAGAGCACCAAAGCCCCAGCACTACTTTTTTGAAATCGTCCCGCCCGTAGCCGCAATACCACCCCAGGAAAGGCTCCACCCGCAGACCGCCGGAAACGGCCCACAGCGCCCCCGTGCGCACCATCAGCTCTTTCAAGCCGTTCCTCCCCAGATAATCGTGGGCAAAACCCAGGGAAACCGTATTCACCATGGCGACGGATTCGCACAGCAGGGGCTGCCAGGTAACGCCCCACTGGGAATATGCACCCTCCTGTCCGGAATCATACAGGAAGGAACCGCGGAAAGACCAGGAAGGGGTGGGATTCCATTTAAGGGACAGGCCCGGCTCCGCCCCGTTCTTCAGGGGACAGGAATCGTACCACTGCCCGTTGACAAAAAGCCCGGCCGTGCATTCGTCCGCCAGATAATACTGGACTTCCCCGTGTAAAGTGGCCTGACTGAAATGGCGGCCCTGCCAGTTGCGGATGGCGAAAAGTTCCCCGCTCACCGCCCAGGAATCAGACAGGGAGGCTCCGCCGGAAATCTGGCCCTCCGTGGAATCAGCCCCCATCTTTTCCCCCCGGTGGACATAGTATGAACGGTAGCCGCCAAGCATCTCCCCGCCCATGCGGATGGGGGAACGGCCGTCCACCTCCGTCAGGGGCGGCGGCCCGTCATACCCCAGGACGGCCTGCACGGCACAGCACAGGATGATGGAAAACAGCCTCATGAAAGACTTTTAACACAATTCGCTGCGCCGCTCCAACGCCAAAACGGTGCATGCACATTCTCCGGGCTTGGCAAAACGGGAATCTGCCCTTACCCTCTCGCGCATGGTTCATTTCACCCTGTTCGGGATACCTGTTTACATCCGCCCCAGCTTCTGGGTGGTGCTGGCCATTTTCGGCGGCGCCCTCAGCATCAGCAGTGTGGAAGATCTCATTTATCCGGCCCTGTTCGTCATTGCCGGCTTCGTCGCCATCCTGTCCCATGAAATGGGGCACGCGCTGGTGGGCCGCAAGCTGGGCGGCGGCCAGCAGACGATTGTTCTGGAACTCTTCGGCGGCCTGACAAGCAGCCATGGCATGCAACTGACGCGCGGAGGGCGGGCCCTCATGATTCTGGCAGGCCCCATGATGACCCTGCTGCTGGGCATCATCAGCCTGTGGCTCACCTGGAACATCGTCGCTCCTGTCATGACCTCTTACAACCTGAACTTCTGGGACCTGGCCATCAGCCCCTTCACAGCAGCGCTCATCTCCCCCAAGCTGTACATTCTCTCCTGCCTCATCATGATTGGAGAATGGTGGACTATCCTGAATCTGCTGCCCATCTACCCCCTGGACGGCGGCCAGCTGATCGCCCAGTACATCCGCTCCCCCAGGAAAGTATTCATGACCGGCTTCATCACGGCCATCCTCATCGGACTGCTCAGTTTCCAGCTCTTCCACGGCTACTTTATCCCCATCTTCATGGCCCTCTTCGCCTACAGCAATTACCGGGAATACAAAAACGCCCCCTTTTAATATTATTCCGAGTTTCCTTCGCGGGCCCTGCCCGTTCTATTCAACAAACCATCCAATATGTCTCAGCAAACCGCAATCACCCCTACCCGCGCCCAGGGTTTCCCCGAGTGGTACCAGCAAGTCATCAAAGCCGCCGACATGGCGGAAAATTCCGAGGTTCGCGGCTGCATGGTCATCAAGCCATGGGGCTACGCCATTTGGGAACTCATTCAAAAGGACCTGGACCAGCGCTTCAAGGACACCGGCCATACGAACGCCTATTTCCCCCTCCTGATTCCTATCTCCTATCTGGAAAAGGAAGCGGAGCATGCCGAAGGCTTCGCCACGGAATGCGCCGTAGTCACCCACCACAGGCTGGAAGCGCAAAAGGATGAAGCCACCGGCAAGACACGCATGATTCCCACCGGGGAACTTACGGAACCCTTCGTCATCCGGCCCACCTCGGAAACCGTCATCGGCGCGGCTTTCGCCCGCTGGACCTCCAGTTACCGGGACCTGCCCCTCAAAGTCAACCAGTGGTGCAACGTGATGCGCTGGGAAATGAGGCCCCGAATCTTCCTGCGCACGGCGGAATTCCTGTGGCAGGAAGGGCATACGGCCCATGAAACCCGCGAGGAAGCCATTGAGGAAACCCTCACCATGCACAAGGTTTATGAAGAATTCCAGCGGGACGTGCTCGCCATCCCCACCATTCCAGGGGAAAAGACGGAGGCGGAACGCTTCCCCGGAGCGGAACAAACCTACACGGTGGAAGCCATGGTGCAGGACCGCAAGGCCATCCAGGCAGGGACCTCCCACTTCCTGGGGCAGAATTTCTCCAAGTCCCAGAACATCTGCTTCGCCGGAAGGGACAACACCCAGCAATTCGCATGGACAAGCTCCTGGGGCGTTTCCACCCGCATGATCGGAGCGCTCATCATGATGCACTCAGACGACGACGGACTCGTCTGCCCGCCCCGCGTCGCTCCCCAGCAAATCGTCATCATTCCCGTCACGCCCAAGGAAGAAAGCCGCCAGACTATTCTTGACCACTGCGAAGAACTGGCGCGCACCCTCCGCGCCAAAACCTTCCACGGCCAGCCGCTGCGCGTGCTGGTGGACAGGCGCGACCTGGGCGGCGGCGCCAAGAAATGGGAATGGGTAAAAAAAGGCGTGCCCGTGCGTCTGGAAATAGGCCCCCGGGACCTGGAAAAAGGCTCCGTCTGCCTTCAGCGGCGCGACAGGCCCGCCAATGAAAAATCCTTCGTCCCGGAAACGGAACTGATCGATACCGCTGCGGATATTCTCCAAAGCATCCAGGACACCCTGCTTCAGCGGGCCATTGCCTTCCGGGACTCCCATATCCGCCCCGCCTCCACTCTGCGGGAATTGGAAGAAAACTTCTCCGGAGAGGGAGATGCAGACTGGCTCCAGGTGCCGTGGGACGGGTCTCCGGAAGAAGAAGAAGAACTGGCTAAACGGCTGCGCATTTCCATCCGCTGCATCCCGCTCGGCGAGCTGGGCCGCGGCGAGCCGGCACCCTGCATCCTCACCGGACGCATGACGAAACGCCGTGTTCTCTGGGCCAGAAGCTACTGAACCCTGACACCCCCTTTCAACGGGATTGTTCCAAGACAGGCAAAACGGGCCTTTTCGGAACAATCCCGTTTTTTACGCCTCTCCACTTTCCCCAAAAACGGCATGAACAAGAAACGGAGCGGCATACCCCACAGGGCAGAATCCTTCCCTCTCCTGCCCCATACGCCGGCAACAACGCACACATGTCGGCAAAACAGGATTTTTCTCTAAAAAAATCTTGCCAAGGCAGAAAAACCTTATATACTCTTGGCACACGGACGCCGTAAGGCTCCAATCGTTCCAAGCGGATGTAGCTCAGGGGTAGAGCGCAACCTTGCCAAGGTTGATGTCGTGGGTTCGAATCCCATCATCCGCTCCAACTTTTTATAGCAAAAGGCCCGCACAAATGTTGATGATGTGCGGGTTTTATATTATGGTTCGTACAGAAAAACCTGCCCCCCCTATTGCAACACCGTTCCAGGAAACATTTTCATCTGCTCTGGTGAGGCCCACCGAACGACCCTCCTCCATGCATTTCATGGAAATGTTGTCGAAAGGCGGCCTCCGTCAACATTGCAGACGTTGCCGGTTATCACAGGCGCATCCTGCATTATTGCTTAATGATTCAGTATTTATCCTCCGGGACACAGGCGGACTTAATGATCACCGTATCAAGAACCTGACGCCATCTGTCATACGCGGAATGATATAACGCAAATCAGGTTTCCTCATTTAAGCATTCGAATATTCGCTGAAGAATCAGCGACAGTTTCATTCCTGCCACGTTCTATTCTCTCTTGACGGCCAGACTGACCATAAGAAGCGTATTCGTGCAAAGCACACTGTCCTGAACGATTCCCCAGATAGAGCGTTCGTGTTCTTGAACGTGTCGTGTGTATAGTACAACTCTTTCATATGGGTTTCCGCCTCATTGTAGACAGAAAAGCGAATGTTTTTGTCGAATAGCGTTACACAAACTATAGGAAACAGGATCAATGATGGCACATGCTTAAAATAATCTTATAACGCTTCGTTCATCAACTGCCGCAGAAAGTCGGTCGGCAACGATGAGAATCTGGCTCCCTCCATCAAGAATTAGAAAAAGATAAGACAAGCAGAGCGATTTCCGTAGAAATAGGGAACATAATTCCGCATTTATTTAATAGAAAAGTCTCCATGGAAAATATATTTTTTCGCAACAAACCCTGTAAGGCTCTTCTTTTGATTCAGGGGGAATTTTGATTTGCACTTCGATACGGCAGCCTTTCACGAGGTCAGGGTTGTTTAACAGATACTCCTCGACTTCCGGAGGAATCCGGGCATTCGTTCCGTCTTCGACAACGAACCAGATCTCACAAGTTTTACCTCTCCAGGAAGCTCCATCGCCTGTTAATTTCATTCCATGCCGGGCAAATATCTTATGGAGTTCCAAATCCTTTTTCACTGTTTTCAACAGAGTTACACTCCTCTTCATACCGTTTCCCTTATCTATGCCCGACCAGAAGAGGGAGAACGGTAAATAAATGAAGTAAAGAACGGCTATTCCTATTACAATCCATATTTTCATTTTCATTTTAAATAATTTATCGGCATTATTTACTTTAGTCTTGTTTCGTTGACCTTCCCGATTTTTTATCGAAGCAATTTACTGAATATCAACATCCAGAATATTCTAGAAATCTTACAGCAAAATTATTCTACATAATTCCGAAATTAAATAACTGAATCAGAAAAAAAATATTGAGCATGTCTACTCAATTAAACAATTGGCATAAATTTATATTCATGCCAATTATTGTTTGGGATGATGTTTTCCTTCAAAAGGAATAAATGTCTTACCCGACACCCATGTCCCCTTTATAGGAGATATGTTTATATAATATGACCCAGGCGAAAGGAAGACCTTCTCTTCTTTATCTCGTTTCGCGTATAAAATACCTTTACGCAGAGCAAAATCAATGCCAAAGAATTTTATGTGCTGATTTTCTTTAAGTATAATTTCTTGTGTTCCCCGGGAGGAATGACCAAATGTTACAATGACTTGTAAATTTTTAGTCAGATCTCTCAAGATAATTCGACCTGGCTCCATATGTTGATTTTTATTTTCTTCAGATATTGCACAATCAATCAACAATATTGAAAATAAAATGATAAAGAATATTGAAATATATTTATTGATTTTCATCGCATGGACATTCGATATTTTTTTAAATAGCATCTATTTCATGTTGATTGACTTTTCCATAATATGTCCTTCATTTCTATTCATTTAATAGAAAAGTCTCCAAGGAAAATATATTTTTTCGCAATAAGTAGTGTAAGGATAACCATTATTTGGAGGTGCCATGATTTGTACTTCGATACGGCAGCCTTTCACGAGGTTAGGATTGTTTAACAGATACTCCTCAACTTCCGGAGGAATCCGGGCATTCGTTCCGTCTTCAACAACGAACCAGATCTCACAAGTTTTACCTCTCCAGGAAGCTCCATCGCCTGTTAATTTCATTCCATGCCGGGCAAATATCTTATGGAGTTCCAAATCCTTTTTCACCGTTTTCAACAGAGTTACACTCCTCTCCATACCGTTTCCCGTATCTATGGCCGACCAGATGAGGGAGAGCGGTAAATAAATGAAGTAAAGAGCGGCTATTCCTATTACAATCCACATTTTCTTTTTCATTTTAAATAATTTATTAATTCTTTTTTCTTATTCGTGAGGCTCTCTTCCTTCGCCATAGCCTCTATGCCCTTGAGGAGCTGGAGCCAGAAGAGGAGTATCGGGGATAAACGGGGCTACAAAACCAGCTCCTTCCACGATTTCACACGACCATCCGCAGCAATTCCTTGCTCCCGAGTTGTATAGTGAATATTGAGGGACATTCTTTTCATCTTCCCGGATCTGCTCTTCAACTTTACTTACTGATTCAGGACAGGCTTTATAAGCGTAGGAATTACCAGAATACGCATGTTTTTCATTAGAGGCATCATCCCGAATTTCTCCGGCTCCAACGCCTAAAGCGCCTCTGTGCCAACTTCCGGGGTAAAGGCCTCTTTGCATATTGGGTGTTTTGACCCAGGCATGTCCTACATTTCCTGACCAGTAGCTGCATGGTTTAACCAAAATAAAAATTTCCTGTATTTCATATTCGCAACATTCCCTTCCTGCGTCATCCGCAATTTTAGAGTATTTTACACCATCCTTGCAACATTCCGTTTCAGAATCTTCAGAAAGGCCAAGCGTATCAGAGTACAGGCATGTATTGTTCTTGACGAAGATATAAAGATTCCATCCACCCTGTTCATCGGCAGGATCTCTGCTAATCCACCTACCATTTTGGGGATTATAATAGCGGTAATTGTAGTAAACCAACCCCAGCTCGTCATCAGCATACTCGCTGGAGAACCGGAACGGATTCAACTCCGCCGCATTGCCTTCCATCTTCACGGCAGAGCCGTACGGGCCGTATTCGTACAAGGCTCGTCGCCCCGCCTTCATGCACTTCAGAATTCCGTCTTTTTCTCCCCATGCATTTACATTAACTTGATTTCTTATACTGTTCCATACCTTTGGACATATAAGGAACAGTTTTTTGCTCATTGATTGTATTTCCAGTCCCGCATTGTACCATAGATGAAATTTTCATTTTCACAAATGCATTACTTGAAATAACGAATTATTATAATTAGACAACCTATTTAAGCATGTTTTTAATTATTCTTTTTCAATCACCTTGAAACTGTCGTTTTTCAGAATCCTTTTTTTCATATTTTCCCAATATTGATCCACGTCAGAATCATAAATTTCATGATCATCCCCCCAACCATAGATTTTTTTTATGATAGCAATGGCCTTCATTTTTGTAAGGATACAACTTACTTCACCAACTGATATAATAAAAGGAACTATTTTCTTTCCCTGTTTAATAATTTCCTTCGCCTCCTTAGAATCAAGCGAAGGATTAGTTGTTGCTTTGTTAAGAACTCTCCTCATATCTATATTTGATCCCCTATCAGGATCCCAAAGCCCCAAATATTGCCGCCACAAATATTGATTGTATACACTTTCGTTAGAAAATGACAATTTAACTGCTATCAAATTCAAAATTGCGATTATTACTATTGATTTCATACTTATTGTTTTCTGTCGCAACAACAATATCTTTTTGTTTTTTTATCGTCAATTATCAAAGGCGTTCCACCAAGATCTTGCATACACTTATTATAAAATGCGTTTGTATGTACTTGCGGGTCTTTAATTTCTGAAACTATCCCAAGGCTCCCTACAGCTGCAGACCAGTTTCCATTGGGATCTTGACGAACTGCATGATAACTATCAGGATCATCTTCATTAGGTTCGAAACCATACAGCATAACAACGTGCTCATTTTCTAAACAGTTGCCCTCAGGCACTTCACGACAATCTTGAGCTAATTCTTTAACAGCTTGATCATAGGTAGTACCAATTGGCTTTTGACAGCCTATTGCATGAGCCAGACAATTGGGGGGAATTTCTTCTGGATAATCGTTATAAAACTCTTGCGGCATCAATGCAGCTGGATGAGCTTTGTATTGACCGCTACCTTGAAATTTACTGAGGCAATCATTAATCATTTTTTCAAATTGTTTTGTTTGCCTCTTTGTTTCCTCATCGTATTCGTACATTCCTAAAAGATCGAATCTAAATATTGCGTGATTTTTCATAAATGCATAATTATTTTGAGTATACATCTCTCCTAAAATATCACGCGATAACCATCTTCCATCCTCGGGATTATAATAGCGGTAATTGTAGTAAACCAACCCCAGCTCGTCATCAGCATACTCGCTGGAGAACCGGAACGGATTCAACTCCGCCGCATTGCCTTCCATCTTCACGGCAGAGCCGTACGGGCCGTATTCGTACAAGGCTCGTCGCCCCGCCTTGATGCCGAAGAGCGCCGTCGTGTTCTTCAATGCGTCATGCGTGTAGTAAAGATCTTCCACGTAGGCTCCCGTTTCATCAAAGACGCCCATGGCCAGAATGCGCGTGGCCACCGGTTCCTGCGGATCCCACAGGTACGTTTTACGCAGGACGGGCGCCACAGACTCCAAAACCTCCGTGGCATCCAGTTCCGCGATTTGCAAGTACCCGTGATAGATGAACCGTTTCCTTGACATAAGCGATTCTCCCTCATAGACGGATTTTTCAACCCGCCTGTTCAGATAATCGTATACGCATTCAATACGCCTGTCCCCCTGTATGAAGCTGACCGCCTGATTCAACGCGTTGTAGGAGGCTTCCCATTCCCCGGTGGCGGTCCGGAGCTTCGTCTGGTTGCCGTCGGCGTCATAATTCGGCACAAAAGGAGCCTCCTCACCTTCGGTGATATCCGTATATTGATTGACCCGGTTGGCAACGTATGTAGTGGGAAGGGAATCCGTTCCCTCCAGGGACGTTTTGCGGTTGCCTATGTTATCGTAGGAGTAGCTGTATGTGCCGCCCCGGCTCATCGCATCGCTCACAAGTTCATTCCTGTCATCGTAGGCGCAGGTGTGCGTCAGGTCGGGTGCAGGCGCGTTAAAGTAGTCTTTCTTCGTGACCGGGCGCCCCAGTATGTCGTAAGAGTAGTCGGTTTTAGCCGGGTAGTTGGCGCTGCCGGGGCGCAGGTAGTCAATCTTCACCGGGAGGTCGCGCTTTTCTTCCAAAGTGCGCCACCGTTTCAGGGTGTTGGGGTAATCAAGAGTGTCCAGCAGGCCGTTTTCCTCATTGTAGCCATAGGTGAAGGGCTTCCCGACGGCGTTCAGCAAAACGGAGGATAGCCTTCCGTAGGCGTCATAGGCCCATGCCGTCTGCAAGGCGGGGGAGCCCGCATAATCCAGACAGTAGCCCGCAGGCCTCCCCACTCCGTCACGGCGGAGGGTTAAGACGCTTGCCGCAAGGCCAGCCGTCGTTTCCGTTTCCTGTTCGTTATACTGGTTGTACGTGAACATGCGCGTTCCGGAAGCGTCGTCAATCTGCGTCAGCTGCCCCAGATGATTGTAGAGGCTGCTGATGGAGGGGGTAAAACCGTCGTCATTAAAGGTAATGGAAACGAGCTCCCCAGTAAGGGGGGCGTAGGAGCGCGAGGCAACGGTTCCTCGCGCGTCCGTCGTAGCGGCAACGCGGTTGAGCGCATCGTAAACGGTATCCACATGGGTGGCGTCGGCATAGGTTTTGCGGATAACCAGCCCCGTAGCGATATCATACGTCCATGTGGTGATGTCCCCATCCGTCCGGAGGCGGGGATCAGTGGTAATGACATCTCCGGGAACACGGAAGGTGGAAAGGCTCACCATATGGCCGGCGGCGTCATAAGCATATACGGCGGGCTGTACGGCTGTCCCCCATTCGGCTTCCTTGCGGCCCCGGATGTCATAGAAAGAACAGGCCGTTTTGCCAAGAGCATTAGTAACGCAGGTAGGCAGATCAAAAGGCTGGCCATAAGCGTAAGTGGTCGTGTTGCCCGCGGCATCCGTGCCGGAGATGATGCGGCCGGCGATGTCGCAGACGGAGGTAAAGACATTCCCGCGCACATCTGTGTCCGCGTAGGTGATGCCCGTTTCCGTATAGGTGCGCCGCCAAAGGACAGTTGCACCGTCAAATCCCGTAACCGCCGTCGTAAATCCGTCCACGATGCGCGTGAGGAAGACGCTCTCGACGCCGGGCACGGTTTTCTTCCGAAGGCGAACAGAACCGCCGCCATATTCCATCCATTCCACGGCATCATGGCCGCGGGAATCCGTCATGACGGTTTTGCCGGCAAGGACAGGGCTCAGGGCAGAGAGCAAGGTCGCCCGCTTTTGAAGAACGGGAGTACCTGAGGAAGTATAGCTTGTTATGGAAACAAGACTATAGACTCCGTCTTCACGGCTCTCGGTCACATAAGCATAGTCAGTAATGCGGGAGTTCAGGATGGTCGGGTCATCCTCCAGGGCAACGATTGCCCTGGTCCTGTTCCCAAAAGCATCATACGCGTAGTGGGCGGGCGCCATATCCGCCAGCTGTTCCCTGATGAGGCGCCCCTTGTTATCGTATGCAAGCGTGCGCACGTTTTCCCCATTCAAGGTATTGGCGGCAGCGATCCGTACAAGGTCGCCAAAGCCGTTGACAGTGGAGCTTCCCGTCACGACGCGGGGATCGTCCCCCTCCCCGCCCGGCACAGCCTCCGTCGTGCGGATCCCTTCTTCCGTGACCTCGACAGTATAGAGGATATCCTGCTGCCCGGTGCCGTAACGCCGCAATATTGTTCCGGAAGCACTTTTCCGGGTGATGAGGGTAGCGCCGGCGGGGGTGGTAACAGTTTCTACCAGGCCATCCCCGCTATAGGAGCGAACGGTGGTGCGCCCCAGAACATCGGTTTCTTTTACCAGACGCCCCAGCAAATCGTATTCCCGGCTTTCCACCGTCGTCATTGGGCCTGTATCCCTGCGCAGGGAGGTAATTTTACCGAGGGCATCACGAGTGTAACTCGTGATGGTTTCCGGAGTGATCATGGTTTCCCCGTCTGCAATGGCTGAACGGATGGTTTCTGTCAGCTGGCGGGCCGTATTGTAGGAATAGGAAGTCGTCACGCCATTCTCATCCTTTTCCCATAAAGGGCCGCAACAGGTCATCATGCGCTCGTAAACGCGTCCATTGGCGCGGGTGCGCTTTACCCAACGGTTCTCAACATCATATTCATAAGAAGACGCATCCGTCATTGACCAAACACCATCGGCAAGCTGTACGTATTGCTCATAACGCATGTTATTGCCCTGGCCGGAGACGTAAGTAACCTTCCGTGAACTCAGGCCGGGCACGCACGCACCCGCTATCCGCGTTTCCGCGGTCACCTTGTAAAGGGATCCATACTGGTCCGTCTCTTCATAAGCGTAATGCGTTTGAATTCCGCCCATGTCCTGTTTCATTTTCAAGCGTCCGCGGGCATAAACATTGGGAGCCGTGCCAAGCCAGGATTCCTTCACTTCCAGCCGTACATTTTCTTCTCCCAATGCGGTGGTGCGTTTTTCCACGCGCCGCACATGATTTTCCTCAATGTAAGTATAATCCGTTCGCCAGAGTTCCGCCGCAGTAGCCGTCAACGTCACCCATTGGGTGAGAATATCCGGATCCGCCTGCGTCTGATCCCGATAAGTGGTGTAAGTGACTTTATCTCCAGCTTCCGCCCAGGGGACACTGGACACGATTTCACGCCCAAAACGGTCGTACGCCCATGTTTTGACACTTCCGTCAGGAGCAGTTTCCTTCGCAATTTTTCCCATGCCTGTGTACTCGTAGGTCGTCTCCCGGGCGTAATCCGTTCCGTAACCTTCAATACGGCTGGTGCACAAATTGCCATTGCGGGTGACGGCATAAGTCTCACAGACACGGGAGATAGGGATACCGTTTTCCCCTCTCTGGATGGTAGTGATGAGTTTCCACGTTCCGGGAGAGACAATCTGCTTTTCCTTCAGAGTGAAGATGGAATCTTCTCCTTCCCCCTGAGACATGTTCCATGCTCCGTCAGTTCCCTGCCAGTAGCGGGTGGTGAAGGGCGCGCGCCCGGCGGTTTGTTCGGTGACGGCAAGCCTGCCCGCTGCCGCGTCCCCGGTGATCGTGAATGTTTTAAATGGGTCGCCCGTAACGGGATAAAGGCCGGTGGAGCTGTTTTTCCCATCCACCTGTTCGGGGAGGTAGAGGGCGATGCGATATCCGGATTCCGTGACATTTTCGATGTTGGCAAGCCCATCCCACAGGTTCCATATCTGCCGAATGCTTCCATCCGAAGCCCGCACGATATCCAGCTTTCCGTCAAATTCTTCTCTTGTGTAGGACGCGCCATTTTTAGCGGTGTAGCCGGTGGCGTATTTCAAGGAAGAGGCCACACCTGCGGTATAGTTAACAGTATTACCCGCGGTTGAACGAATACTGAGGCAGAATTCTCCCGCCTTTGCTGAGGAAGCGGACCTCCTCCCGAACCACGCAGACCCTCCGCGCTTGGCGGATCCCGCAATGGGGGCAACACTGTCAACCCCGCTGCCGCCTCCATCCGCGTAGCAGTAGTAATTAATGTCTGTTCCCCCGCTCCTGATTTGGAAAGCGATATTCGCTCCAATTCCCGACAGCGGCGCCGAAATGATTTCATGAGTCATCGGATGCCAGTAATGGAGCGCACGAGGGGACCAGAGTTCAGACGAAAATGTGTACCCTACTATGTCCAGCAACCCCTGCGGCAACCCCGTCATGCCCCGGAAAGAGCCAAAATTGGTACGCCAGACCATTTCCGTCTTAAGCGTCCGGGCGACCACGCGCCTGCCGGCAGCCGACGAACCATAAAGGGTGGAGGAACCGCGCATGCCGTGCGCCGAAGAGCTGCTGCTGCCGCCCTCATTGTTTTCACAGGTACAGGGGGCCTCGTCTTCACCGTTATCCCCTTCACCGTTGTCTTCCTCCGGACAGGGAAAACCGGAACTGCTCTGAGAGCCATTGCCGTCCCCCCCGCATTCACACGGCACGTCTTCTCCCTCATCTTCCGTACTCACAGGTTCCGGATAACCTTCATCCGGCTGATAGGAGGATGAAGAGGTGCCATCCGAGACCATGACTTCAATGGAATAATTAAGGATTGCCAGATTAGTCCATTCAGGAGGAACCGCAACGTTCTCATAAGTCATGTGTACACGGTGCGGTCCCGGTTCAATGGGAAAGCTCAAGCTTTTTTCCCTATAAGTGCCTCCATGGTATTTACCCTCCCCTGGAATGAAAATTCCTTCACCGTCAACGGTCAGAGTTCCGTTATCATCTACCCCCAGCATTAAACGGCACTCCGCCGTTTCCCCCGGATCAAGCGGATCAACAATAATCCCCCAGTCCCAGCTGCCGCTAAACGCCCCGGCCTCCTTGTCAAACGGAGCCGGCCCACCTCCGGACACTGTGAGAGCATTATCAGGCAGAGAATCCACATGATGCTGAAACTGCCGTTTTCTCATGAAATCCAAATAGTTAGATATTAAGGAACAAATATCGGGAAGTCAATGCTTCCCCGTATTTATTATTCTTATCTATTTCAGGAAATAAAACAGAACAAGGATTTATTTTTGAATAATTGTTATTAACAAGAATAAATTTCTATCAATTAACATTTTATAAAATATATATCTTTCTTGAAAATTCATAAGGGATAACCATGTGTTGACGCGTTTCCCAACTGCCGGCCAGAATATCCCATCCGGAAGGTCTAAAAATTTCCCGGCCTCCATTAAGACAAACTCCGGCGGTTCTATCTGCATCATCCCTTCAACGAAAGGTTCTCCCGCCTGGTCGTCCAGATAAGGCCGGTGTCGGCACTTTCTTTACGCCGTCCCAATTCTCAACCCGGAATAAACCAATGAATAATACGACTCAACCAGGGGCTGCTCCAACAGGCCCCGCAACAACCAATAACGCTCCGGCGGTAAAATCCGTCCTCCGCATGGGAGTATTCACTCTCGCCATGATCAACGTTTCCGCCATTGTCAGCCTGCGCGGTATGCCTGCGGAAAGCACTTACGGACTGAGTTCCGTTTTTTATTACATTTTCGCCGCGGTATTCTTTCTGGTGCCTGTTTCCCTGGTCGCCGCGGAGCTTACTACCGGATGGCCCCAAAAGGGCGGCGTTTACCGCTGGGTAGGCGAGGCATTCGGGAAAAAGTGGGGGTTCCTGGCCATCTGGCTGCAATGGATTGAGAGTACCATCTGGTTCCCTACCGTTCTGACGTTCGCCGCCGTTTCCCTGGCTTTCATGGGGCCCGGACAAAGATGGGATGAAGCGCTTGCCGCCAATAAATGGTATGTTCTCATCGTGGTGCTGTGCGTGTACTGGGCGGCAACCCTGCTTAATCTGCGCGGCATGAAAACTTCCGCAGGCGTCACCAAATGGGGAACCATCATCGGAACCATTATTCCCGGAGCCATCCTGATCCTGCTGGGCCTGGGCTATTGGGCCGGCGGCAACCCGATCCTGCTGGATATGAGCTGGGACAAGCTGGTGCCGGACATGAGCAATTTCAACAACCTCGTTCTGGCAGCCAGCATCTTCCTGTTTTACGCAGGGATGGAAATGTCCGCCGTGCATGTGAAGGATGTGAATAATCCCGGGCGCAATTATCCGCTGGCCATTCTGATTTCCGCCATCATCACGGTGCTTATTTTCGTTCTGGGCACGCTGGCCATCGGCTTCATCATTCCCAATTCCCAGATTAATCTGGTGCAGAGCCTGCTGATTACTTATGACAGCTATTTCAGCTTCTTCGGCCTCGGCTGGATGAACTGGATTCTGGCGCTTGCGCTGGCCGTAGGCGTTCTGGCCCAGGTAACCGCATGGGTGGGAGGCCCTTCAAAAGGCCTGTACCAGGTGGGCCTGGCCGGCAACCTTCCACCCGTCATGCAGAAGCGGAACAAGAACAACGTCCAGATGGGCATCCTTTTTATCCAGGGGGGAATCGTCACCCTGCTTTCCATCATGTTTGTGATCATGCCTTCCGTGCAATCCGCCTATCAGATTATTTCCCAGCTGACCATCATTCTGTACCTCATCATGTACATGCTGATGTTCGCGTCAGGCATTTACCTGCGCTACCGGGAACCGAATACGCCCCGTACTTTCCGCATTCCCGGCGGCAGAACCTTCGGCATGTGGATTGTCGGAGGGCTCGGCTTCCTGGCCAGCCTGGCGGCTTTCCTGGTGAGCTTCATCCCGCCTAACCAAATTACCGTAGGCAGCAGTACCATGTACATTCTCCTTCTGGTGGTGGGCACCTTCATTTTCGCGGGTATTCCCTTTATCATCCATGCCATGGCCAAACCCTCCTGGAAACGGCCGGTGGATCCCGAAGACGCCTTTGAACCCTTCGGATGGGAGAAAAACAATGATTCCCATTCCGCAGCAACCCCTAGCCATTCCATATCCCATGAGTAACATTCCTTCCAATGAACAGATCCGGACGGCCCTGGATAACGCATACGCCTACGCCAAAACCGTCCAGGGAGGCAAAAACGCCTCGTACATTCCCGCCCTGGCCCAGGTGCCTTCCGACCTGCTGGCGATTGCCGTGGTCACCATCAACGGAGACCTGCTGACCGCAGGCTCCGCGGACGCGCCCTTCGCCATTGAATCCATTTCCAAGGCATTCAACCTGGCTTATGTCATGGATCTGATCGGCATGAAGCAGCTGCGCGCGAAAATCGGAGCGGACCCCACAGGGGAACCCTTCAATTCCGTAATGGCCATTGAGCTGCACGGCGGCAAGCCCCTCAATCCCCTGGTCAACGCAGGGGCCATGGCGACGGTCAGCCTGGTCAACGGTTCGGATTCCGATGAAATATGGGGAAACATGATCCATAATTTCAATAACTTCGCCAACACGGCCCTGACTGTGAACCAGGAGATTTACAAGTCGGAAAGCGCTACCAACCAGCACAACCGCGGCATTGCCTGGCTGCTGGACAGCTACGGCTATTTTTACAATACGCCGCCCATGATTGTGGATTTGTACACACGCATGTGTTCCCTGAATATCACCGCTTCCCAGCTGGCCCTGATGGGCGCCTGCTACGCCAACGGCGGGGTCAATCCCGTCAGCAAGAAGCGTGTGGTGAAAGAGGAGAACGTTCCCCCCATTTTGGCGGAAATGTGCATGTCAGGCCTTTATGATTCCACAGGGGACTGGATGTACAAGGCCGGCCTTCCGGCCAAGTCCGGCGTGGGAGGCGGCCTGGTGGCCGTAGCTCCCGGCAAGCTGGCCATGGCGGCTTTTTCGCCTCCCCTGGATCCCGCAGGGAATACCGTCAAGGGACAGGCGGCACTTCAATCCATCATCAGGGAACTGAATCTAAACCTTTTCCGGAGCTGATCCGGGATGAGAAGGTAAACCCGCGGAGCCAAAATCCGAAAGGATTCCCGCGGGTTTACTGTATCCTGTCCAGCCCCCCGAGGCAGATTGCGGTTTCTCGACTGCGGATTTCAGCCATAAAAAACAGCCTTCCGGAACAGTATGCTGAAAAACGGATATATCCGGCGGACAACGGCCACATCACCTGCGCCCCGGCAGCCGCAGGCAATCTTTCCCCGGCGCCCCGCATCAGCTCCTGTTTGAAAAGTTGCACAGCTGCATGGCTACGCCGTCTTCCATAACCCGGAAGCCGTGCTTCTCATAAAAAGCGGCGTTTCTGCTCTCCTCCGGCATGATTTCAAGATACAGGTAGTCCCTGTATTTTTCCTTAACCATTTCCACCATTTTTCCAGCAATCCCCCTGCCCTGATAGGCGGGATGCACCAGAACATAATGCATGTAGGCAACCATCTCGCTGTCGTCCAGCACCCGCACCAGCCCTGCCAGGCGGTCACCATCCCAGGCCGTAACAACAGTGGACGAATTCATGAGAGCCTTGAACAGACGCCCCGGATATTGTCCGGAAATCCAGCCAACGGACAGGAACAATTCTTGAACATCTTCCCTGGAAAATTTTTTCTCTTCCGTAAAAACAATCATTTTTTCTTTAATTAATTATTGATTATCCGCCTGTACCGTCGCGGCCACACAACCGCCTGAGCGGGAAACGCCTTTCCCTCGGCCGGATTGACACCCTGTTTCAAGGTTTTATCTGCTCCCACTGCCGCAGTCAACACCGTCTTGTCCGAGGGTTTTACCCATTCCAAGGACATGGCGGAGCCTGTGATAAGAACGCGCGCGCCGGAAACAGGCAACCCTTTCCCCAGTCAGCAGCTCGTCCGCCCCTGCATCCTCCGCTTCCGGGGAAGGAAGAGCCGCACCAGGAACACACATCTTCTTTTCAGGGAAACGATACTCGAATACGGGAGACGGCATTTTTCCTGGAACCGATTCCCCAAAAACGGAAAACTCCGGGCCCAGGTTCATAACATTGTGAAAAACCTTTCTCCATCATTTGTTTAAGGACTTGTCACCACGCTTCTTTTCCCTAGAATCCCCCCGGTATGCTTGACGCCCTCCAAAATGCCTTTTTCCAGACCGGGGACACGCTCACATCCTGGCTGTCCGCTTTCAGCAGCTTCCTGTGGGGATGGCCCCTGCTCATCATGCTGCTGGGCACGCACCTGTACCTCACCGCCATCCTGCGGTTTCCGCAGCGTTATCTGCTTAAGGCCCTGAAATTGTATTTTGTGAAAGATCATACGGACAAGGGAGATATCTCCCCGTTCAGCTCCCTGATGGTGGCCCTGGCAGCCAACATCGGCGCCGGGAATATCATCGGCGTGGGCGTGGCGATTGCAGCCGGAGGCCCCGGCGCCGTCTTTTGGTGCTGGCTGACGGGAGTTCTGGGAATGGCAACCCGTTATTCGGAAGGATTGCTCGCCATCAAATACCGGGTGGAGAACAAGGACGGCAATATGAGCGGAGGCCCCATGTTCGTGCTGGAACGCGGTCTGAACAGCAAATGGCTGGGGACAGCCTTCGCCGTCTTCACGGCCATTGCCGCCTTCGGAATCGGCAATCTGACGCAAGGGAACGCAGCGGCAGAACAGCTCCACCACGCCTTTTCCATTCCCTCCTGGGGAACAGCCGCCGTTCTGACGGCATTGACGGCTCTGGTGATGCTGGGAGGCATCCAGGGCATTGCCAGGGTATGCGCTTTCTTCGTGCCGTTCATGGCCGTCATCTATATCATGGGATGCCTGTATATCCTGACCGTACAGGCAGAGTACATTATTCCCGCCATCCGGTATATTCTGGACTGCGCCTTCACGGGAGAAGCCGCCGCCGGGGGCGCAGCAGGAGCGGCCGTCATGGCGGCAATGAGAACCGGTGTGGCCCGGGGCCTCTTTTCCAATGAGGCCGGCCTGGGATCCGCAGCCATCGCCTCCGCCGCAGCACAGAACCGCAACCCCGTCAGGCAGGCGCTCATCTCTTCCAGCGGCCCCTTCTGGGATACCGTCATCATCTGCGCCCTGACGGGAATTGTGCTGACCACCAGCATCATCGCGCATCCGGACATTTCCTGCACGGACGGCCCCAGGCTTACTACGCTGGCATTCAGCAAAATTCCTTACATAGGCTCCCCTCTGCTCACGCTCAGCCTGGTTACGTTTGTAGTTTCCACTATTCTGGGCTGGTCCTACTTTGGAGAAAAAGCGCTGGAATACCTGGGAGGCATCCGGCTGATCATGCCTTACCGCGTCATCTGGGTGGCGGCGGTCTTCATCGGCTGCGTCTCTAAAATAGAACTGGTATGGATTTTTGCAGACTGCGCCAACGGCCTGATGGCCCTGCCCAACCTCATTTCCCTGCTGGCACTTTCCGGCGTGCTTGTCCAGCAAACGCGGTACTACCTCTGGCAGCACAGGCTGGACGATTACGACGAATCCCACATACCGGAAGGAAAATAACGATTTTTTTAACTCGGATTCAAATAATTCTTGCCTTTCGGCTTCCGGTAGTATTTACTTCGCCGCGCAGTCCCTGCAAACCTAAAAGTCGCGTTCGTCTAGCGGTCCAGGACTCCCGCCTTTCACGCGGGCAACACGGGTTCGAGTCCCGTACGCGATGCCAGCTTTACCGCCGCAGCAGTTACGACAATTCCGCTTTTCCCCTTTTCAGGGAAGCATATTGGAAAAACGTAATGGCTGCGGTTTTCTTTTGGCCCGGTTTTCCGGATTCAGGAAAGCGCGGCAGAGGCGCCGGGAGCGGAATTCCCCCCCTGCTTTTAAATGCCGGAACATGTCTTACATCCCCCGGATTTGGCTTTCAGAAAGCCCCGCCATCTTTTAAAATCCTTTACACGCAAACGCCATGGATTACACACCTCTCATTGAAAAACGCCGCCAGCGCCTGGAAGAATTGGAAACAGTCATTGCCGAACCGGACTTCTTCAATGACCAGAAAAAGGCCTCGGAAATCATGAGAGAGCACCGCCGCCTGAAGGAACTCATGGAAACATGGGATTCCCTGAACGCCACGGAACAACAGCTGGCGGACAACCAGGAACTGGCCAAGACGGACGATCCGGAACTGGCGGAACTGGCCGCCCTGGAGATTCCAGAACTGGAAGCCGCCCTGGAAAAACTGCGAAGCGACGTGCAGTACAGCCTGCTGCCCCGCGACACGACGGAAGACCGGGACGCCATCATTGAAATCCGCGCCGGAACGGGCGGGGATGAAGCCTCCCTGTTTGCCGGAGACCTGCTGCGGATGTACCAGCGTTTTGCGGAAGAACGCGGCTGGCGCTTCGAGCATCTGGAAAGCAGCCCGTCGGACGTGGGCGGATTCAAGGAAGTCGTCTGCCGCATTGCCGGGGAAGAAGTGTTCCGATTCCTGAAATATGAAGGCGGCGTGCACCGTGTGCAGCGCGTTCCCGCTACGGAAACGCAGGGGCGCATCCATACTTCCACCGCCACCGTGGCCGTCATGCCGGAAGCGGAGGAAGTGGACATAGAAATCCGCCCGGAAGATCTCCGCATCGAAGTATGCCGTTCCGGCGGAGCCGGAGGCCAGCATGTGAACAAAACGGAATCCGCCGTTCAGATATGGCACATACCCACGGGCGTTTATGTCCGGTGCGAGGAAGAACGCAGCCAGATGAAAAACCGAGAAAAAGGCATGAAAATCCTGCGCGCCAAGCTCTTTGAAGCCAAAAAACGGGAAGAGGCGGAAAAATACTCCGCCGCGCGCCGCAATCTCATCGGCTCCGGCGGCCGTGAAGAAAAGATACGCACATACAACTTCCCGCAGAACCGTCTGACAGACCACCGCATCGGCTACACTTCCCACAATCTGGACGGTATCCTGATGGGGCAGCTGGAAGACCTGATTATGGCCCTCCAGCATGCGGAAATGCAGGAACGCCTGGCGGAGGCCGGAATGTCCTAACTTCCTTTTTCCTTTCATGAAAACTTTACTGGAAGTCCTTCAAGCCGGCACGGATTATCTGGCCCGCCAGGGGTGCGACGAAGCACGCGCCACCATGCAGCATTTGCTGGCCCATGTCCTGCACTGCAACCGCACGGCTCTTTACTCCCAGTTTGACAGGCCCGTGGAAGAAGCGGAGCTGGCACCCCTGCGCGAACTGCTGAAACGCAGGGCAGCGGGAGAACCGCTGCAACATCTGCTGGGGGTCACGGAATTTTTCCGGAGGGATTTCCTGACGGATGCCCGCGCCCTGATTCCCCGCCCGGAAACCGAGGAACTGGTGGAAATGGTGTTAAAGAAAATCCCGGACCATCCGGTACGCATCCTGGACATGGGCACGGGCTCCGGCGTTATCGGCGTCACGCTGGCGCTGGAACTCAAGGAGCGCGCCGGAGAAGTCGTGCTGGCGGACATTTCCCCGCAGGCTCTGGATCTGGCCCTGGAAAATGCCATGCGGCTGGGAGCCAGAGTCTCCACCATCCAGACGAATCTGTTCGCCAACATTCCCCAGGAAAAAACGGATCCGCATGCGGAGGATGCCGATTCTGCTCCGGAGGGAGGAAAAGGGGAAAACGGGCGGAACATGCTCTTTGACGTTATCGTGGCCAATCTGCCATACATTGCAGAGGGGGAAAAACTTGCCCCGGAAGTCATGAAAGACCCCCATACAGCCCTGTTCGGAGGTCCTAAAGGCTGGGAAATCATTGAACGCTTTCTGGCCCGCGCCAGGGATTACCTGAATGAAGACGGCTTTGTAGCCCTGGAAATCGGGTACGACCAGGCATCCGTCGTAACGCAAATCATGGATGGATACGGCTACAATTACATTGAAGTTCTGAAGGACATGAGCGGCGTCTCCCGTTTCCCCTTCGGCTATCGTTAATGTTATCCTCCTTTTCACTCCATGCAGGCGGCGCGCATTCTGGTTGACGGACAAAGCGATCTGGTACTGGATTACGGTATTCCTCCGGAAGCGGGAGACGTCAAGCCGGGCTGCCGCGTACAGGTGCCCCTGCGCAACAGAACGGCTACCGGAACCGTGCTTACGCTGTCAGAACCGGCCCCGGCCTGGAAGGACAGGCTCAAGCCCATTCTGAAACTGATCGATCCGGAGCCCCTGATTTCCCCGGTGATGATGAATCTGGCCTCATGGGCGGCGGACTATTACTCCGTGGCTCTGGATCAGATGATCCGGTGTCTGCTCCCGGAAACCGTTCGTCAGGAAAATACGGCGGAAAAAATGCGCAAAATGGTGTATCTGGAAAAAACTCCGGCACGGGAGGAACTGGACGCCCTGTACCGCAAAGCACCCCGGCAGGCCCAAATGCTGGATTATTTCTCATCCGCGAAACAACAGTCCGCCCCCCTGGCGGCATTCGGCGCCGGAGCCCTGAACATTGCCCGCAGCCTGGAAGCCAAAGGCTTCATCTCCCTGAAAGAAGAGGCCGTGCACCGGGATCCCAGCACCGGGGAGCAATTCGTCCCCACCCAGCCCATGAAGCTGAACAGCCAGCAGCAGAAAGCGCTGGAAGAAATCACGGCCATGTGCACGGCAGAGCGCAAAAAACCGGTCCTGCTGCAAGGGGTTACCGGTTCCGGCAAGACGGAGGTTTACTTACAGGCCGTTTCCCAAATAGTAAAATCCGGAAAATCCGCCCTGATCATGGTGCCGGAAATTTCCCTGACGCCCCAGACGGTTCAGCGTTTCAAATCCCGTTTCACGGAACTGCCTTCCTCCGTGGCAGTGCTGCACAGCCTCCTCTCGGACGGGGAGCGCTTTGACGAATGGCATGCCATCCGTTCCGGAAAAGCCCGCATCGTCATCGGTCCCCGTTCCGCCGTCTTCGCCCCCCTCCAAAATCTGGGCCTGGTGATTGTGGATGAAGAACACGACGCCTCTTACAAACAGGAAAGCTCCCCCCGCTACCACGGGCGGGATCTGGCCGTGCTGCGCGCCCATCTGGAAAATTGCGCCGTGCTTCTTGGCTCTGCCACTCCCTCCCTGGAAAGCATCCATAACGCCCTGACTGGAAAATATTCCCTGGTAAAACTGACGGAAAGGGCGGACGGCCAGCAGCTCCCGCTCATTCGCATCCTGGACATGAAAACGGAAGGAAGGAACAAATCCGGTCCCAACGTTATCTCCGAACGCCTCAGGATGTCCATTGACCGGCGTCTCGACAAGGGGGAACAGGTCATCCTGCTGCTCAACAGGCGCGGATTCGCACGCTCCATCCAATGCCCGGACTGCGGCCACGTAGTCACGTGCCTGCACTGCTCCCTGCCCCTGACCTACCACCGTACGGAAGACCGCCTCATGTGCCACCTGTGCGGATTCAAAGCCCTCCCGCCCCGTTCCTGCCCGGAATGCCGGTCCGCCAACATCCTGCTCCAGGGGTACGGAACCCAGAAGGTGGAGGAACTCCTGCGCCGCACTTTTCCTGCGGCGCGCATCACGCGCGTGGATGCGGACGTGGCCCGGCGGAAAAACGCCGTCCGGACCATTCTGAACCAGTTTCGCGCCCATAAGATAGATATTCTCCTGGGCACCCAAATGATCGCCAAAGGTTTGGATTTTCCCAACGTGACGCTGGTAGGCGTACTGAACGCGGACCTGGGGCTCCACATCCCGGATCCCCGTGCAGGGGAACGCACTTTCCAGCTCCTGACGCAGGTAGCCGGCCGCGCCGGCCGCGGCGATCTTTCCGGAGAAGTCATTATCCAGACTTTTACGCCCCAGTCCCCCTCCCTGCAATACGCCCGGCATCATGACACGGACGGCTTTGCAGCCCAGGAACTGGAAATGCGGCGTACTTTCGACCTCCCCCCCTTCACCCATATCGCCGTATTGACCATACGTTCCCAGCATGAAAGCATGGCGGAATTCGCCACGCAAACCCTCGCGGCCCGCCTGCGCGGCATGCTCCCCCCTCCCGCCACGATGACCGACCCCATGCCTGCCCCCATCCCCCGTGCGCACGGACAGTTCAGATTCCAGATTACGGTCAAGGGGCCATCCGCCCGCATCCTCTCCCGCACTCTCCGGAAACTGGTGCAGGAAGCCGGCCTGGGGGAAGACCTGACGGCTGTCATTGATGTGGATGCCATGTCATTCATGTAAGCCGCCTTGCCAAAACCGGCCGCGAACATTAGACTTCCGGCACAACACAACTTACTATTATGCTGCTTCATTTCTACAAGATGACGGGTGCCGGCAACGACTTTGTCATGGTGGACAATCGTGACCTGAGCCTCTCCTCCGTGCTGGACAGAGAAACCATAGAAGCCCTGTGTGACCGCCGCTTCGGCATTGGGGCTGACGGGTTGATCGCCGTGGAACCTTCCCAGGGCAAGGGGGGAATTGTTCGTATGCGTTATTACAATGCGGACGGCGGAGAAGCGGAAATGTGCGGCAATGGCGCCCGCTGCTTCGGCAACTTTGCCGCCGCCCTGCTTCATCACGACAAGACAGCCCCCCTTCCTTTTGAAACCATGGCCGGCGTCGTCACCGCAACCTTTGAAAAAGACGGCAACGTCACCGTAAACCTGACCAATCCCCACTCCATGCAGCTCTTCGTGCTGAATGCCGATCCAACTGTGGGGGCGGATGTCCATTTCCTGAACACGGGCGTTCCCCATGCCGTTGCGTTTCTGGACAAGCTGGAGGACCTGAACATTTCCAGGCTGGGAGCCTATCTGCGTTACCATGAGGCCTTTTCACCCAAAGGCACCAATGCCAACTTCGCCAGAATCCTGTCTCCGGGGCACATTGCCATACGTACTTACGAACGCGGCGTAGAGGATGAAACGCTTGCCTGCGGAACGGGAATGACCGCCTGTGCGCTGCTGCATGCCGTATTGGCGGACGCCCCCTCCCCCATTCAGGTGGACGTGGCGGGCGGAGACACGCTTAAAGTCGGATTCCAACGCACAGGGGACCGTTTTACTGACGTCACGCTGACCGGACCGGCAGACCTTGTGTTCACCGGAGACATTCAGATCTAAACAGCTTCGACCTGAAAAGGCGGACTCCTTCCCATCAGGGAAATTATCTGTTCAGCAGGGAACATTCCGCCCGCACATAACCGCCGTAATTATTGCAGAACGCCTTGTACACGGCAGGGCCCATATTCGTTTCGCAATAGTACTTTACGGTAATACAGCCGTTCTCGCGTTCCATATTAAGAAAACGGCTGGACAGCAGTACCAGATTGCTCTGGTAATTCCACAAAGCCATGTCACGCTCCATTTCCTCATGAATCCTGTCGCATATAAAGCTCTCCGGAGGAGGAAACAGAATGGCGCAGACAACACCGATCAGACAGATTCCCGGAATGACCCCCACGGCAAGAACCCCGTGACATTTCCTGATCAGGGGAAGGTGATTCCTGAATTTCCGGAAAATGGTAAAACGGAATAAATAACCCGCCAGCAGCGCCACCGGGAAGAACACATTCACGTACTCAAAAGCCAAGCTCATTCCTCCAAGAACGAAAAAACCGATGCCCTTCCACACCTTCCGGTAAACAGGAATGCAGGCACAAAGAAACACGTACAGAAGATATCCCAGCAGGCAAAGGAAAGGCAGAAGCGTTCCCGTAAAAATATGCTCCACCATGCAGTCCCACGGATATTCCCTGCTGGGAGCGAAGGCTTCATGGAAAAACATGCATACTATGCTCAAAAGCACCAGTGCGGCAAGGAGGATGGTCTTTACTTTTTTTGACTCGTACAAAAGCCACAGCAAAATAACTCCGAACGGCAATAAATAGCAACCTATACTGTTGAATACAGTGGACAACATGGGAATATGAGGAAAGAAATTCATGGAGCGGATACGGATAAATGAGCGGTTAACAGCTAAAATGCAGCAGCGGCTTCAGCAACAGTAATTGGAAATAAAATAAATTCAAACACTCGTTTTCAAATAACCCATAAAAAATCATATTCTTTTCACGAAAAGCCGTTCAGCCGGGCTCTCCCACTTGACAAAACAACCCTCTGAAAAGGATAGTAACGCTCTTGTGAAACACTCCCTTTTCATCCAGGCCGTCCTCCTTCCGGTTCTCTTCTGCCTTCCCCAATGCAGCCGCAAACCGCTCCTTCCGGAATATACGCCTCTGTGTTCCGGAATGGTGCCGGGGGAACACACTGCCCACCGGGCCCTCCGGGCACGGGAAAACAGAACCTACCGGGTCGGTCCGAAAGGCGGCGTATATTACATCAATTCCCATAATAAAAAAGTTTACATCAAATCCAGGAGGGTGCAATAGAAGACCGCACGGTTTCTCCGTAATTTTCCAAATGGGAAACAAATAACCGTCCTATCATGTTTTTATTGTATAATTGAGAAAATATTCCGTTCAAAAAACTCATTAAACTCATTTTCTTCTTGCCAAAATGGAAGAGGACGGGTAATGTCTGCCGCACCACAACACTAAATGGTGTCGGTAGTTCAATGGTAGAGCCCCAGATTGTGATTCTGGTTGTTGCGGGTTCGAGCCCCGTCCGACACCCCATCCCCTTTCCTTCATAAAAAGAGCACTTATAGTGCTCTTTTTTACTATCCCCAGCCCTTTCCGCATGCGTAATCCAGAATTCGTCAAAGCCGCTTTTTCCGCTATTGCCCCGCGCTATGTGGCTACCAACCATGTGCTGAGCATGGGTGTGGACCTGCTATGGCGCCAGCGCGTCGTTCAGCTTGTCTCCGAATGGAAACCGGAAAACCTTCTGGATCTGGCGACTGGAACGGGAGACCTGGCCCTGGCCATCCTGAACGCGATGCCGGAAATCCGCCTCACCGGGTCCGACTTCTGCCAGCCCATGCTGGACATAGCGGCCAGGCGGGGACTGGATCATCTGGTTTGCGCAGACGCCATGAACCTGCCCTTCCCCTCCGCCTCCTATGATGCGGTCACTGTCGCCTTTGGCCTGAGGAACATGGCCAGCTATCCGGACGCCCTGCGGGAAATGGGCCGTATGCTGCGTCCGGGGGGCCATCTGCTCATTCTGGATTTTTCCCTGCCTGAAAGCCTGTTGAAAAGCCCTTACCGGTTTTATCTGCACCGCATCCTTCCCGTCATCGCAGGGTGGATGACCGGCCACCGGGAAGCATACGACTACCTGGCGGACAGCATTGAAGCCTTCCCCTGCGGGCAGGCCATGAAGTCTCTGCTGCGGGAATGCGGCTACAGCAACATCACGGCGGAAGCTCTGAACGGGGGAATTGCCAGCATTTACACAGCCCAGCGATGAGTGCGGGGGACGCAAGAGAAGGCATCATACGCGGCAAGGCGGCACGCGCCCGCCTGGGCGGAAAACTTGCCGGACTATCCCTGCCCCGGCAAATCGCCGTCATTGCTTTCTGGCCATTCCTGGAACAGCTGCTGAGCTTTTTCGTCACCTCGTCCGACCTTTTCATCGCCACTAAAATAGGGGTGGACGCCCAGGACACCATCAACATCTCTGACGGCATGGGCGCCGTCGTCTTCATCATGTGGTTCGGCTTCGTCATCCAGGGGGCTATCATGATGGGAGCCACAGCCATCGTTTCCCGCATGACGGGCGCCAGGGACTATCCCCAGGCCCAGCATGGCCTGCACCAGGCTGCCATGCTGGGGCTCCTGGCAGGAACCATCTCCTGCGGACTTCTCTTCACATGCAGCGATTTCCTGGTCACGCACGTACTGACCATGAATGAAACCGCCCGGGCCTACGCCCTGCAATACGTTTATATGGCCGCATTTGCGGCTCCGTTCAGCGGCGTGGTCTTTGCCATCAATGCCGCCCTGCGAGGCTCCGGAGACACGCGGCTTCCCTTCTGGATCATGATGAGCGTTGGCATCCTCAATGTCATCTTCAGCGTCATTTTCGTCTTTGCGGACGCTCCTCTGGGCGGCTGGCGCATCGGAGGAATTGCGGCAGGAACGGTCTGCGGCTACGGCATCAGCATGTGCATCCTCCTGTTCATCATGCTGCGGCGCGGGAAAAAAATCTTCACGGGCAGGAAAAATGAATCCCTGGAAGAACTTGTCCGGGAACGGGGAGAACACTATGCCCCGCCCCTGTACCTCAGCTTTTCCCATCTGCGGCCGGACATGGGCATGCAGAAGCGCATCCTGAAAATCGGGCTGCCGCAGGCCGTGGAAGTCTTCGGCATGTGGGGCATCCAGATGTTCTGCCTTTCCATCATCAGTGAACTGCCTGTTAAAGGCGTGCTGGGCGTCCACAATATTGCCGTCCGCATTGAATCGCTCAGCTTCCTGCCCGGCTTCGCCATCGGCATGGCCGCTTCCACGCTCGTGGGGCAATACCTGGGCGCCCGGAACGCGCTTATGGCCCGCATCACCATCTGGAAATGCATGCGGTACGCCGTCATCTTCATGACAGGCCTGGGAGTACTCTTCAGCGCCTTTCCCGCCCTGTTCATGGAGATATTTTCCAACGGCAGCACGACCCTCATTGATACCGGAATCCCCGTGCTGCGCACCATGCTGGTGGTGGAACCCTTCTTCGCCGCCTGCATCGTGATGAAAATGTCCCTGCGCGGCGCGGGAGACACCCGGAGAGTCATGCTTATTTCCTACGGCATTATGGGCTTTTTCCGGGTCGTCTGCACCTGGGTATGGTTCAGGCTGGCACCGGAAACCATGACTTTGTGGGGCATCTGGCTGATTTTCGCCTTTGAAATGGCCGTCCAATCCGCCATCCTCTATAAAATCGTCAAGGGGCGGAGCTGGACGAAGCTGCAAGTCTGAACCTTTCTCCGTCCTCTCCCGCCTCCCGGCCCATTCGCAAATCCAAAACGTTTACTGCAGGATAAAAACTTTGCTTTCCTCCTCCAATTCTGCTAGCATTCTTTCACGTTGTTCTGCAACGGGCTCGTAGCTCAGCGGTTAGAGCAGGGGACTCATAATCCCTTGGTCGTAGGTTCGAACCCTACCGGGCCTACCAGATAACCCCCTGCAAGTTTTTAACTTGCAGGGGGTTTCCTTTTCCTGTGCAGAAGAAAAAGGCTCCTGTTGAAGAGCCTCTGCTTCCCCTCCTGCATATGACGGAGCTTCAAAACGGCTGCCGGCAAATTCCCCGGTCGGCAAGTCCATGCCGAACACATCCCTATACAAATACAACAACCATTCGGAAATTCTGTGGGGAATTTCCGGGTAGTGAAAATTCATGATTAAAGGGAGTCCACGAGGGCTGCCAGATCATCATCATATACGAACTTGCATTGATCTCCCCGTTTCTTGAACAATTCAAACAGGCGCGGCATGTCCGTATCCGGAACGGAGAGGCCCAGCGCACTCAGGCGCATTTTCACGGCATGCCTTCCGGAATGCTTGGTCAAGGGCAGTTCCGTAGCGCCCCAGCCGATTTCCTCCGGGTCCATCACTTCATACGTGCTGCGGTTTTTCAGCACGCCGTCCTGGTGAATGCCGGAACCGTGGGCAAAGGCGTTCGCCCCCACTACGGCCTTGGAACGAGGAACGGCCAGGCCGCTCATGGCGGCCACCATGCGGCTGGTGCGCACCAGTTCATTCGTTCGTACTCCAGTCCACACTTCGGAAAAGAAATCCCGCCGGGAATGCAGTGCCATAATAACTTCCTCCAAGGCGGTATTTCCGGCCCGTTCCCCGATGCCGTTGATGGTTCCCTCTATCTGCCGCACCCCGGCCCGGATGGCCGCCAGCGAGTTGGCCACGGCCATCCCCATGTCATCATGGCAGTGGACGGACAGCCGAATGCGGTCCACATTGGGAACATGGGATTTCAGATAGGAAATCAGGCGGAAATATTCCTCCGGCATCGTGAACCCCACCGTATCCGGAATATTGATGACGGCAGCGCCCGCATCAATTACAGACTCTACAATCTCCGCCAGGAATTCCGGCTCCGTGCGGGAAGCGTCCTCTGCGGAAAATTGCACTTCCCCGCACAAATCGGAAGCCATGGCAACGGACTTTACGGCCATGTTCCTGATTTGTTCCCGGCTTTTTCCCAGCTTGTATTTCCGGTGGATGGGGGAGGTGGCCACCACCAGATGGATGCGCTCCCGTTCCCCGGCTGCCTTCAACGCTTCATGGGCGGCGGCGATGTCCTTTTCCACACAGCGGGCCAGCCCGCAGACACGGCTTTTTTCCGTGCGTTCCGCCACGGCCCGGACAGCTCGGAAATCGCCGTCTGAAATAACGGGGAAGCCCGCTTCAATAATATCCACGCCCAGCGTTTCCAGCTGCATGGCCACCTGTATTTTCTGCTCCACGTTCATCGCCGCGCCGGGGCACTGTTCCCCGTCTCTCAGCGTCGTATCAAAAATATGTATTTGTTCTTTCATTTACAGTAAAAATGTTAAGAGGTCGTTCCTTTGGGAACTGCGCACGGAAAACGTCCCTGTTACGGAATCATTCCTTTGGCGCAAATCAAGACAGCCGTTTACTTCCCTCGCGCCGGAACGGCTCACCGGCGCATATCAAGATATCTTCACGGACTTACCGTCCGAGAAGCAGCAATAGACGACCTTGCAGAAACAGGGTATTCATCTTGCTTGTTTTTACTATAAATCCACCCTGAATGGGGAACGGGACAGACAATGCTCTTTAAAACCTGCTCTGTCAAGACACCTCAAGTACATATGACATTGTTAGAGTTGTCTCATCCATTGAAATTTTGAAAGAGAGCGCCTTCCTTCACAAAAAAACTGCCTGTTAAACAAGGTTATAATGTACGAATAAACATAGAATTCCAATAACTGGAACTCATTCCTGAAATCAGTTCCAGATGAGAAAATTATGTAACCCCAAACTGGATAATACGCCTAATAACAATCTATTAAGATTACCATAGGATAAGGTTTGACACATTATTCACAACTCAACGGCCTATTGCTATTCACAGCAATAGGCCGTTTTCTACATTTCCCGGTGGGAACGTATTTCCTGAATGGAAATGGACAGGGAGGCGCGGCCGCGGTACACGTTGCGGTCAATCGTGAAAGCGATATCCCAGGGAGGATTGGGAAGCTCCCGTTCCGCTCCGTTGAAGAAAATAGCGTCACGCTCCACGATGCCCTGGCGCATGAAAAGCTTCAGATGATTGGTTCCCACGCGCTTGGGCGGTTCCGTGGGAAAAACGTCGGAACTCATGAAGAGAGGCTGTGGATTGGAGTTGCCGAAAGGTTCCAGTTTTTCATAGCTGTCCAGCAAATCCAGCGTCAGCGCCTGGAAGGACACTTCCATGTCTATGTTGAGCACGGGGCTGCGCTGTTCCTCCGTCGTGGTTTCAGACACATAACGGTTGAATGCCCGGCGGAAATCGTCCATGCGGGATTCTTCAATCACCAGCCCCGCCGCCATGTCATGGCCGCCGCCGGAAACCAGCGTATCCGCGCAATGGTGAATGGCCTGCACCAGGGACACGCCGGGAATGGAACGGCCGGAACCCTTCCCCACGCCGCTTTCGTCAAAGGCGATGACGAAGGTCGGCTTGTGGTACCGCCTCATCAGCTGGGAGGCTACAATGCCCACCACGCCGGGATGCCACGCGCGGGAACCCAGTACAATGACGTTGTCCCTCTCCGGGTCAAAGGAGTTATGAAGCATTTCCACCGCATCCGTCCGGATGGCCTCCTCTTCCTCCTGCCGCTTGCGGTTGTGGGAATCCAGCATTTGGGCAAGCTGCACGGCCCTCCTGGCATCCATGGTCAGCAGCAGTTCCAACGCATCCATGGGGGAATCCATGCGCCCGGCGGCATTGATGCGCGGGCCTATCCTGAACCCCACGTGGGCGGCGTTCAGGAAGCCCGCGTGGTTGACGGAGTCAGAAGGTCGGATGCCCGCTATTTCCGTCAGGGTTTTGAGGCCCGTATGGCGGCTGTGCGCCAGCCTGCCCAGGCCGTGGCGAACCAGAATCCTGTTTTCCGCCACCAGGGGAACAATGTCCGCCACGGTTGCCACGGCCACCAGGTCCAGATAAAGTTTCAGGTCAAAGGTTTTCAGTTTCCGCTCCTTCAGGAGGGCATGCGCCAGCTTGAAGACTACTCCCGCGCTGCACAGATAGGTATATGGGCTGTTTTCCTCAATTTTGGCATTGACCACCGCCGCTGCATCCGGACGCCCCAAAGGGCCCGCCTCATGGTGGTCCAGAATGATGACGTCTATCCCCAGGCTGTTAAGCATGTCCACCTCCTTCACGGAGGAAGTGCCGCAGTCCACCGTAATAAGCAGGCTGGGAGGGTCCGCACATTCGCAAAGGCAGCGCTTGATGCCGGCCTCGCTGAGTCCGTAGCCTTCCCGGGAACGGACGGGAATAAAATACTGGGGATCCAGGTCATAAGCCATCAAAATGGCCCGGAGAAGCGCCACGGAGGTGACACCGTCCACATCATAGTCCCCATAAATGCACACGGTTTCCCCTTCATCCACGGCCCGGAAAATGCGGTCCACGGCAGCCCTCATTTCCCCCATCAGGAAAGGGTCGCTCAGGTGGGAGAGCCTGGGGTCCAGAAAGAGTTCCGTTTCCATTCCCCCGGTGAAGCCGCGCTGCAGCAGAAGCTGCTTGACCAGCAGGGGCAGTTCCGCAGGAAACGCTTTCAAGACCGGATCATCCTCCTTCACGGAAGGGCGTAGAGTCCAATGAAAACCCGGCGTCATGGCAGTATTTTAGCCCCGCATCCAACAGGGTCAAGGTTGTTTCCGCAACAGAAGGCCAAAGCGGAGAAAAGAAGCGTCCGCTTCCGTTTCCGGAAACAGTCTGCACGCCGCGCGCCCGGCCCTTTCAAAAAAACTCCGCCCGGTTCGTTCCGGACGGAGTTCGGCGTAAGGCGCCAGCGCCTGAGACGATTATTTCCTGGAGGAAAAAATCACTTCATTAATGATTGCATCCGGCTGGGGAGCCTTGTAGGTCAGGCGCACGGCGGAAGTTCCGGCAGGAATGGCAAATTCGGAGACCCCGGGACCGGCGTTTCTCCTGCCGACCGGCGTCCAGGCACCCTCTCCGCGGCGCGCCTGGATGGCGAAGGCGGCGGATCCCACTACGACTACCTTGGAAGCCCTGGGGTTGTCCAGATTGGGAACGACTACGTCCAACGACTTATCGGCACGGTAAACCGTTTTCAGATTTCTGTCGCTCAGGGAGACCAGGCTGGTGCCAGGATCAGAAGGAGGAACGTCAAATTTGAACATGTTCAGAACAATGTCCTGTTCCTTCCCGCTTTTATTGACCAGTTTCATGCCTTTGATTCCCTTGGGAAGCTGATTTCCCCTGGCAATGAAGTTCTTGCCCTGTTTGTCCAGCTTCTGGACCACGGGTTTGGAGGAACCTTCCACATCCAGCACTACCTCAGCCCAGGAGTTGACGTCATCCCGTTCCAGGTTGACTTCCAGCCAGGTGGCGTCCGTGGGGCCATCCAACCGCAGGGAAATAAATTCTCCGGGTTTCATCTTGTGCGTTTCCATTACGCGGTTAATTCGCACGATTTTGTCGGATTTCTGCACGGAAACGCCCTCCAGCCCAGCCACGTTGGAGGAAGCCATAGCGGAAGGAGGCGTGTTGACGGCTATTTCCCTCACGGCAGTCCAGACGGCCCGTCCGTTGCCCGTTTTCTTCGGCTCAATGACGCGGTAGCGCACGGCACGAAGCAAAACCGGCTTGGGAGCCTTCCAGGCTACCTGCATTCCGGAGGTCTCCGGCCCCAGCGGCTTCCAGGTCTTGAGGTCGCGGGAGCCTTCCAGCTGCCCTTTCTCTACATAGTCGCCGTCCTTGTCGTTGCGGCCCATCAGCACTTCCACGCTCCGCACGGGAATGGGCATTCCGTAGTCCACGCCATACCAGTCTCCCGGCTGACCGTAGGCGCCGGAGTGCCAGAAGGAGCTGCGGTCCCCGTCACAGAAGAGTTCCGCCTTATCCATGCTGCCCCCCTTGACCAGAGGCTTGGGGGAAAGAGCCGGAGCGCCGGCAATGGCCGGGAAAACTTTTTTGGAGACAATATCCGCCAGTTCATTGACGGCGGGGGCCATCACCCGGGAACCGGTCTTTACCGCGGAACGGTACAGCTGCCCTTCCTGGTTGTGGCGGCGGGAAATGCCATCCATGGCCGCCAAAGCCTGCGTGGCCTGCACCAGGTGGGTCACGGCCTCTCCGGCGTTGTTTTCCTCAAGCGCCGCCACGGCATGCTGGCCGGCACGCCCCAGTTGTTCAAAGGCGTCCACCCACGCGCCGATTTCCTTCATCAGCCGGGGATTGTCGGCCTTGGCGCGGATGACAGGCGCAGCGGAAGCCATGCGAACGAATTCCTTTTTAAGCAGAGCCGCATCAGCCTTCTCTATCCTGCCTTCCCGGGCGGCTTCCAGCACGCGTTTGACCACAGGTTCTATTTCCACGGATTCCTCACGCCGGTAACCGTGGCCGTTAGGCCCCTGGTCGGAATTGTGGTTCACAAAAACCTGCATGGCTTCCGCCGCCTTCGGGAACAGGCGCCTGACTCCCTCCTTCCAGGATTCCTCCGACTTAAAGCCGTTGATGTTCCAGGAGTAGTCCGCAAGACCGAAGAGGGAAACCTTGGAGGCCTCCGGCTTATCCATGGGGTTGGAGACAAATCCGCCCATGGATTCCCTGGCTCCCGGTTCCGTGGCAAGTCCGTACACGCGGCCCATGCACAGGTTGGAACGGCAGTAGTCCGTAACGGGGAAATTCCACCAGACGTAGGAAGGGCGCTTGATTCTCCTGTTCACCCACTGCTGGCCTTCCAGCGTGATGTCATGGCAGACGGAATTCCCCGTCCACATAACGTGGATGGAGGGGTCCAGGCGGTCGCCCAGAATATCCAGATAAGTTCCCGGCTTGGGATTGGCCCAGCCGCGGTTGTACTCCGTAGGGCACATGACCAGGGGAGTGACGTCTTTCTTCACCTTGACAAATTCGTCATTGATCTTGTTCAGCAGAAGGGCCTGCATGTCCCCCCGCTTGCCCTCTCCGAAGATGTCGTCAAAAAACACGGCAAAGGAACGGACGCCCAGCTTGTACATCATCTCAAACTTTTTGATGACGTTGTTCATGTCTTCTTCCGTCCACTTAATGTCTTTGCCGGGGTGGATGGCCCAGACAAAGTCCACATGGTTTTCCTTCGCCACCTTCACCAGTTCCCTGATCTGGGCGGCCTGGTCTGCGGGATAGGGATCCCGCCAGTGGGGGGAGGAATGGTAGGGATCGTCCTTCGGCCCGTAGATGTATGTGTTCATTTTGTTCTGCCCGTAAAAGCGCAGCTGGCTCAGACGGGCTTCATGGCTCCAGGGAGTGCCGTAAAAACCTTCCACCGTTCCGCGGAATTCAATGTCCGGCCAATCCGTAATTTCCCCAACGGGCAAAATCACGCCTTCTCCGCCGGTCTTCGTTCCCAGCTGCCGCAGCGTCTGCATGGCGTAAAATGCCCCCCGTTCGTCATGGGCTCCTATGCCCACCTTTCCCTGCGGAGAAATCACCAGCTTGTAGGCTCCGGATTTTTCCGGAACCCCGTCCAGCAGCTTGCTCCCGCCCGCCTTGGCGGAACGTATTGTCACGGAAGGCTTCCCGGAGAAAGCAACCGTCTGGGAGGTGAATTTGGACTGCTGGGGGGACGGATATACGGCAGGAGTCGCCGCCAGAGCGGAACCGGCCAGAAATGCCGCCACGCTCAAGCCACATTGGAGAAGTTGAAAACCATTCATGATGATGCGCAATAATAGAACCAGAAAAAACTTTCCACCTCAAGAAAAAACCGTTCTCCTCCATCAGGCTGTCGCCACCAGGGGAAAAACACGGGAAAAGACTTCAAAAAGAAATTTCCCCGCCTTCTCTTCCCTCTTCAGGAAGATCTCCCCGCTCTTCATGGAATATTCGGGAACTGTCATCACTCCATCACCTGGCTCATCCAGAGACCGCCCGGCGCAGCCGCCTCCCTGCAGGAAGCGGCATGTTGATGGAATTTCCTGTGAAGGGCAATCGTCCCGCACGGAAATCCTGGCGGGGCTGGATGCCGGGGGCGCCGCCTTCTCCCTTCTTGACCAAAAATTCACCGTAACGCTGAAAAACAAAAAAGGGCCGTGCAGAATCCCTGAAAAGTCAGCGTCATCCCATTTCAGAAGACAAATTTGACCATTGCATCACTTGAAGGGAAGGTTCATCATGCGGAACATGCTCCGGCGCATTTTGATTCCTTTTCTGTGTCTTCTGGGCCTGTTCTGCTCTCTTCAGGCCCAGGATGCCCCAGTATTGAAAATCGCGGCTCTGCACCCCGTCCTGGGAGACATGGCCCGCGCCATCGGCGGCAGCCGCGTGCAGGTGGCGGACCTGCTGCGCCCCAACGGCAACCTGCACAGCTTTGAACCCTCGCCGCAGGACATTGCCGCCGCAGGACGGGCGCGCCTGGTACTGGCCTCCGGCAAAAACCTGGAGCCGTACCTTCCCAAATTAAAGGACGCCCTGGGAGGCAGCGCGCAAATTCTGGATCTCGGAGCCTCCGTCCCGGATGTTCCCGTGGAGGAAGACACCGCAGACCATGACCACGAACACGACGGAGACTGCTGCACCCACGGTCCCAACGACCCCCACTGGTGGCACACACCGGCCAATATGAAACGCGCCGCCCGCACCCTGGCCGCAACGCTCACGCGGCTGGACCCGGTCCATGAACAGGACTATAAAGCCGGCCTGTCCCGGTGGAACAGAAAGATGGACCAGCTTTCCTCCTGGGCCAGAAAGGAACTTGCGGACATTCCGGAAACGGACCGCGTCCTGGTTACGGGGCATGCGGCCATGAACCATTTCTGCAGGGAATTCGGCTTCCGCAGCATCAGCATCCAGGGGATAAGCCGTGAAGATGAAGGCAACTCCGCCCAGCTGGCCTCCACGCTGAAAAAGCTGAGGTCAGCCGGGGTAAAAGCCCTGTTCCCGGAATATTCCTCCAACCCCAAGAGCCTTACGGAAATCGCCAAATCCCTGAACATCCCCGTTGCCAGACCAATCAATACCGACGGGCTGGCACCTGAGGGCCACACGTTCGAATCCATGTTCAGACAAAACACAGGCATCATCAAGGAAGCCCTTTCCCCGTCCCCCAGGCCATGACCAGCACACCCCTGCGGCAGTTTTTTCCCACTCTGGGAGTCGTCATCCTGCTGGGATTCTTCCTCTACAACATGACGGCACCCACCACCGGATCACAGGAAGCGGAGCATTCCGCCCCCACGGCGCAAACCGCGGATGTTCCCACGGTCATCACGGTCAGATGCGCCCACCGTCCGGAAGCCCTTTCCATCTCCTGCGGCGGCCGTCTTCTCTGGCAGCCCGAAACGCCCGGGCTGCATGAAGAAACGGAATGCGGCCTGCCGTTGAAAAACGGTTCCGTAACGCTTACCGTTTCCGCCCGCTGGCCGGAAAACACGCCGGACACCCCCGTCACGCTGGAACTGGAACCGGAGGGGAAAACCACCGTCTCCGCCACCCGCTGGTCCTTCGGCCCCTCCCTGAACGACAGCTACTCCTTCTCATGGAAATGAACAGCCCAGCCCCTCCCTGCACCCAGGACCACATCTGCTGGGGCGCGCACGCCAGCCACCCGGACCGCCACCGACTGGAAGTGGACAGCCTCAGCGTTTATTATGGAAGCCTTCTCGCGCTCAACGGCATCAGCTTTTCCATCACCTGCGGCCACACGCTGGCTCTGATGGGTCCCAACGGTGCAGGAAAATCCACGCTGATCAAGGCTCTGGCCGGGCTGATCCGCCCCGATTCCGGAAAAATCCTGTGGAACGGATGCCCCCTGCACGACACGCCGGGAGAAATAGCCTACCTGCCCCAGCGTTCCGACGTAGACTGGTCTTTCCCCATCACCGTCCGCGCGCTGGTGGAAATGGGCCGCTATCCGTCCCTGGGCCTGTGGAAAAAATTCGGGAGGCATGACCGGGATATTGTGGAAAAATCCCTTCACGTTCTTGGTATGGAATCCCTGGCGGACCGCCAGATTTCAGAACTCTCCGGCGGCCAGCAGCAGCGGGCCTTTCTGGCTCGGGCCCTGGCGCAGGAGGCCCATGTCCTCCTGCTGGACGAACCCTTCACGGGCCTGGACGCCCCCGCCAGCCAATCCCTGGGGAGGCTTCTGGATTCCCTGGCGGCGGAAGGGCGGCTGGTCATCGCCTCCCACCACGACCTGAACACGGCGGCAGACATCTTCGACACCATCCTGCTGATGAACAGGGAGCTGGCCGCCTTCGGCCCCCCGAAGGAAGTGCTTACCCCCGCACGCATCCGGGAGACATACGGAATGGAACCTCAACCGAAAATCCAAGCTTCATGATGGATGATTTTCTCCAATTCCTCCGCGAACCCATCGCTCAGCGGTCCCTGCTGGCCTGCGTCATGATTGGCTTCGCCAACGGTTTCGTCAGCGGGCTGGTTATCCTGAAAAAATCCGCCCTTCAAATCGGCACGCTCTCCTGTGCCCTGTTGCCGGGCATTGCGGTGGCGGTGCTCCTCTTCGGCCTTACCCGCTGGAGTTTGCTGACGGGGGCGGTGGTGGCCGCCCTGCTGGTGGGCCTGGGGTCCCTCTTCGTTTCCCGCACATCCCGGCTGAACCAGGATACAGCCCTCTCCATCCTGCATACCACGGCCTTCGCTGCGGGCTTCATCGTGCTGGTAAGGCTGGGCCTGCAACAGAAAATTGACGACTGGCTGTTCGGCTCCATCATGAGCCTGTCCGACTCCGACCTGTGGATCGCCTTCGCCATCAGCTCCGTCAGCGTCCTGATCCTGCTGCTCTTCCGCCGCCCCATCCTGGTCTGCCTTTTTGACCCGGACATCGCCACTACGCTGGGAATCCCCTCCCGCCTCATCAGTTACGGCATCTTCACCCTGATCATTCTGGTGCTCGTTTCCTCTCTGCAGGCCGTGGGAGCGTTCCTGACGCTGGGGCTGCTTGTCGGTCCTGCCGCCACGGTGTACCTGCTTACCAACAAGCCGTCCCATCTCTTCTGGGGGGGAGGAATCATCGGAGGACTGGGCTCCCTGCTGGCTTTTTACCTGTCCTTCCCCCTGGGCTGGCATCTGGGTGCAACCATCATTCTGGTGCTGGGCATTATTTTTTGCACAGCCTATTTGTATTCATCACGGTGCGGGCTTTTAAAACAGCACGGAAAGAATTCGTCCAAAGTACAATAACAAAGCCCGTTTTCATGACAATCCATGACACGCAGACTACTAGTCCGCCACAGGGATCGCCATTATAATGCGGGTTGTGAAAAAATGTGAGATATGCTCTGCACCGGCAACGGTGTTCCTGACACAGATCATCAACGGGAAGTCCACCAAATTCTGCCTTTGCGCCAAATGCGCCCAGGAGCGGGGTCTGCTGGACCCGGATGCCTTTGATCTGGCGGAGAAACTGTTCCCGAACCTTCAGGGCCAATTCGGCAAGGAAGGCGCGGCGGGACCCGCCGCTCCTATTCCGGCCCTGCAATCCCTGCCCCTCACAAGCTGTCCGATCTGCTCCTTCACCCTTCAGGATTACAAAAACGTAGGACGCCTGGGCTGCAGTGAATGCTACAACGTCTTTGAAGAAGAAATCCTCCCTCTTCTTACCCAGATCCAGCCTGATTCCCACCATCACGGGAAAACGCCGGAACGGGCCGAAAAACGCGAAACGGAAACCCATACCATCAGCGATCTGGAACAACAGCTTTCCCTGGCAGTGGCAAGAGAGGATTATGAACGCGCCGCCAAACTCCGCGATCAAATCAAACAATTGCGCACGCCGACCAATTAACATACATGCTCTTTGACGACTTACTCAACAACCCCGCCAAATGGATGGTGGAATCAAGGGATGAGCACGACATCGTCCTCACCTCCCGCATCCGCCTGGCGCGCAACCTGACCGCCACCCCCTTTCCCGGCTGGGCCACACGCCAGCAGAGGGAGGAAACGCTGAAGCTCACTTCCGGAGAAGCGCGCCAAATCCCCGTCATGAAGGGAGGCTATTATGCGGAGCTCTCCGGACTTACCCAGCAGCAGAAACAATTGCTGGTGGAACGCCACCTCATTTCCCGGGAACTGGCGGCGCGTTCGGAAGGCTGCGCCGTCCTCATCTCCCGCAGCCAGAATGCCAGCATCCTCTTTAATGAGGAGGACCATCTGCGCCTGCAGTATATCCTGCCCGGCATCCAGCTTAAAAAAGCATGGGGGGCCATCTCCAAAATAGACTCCGAACTGGAGGCCAGGCTCCCGTACGCCTACAATACGCGGCTGGGCTACATTACCGCCTGTCCCACCAACCTGGGCACGGGCATGAGGGCCTCCGTGATGATGCATCTGCCGGGCCTCGTCATCTCCGAACAGATGCAGCAGGTCGTTCAGGCGGCCGCGCAGCTCAACATTACCGTCCGCGGCCTTTACGGGGAAGGGACGGAAGCCACCGGCAACCTTTTCCAGATATCCAACCAGTCCACGCTGGGGGACAGTGAAGACCAGATTGTGGAACGCATGACCCGCTTCACCTCCGACCTGGCCCACCAGGAATGGAACGCGCGCAGGCGGCTGCTCCAGTCATCTTCCCTGCAGGTGAAAGACCGCGTCTCCCGCGCCTACGGCCTTCTGACCAACGCCACTCTGCTTTCCACGCAGGAGGCGCTGGCCCTGCTCTCCTTCCTCCGGATGGGAGCGTCTCTGGACATCTTTTCCCACCAGGCATTAAAAAACGTCAATAAAACCATCATGAACATCCAGCCGGCCCATCTGGCCCGCCTGTCCACCACGGACCAAACCACTCCGGAACACAGGGACCAGATCCGCGCTGATATTATTCGGAAAGAACTTTCCGGCAACTAATGCAACCATACAAATTTTTTGACCATCCATGAATAATTTTACGCCTAGGGCGCAACAAGTGCTGGCGCATGCGCGCCGGGAAGCGGACCGCTTCAATCATCATTACATAGGAACCGAACACCTTCTGCTCGGCCTGCTCAAGCTGGGCAAGGGCGTGGCCGTCACCATCCTGGAAAATCTGGGCGTGGAGCTTACCGCCGTGCGCAAACAGGTGGAGGAACAAATAGGCCGGGGAACGGAACCCCAGGCGGAGGGCAACATCCCGTACACCCCCAGGGTGCGCAAAGTCCTGGCAATGGCAAACAGGGAAGCCCAGGAACTCAACCACACGTATGTGGGCACGGAACACCTGCTCCTGGGCCTCATCCGTGACGGCGACGGCGTGGCCGGACAGATTCTGCGCCACTTCGGCGTGGATTTGGAACAGGCGCGGCGCGAACTGCTGGACGTGCTGACCCCCAAATACCAGATGGATGCGGATGAAGACAACATCATCCCGGACGACGATGACGACGAGGAGGAAAATGAATCCCCCGCCATCCCGACGGACGAGCCTTCCTCCCCCTCCTACTCCAGGCAGCAGAAATCCAAGACCCCCGCGCTCCAGGCCTTTGGCCGGGACATGACCCAGCTGGCCCGGGACGGCAAGCTGGATCCCGTCATCGGCCGCGCCTCGGAAATTGAGCGCGTCATCCAGATTCTATGCCGGAGGAACAAGAACAACCCCGTCCTGCTCGGTGAAGCCGGGGTGGGCAAAACCGCCATCGTGGAAGGGCTGGCCCAGGAAATAGCCCAGGGCCATGTTCCGGAGCTCCTGCGCAGCAAGAGGGTCATCTCCCTGGACCTGGCGCTGATGGTGGCCGGCACCAAATACCGCGGCCAGTTTGAGGAACGGCTCAAGGCCGTAATGGATGAAATACGCCGGGAAGGCAATGTCATCCTTTTCATTGATGAACTGCACACCATTGTAGGCGCCGGCTCCGCGGAAGGCTCCATGGACGCCTCCAACATCATCAAGCCCGCCCTCTCCCGGGGTGAGCTCCAGGCCATAGGCGCCACCACGCTCAACGAATACAGGAAACACATTGAGAAGGACGCCGCCCTGGAACGCCGCTTCCAGCAGGTGCAGGTAGGGGAACCCTCCGTGGAGGACACCATCCAGATTCTTGCCGGCATCCAGCCCAAGTATGAGGAACATCACAAGGTGCATTATACGAAGGAAGCCGTTGAAGCCGCAGCCAAGCTCTCCCACCGCTATCTGACGGGCCGGTTCCTGCCGGACAAGGCCATCGACATCCTGGATGAAGCGGGCGCGCGCAAGCGCGTCTCCCAGATGACCCGCCCGGACCACATCAGCAACATGGAAATCCGCATTGCGGAAATCAAGGAACGCAAGGACAAGGCTGTGGAAACCCAGCTTTTTGAAGAAGCAGCCCGCCTGCGCGACGAGGAAAAACAAGCCAAGGCGGAACTTCAAAACATGCTGGAAACCTGGCGCAACTCCTATGAGACCAACTACGTTCCCGTGACGGATGAAGACGTGATGAGCGTACTCGCCAAATGGACGGGCATCCCGCTGGCCCGGATGGAGGAAAAGGAAACCACCAAGCTTCTGCGGATGGAGGAAGAGTTGAAAAGCAAAGTCATCGGCCAGGACGAGGCGGCTTCCGCCATCGCCCGCGCTCTGCGGCGCAGCCGTGCGGATATCAAGGATCCGCGCCGCCCGATCGGCTCATTCCTCTTCCTGGGCCCCACCGGCGTGGGCAAAACCTATCTGGCCCGCAATCTGGCGGAAATCATGTTCGGCACCTCGGACGCCCTGATTCAGGTGGACATGAGCGAGTACATGGAAAAACACACCACGTCCCGTCTCATCGGTTCTCCTCCCGGCTACGTAGGCCATGACGAAGGCGGACAGCTCACGGAAGCCGTCCGGCGCAGGCCCTACTCCGTCATCCTCTTTGATGAAGTGGAAAAGGCCCATCCGGACGTCATGAACCTGCTTCTCCAGATTTTGGAAGAAGGCAGCGTAACAGACTCGCTGGGACGCAAGATCAACTTCCGCAACACCATCATCATCCTGACCTCCAATGTGGGGGCCGCTTCCGCCAAACGGCAGAGCACCATGGGCTTCGGCGCCATGGCCGCCGACAACGCGGACTACGCCGCCATGAAGGAAAAGATTCTGGAAGCGGCGCGCAAGCAATTCCGGCCGGAATTCCTGAACCGATTTGATGACATTTCTGTCTTCCGCATGCTGGAACGGGACGACCTGGAACGCATCGTGCATCTGGAAGCGGACAAGCTCATCTCCCGTCTCAAGACCAAGAATATCACGCTTGCCCTGAGCCAGGAAGCTCTGAGCCTGATCATCAAGAACGGATATGACCCGCAGTACGGCGCCCGCCCGATGCGCCGCGCCATCGAACGCCTGCTGGAAGACCCGCTGGCGGAATCCCTGCTGAGGGGAGACGTGAAACCCGGCGATAAAATTGAAGCCGTGGAAACGGACGGGACGGAGACGCTCACCTTCCTGCACATCAAGGACAAAAAACCAGCCAGGCCCAAAGCGCCGCGCAAGAGAACGCCGCGGAAACCCAAGGCGGAATAAACGCTTTTAGGCTTTTCAACCAGGGCCCCTGCATGTTGACATGCAGGGGCCTTTTCATTGGGCCGGATTCCGCGGAACTGCCATTTCCATCCCCTGAAAGGACAATGACCCTCCCTGCGTATTTACGGGCATGGTCTCCTCCTTTCCCAGAATTCTGATCTTTCTGATGATGGCAAGCCTGCATGTATTCGCGGAAGACATGCAGAAAAACAGGGAACGGGAAGCCGCCCGCTCAGTCATCATGCGGACCGTGCCGTCTCTGGCCGCCTCCCCGGAAAAACTGCACCTGGAAACCATTGAAAAAGAAGACGGATATGATGTTTTCGAGACGAAAGCCTCTGGAGGAGTGCTGACGATCCGGGGAAGCAGCGGCACAGCCCTTTGCCGGGGATTCTATGATTTTCTGAAAACGAACCGTCTGGGAATGGTATCCTGGGAAAACAAGGACATTCGCTGGCCGGCACAGCTGCCGGACACCGCGCCGCGCCGCATCGTTTCTCCTTTCCGCAACCACTATTATTTCAATGTGGTCACCTATGGATACACGATGCCCTACTGGACCTGGGAACGCTGGGAAAAGGAAATAGACTGGATGGCTCTGCACGGCATCAACATGCCCCTGGCTCTGGTTGCCACGGAGGGGATCGCCGTCCGGGTCTGGAAGCAACTGGGGCTGACGGAAAAAGAAATAGAAGAATTTTACACGGGGCCGGCCCATCTTCCCTGGCAGCGGATGGGAAACATCGTCAATCATGACGGCACCCTTCCCGCCAGCTGGCACAAGGAACAAATCGCCCTGCAGCACCGCATTCTCCACAGGATGAAATCCCTGGGCATGTCCCCCATCTGCCCCGCTTTTTCCGGTTTCGTTCCCCGGGGAATCCTCCGCCTTTATCCGGAAGCGAAGCTTCACCGGCTGGGCTGGGGAGGCTGGCCCAAAAAAAACCATGCCCATTTTCTTTCTCCGGAAGAGCCTCTGTTCCTCAAAATAGGACGCCTGTACATGCAGGAATGGCAGAAGGAATTCGGGAAAAACACCTATTTTCTCGCAGACTCCTTCAATGAAATGGAACTCCCTGCAAACAAAGGAGGCATTGAAGCCCGCAACAGCATGCTCAGCTCCCTTGGGGAACAAATCTACCGCTCCATTTCCTCCGACAATCCGGACGCGGTATGGGTGATGCAGGGCTGGATGTTCGGATACCAGCGCAACATCTGGAACGCAGATACTCTGAAGGCCTTGCTCAGCAGGGTTCCGGACGATAAAATGCTCCTTCTGGACTTGGCGGCGGATTACAACAAAACCTTCTGGCGCAACGGCATGAACTGGGACGTTTTCAAAGGGTTTTTCAATAAACCGTGGGTTTACAGCGTGGTTCCCAACATGGGCGGCAAATGCGCCATGACCGGAGTAATGGATTTTTACGCCAACGGCCACCTGGAAGCCTTGAACTCTCCGGCCAGGGGGCGTCTTTCAGGAATGGGCATGGCCCCGGAAGGAATAGAAAATAACGATGTGATCTACGAACTGATCACGGATGCCGCATGGAGGAACCGCCAGGAAAACGTGGAACAATATCTGGAAAATTATTGCCGGGCCAGATACGGAAATTATCCGGATACCCTGAAGGAAGCCTGGAGGCTGTTCCGCTGTACGGCTTACTCCAACCTAAAAGATCATCCCCGTTTCAACTGGCAAATGAAACCCGGCACCCGAAACTGTTCCGTTGACACAAGTGAAGACTTTCTCCGGGGACTCTCCCTGTTCGTCAACACCCGCGGCCTGGAACAATCCCCCCTGTTCCGCCAGGATGCCGTTGAGATGGCAGCCCATTATCTTGGCATACGCATGAATGAAGCCATCCGGGCCGCCCAGGAAGCTCTGGACGAACAGGATCAGGAAAACGCGGAAAAATGCATGGCCTATTTCCGCAAATACGCCCTTCTGGCAGATTCCCTTCTGGAAGGGCACCCCACATGGAGGCTGTCGCGCTGGATATCGTTTGCCCGGTCTCACGGAACTTCTCCGGAGGAAAAAGACGAATATGAAAAAAACGCCAGACGGCTGGTGACCAGGTGGGGGCCTCCCATAGACGACTACGCCGCCAGAATATGGAGCGGCCTTATTCGGGACTATTACCTGCCGCGCTGGGAACATTTCATGCAAAGCCGGCTTTCCGGCAAAAATCCGGATATGGGTGCATGGGAGGAAAAATGGGTCCGTTCCACTGGCGTAAGCGCCGCACATGCGCCAGAGGATTTGCTCCAAGCCTGCCGCCAGGCCGTCCGGGAGGCGCCCCCTCTTCCTTCTTCCCTGAAAAGAAAAGCAGGCGGATCAATTATAGGAACCTGGACGTCCGCGACGGTAGCCGCAGAATGGAGTTACCTGGAGTGGCCCGTTTCTTCCGCCGATCTTGAAAAACTCCGCGGAGTACGGTTCATTTTCACTTCCGGAAACCATGCTCTGGAAATAGAAGGCGTCGAACTCCTGGAAAACGGCAAAGTGATCGCCCGCGACCAGCATGCCGGATTGGCAGGCAAGCCTTCCCATGGAAATTTCTATCAGCTTTCCCTTCCCAAGGGGATTCATGCCAACAACGGATGCTCCCTCAGAGCCAGGGTCCGCCCCATGGGAGGAAAATCTTCCAATGGGAAATTGGAACTGGTTAAAGAATGAACAGCTTCAATTTCATTTGCTTTCCGGCTTATTCCTCATTGATTCCGTGCCTTTTACGTTAGAAAACTCCGCCGTCCGAACCAGAAGGCGGCATGGCCGGCTCCTCCCGGAATCCCCGTTCGGCCCAACCGGGCCGAAAGCTACATTTCAAACCGGTGCAGGTTTTCCACATGGGAATAACCCATCTTCCTGAGCGCTTCCAGCGCCTTGTCCGCTCTCTTTCCCGTACGGCAATACAGCATAATCACGGCGTTCTTATCAGGAAGAAGCCGGGGGGCCAGTTGTTCCACCTCATCTGCCGGAATATTCAAGGCGCCCTCCTTATGTCCCGTGCGGTACTCATCCAGAGTCCGGACATCCACCAGCACAACAGGACGCGCGGCGGCGCCTTCCGGAGACACAACCATGGCGGAGGAAGCAGGGTCACGTTCCGCATTCCTGCCTTTCAACCAAACGAAGAGGGCCGTCAGCCCGGTCACCATGACCACGTACAAAACCACGTTTTTCACGCGGCCACTTCACTAAACCGCGGCGAAGTAATCAAGAGAAAACAACGCCCTGCCCACGCGCGCAGGCGTCATTTGCCGCCCACGCAGCACCGGCGGCTCCGTTCCACGGGAAAACAATGCTCCGGATACAGAAGAAATACGCAGAAGCGGGAAGGGACAGAACTTTCCCTTCCCCCTCCACATTCAACAAGGCCGGAGAACCATTCCCCTACCCCTCATCATCAATCACCACTGCCTGGGAAGCGAAGCCAAAAGCGGGGCTTCCCCATTCCACCACATCCCCGGGTTTCAAATATACCGGAGGCTTCATCCCCATCCCCACGCCTCCCGGAGTGCCGGTGGAAACCACATCTCCGGGCCATAAAGTCATGAACCGGGAAACATAGGCAATCAGACGCGGAACAGGCCAGATCAAGCCGTCCGTATTGCCGCTCTGGCGCACTTCCCCGTTCACTTTCAATTCCAGAGGAATGCCGGAGCCGTCCCCAAGTTCATCAGCGGAAATGAACGTGGGCCCCATCGGGGCAAAGCTGTCATAGCTCTTCCCCTTGGTCCACTGCCCGCCATGTTCCAGCTGGTTGGCCCTTTCCGAATAGTCGCACATCAGGGTATAGCCGCTGATAGCCCGTGCGGCCTCCTCTGGGGAAGCGTTTTTCAGCACATCCTTAATCACTACGGCCAATTCAATCTCATAATCCAGCTTGTCGCAGCCGGGCGGATACAAAACAACATCACTGCAGGAAGTAATGGCGGAAGGCGACTTCAGAAAAACAGCCGGTTCCTGCACGGAATCCCCGTCAAACTCCTTCGCATGGTCTGCATAACTTTTTCCCAGGCACACCAGCTTGGAAGGGGAACAGGGCAGCGCGGTATCAATCATCCATTCAGGGTTGACAGCTTTGGCGGCGGCACTATCCAGAAACGAGGCAATGCGCTTCATTTCCTCTCCGCAGGAACCCGTTTCTCCGCAAATGCAGGCATCAGCCTCGGCAAGCACGGAGTCCGCCGCCAGGTATTCCCCGCGGCTTTCGCTCCACAGAGCCATGATGCGCTCCGCCTGGTCATTCAGGTAAAATCTGATCTTCACCCTTCCATCCTACAAAGCTCCTCCTTTTAAGCAAAGAGCGGTTCCGTCATTCTTCTCTCCGGCGGGCCCTCTTCCGCCGCCCGGACGCTCTGTGAAAGCATGCAGCGCGTAGGGCTTGCGTTACCGGAGCAAAACATTATCATGCCACTGCTTAACATCATTAACCTATGTCCGATCAAATCTACTTTTTTGACACTACCCTGCGCGATGGAGAACAATGCCCCGGAGCATCCATGAACCTACGCGAAAAGCTGGAAGTGGCGCGTCAAATGGAACGGCTGGGCATGGACGTGATTGAAGCCGGCTTTCCCTGCATCTCCGACGGCGACTTTGAAGCCGTGCACACCATCGCCCGCGAAATCAAAAAATGCCGCATCGCCGGGCTGGCCCGCTGCGTAAAGGCGGACATTGAAGCGGCGGCCAAAGCCCTGGAACCCGCCGGGGAACGTGCCCGCATCCACATTTTCCTGGCCACCAGCAAGCTGCACATGCAGTTCAAACTGAAAAAAGCGGAATCCGAAATCCTGCGCATGGCCGCGGAAGGCGTATCCTATGCCAAACAATTTGTCCAGGACGTGGAATTTTCCCCGGAGGACGCTTCCCGCACAGACCTGGACTTCCTGACCAAAGTCGTGGAAACAGTCATCGACGCCGGCGCCACTACCGTCAACATTCCGGATACCGTGGGCTACACCACACCGGACGAGTTCTACCGCATCATCCGCCACCTGAAGGAAAATGTGCCGAACATCGGCAAAGCCGTCATCTCCGTGCATTGCCACAATGACCTTGGCCTGGCCGTAGCAAACTCCCTGGCAGCCGTCCGCGCCGGAGCCCGCCAGGTGGAAGGAACCATTAACGGCATCGGCGAACGCGCCGGAAACGTGGCTCTGGAAGAGGTCATCATGGCCCTGCGCACCCGCGCCGGACAATTCGGAGACGTCACGGACAACATCAACACGAAGGAAATCGTCCGCACTTCCCGCATCGTGGCCCGCATGAGCGGCATGCAGGTGCAGCGGTCCAAAGCCATCGTGGGGGAAAACGCTTTCGCCCACTCTTCAGGCATCCACCAGCACGGCATCCTCAACTGCCGGGAGACCTATGAAGTCATGGACCCGCAGGCGGTCGGCTGGGGAGCCACGGAACTCCCGCTCACCAAGCATTCCGGACGCGCTGCCGTCAAATCCAGGCTGGAACAGCTGGGTCATGTCCTTACGGAAGAGGAAGTCAACACCGTCTTTGAACGCTTCAAGAAAGTGGGCGACTCCAAAAAATTCGTTTATGATGATGATCTTTCCGCCATTGTGGACGACTCCCTGCATGCCTCCACCGGCCTGTGGGAACTGGACTTCCTGCAATTCGTGGCAGGCAGCCACGCGCGGCCCACGGCTACGGTGGGACTGCTCAAGGAAGGCAAGAAATTTGAAGACAGCTCCACGGGCAATGGCGCCGTGGACGCCGTTATCAAAGCCATTGAGCGCATCACCAGGCGCAAAGGCACGCTGAAAGGCTACAGCGTCAACGCCGCTTCCGAAGGGAAGGACGCTCTGGGAGAAGTCACAGTGCATGTGGACTTCGGCCAGCCCAAGCCCATTGTGGGCAAGGGAGCCTCCACAGATGTCATTGAAGCTTCCGCCCGGGCCTACCTGAACGCGGTCAACCGTTCTATCCGCATGGAAAACATGCCCCAGCCCAATAATCTGGATGCAGGAACCATCTAACACGGGAAGCGCCCCGTTTGCCCGAACGGGGCGCAACTCCGCCTATCAGCCTGCCAGCCTCTGCGGGGCTTGCTTTTCCATTGCTCCCATGACATAAGGTTCAAAACTCTTACACCACCCCATGAAAGCGACATTACTCCTTCTTTGCCTGGCGTGCAGCGCGCTGGCCGCGCCACCGACAAAAAAACAGCCGGACCCCGTTGAACCGCTGCCCGCCTTGGAAAAAAACACCATTGCCATTGACGGCCATCCGGAAAGCGTTGCAGCGGATGCCGAGGGCAATATCTATTTCACCTGCATCGGCTCCAGGCTCACGCCTACGGAAAAAGACAAGGACGGCTACCTGGGCGTCATTCCGCACGGTTCCACAGAGCCGAAAAAAATCACGGACGTAGATACCCTGGACGCGCCGAAAGGGTTGCTGTATCAGGACGGCTTCCTTTACTGCACGGACGTGGACATGGTATTCAAAATAAACGCCAAGACCGGCGCTATTGAAGGATACGTGGACTTGTCCCCATCCCGCATGAAATTCCTCAATGACCTGGCGTTCATCAATGGCAGGCTCATGGTTTCCTCCACGGATACCAACCAGATTTTCTATGTGGACACGAATACCAGCTCTTATGGGGAACTGGTCACCAAACAACCCATCTACAAACCGAACGGCCTGGCCTGGGACCCGGAAAGAAAGGTCATTTACCTCTGCGAATACGCAACGGATGAAAAAGGCAAACCCAGCGGACGCCTGCTCTCCATTAACCCCGTTTCCCGGGAAGTTACGGAACTTTCCAAGGAACGGGGACAGTATGACGGACTGGTTTACCGTGACAATGCCCTTTACTACAGCGACTGGTCCAAGGATAAAAAACCGGAAGCTGTCCGCAGGCTGGATTTGAAGACGGGGCGTTCCGCCCCGGTAGCCACCGGCCCTGTTGAAGGGGCGGCGGACTTTATCCTGTATGACTCCATGATGGTGGTTCCGGGCATGACGGAAAAGAAAATCCACATCATGCCCATTGGCGGAAAAAGATAAACACGGCTGTTCCGCTTTTATTCCCCTTATCCGGGCCGCCGGCGGCATTCCCCGCGCTGGCGGCCTTTTTCAATTTACGGCTTGAAGTACACCTGGGGATGCGCTTAGTTAATGGAGATATGAACACGATTTCCGACCAAATCATGGAGGGGATGAAAACCGCCATGAAAGCAAAAGACTCCGTTACCCTCAATACCCTGCGCGCCCTCAAGACGGCTCTCACGAACACGGCCATCGCCAAGGGAGGCTTGGGAACCCGGCTGGAAGAAGCGGAAGAACTGGCCGTGGTCCGCAAGCAAATCAAGCAGCGTGAGGACTCTGCGGAACAATTCCGCGCCGCCGGACGCCCGGAACTGGCGGAAAAGGAAGAGGCAGAAATCACCGTTCTCAAGCAATTCATGCCTGCGGAACTCACAGCAGAAGAAACGGCGGCCATTCTGGAAACCGTGATGAAGGAAACGGGAGCCTCTACCAAAAAAGATATGGGGCAGGTCATGAAACTCATGCAGGAACGCACTGCCGGCAGAGTCAACGGCAAGGAGTTGGCTCGCATGGTGTCAGCCAGACTGTTATGAAATGCTGCGCCGCCATCATCGTTGCGGCCGGGTCCTCCCGGCGTGCCGGATTTGATAAGCTGCTGGCCCCCCTGCACGGCGTCAGGGTGCTGGAACGCAGCATCCGCGCCTTTGCCAACTGCCGGGAAATCACGGAAATCGTAGTCGTTTGCCCGGAGGAACGTTTTCATGCCATTAACGGCGCAAACCTGGAAACGGAAATACCCGTTACCCGTGTGGACGGAGGGGCGGAACGGCATGAATCCGTGCAGAACGGACTGGCAGCCCTGCTTTATACCCCGGAATTCGTGGCCGTGCATGATGGAGCCCGCCCGCTCATTACGGTGGAGCAAATCTCCCGCTGCATTCAAACCGCCAGGGAATATGGGGCGTCCGCTTCCGCACATCCCGTAACGGACACCCTGAAGCGTGCGGACAAAGAACGCTTTACGCTTCCGGAACAGGTGGAACGGGACGGGCTGTGGTGCATGGAAACCCCGCAGGTCTTTCAATATCCTCTTCTCCTGGACGCCTATGTGGAAGTCACGGAACGGAATATTCAGGTAACGGATGAAGTAACCGCCCTGCAACTCATCGGCCATCCTACGCGCCTGGTGCATAATCATGAGCCCAATCCCAAAATCACATGGCCGGAAGATATTTCCCGCGCTGAAATGCTAATGGAACTCAAGCACCTCCGCAATGACTCATGACCGGCCTTCTGTGTAAGAATCCCCGCATCGTTCTCATTCTGGGAACAGGGTATCTGGGAAAAGCCCTGGCGGAAAGCCTGCGGAAAGCGGGACATACGGCCCTGACGGCGGATATTGACCCGCAAAAAGCCATTTACGAAGCAGACGTTGCAGACCAGGCCTCCATGCAGGGGCTGGCCGCCCGCATCCCCTCCCCCCAGATCATCGTCATGTGCGCCAGCACGAGGGGAGGCGGAGAGGAAGCCTACCGCAACCTTTACGCTCATGGAACGCGGAACACGCTGGAAGCCTTTTCCGGAACGCCGGTCATCTTCTGTTCCAGCACAGCCGTCTATGGAATCACGGACGGACGCTGGATTACGGAGGAACACAACGTCTATCCCTCCTCCGGAAAAAACGGGCTGCTTATTCAGGCGGAACAGGCGGTTCTGGCAGCGGGGGGCACGGTCGTCCGGCTGGGAGCCCTGTACGGGCCGGGCCGCTGTGCTCTCGCCTCCCAGTACGTCACGAAGGGGAAGGCCCTCCCCGGAGCCATGGACAGATGGCTCAATTACATCCACCGGGACGATGCCGCAGCCGCCCTGCACCTGCTCTGCACCCTGCGGGAACCGCCTGCCGGCATTTACAACCTGACGGACCGCACCCCCATGCAAATGGGAGAAATATACTCCTACCTTTCCAATTTGCTGGGGAAACCCGCTCCGCAGCCTGAACCGCTCCCGGCGGAAGCGCGCCGGGGCTTCTCCAACCAGAGGATTTCCTGCTCCCGCCTTATGGCCCTGGGCTGGGAACCGCTCTACCCAAGCTTTGCGGACGGTGTGCACAATGTGCTGGAGGCACTGGAAGAGTAATTTTCACCCCCATCCTTTTCCACGTTGACCGGCCCTTTCCGGACGTTCCATGTGAAAGAAGCAGCAAACCTTTTGAAAAAACGACGGAATTGTTCCCCCTATCCGCACCCCTTCCTTCCAAGCCTCTCTCAAAATTTCATGACTGCCTTCCCCACCCTGAAAAACAATTATTATATCCGCCGTCTGGCGCCTTTCCTGATTGTATATCTTGTTTATGAACTCATTGAAGTAGCCATCCTGGCCTTTCTTCAGCAAACGGGAACGGACTGGAACTCCTTAACGCTCCTCCGGCTTCTGGGCAACCTGCTCGTGGAAACATGTTCCTCCTTCCTTTACCTTATCATCCCCTACCTTCTCTATCTGGCGGCGCTCCCAAAAGCATTCCATGGCGGCAAAACGGATCACGTGCTCACCACGGCTTTTTTTACGCTCTTCTGCCTGTTGAACTGCTGTGAAGAAATGGCGGAAATTCTGACCCGTGAGCACTTCTCTTTTTACTCCCGGCAATTCCTGCAATCACCGGGACACGCCTGGGCTCAAATAGCGGAGGGCGTCCCCATGATTCCCGCGCTACTTGCTGTCCTGACAATTTCCACAGCAACAGTCGTCCTCTTTTCAAAAAAACTCGTACCCCTGCAGCCCCCTCCTTCCGCTCCGGTTCGGGCATCCGCCCCCGTCCTTGCATGCGCCATGGCCTTCATCCTCTCATGGGGAAGCAGCGGCCCCCTGCCCGCCTACGGGGGAGAAAATGGGGAAATAGCCAAGGACGGCCTTTTCTCCTTCTTTGGGGATCTGTTTGCTGTTACTACGCTCCCCCATCTGCCTTCCATCTTTGGAATTCCCGTACTCATCACGGGAAGCATCATTCTCCTCTTTCTGCTGGCGGAATATATTCCGGAGCGGTTCATGTCCGCAACCCTCCGCCCGTCCTTTCTGGCGGGCAATCTCTTCCGGCGCATGAAAAAACGTCTCCACCTCCGTTCCGATTTTACACTCTGGCTCCTTTTACTCCTGGCAGCGGTACTTCTCATCCGCCTCATCAGCATGGGAGCCTACCCCCTCATGGACACGACGGAAGCACGCTATGCCGAAATGTCCCGGAAAATGCTGGAAACAAACCAGTGGCTCGTCCCCCAGTTCGACTACGGCATTCCCTTTTGGGGCAAGCCCCCTCTCTCCTTTTGGGCAAGCGCTGTCACCATGAAACTAGGAGGCGTTAACGAATGGAGCGCACGCCTGGCCCCCTTCCTGGCTTCCCTGGCCATGGGCCTTCTGTTTTTCGCATGGCCGTTCCGCTCTCAATCTGTGCAAAAGGCGGCCGCGTGCTTCCTGATCCTCGCCGCATCAGGCATAGGTTTTGTCGCCTCAGGAGCTGTCATGACGGATGAATTTCTGGCTCTGGGCATCATGCTCTCCATGATCTCCTTCTGGAAAACGGTGGCCCAACCCTCCAAGCAGCCGTGGTGGAAATACCTATTTTTTGTCGGGTTGGCCATAGGCCTGATGAGCAAGGGACCTCTTGCCCTTGTCCTTACGGGATTCCCAATAACACTCTGGACCGTATGGAACCGGGAATGGAAAAACGTCTGGAACAGTCTCCCCTGGATAAAAGGCGCCTTGCTGATGCTGGCGCTGAGCCTTCCCTGGTATCTTCTGGCGGAAAGGCAAACTCCCGGCTTTCTTCATTACTTCATTGTGGGAGAACACTTTCAGCGCTTTACCGTCAAAGGATGGCAGGGAGACCTGTACGGCTCCGGACACGCTTCTCCCCTGGGAACCATCTGGCTCTACGGACTGACCATGTTCCTGCCCTGGACCCTCCTGCTCCCCCTCCTGCGGATAAAAAAAACTTCTCCGTTATCTGAAAAAACTACCTTTCCGGGAGAAAATTCCTTCCTGTGGCTTTGGGCGCTCAGCCCCCTGCTCTTCTTCACTCTGGCCCGCAATATCCTTCCGGCCTATGTTCTCCCCGGCATCCCGGCCTGGTGCATCCTGACCGTACAGGGGCTCTGGCAATGGAACAACCGCCGCCCGGGAATCAAACATCTTATCTTCCTCCCAGCCTCCATATTTGGCATCATGGCCATTTTCCTGCTGGGGCACGGATTCGACCAACTTGAATACCGCTGCCAGAAACAGCTGCTCCAGGCCTGGGACGGGAAATCCCCCCTGTACTATTGGGACAGTGTCCGCCCTCCCTACTCCGCTCAATTCTACTCATCCGGAAAAGTTCAGCGACTGGAACCGGGAACGCTGCCTCCGGACAACGGAACAACCTATCTGGCGATGAAACGGACGGACTATCATCAGCACCGTTCCCTCCTGTCCAGATGGAAGCGGGAAGCGAAAGAACGGCTCTGGCTCCTGCTTTCCCTCCCCGCCGGCCCAGGCAACGGAAAACACGCGCCAATTCCGCCCTCTGAAAATTGAAGGGGGAAATGCACTTCATGAGTCCGGTACATGCCGAAAAAAATCCAGCCGGCGGCCCCGCCCGTCTTTGACTCTCCCCTTTCTTGACTTGCCGGGCGCGAACAGGCAAAATCCCGTGCGCAATGCGTATCATCACAGGTCTTCAACCCAGCGGCAAGCTGCATGTCGGCAACTACTTCGGAGCCATGGAACCGGCTGTCCGCATGCAGGAAAGCGGGGAATCTTTCTACTTCCTGGCGGACTACCACGCCATGAGCACCGTTCACGACGCAAACACGCTGAGGGAAAACTGCAGCAACCTCGCTACGGACTTTCTGGCCGTGGGCCTGGATCCCGAAAAATGCGTCTTTTTCCGCCAGTCCGCTGTGCCGGAAGTCAATGAACTGGCCTGGATACTCAGCACCGTCTGTCCGATGGGCCTGCTGGAACGCTGCCATTCCTACAAAGATAAAATCGCCAAGGGATTCTCCCCCAGCAACGCCCTGTTCACCTACCCCGTGCTGATGGCGGCCGACATCCTGATGTATGACTCCGACCTGGTGCCCGTAGGCAAGGACCAGAAACAGCATCTGGAAGTCACACGCGACCTGGCGGGCAAAATGAACGAACAATTCGGAGAAGGCACCTGCAAACTTCCGGATGCGCTCATTGCGGAAAGCACAGCCATTGTTCCGGGGCTGGACGGGCAGAAAATGAGTAAAAGCTATAATAACACGCTCCCTATTTTCGGAGAGGAAAAAGCTGTCCGCAAACTCATCATGAGAATCCCCACGGATTCCACCCCCGTGGAAGATCCCAAACCGACGGAAGGTTCCGTCATCCTGCAGCTTTACAAACTCTTTGCCTCCGCGCAGGGTTATGAAGACATGGTGCGCGGTTTCCAGAACGGGGGATGCGGCTATGGAGACTTCAAAAAGCGCCTCTTTGACGCTTACTGGGAATACTTCCGGCCCGCGCGCGAACGCAGGGCGGAACTGGAAGCCAATCAGGACTATGTGCGCCGGACGCTGGAAGAAGGCGCCCGCAAGGCGCGCGAGACGGCCTCTGTAGTGCTGGACAGGGTGCGCCGCGCCGTGGGGCTGGCCTGAAACGGAATAAAACGGAACACCCGGGAAAGCCGGGGCAGCACACGTTTTTTTGTGGCATGGAAAAGTACGGAATGTTATACAGAAAGATATGAAGAATATTCTGGTAGCTATTGATTTCTCCAACGCCACGGACGCCGTCATCCACCAAATCGGCAAACTGGCCTGCCCCAACGACAGCATCATCCATTTGCTCCACATTGTGGAACCCAGCATTTGCTATGAAGTCTCCGGCGTTCTGCCGGATGAAGTGCCCGTTCCCGTGATGGACCAGACGGAAGAAAACGAAGTCATTTCCATCGCCAAAAACCATTTGAAACAGACGGCGGAAAAACTCTCCCGGCTGACGGACGCCACGATCATCCAGGCGGTGGAAGATGAATTTGAAATCAGCGAAGCAGTCATTAATTATGCTGAAAAACACCACATCGACATGATCGTGGTGGGCAAGCATAACCACGGCTTCCTCTCCACCGTCTTTCTGGGCAGCGTAGCAAGCTCCGTGATGCGGAAATCCCCCGTGCCCGTTCTGGTAGTGCCCGTCACCAGGGAAGAACAGTAAAAACCGCCATCTCGCCAGCTCCGTCCCAATCCATGATTACCATACTCTTTATAGGCGATGTGGTCGGCGAACCCGGACGCACCGCCGTGAAACACATGTTGCCGGAACTCAAACGGGAACACGGGGCGGACTTCATCATCGTCAACGGGGAAAACGCGGCTGCCGGGAGAGGCATCACGCCCCGTCTGGCACAGGAACTGCTGCACGCCGGAGTGGATGTCATCACAACGGGAGACCATGTCTGGGATCAGGCGGAGCTGGCCCCGTGGATGGAATCCGAACCGCGGGTGCTGCGCCCCGTCAACTATCCGCAGGGAACACCGGGGCACGGAAGCGTAGTCGTGGAAACTCCCAAGGGGAAAATAGCCGTCATGCAGGTTCAGGGGCGCTCATTCATTCAGCCGCCGCTGGAAAACCCCTTCCTCATCTCGGAAGCGGAAGCCAAAAGACTCAGGGAAGAAAAAGGCGTGCGGGTTATCTTTGTGGACATGCACGCGGAAACGACCAGTGAAAAAATCTCCACCGGCTACAATCTGGACGGCCTGGTTTCCGCCGTCGTCGGGACACATACCCATGTGCAGACGGCGGATGAAACCATTCTGGAGCGCGGCACGGCCTACCTGACGGACGCCGGCATGTGCGGCCCCGCCGTCGGGGTGCTGGGACGGGAACGGGAACCTATTCTCCAGCGTTTCCGCACCTCCATGCCGGCCAAATTCCCCGTAGCGAACTGGCCCGTGCGCCTCTGCGGAGCCGTCGTGCAAATAGATGAAGCCACAGGCAGGGCGCTCAGCATCGCCCGCATCAGCAAAATCGTGGAAAAACCGGCCTCCTGACATGCATGCTTCAGCAGCATTCCTCTTCCCGTACCCGGTGGCGGCGCTCTGCGGATGTTCCGGACATGTCGGAAGCCCCGTGAAGCGCGGCCAGAACGCGGATTATAAGAAAAACCTGTTTCAACGGACGCCATCCATCAGGCGTCCCTCCTCTCCTTCCCGGAATAACGGGAAGCTGGCTGTGGCGTCCGGAATCCAAGGATTTCCCGCGTCTCCATATTTTCAGGATGAAACAACGGACAGAAACCCGGGCGCCCTTATTCTCCTTAATCTCCCATACTCTGGAACAGACACGTGGTCATGAACTATGAAGCCAGATTCGGCGGTATAGGCCGCCTGTACGGAAACAGCGGACTATCTCTTCTCAGAAGCGCCCGCATAGCCGTCGTCGGCATTGGGGGTGTAGGTTCCTGGGCGGCGGAAGCCCTGGCTCGGTCAGGCGTAGGCACTATCATTCTGATGGATATGGACGACCTCTGCATTACCAACACCAACCGGCAAATACATGCGTTGGCGTCCACAATCGGGCAATCCAAAACGGAAACCATGGCCACACGCATCCGGGAAATCAACCCGGAAGCGGAAGTCATTCCCATCAGCAATTTCTACACGGCCTCCAACGCGGAAAAACTGCTGTCGGCGGAACCGGACGTCATCATTGACGCCATCGACTCCCTGATACCCAAGGCCCACCTCATCGCCTCCTGTTACCGCGGCAAGCAACCGCTGGTAACCTGCGGCGGCGCGGGAGGGCGCATCAATCCCGCCCGGATAGAAATAGACGACCTCTCCCGCACCAGGGGGGATCCCCTGCTCTCCAGCTTACGCTACAGGCTGAAAAAAGATTATGCCCTTCCGCTTGGAGAAAAAGCCCGGAAACTGAAAATCCCCTGCGTTTTCTCCCAGGAAACGCCCGTATATCCTACCTGCGACGGAACAACCTCCTGCACACGTGATCCGGAATTCCAGGGGAAAACGGGTTGTGACGCCGGATTTGGCTCCGTCACCCATATCACGGGAACCTTTGGCTTCTTTGCGGCTTCCGCCGCCATTCAAATGCTCTTAAATAAGAAAAAAACACCATCGTCATCATGAACAAACTCCTGCTTTCCCTGCTGGGGGCCGCCCTCCTTCCCGCCTTGACCCAATGCAACACCCTGGAAAAAGACATTGCCGGCATCAACGCCCGCAATGCGGAAATAGCCCGCGAACCCAGGGGAAACTACTTCGTCGGCCGCCGCTACCATGTACCGGCAACGCGCTTCTGGGGATACCTGCGCCAGCCGGGCCAGACTTGGAGAACGGCCCAACTCGTCATCATGGATGAAAGCGCCTGCCGCACCCCGGACCGCCTGCCGGAATACACCGGAAATCCGCGCTACGCCTACGACAACAACTATGAATACAGGGTATACGGCAAATACACGGGCAAATACGGTTACGAACCCAATTCCAATCTGAAGCTGCCCATCTTCAAACCGACCAGGTTTGAAGTGGCCAACGCCAACCCCGGCTGGCTCTTCAAACCCTCGGAAAAATATGATACCGGAGCCGTTACTCTGCGCCCTGCTATCATGCCCGCGACAACCTCCCTCCCGGTCCGGTAAGAAAAACCTGTCTGCAAAAACGGGCCCGGAAAGATAAAAAAGAAGAAAAAGCTTGATATTTTCATTTCTCTGCGCTAAAAACTCCCCGCCTTAAGGCCTCCATGCTCAGGTGGCGGAATTGGTAGACGCGCTAGACTAAGGATCTAGTGGTGATAAACCGTAGGGGTTCGAGTCCCCTCCCGAGCACCATCCTTTTTCATACCGCAAGTTGCTGGTTTCCAGCTCTTGCGGTTTTTGCTTTCTTGAAACAACAAGACACGAAAATAATTTTTATAACCACGGCCAGTCCGTGAATGGAGAGCCAGTTCTCCGAGCATACTTTACGGAGGGCTGGCGGAAATGTCCTTAATGGGCGGAATGCCCCTTACGGGCATTTACGGATGCTACTTCTTCATCCTTCCTTCCATTCCTCCGCAAAAAGCACGCATTCTCAAGACATTTCAAGCTTCTTCAAGCGCACGCCCCCCCTTTTCAAGTATTCAGGGCCGGTTACATTGGCGCTATACGCCCAGAATTATTGAATGGTGTTGTCTTTCATGATAGGAGATCCACCTCTTCAGTCATTGCCGAGCTAGTATTCATTATTCCTGTTTTTCTTACGGATCTATAAAATTGCTATCTGTGACCGTATAAGATCATTTTCAGGAACATGCTGATATTCATAGATATCCCGATCTGCCCGGTTTGCAAAGCAATGCCAGACAATGGCGCCGGTCATTAAGAGGATGAACAAAAGGAAGAAGGCAAGCGCCTTGCTCCTTCTCGAAAGGACGGGCTTATCATGAACATGGGGAATTGATGGGCCGCACTCCTGCTCGATGCACCTGATAAGTTCATCATGATAGTGTGCGGCTGTTCTTCCGAGACAAATGTCCGGCACCTCCTTGTTTTTATGATCCTCCTCTTTAGTAATGGATGGTCTGTTTTTCATTGTTGTTTTCCTCGTTGGTGAAATGCGTTCCCCTGGCAGAACATATGGCATGGCGTAAAAAGGGTTATCAGAGACAGCCCCTGCCCATGAATGATGAGTTTGACCAGTCATTGCCCCCTTTGGGGGACCCCGTCCCAACAGTATTTTTATCTGCCTCTTTTCTCTTCTGTTCTTCTTGCAAGCGGCGTTGGTTCCTCTTCTCCCTCCGTGCGGCCTGCTGTTGCTCATAGGCTGATTTTTCCATCCAGACGCCATTGACAAAACGCTTTCCGGAATCATAGTTGTCCTGATATTCCTGCAATCGCTCCAACCATGAATCGAGGATGGACGAAGACTTCGGGAAGCGTTTTCGAAAGACGCCCATCTCATATTTCTGCTTGAGGAGCATCTCATATTGGGACGAATCAGAAAGTTCCAAAGGAAGGCCATTGGGAATATCAATGTACCAATAGAGATTCTCAGGCAGATAGATATCTTTTCCCTTCACGTTGAATATCCCTTTGTTTCCACTTAGCTTTCTCCTGCTGTATGTTGCGATTTTGGCCATGGAGTCCTCATGGAAAGCTTGCTCCTTCCAGGCGACGATACCGGCTCCTTCACAGAGGAAGGCTGAAAAAACTGATAATCCGACAACATAAAAGAAAACATACTCAATCATAGCAAAAAATAATTGTTATATTAGCTGTTTTTCAATTTTCTGAAATTCTATTTGGAATATTTCCGAAGAAATAATTCCATAGATCTATTTTTATGCTTCCTAGCACATCTTATAAATGTCCTTCTTATAAAGAATTTACGATAAAAAACATTCGCATCCCCATCTTTTTCTACTGATGTTTTAACATATCCCCATAGTATTAATTTTGAATATTTTCCAGAATATCCATAGCGTTCATATAGTTCTTTTAATAAAAAAATCATAAAAGATCTTTCTTTCTTCATGGAAGTAGTATATTTCAATATTATATTACATACATCACAGTAAAACGAATCATACAAAGAAATTCTAAAAATATCGTATACACGGTATCGACTCCCAAAGCAATCCAGCGGAAGTAAAGGTATATTTACGTCTGATATCAATGATTCTAGAAAATTTAAATTACGATATGACAACGCAGTATTTATGAGCAATTCAAAATCTCTAGAACTTTTAGGGGCTCCATATTTTCGCAATAAATCAAATGCAGCATTTTGATTATGAATAATAGCATGATAAAGCACAGGATTACCTTTTGAATCCCTTGAATTAACATCACATCCTTGCTCAATGAGTTTTTTTATAATATCGCATCTCCCATTGGCGGTAGCAGAAAATATATTCCATCCTTTATACATATTAATATAAATTATTTTACTTTCTTTTTCTATTGCAAATAATGCGCACATAAAACAGCGAAGAAATAAATAAAATTAAAATAATGTATTTAATTTTATAATCGTCGCAAAAAAATATTACGAAATTATATTGTCCTGAATCCCGATCATAAGGTTGCTTCTTGCCTCCGCCTCCTATTTTTGTAGGAGAGCAATTAGATAATAGTCCAGAACCTAAGAGGGCAATATATAAGTAATACGTTTTTAATTTTCACTTTTTGATCTATGCATAAAAATACTTACAGCCTCTGTCCGTTTGTACGGACAATGCCCTTACTCCCACAGTTGACGCAGGTGGTGTTTCCGTATTTGCCGCTTCCATTGCAGGCGGGGCACACTTTGACTCCATTGCTTTGCTGGCATTTCATGCCTTCATGTGCCGTCGGGTGAGTATTCGGAGTGGACAGACTTGCATGGGCTGCCAGGACATAGAGGGGAGCGGCTACCAAAGCCATGAGGGAGACGCAAAATGTTTTCATTGGTGGAGAACTTTTGAGTGAGAGGTTAAATGAGGAATGAAACAGGCGGAACATGCGGTTTCTTGTTCTTTCGAGCCGGCCGCAACCTCTCTGCTTATCCCGATGACAAGCTCCAGGAGAACTTGCCGGAGGGAAAGATTGTGGGAGGCCATTCGTCTCAGAAGATATAATCTGGCTTCATCGCTTAGCTTCTCGATTAGCTCGGTGATATCGCATTGCATATTCGCCATACAGATATTTTTTATATCTATCCACCCCATTTTGTCAAATAGTATTATAGCTATTATGGAAGAATAGATATTGTTCAGGAAACCTTGTTATCACTTATCCACCTTCTTCCGACGATGGTTTTTCCGGCATTCGCCTCTTGGGAATTGACGCGCAATAGCGGAAAAGCTAGTATCACGAATATGAGTTCAGATTCCAAACCGCAGATGGAGTTGAAAGCCGACGTCAAGCGTTGGCTCAAGGCCCGTGGGTTGGATTATAAATGGCTGGCCCAGCAGTGTTTTGTCAGTGAAGTGACTGTCTACAATTGGATGGCCAAGAAAAAGATTCCTGAAGTCAAGGAACACATCATCCGTTCCCTGATGACGGAAATGCCCGTGACTCTTCCGTCCGTGAAGGTGGAAACGGAGTCCCGCGTGATCCTTCAACTGCCGCCGGATGTCCAAGCGGCTCTGGAGCGCAAGGCTCTCGATAGTAAAATGACGTTGACCGATTTTCTGGCGGCAAAAATCAATGAAATCGTTCGCGAAGGAACTCCCGCCTCTCCTTCCCTGGTTGATGAAATCGAACGCGAGGAATTTTCGGAAGAGAGGGATTGATTTTCTCCGTACTGCCGGGGCATGATTGAATTATTCATCCGCCATGCATGAAGCCTCCGCTTTCCTTCCTCCCGGTCAAAAAGTTGGTCCTTACACCATTGAGTGCGTCCTCGGCCACGGAGCGAACGGTATCGCGTATCTGGCCCATGACAGGACGCTGGACAGAAAGGTCGTCCTCAAGGAACATTATCCCCAGGGACTTTGCGCCAGAGATGCCGACTCCCATTGCCTGATTCCGCTGGATGAAGACACGGAATCCCTCTTTGCCGAATCCGTCAACCAGTTCATCAGGGAAACCCGGCTGATCGCTTCTCTGGAACATCCCGCCATCATCAGGATTCATCGGGTATTCAGCCTTTCGCCCACCACCTGTTTTTATGTGATGCCTCTTCTTGAGGGCGGAACCCTGCGGGACGTCATCCACTCAGGCAAACGCATTCCTCCACGCACCATCATCTCATGGCTTCAGACTCTGGTTTCGGCCCTCGATTGTCTGAATCAACATCACATCGTCCATCTGGATATCAAGCCGGGCAATATCCTCTTTACCGGGGAAGGCCAGCCCGTTTTGGCTGATTTCGGCACCGCTTCTCTGCGCCCTCCTCATGGCACAGTCAATATCCTGGCTCATTCCGCATACTCGGCTCCGGAATTGTTCACAGAAAACACCTCTCCCGACATCCGGGCGGATCAATACTCTCTGGCAGCGTGCTTTTACGAACTGATGACCTCCTATCCCTGGAACACCATGTCCGGAAAGGTAGGCGAAGCGCATGCGGGGGAGTTATTGGCATCATTGGCCCAAAAAGAAAAAGCCCTGAGATGCGTAAGCTGTCTTCTTGTTCAAAACCTCTCCCGGAAGAGGGAGGAACGCTCTCTTTCTCCAGAAGAGTGGCTGACCGGGATGGATCATGCCCTTCGCAGCGATCGGAGGCGAAGACTCCGGAGCAGAATTATGACGATAGCCGCCGTGATGCTCGTTACAGGGGGAGCGCTTACCTGGGGGCTTTATAAGACAGGCGTTTTGACGCAAGAGACCAGGAAAAATCCTGAAGATCTTCTTGTCGAAGAACTGCTTCAGGAGCCGGAAATCGCGGCATTCAACCGGGAGTCCCGGGAATTTCATAATTACTATAGCCGCATGTTCCTCAATCTGGCCAACAAAAAGGAAGCTTCCGTCCGGAAGACGCTGGAAACCATCAACGCCGCCCGGAACGCTGAAGAACTGGAACAAATCAGGCAGACATGGCGCAGGCAGCAAGAGCTTGACAACATGACCCTGCTGGCGGCGGAACGCGTGTATGCCATCAAGGGAAAAGGTCTTGTCCAACAATACCAACACCTGACTTCTCCCGTATGGTTCCGGAGCTGGAAGCGGAATCATCCCGGTTCCTGTTCCGACGATGTCCTCCCGCCGTCATCCCCGCAGTTCCTGCCAAGGATATTCCCCTATCCCCTCCACAATCCTTCCTACATCAGTGAAAGCCGCCTCCGCATCAACGCCGCTTCCGGCAACGTCACCCGCGCTCTGGAGAAAAAGGCACAGGAATTCGGCATTTACAAAACCTCTTATCCGGACGGCACTCCCCGCAATCCGAAAATTTCAGATAAGACGGATTTGGGTTCTCCGGTTCAGAATCATGAATCTTTCAAATTAACGAGGTAAAAAGACAGCCCCCTTCTCCTCATTTTTGCCAGCAAATCCGCTTGATTTCAACAAACCATCAATATAACTTATGGGAGCTAATTTGTCGCATTGTGTTCTGGCTTTTCAAAAATCTTCTGTTCCTTACGGAAAACATGAAGAACGAAAAATAGCCGACAATCGATATTATTTACAAATAACTGAATGTTAGGCAAAAACGTTCTAAAATACCTCAAGTAACGAACAGTAAGGAGTGACTATGGCCAAACCAGTACACGAAAAAATCAAACGATCACTCCAAGCAGCCGAAGGTTTGTATCATCGCCTTGTGCTACTTGTAGGTGAGACAGGTTCCGGCAAGACCGATGTTCTTAGAGAGGTCGCCAATGAGTTCGCTTCGTCTGTCATCAATGTTAATTTGACTCTTTCCAGAGAATTACTTGAACTGTCAGCAAGGCAACGAGCGCTTCGGCTACCGGGCCTCCTTGATCAAATAGTGAGCCAGTCACAATCACCCGTGATACTGGATAATCTCGAAATCCTTTTCGATAAGGACCTCCAACAGGACCCTTTGCGTCTGCTACAGTCAATTTCAAGAAACCGATCCGTAGTTGCTTCTTGGAATGGAACCGCCCATTCCGGAAAACTTTTATACGCCGAACATGGACATCCCGAGTATCGTTGTTATGACTCGGCCGATGCGCTGATCGTAAGTATGGATGGCACGGCAACGATCGACTCGGCAATAAATAAAAAAGAATCAGAACAAGCATGAAATACGGAGATCTTATCCAATTCGACCCGATTGAATCGGTCGTTCAGTTGCGTGACGCGGACAAATCAAACGCCGCACACACTCTCGTGAGCACTTATGTCATTTCCGACGAAATGGCAGAACGGCTCACGCAGCTTGTCATTCCTCAGATGCAGTTTGACCAGCCTGTCGACAATAAGGGCCTGCTGGTCGTCGGTAACTACGGCACCGGTAAGTCGCACTTGATGTCGGTTGTTTCCAGCCTTGCTGCTGACGCTTCCCTGTTGGCGGACCTGAACCATGTTGGCGTTCGCGACGTTGCCTCTCAGATAGCAGGGCGTTTCAAGGTCATCCGTACAGAAATCGGAGCCACCACCATGTCCCTGCGTGATATCCTGGTCTCGGAGTTGGAAGAACACCTTGAAAAACTCGGCGTAGACTATGTTTTCCCCGAAGCCGGTACCATCACCAGTCACAAACGAGCCTTCGAAGATATGATGGCCAAGTTTGGCGAGGTCTTCCCGGAGCATGGACTGTTGCTGGTTGTCGACGAGCTTCTCGATTATCTGCGCACTCGCAAGGACCAGGAATTAATCCTTGATCTCAACTTCCTTCGCGAGATTGGCGAGGTCTGCAAAGATCTGCGTTTCCGCTTCATGGCTGGTGTTCAGGAAGCCATTTTTGACAGCCCGCGCTTCGCCTTTGTCGCCGACAGCATTCGCCGGGTAAAGGATCGCTTTGAGCAAATTCTCATTGCTCGCAACGATGTGAAATTTGTCGTGGCCGAGCGCCTGCTCAAGAAGACGGCCGAGCAACAAGCCAAGATCCGGGACTACCTGATGCCCTTTGCCAAATACTATGGAGGGCTCAATGAGCGGATAGACGAGTTTGTCCGGCTTTTCCCGGTACATCCCGATTATATCGATACCTTCGAACGTGTCACCGTGGTGGAAAAACGCGAAGTGCTCAAAACCCTGTCCCTGAGCATGAAAGGCATTCTCGACAAGGATGTACCTCAAGACGAACCCGGCCTGATCGCCTTCGACAGCTACTGGAACACGCTTAAGCAAAATCCCTCTTTCCGGGCTATCCCTGAGATCAGGGCGGTCATCGATTGCAGCCAGGTACTGGAATCTCGCATTGAAAATGCCATCACCCGCAAGCAATACAAACCGATGGCTCTGCGACTGATCCATGCGCTGTCCGTCCATCGTCTCACCACCGGCGATATCTATGCCCCCATGGGCGCATCTGCCGAGGAGTTGCGTGACCGTCTCTGCCTCTTCGATCCGTTGATCGCCGAACTGGGGAGCGATGAGCCAGACAAGGATCTCCAAACCCATGTGGAAACAGTTCTGCGTGAGATCCACAAAACGGTCAGCGGACAATTCATCTCTTTCAATGCCGACAACTGCCAGTTCTATCTTGATTTGAAGAAGACCGACGACTTTGATGCTTTGATCGAAAAACGGACTGAAAGCCTGGGCCACGCTCAACTCGACCGGTTCTATTATGAAGCCCTCAAACGGGTGATGGAATGCCAGGATGCCACCTACGTGACCGGCTACAAGATCTGGCAGCACGAACTAGTTTGGCAGGAACACAAAGCGGCTCGCGCTGGGTACCTCTTTTTCGGCGCACCCAACGAGCGCTCTACCGTCGTGCCGCAGCGGGATTTTTATCTTTATTTTATCCAGCCCAACGACCCGCCACGTTTCAAGGACGACAAGGCTAACGACGAGATCTTCTTCCGCCTGAAAGGTATCGACGAAGAATTTCAAACCTCGCTAAAGAACTATGCCGCTGCACTGGATCTTGCAGCCACTTCATCCGGGCACGCCAAGGCCACTTATGAATCGAAGGCCAACGGCTTTTTGAGAAAACTGGTTCAATGGTTGCAGACGCACATGAGCGAGGCTTTCGAGGTGACCTATCAAGGCAGATCCAAGTCCATGGTCGAATGGGCCAAGGGAAAATCTATCCGCGATCTGTCTGGTTTATCACCACAGGAGACCATCAACTTCCGCGACTTGGTTAACACCATTGCCGGACTTTGCCTGGCGCCAAACTTCGCGGACCAGGCTCCGGACTATCCGTTCTTCTCAGTCCTGATCACCGGCAACAACCGCGCACAGGCCGCGCAGGACGCTCTGCGAGCCATCGCCGGGCAGAATCGCACCAAGCAGGCCACGGCAGTACTGGACGCTTTGGAGTTGCTTGATGGGGAGAAAATTGCTCCCTCCAAATCGAGGTACACCAAATTCATCCTTGATGCGTTTAAAGGCAAGGGGCACGGCCAAGTGGTCAACCGTAGCGAGATCATTCAGGACGACCACGGAGTGGAATACATGAATCCGGGAGGTTCGCGTCTGGAACCTGAATGGGTGAGCGTTCTGATGGCTTCTCTGGTTTATTCCGGCGACATCGTGATTTCCATTCCGGGCAAAAAATTCGACGCCACCGGGCTACAACAGCTCGCCGCGACCGACATGGATGAATTGGTTCGCTTCAAGCACCTGGAGCAGCCCAAAGAATGGAACCTGCCTGCGCTCATGGCTCTGTTCGAGTTACTCGGCATGACGCCGGGCATGGCCCAACTTGTTACCCAAGGTAAGGACGAGCCAGTGCAAAGTCTGTTGCAGGCGGTGGATAAAATCGTTAAGCGCATCGTCATGGCTCAGCAAGCCTTGCGCGAGGGGCTTTCCTTCTGGGGGCTGGATCTACTTGCGACTACCGACTTGACAAGCCACGCTGACGGATGGGACAAAGCCAAAGACTTCTTTGAATCGCTTCAGGCCTACTCTTCTCCTGGTAAATTGAAAAACTTCCGTTACAGCGCTTCCGAAGTGTTGGCCCACGAAAAGGCCGTAAAAGCCTTGGATGAGCTGGACGCTCTATGTGAGTTCATCATGGATCATGGCCCCGCAGCATCCTGGTTCTCCTCTGCTGAAGCAGCATTGCCTGAGGAGCATGATTGGGTAAACCGTATAAAAGCCACCCGGCAGGATGTGTTGGATACCCTCAGGCAGGCGGACCTGACGAAGTTGGCGGGCCTGTCCCAGTCAATCGGCGCCAATCTGCAAAAGCTGAAGAAAGATTATATCATTGCCTACATGGGGCTGCACACCAAGGCCCGGTTGGGAGTGAACGATGATAGACGCAAAGCATCTCTGCTTAACGACCGGCGCCTGCAAATTCTGCTCAAACTGGCAGTCATCGACCTGATGCCCCGGCAGCAGCTCACCGATTACCAAAATCACTTGGCAGACTTGAAGAGCTGCTTTGAGCTGACCGAACAAAATCTCGAAGTTTCCCCCATTTGTCCGCATTGCCGATTTCGTCCTATGGAGAAAATTGTGGCCTCTGCTTCACAACAGATTGACTTGATGGATGAGCAGTTGGATCATCTTGTGGAACAGTGGACCAAGACTCTGCTCAACAACCTCGATGATCCGATGACCCAGGCTAATGTGAAGGAACTGTTGCACGAGGGCGACAGGCTGATCATTCAATCATTCATAGATTCGAAAGAACTGCCCGACCCTGTTGATGGTCATTTTGTGCAGACATTAAAGACTGTTCTTTCCGGTCTGCAGAAGATGCCAATCAAAAAAGAAGAATTTTTGAAAATCATTTCAATCCTTGGGCCATCTACTCCAAATGAAATCAAACAAGCAGTCAATGACTACATCGATAAACTGACCAAAGGCACAAATCAGGACAAGGTAAGGATTGTGATAGAATGATAGCAGAAGAAGTTAATTGAAAATGAAAGAACAAGCCACAATAGACTTCCCTGATGAGTCAAATACGCATCCCCCGCAAGAGCCTGTTACTTGTCTGGGATTAACGTTTGAAAATGACGAAGCCCGCCGCACCCACTTTACCGAGCAACTGCGTAAGAAACTTCAGGATCCAGAGTTCCGTAAAATCGAAGGGTTTCCTATCGGTAGTGACGACGACATCCTGAACCTGAGTGATCCGCCGTACTACACCGCCTGCCCGAACCCGTGGATCGCCGACTTCATCGCCGAATGGGAAACCCAAAAGCCGGAACAGCCAGAAGGCTACCACTACCACCGTGAACCCTTTGCGGCTGACGTAAGCGAGGGAAAAAACGACCCTATTTACAACGCCCACTCCTACCACACCAAGGTGCCGCATAAGGCCATCATGCGGTACATTCTCCATTATACAGAACCGGGGGATATTGTGTTTGACGGTTTCTGTGGAACCGGTATGACGGGAGTGGCCGCGCAAATGTGTGGCAATCGTGAAGTAGTTGTGTCTCTCGGTTATCAGGTGAAGCCGGACGGAACTATTTTGCAGGAGGAGATGGATGAAGATGGCAAAAAGATTTGGAAGCCGTTTTCAAAGATTGGCGCTCGAAGAGTTGTTCAGAATGACCTATCTCCGTCAGCAACTTCAATCTCCAAAATGTATAATTCTTCCTTTGACCGAAATTTTGTCAAGAAGGAAGGAAGAAGAGTAATTGACGAACTAAAAAAGCAAACTTCCTGGCTATACCAAACGAATGACCCTGAAACTGGCAAAAAGTGTCAAGTCTCATCAACTATATGGTCTGATGTGTACTATTGCCCTGATTGCAATGGCGAGATTGTTTTTTGGGATGTTGCTGTTGATACGGAAAAAAAGGAGGTTCGATCAGAGATAACGTGTCGGACTTGCGGCAAGACTGGTTTATCAAAAGGAGATTTGTATAGAGCTCATGAAACGGTATTCGACCCTTTCCGGCAAGAATCTCGAACAGTCGCAAAGCGCAGACCTGTCTTGATCGAGTACGAGTATACTAAAGGACGAAAAACGAAAAAACCTGATGTTGATGATATTGCGTTGTTAAAATCTGTATCAGCAAAGGGAACGAATCTTTTTGTTCCAAATTGCAGGATAGATAGAGACATCGACCTGTGGTATGAAAGAGATTATAAATCCCTCGGCATAGACAATGTTCTCGATTTTTTCACTGTGCGTGCGATCCACTCTATCTCTATATTTCGCCATATTTCGAATAAACTTGCTAGCCCAATCACCAAAGATGTCTTGAATTGGGTTTTGACAGCCGTGACAGAGGGTAGCTCCCTTATGAATCGGGAAAGGCCCGGCGGCATGCCAAGCAAGCTTTCAGGTACCTTATACATTGGTGCCTTAATACGCGAAATCAACCCAATTTCTTTCATTGAGAGAAAATTCAAAAAGTTTCTTGTGTTAAACCTGCCGCAATTGAAAAGTTCAGCGATTTCCACTCAGTCAATGACAGATTTGGGCGTAATAAAGGAAGCTTGCCTTGATTACGTTTTTATTGATCCTCCATTTGGTAGCAACATAATCTATTCTGATCTGAGTATTCTCTGGGAGGCTTGGACTAATATTTTTACAAACACTCGTAGCGAGGCAGTTGTTCATAGAAGAAAAAAAGAGAGCCCAAATACTTTGCGTGAATACATGAGATTGATGACTGCTTGTTTTCAGGAAGCCTATCGCGTTCTCAAGCCGGGACGATGGATGACAGTTGAGTTTTCTAACACAAAAGCATCTGTTTGGAACAGTATTCAAACAGCCCTGACTGAAGCTGGCTTCATCGTAGCAAACGTATCTGCTCTCGACAAGAAGCAGGGAAGCTTCAAAGCCGTTACTACCCCAACCGCTGTCAAGCAAGACCTCATTATCTCCGCCTACAAACCGAATGGCGGTTTTGAAGAACGCTTCCAGAAAGAGGCACAAAGCGAAGAAGGCGTATGGGACTTTGTTCGCACGCACTTGAAGTATTTGCCAGTCACAAAGCAGCAGGGCGCTTCGTTACAGTTTGTTGCGGAGCGTGATCCCCGCATCCTGTTCGACCAGATGGTGGCCTATTACGTGCGTAAGGGGTTCCCCGTACCGATCTCCAGCCAGGAGTTTCAGAACGGGCTATCTCAGCGTTTCATTGAGCGTGACGGCATGTATTTCCTGCCGGATCAGGTGGCAGAATACGACCGCAAGAAAATGACCTCAGGTGAACTCAAGCAGATGTCTATGTTTGTCTCCGACGAGGCATCCGCCATTCAATGGCTTCGCCAGCTCATCAAGGAAAAGCCGCAGACCTTTTCCGACATCAACCCGCAGTTCATGCAACAACTCGGCGGCTGGAGCAAGAACGAAGCCCAGCTCGACCTGCGCGAACTGCTGAACCAGAACTTCCTCTGTTACGACGGCAAAGGCCCTGTCCCCGAACAAATCCACGCTTACTTGTCCACCAACTGGAAAGAGCTACGCAACCTGTTCAAGAATGATCCGACTCTGGTAACCAAAGCCCGTGACCGCTGGTACATGCCAGATCCCAACAAGGCAGGCGACCTGGAGAAGCTGCGCGAGAAGGCGCTGCTCAAAGAGTTTGAGGAATACAAAGAGGCCAAAAAGAAGCTCAAGGTCTTCCGCCTGGAAGCAGTTCGAGCCGGGTTCAAGAAAGCCTGGCAGGAGCGCGACTACGCCGTCATCATCGCTGTGGCCGACAAAATCCCCAGCAATGTCCTGGAAGAAGACCCCAAACTACTCATGTGGTACGACCAGGCCGTAACAAGAATGGGAGATGGAAACAAAGGAGGTATGATATGACTCTACACCGAAAAATACCGATTAAAATTAGAAGGATAGCTATACGCAATTATAAGGGTATCGACGAATTTGAAATGACTCTCCCGATGCCCAGAATGCCAGATGATCCGGACATTCTAGTCATGGGAAGCAGAAACGGCTTGGGTAAGACGTCGATTATTGAATGCTGTTCCTTACTACTGTTAGCTTTGAGGTTGCGGGAAGATAGCTTTAAGCTACGGGATCGTTATTCAATTGTTGATGTGCCCGATCTACTCATTAGAACTGGTTTCCATTTTGCTGAAATTGAAGGAGATATCGTCCTCGGAGAAAATGCCATCACCTTAGAAATTCGAATAGATCGTCACGGAGTCGTGAAAATATCCGGAGAATCTTTACGTGAAAAGATGTTCGAAAATGAGTTGCTCCTCTCCGAAAGTGACACAGACGATTTAATCAAGGCTATTTGTGGATTTACACCAAATCCCGTTGTAGAAAATACATTCTTGTTGTTCCACAGCTATCGAAAAGTTCAAGAGGGTAATCCGGAACTTGGAATGATGGTTGAACGGGGACGTTCACCTAGGCGAAATCCGTTTCAGCGCTATGAGTTCCCAATGAGTGCCTTCAAATTACAAATGTTGCGTTCCTTAATGGGCAGGGCCAACCTGTTTGAGTTTGTGGAGGATCAGGAACCAAGCGAAGTCATCGAAAAGCTCAATGAGCTTTTGGGATTTTATGCAGGCGGCACTATTAGCAAACTTCGGCCATCTTCTGACAACACGGTTGATTTTCGTATAAAGCCTATCAACGGGGAAGGTTCTTTTACTTTCGATGGGTTAAGTTCAGGTCAGAAGGAAATTATCTCTACACTTTTCCTTATTTGGTATCACACTAAAAATAATCCATCCGTGGTATTTATCGATGAGCCTGAGTTACACCTCAATGCACAGTGGCATCGAAGTTTCGTTGAAAAGCTTGTGAGCTTAGCGCCGCAGAACCAATATATCATGGCCACTCATTCCGAAGACATCATGGATTCGGTCTGCGAAGATTGTCGCGTACTTTTGCTAGACGATCAGGAGGGTAATAAATGATTAGTGCAAAAAAAGGGATCCGTGCTGAAGAAGTCCGCCTTCAAAGCCAGCATGTTCTTTTTGTGGAAGGCAATGACAAGGATTCAATCGATCCTCATGTTTTGGAAGTGTTGTTTGGACAGAAGATAAGAATTGAGCCTCTTGGTGCCTCATTTTCAATAAAAAGTGTTGCACAAGCCTTATTTAGTTATCACCCCACCTATTATTTTTTGATCGACCGAGATCATCACGATAATGAGTTCATAGATCGTTGCTGGAAAAACTTTCCTGACCAGGAAACCCATAATCTCTTGGTTTGGCGGCGTCGTGAGATTGAGAACTACTTCTTAGAACCGGAGTACCTGTCTCAATCGAAGTTTTGTCGTGTCAGTCAGGACAGGTTGGAACAGAAGGTTCTGCAATGTGCCAATGAACGATTATTTCTGGATGCGGCAAACTATGTAGTGACATCAATTCGTGAAGAGCTCAAGCGAAACTGGATTCAGAAATTCTCCAACCCTGAGGAATTTTCAAGCAGGGAAATAGCCCTACAGAGGCTGAAAAACTCCAATGAGTTCGACCAGCATCGCTCGAATGTTGATCAAAAAGTTTCTGCTGATGAGGTGGAACGTCGATTCCATGAATACCTCGAAATCATGACGAATGGACAAGATCAACTTGAATTCGGAGTTGGTAATTGGCTCCATATGATCCAGGGCAAGAAGGTTCTAGCTCAGGTTATCAATTCGGGTTGCTTTCAAGTACAGTCAACTGATGGTACAGCTGTTACGGGGAGAGAAAAAATCAATGAAGTCGTGAAGGATCTACTTCAGAAAGACCTCAGTGTACAACCCGCCGACTTTGTTGGCTTAAAACAGTTGATTGACACAAGAATCAATGGGGAAACTCAATTGAGGTAATGGAACCACCATGGCAATACAGCACCGTTCATAATAGTGCTTGCAAGGTCATCGAAGAACAGACCTTGTGGGGGCAGACGGTGTGCCGTGTCTGGTTGCCGAACCAGGACGCGGTGGTACGTGTGCCCCGCTCCGCCTTGCGACCTCTGAGTGCCGACCTAAAGCCGGAGATAGAGGCCGGGCGCATAGCCTATGTGGCCGCCGCAGCCAAGGTGGCGGAGGTGCTCGAAGGTTCAACCAGTACTACCGATGGTCATATATTACTGGCCCCCATGGAGTCCAATGTTATTCCGCTACCGCACCAGATCCAAGCCTTGTCCCGGGCCATCTCCGGTGACCGCGTGCGCTACCTGCTGGCCGACGAGGTAGGGCTTGGCAAGACCATCGAGGCCGGTCTGATCATGCGCGAGTTGAAGCTGCGCGGACTGGTTCGGAGAATCCTGGTCGTCGCACCCAAAGGCATCGCTACCCAGTGGGTGGCGGAAATGCAGACCCACTTCAACGAGCCGTTTCAGCTCGTCCTGGGCGATGATCTCGGTACTTTGCAGCGCCTGTTTCCGGGTGGCGATCAGAGAAGTTCTGCATGGTCTCTATTCGATCAAGTCATTGTGTCTCTAGATTCAGTCAAGCCCATGGACAAACGACGGGGCTGGACTGCCGAACGCATCGCCGAATACAACCGCAGCCGGTTCGAAGATTTGATTACTGCCGGATGGGATCTGGTGGTAGTGGACGAAGCTCACCGCCTGGGGGGAAGCTCCGATCAGGTCGCCCGCTACAAACTTGGCAAAGGGCTGGCGGAGGCAGCCCCCTATGTGCTACTCCTCTCGGCTACGCCCCACCAGGGGAAGACCGATGCCTTCCATCGCCTCATGAGCCTGCTGGATGACGACACCTTCCCTGATATGGACAGCGTTTCTCGCGAGCGGGTTGCTCCGTACGTTATCCGTACGGAGAAGCGCAAGGCCATCGATTTCGAGGGAAAACCGCTCTTTAACCCCCGGCGCACACAGATGGCCCCGATTGCCTGGGAGAGCCGGCACCATTTACAGAAACTTCTCTACGAAACGGTGACCGACTATGTGTGTGGGGGGTACAACCAAGCCATGCGCGAACAGAAGCGTCACATTGGCTTTTTGATGATCCTGATGCAGCGCCTGGTTGTCTCCAGCACCCGGGCGATCAGAAGCACGTTGGAACGACGGCTCGCGGCGCTCAAGGAAGGCGAGCAACAAATCAGACAACGCCTGGGGGTACGCCAAAATGACGTTGAGGAATCAGAAGGAACTGACGATGAAAGTTTTGAACCTTATGACATGGACGGACAGGAGTTGCTCGATGAGCTGTTAAAATCCCATGTGTCGGCTTTGCAAAGCGAAAGCAGCCATGTTGAAATTCTGCTAGACGCGGCAATTCGTTGTGAACAGGCTGGTCCAGATGCCAAGGCCGAAGCCCTGATCGAGTGGATCTATAAGCTACAGTCTGAGGAGAACGAACCGGATTTGAAAGTACTAATCTTCACCGAATTCGTTCCTACCCAGCAAATGCTGAAGGAGTTTTTGGAAGTCCGGGGTATTTCTGTCGTTACCTTGAATGGCTCCATGGATATGGAGGAACGCAAGCAGGCTCAGGATGCTTTCCGAAAAACGCATCGCGTACTCGTCTCTACTGACGCCGGCGGCGAGGGATTGAACTTGCAGTTTGCTCACGTCATCATCAACTACGACATCCCCTGGAACCCGATGCGGCTGGAACAGCGAATCGGCCGAGTGGATCGGATAGGACAGCCTAAAATGGTGCGGGCGATCAATTTCGTGTTTGAGGATTCGGTCGAGTTTCGTGTCCGCCAAGTGCTGGAACAGAAACTCTCGGTGATCTTCGATGAGTTCGGCATCGATAAGACGAGCGACGTTCTCGATTCCTCCCAAGCAGGCGAGTTATTCGAGGATATGTTTGCCTCGGCTATCCTTGATCCTGACGCCATCGAAACCTCTGTTGAGCAAAAAGTGGCCCAGATCCGTGGGGAGATCCAGCGTGTGCGGGAATCCTCGGCTATCTATGGTATCTCGGAAGAACCTGATGTACAGATGGCAGAGCGTCTGCGCTCCCATCCTCTGCCTCACTGGGTGGAGCGGATGACGGTAAGTTATCTCACCTCCCACGGCGGTTTAGCCAAACGCAAACGTTCCTGGTGGGATCTGAATTGGCCGGACGGGCAGGAACATCGTAAAGTTGTCTTCAACACTCGGGAAGCGGATCGTCTCGCCGGCACTACCCTTCTGAATCTTGAAAATAGCCGCATCCGAGGGTTGGCACTGAATCTGCCCCATATCGCACCAGGTCAACCACTGCCTTGCGTCACCGTAGACGGGTTGCCCACTGGCATTTCCGGGTTCTGGGGACTCTTCGAAATTCGACTCCAGGCCGGAATGCACCAGAAAACACAGCTTCTGCGCATCCCCATGGTGCGGCGTGGTTATGTCAGTGTATTCGTGAGCGAGGAAGGTAAACTTTTTCTCCCCACAGCCCGGCATATCTGGGATGCGCTGCAGACAGCAGAAGTCAGAATACAGTCAACACTTGGTAGGGATGATTCCATGAAAGCCTATCAATGTTTGCATGAAGCGGCAGAACACGCAGGGCGGGAATTGTTCAACTCCTTACAGCATGCTCACCTCGCCTCCGTAGCTCACGAAGAGGAACGTGGGATCACCTCCTTTGCCTCACGCCGTAAGGCTATTGAGCGCGTGGGCTTGCCGGAAGTTCGCCAGTTCAGGCTATCCCGTTGCAATGCAGACGAAGGCGAATGGCGGCAAGAATTGCAGGCCGCGAAGCAGATCGTACCGGAAATCAGGGCATTGCTCATACTACGAATGATGAACGGATGTATTCTATGAACAGTTGGCGAGACACCATATTAAACGATTTTGTGCCCAACGTCAGCAAGCTGACACTGGTTGCCGATCCAGATTGCCTGCTGACCGAGGAGAAGTTGGCCTTGAAGCTTCGCGAACGCGGATTTGATTTAATTGAGTTCAATGATCCTATCGAATTCAGATATGCCTATGAATCCAAATACCGCCTGATATGGGACCAGGGTGAACACACCGATTTGGTTGTTATCCTTCGTTTGCAGAATACAGAACTGGATTCTCTGCCTTATGACCTGCTTGGCGCGGGCCGAAAACTCTCTTTCAATATGGGAGATCTTTTTCCCAACATGAGCTATCCGGTCATTGAACAGCTTGACAGAAGCTTGCTGGACTCTCTCTTTGAAGCCCAATGCAAATCGTTGCCTGATCGAATGGGCGACAATGCGACCAAGGATTACATTCTTCGCCATGTGTTTGGTATTGCGGCTGAGTTGATCGTCAACGATGTAGAATTACTTCGCACCTTGCTCCGTCTGCACTATGGCAATCTTCAACTTCCGTTAATGCTGTCTGAACGACTCATCCATGTTCTTAAAGACCACCAGGGATTTAAAGACTGGCCTCTCTCAGAGATTATTCCGGACGCTGAAGCCTTTTTCTATTTCTTGCAGGAACGCTGGCCGCTCTTTATTTCCAGACAGGGCAAAGAGAATCTGGTGCAGGAAGAAACATCAGGATATGGTCTCAAGTATCCGGGTTTGGAGTGCCTGCCATTTGACCATCAAGACATCAAGGTCTACATTGACAACTTGTTCCTGGAAGGGAAACTCACTCCTATCGAAGTCCAAGACTTTGAAGTAGATGCCAACTCTTGGATTCGAAGCGGTATCGCCACATCTGGCGGGGATGATGAGTTACGGATTTCCCGCTTGTTTGATCTTATCAAGAAAGGACTGCCCTCTCAGGACGCCCGCCACTCGGACTGGACTGCCTTTGCATTGAAATGGGCCGAATTGTCTTCTCTGGTTTATTGTGGAGAGCACCCGGTGTATCAGACTCGTCTCATAGAAATGGGTGATACGTTGAATGTAGCATTTGCAACCTGGCTGGTGAATCACTATTCCAGCCTGATGAACTTGCCTCCAACCAATCCTGCTATGTTGCACCATGTGCCGCGCCGTTTGGTTCGAGATATGGAAGACTCAGCTAATGGACAGGTAGCATTGATCGTAGTTGATGGTCTGTCCCTCGATCAGTGGGTAACCGTTCGTCAGATTTTGCAAAAACAGAACGTCCATTTAATGATGCGAGAATCTGCGACCTTCGCGTGGATTCCTACGCTGACATCAGTATCACGGCAATCGATTTTCTCGGGCAAGCCGCCGCTTTATTTTCCATCATCGATTAACTCTACCAACAGTGAAGGGAAACTCTGGACACAGTTCTGGGAAGGCCAAGGTCTGTCTCGGCTGGATGTTGCTTATCAGCGAGGTTTAGGTGATGGCGATGCGGTCGATATCCTCGATTCCATAATACATCCAGGGAAAACCAAGGCGGTGGGCCTTGTTGTGGACAAGATTGACAAGATTATGCACGGCATGCAACTGGGTTCCGCCGGAATGCACAACCAGATTAAGCAGTGGTGCCAGGGAGGGTTCTTAACTTCGCTAGTTGCTCAACTGTTGGAATACGGTTACGATGTCTGGCTGACGGCCGATCATGGCAATATTCAATGTGACGGCAAAGGGCGCCCATCAGAGGGGGTGATTGCTGAAACCCGTGGAGAGAGAGCTCGTGTCTATCCTTCGTCTGAACTCCGTTCTCAGGTAGCAACATCTTTCCCGTTTGCACATGAATGGCCGCCTATCGGATTGCCTGCGAATTATTTCCCCCTAGTGACTGGTGGTCACGATGCATTCGTGAATCAGGACGATACCATCGTAGGACACGGCGGTATAGCCATCGAAGAAGTAATAGTCCCTCTTGTGAAATTTGAAAGGAGAACACCGTAATGGGTAAGAGGCACGAAACCATAGGAATCAAGCAGGCTATTCGTTTCGAGTGGATGCAGAAAACAGCCAATTTGTTACTAGCTGGGCTTGACGCGAAAGTCATTCGTCAAGAGCTACATGAGTTTTTCGCAGATAGGAAAGTCAGTGGTTCGGAATGCGAACAAAGCACGCAAACACGAACTTTTGTCGTCAATAACCTGATGAAAATCTGGATATCTCCTGATCAGGAATTGATGCCATTTCGGGATGCCTCGTTAGAGATTCTACAGAGAAATCCATCCATGGCCGTCCCAATCCACTGGGGACTGATTTCAGCGGTCTATCCTTTCTGGTTTAATGTTGCCCGTCAAACAGGGCGTTTACTGGCCTTGCAGGACCAAGTAACCCAGACTCAAATCATCAACCGCCTCAAGGAACAATATGGTGACAGGCAGACAGTGAGTCGGTATGCTAAATATGTAATCCGCTCTTTTGTTGCCTGGGGCGTACTGCAGGATTCCGAAGCCAAAGGTTGCTATGAGAAATCTGTTCCGATGAACACCACCGAACCAACTCTGGCTATCCTGATGTTCGAGTCTGCACTTAGGGCTACACCGGAAGCCAAGGGTGCGTTAAAATTGCTTCTCAACAACCCGGCATTCTTCCCATTCCAACTCCCTGTGATGACGGGTGATTTCATAGCCCAGCGTAATGAACGGATTGAGGTGGTTCGCTACGGGCTGGACGATGAATTATTGAAATTGAGAATTAGATAATTTGGGGAGGAATATTTTCTCTACAAAACATGGAGGAGAAATCGTTATCAGCTTCTGGACTTGACGGACTCTTTTTTTGAAGAAGACGGATATATCTGACAGCTAAAAAAGAGGAGTCGATTCGACTGCCTCTTGAACGCCCTCCTCAGACAACATGTCATCTTGGAAGGCATCTCTCATCGTCGGGCGATGAGATTGTAGATGGCCTGCAGTAGCTGGGCGAGGGTCATGGAATCAGCGGGGGAGGGTGGATGTTGAGACCAGGTATCTTCCTCCTCTTCCTCATCAAAGGAAGGAGGACGAGAGCCGTTCCTCTGCTTGTTCCGGATGAACTCGCCAACCTTGTCCGAAGCATAGCCCAGCAGGATGCGGGTGAGCTCGAACAGGATGATTTTAATCATGGGCATGGCGTTTGCAAGTGGGTGACGGCGACGACGAGGATTTGCTCCAAAGCCTGGACAATGGCCTCGGCGCCTTTTTTGTACACGACGACGGCGAGCAGTTTTCCATTGTGATGGAGAACCGCCCAGTAGCGCGTGTCCTTGTATTTGACGATGTAGTACATGGTTCTGGTATCTGGATGGACGTTTCTTCAACAAAGGCAGAACCACAGAAGCAGCCCTGCCGTCATCAGGCCGAAGGCCAGCGCGATTCCCCATTTGAGGAGAGCGAACAGCCACGGGAACAGGAACCAGCCTGCCGCAGTCACGAGAAGGAAGGTCAGCATACGGATGATGGGTGATGATGATCTTCCTGTTCGATGACAGCCCAGGAACCGGTTGATGCCCGGGTATTCCTGCCGGCCAGCCGGATGTTGCCCAGGCAGGCGGCCCACTCCAGCAGGGCTATTCTCCCGTCCCAGGTGGGATGCCAGGTGCGGGGGAAGACGAAGGGGTCGTCTTCCTCCGTTTGGCGGATGAGCAATCCACGGCGTTCCAGCAGGCGAATGATTTGCCTGACCCGTCCCCGTTCTTCCGGATGGAAGGAGGCGATCAGTTCATCGCTCGTTTGTCCGGATACGGATTGCGTGAGGATCAGGACGGCGGCTTGCGCTCCCGTCAATGAGCAGGATGACTTCATGAGATGTTTCCTTTCCTGTTGTCTTTTTTATTACACTCAGGCGATCAGGCCGCAGACGGAATCGCACAGGCCGTGCAGGGCCTGACTCCGTTTGGCAGCCACATGCGGGTTGACGACTTTGAACTGCTCCGTGAAAGCGTTGAACAGACTCCAGACAGTGCGGGGCCGGAATTCCTCATGAAGCGGCTCCCGCCAGTACCTGATGACTTCCGGCAGGACGGTCGGCGTGATGGCCCGGCAGTCGACCGCCCGGATCAGAAGATCATGAGCCGCCTTGTCGGTCAGTCTCTGTCTTTTGTAGGCGGAGATCCGTTCGTCTTCGCGGTGGAATTGCTCATCCGCCAAACGGAGGAAGACGACCCCTTCGTCTTCCCCCGCACCTGGCATCCCACCTGGGACGGGAGAATAGCCCTGCTGGAGTGGGCTGCCTGTCTGTTATCTTCCAAAGGCAGGATGTGCCGGACTGTCACCGGACGGTAAGGTAATGCGATGATATTGTTCATATTGATAATGAATATGGGTTGAAACGAAAAACACCCGCTTCCCAGCGAAGGGGAAACGGGTGTCGAGGAATGAAGGCAGAAGCTAAATGCCTGCCTTCAGATCTATATAACGGTCAGCCGGCAGGAATTGCCGTCATCAAGATTTTGTATCAAAAGCACACGCTTTGTGACTGCTTGTGTGTACTTTTGTTCCTATTGGCATCAGATCACACTTCCAGATCACGGTGGAATATTTGTTTCAAAAGAACGTCAAAATCATAGAATGATCGCGTAAATATACGTTTTGTGTATATCTACGCGATCAAATAACGAAATGGAAGGATTGTCCGTCAGATCCCGGATACAGGAACAGGCAATGCTAAAGGTATTTTTGACTGTCGAGTCAGGGCGACAGCAACTCTCCATACGGTTGTCCGGCCTCCAGGTTTTCAGATAGGCCACTTCTTATAGCGGAGCCGATCCAACAGATCTTTGAGACGAAACTGCTTTCAAGAAGACGAAGGTAAAATTTCATCGAAGGGTATTGTAACGCGTCCTGTAGGAGAGCATGTAGGCCCGTTTGGCCGAGGGGGAAAGAAACGATCGATTCACCATGGACTTCACTTCTTCTCTGGATTTCATCAAATGGTCGATGACTCTCTTAACACGCTTGGGTTGCATTCCCAGCTGCCGTCCGAATTCTTCAAACAAGCTTCGATTCGTATGCGTGGATGCGCCCCGAAACAAGCCGCCTGACAGAGCGAAGTCGCTGTCCTGAATGTGCAGGCTTGTGTTGAGGAGATCATAGGCGGGAGACAAGGTCACATCTCCCTGAGGAGTTTCCAGCACGGAGAAATTCTTCAAATGCGCGTCGCCGTTGGAAAACAGGTAATTGAACAACACCAGACGGAAGAAGCGTTCCATTTCAATTCTCCACGCGGGGACATAACGCCGGATGAGTTCCCCCATTTCCAGATAGGAGTAATCATATTTAAAGTTGGAGCCGCCTTGGGCGGATGTTTTCCCGGCCAGTGAGGCGAAGTCTTCCTTGCGTAGTTTGACGCTTTCCGGATTGATGTCAAATCGCCTGGTGATATAGGCCGGTTCTCCCGTACGGAAAAAGCATAGTCCGTTTGGAGCCGTTGAAATGCCGAATAGTTGAGCGGCAATTTGCATGGTCACGTGTTCATTGGCCGGCATGTCGGAAGCCCGGGTGAGACGTGATGAGATGGGCTTCAGAAGATGCGTTCCCTGTTCCCCTGCCCTGGTCAGACGGATTGTTCCCCGGTCAACAAGAACAGAGAGTTTTTCCTGAACCCCTGAGATGGAAATATGCTCTCGGTTTTCCAGAAACTCTTCCGGCTCGCCATGAAGGTCGGGGGCGTCATAGGGAAGAATCGGAGACACCTTTTTACCGTCGAACAGCTTCCGCAATCCGCCAGGGCTATAGGAGGTGAATCCGGAAACCAAAGTGGAGGGGCAACGGTCAATGTTCATCATGAATATAGGGCTGTACCGTTAATGCTCCAATCGTATCGCCATGACCTGTTGCAAGGAGCAAGCCGAAATGATCCTTTTCATCCAGATGGAAATGACGGCACTGGATTTCCTTATTGACGCCTTCCGAGATCATGTTGAAGAAAACGGGGAATAGATGAGGGGAACGATACTCTTCGGAAGTTTTCGGCATCGTCAGGCTGACGGGAGGAAGATCTTCTTTCATCAGGTAGGCTTCCAGATACCGGAATACATAGCTGGAAGGGGATTCCTCCGTCAACGTTCCGGCAGGTATATTGCGCAATAACACAAGGGCTTTTCTCATGATTCAGGCCCTTTCATCACATCGGTTCTTTTAGGGCTTAACGACATTTCAAGCCCCAGTACATCGAACAGTTCCATCAGGATTCTGAATGTCGGGTTGGCCTGCCCAAGTTCGATTTTATTGAGCGTATTGATTCCTATGCCGGAAAGTTCGGCCAAATCCTTCAGGGTAATGCCCAGTACCCGGCGTCGTTCTCGAATGTATGTTCCGATATCAACCAAATTCACAATACAATGTGAAATATCATATTTTGAATGCCATGTCTACTCTGTTTTCTTGTAAAATCACAATATGATGTAATTTTTATGAATGAGAGATATCTGCCATGGAGCAAGCGCGTGCTTTGCGGAGAAGTGTTTCGATAATCAAATCACAGGTATTCCTGGCTCCGGAAGCCTTGGATACAGCAGATAAAAAAAGCCCCTTTGCCGGCGCCCTCCCTGGAAAGGCTCCGGCAAAGGGGACACATGAATGTTTACCGTATTCCAGCTACAGCTCCCGCCTGGCGCCGGGCATAGCTGCCGGAGGAGGAATTTTTGCGTGATGTTCCTCCGGATGTTTCCATCAGTTCTTTGATCAGGGTAGACGCTTCCAACTTGTTCAGCTGAGAGACGCCCCTGTTGAAACAGAGTACAGCCAGATCATGGAGTGCGGAATCGTCCATCCCGTTTTTGCGTGCCAGCGATAGAATGACTTGCCGTTGTTTTTCCGAACAACTCCATGCCGGTTCTCCGGGGTGAGATGTCTGGGGATTCGAAGAGAGAGGCTCAGGCAGCCGTGAAACCTGCCTCATGGCAGGAAGAGGCGTACCGGATGCGCCTCCCGAGCCATAGGAAGCATCAGGGACAAATCCGACCTGCCGGATCTGGGCATCTACGGCGGACTGGAGCGAGCTGTAGAGACGTTCTGCGGCAAAATCGAGTTCTGATGTGTTTCCGATCTCCGTTTCGATGGAGACTTCGAACTGATGGGAGGAATACCCCGGCAGGCCGAGGCGTTTGCTGTAGTTGGCGATGAGTTTGATAGCCATGATGATTTAATATGTTGATGGTTGATGATGAAAAGGCCTCTGCAAGCAAAGGCATGCAGAGGCCGGGAAATGGCGGATACTTGCCCCGCTCATCTTCATATAACACCATCGTCATCTTAATTGAGGGAGGAAGGGACGGATGATTCCGCTCAAATACCTCATTTACAGCAGAAAACAGGCTTCCGTTGTAATCTTGCGGGGGGCGGCTCCGCCCCCGCTCGCTGGCTCTCTTTTTTCTTTTTCGCTTTCGCTCAAAGAAAAAAGGATCCGCTCGACGACGCAAGATTTAACACGGAAGCTTACTTTCCGCCTCACCTTAGGCACGCCTTTGACAGTCGTGCCTAAGGTGGTCCTCCCTTTAATTAAAAAAATGATAATTTTTTCTCGTTTCTACCAAGGCATGATATCTTCCGGCATGTCTTTTGACGTATCCTTTTCTCTCCATTCTTCGCATGAAATTGACCGTTTCCACACCAAGGCTTCGAATGGGCCATCCCTCCGGCATAATAAGAGCTTTCAAGGATTCTTCTTTTATTTGGCTTGCTCTCAGCTGGAGTTCACTATCCAAGGCTTGAGACCACAAACTCAGTTTACGATCCCTATCAAGAACGGCAAACCACCATAGGGCTATGGTATCGGGAGAAGGCAATGGTTTGCTTAAACTATTCACCATTTTCTCTATTCGTCCCCGGGAATACTTAATGACGCGATCAATAAGGCGGCACAGGCCATCAAGACTGCTGCACATCCGTTTTTTGCACACATCTTTAGGGAAATCTGCAACGAGCCCTTTGCCATTGCATCTTAACTCAAATTTGAGGATGTCTTCCGTCTTGGCGTAGCAGACGAGTTCCATCTCTTTGCGAGGGTAACCATGGCAGGATACGAGGTTTTCCTGATCGCCCTTTCCACAATCAATGGCGCCTGCCCGCTCTCCGTGTGTTCTAAACCTGTTCTCTTTGAAATACTTCTCAAAAAATGACTTCATCTGATTGACGATGAATGGAGCATTCCCTGCGGAAAGATAATGGTAGCAGACTTCCATCTTTGAAAGCGTAACAACGCCCCCGTTGTCCCAAATGCAGCCCACAGGATATTTTTCTAGCTGGGTTTGGAAGTAAGCGCGCTTGATATCCTCCCATTCCATATCAATCACAGCATTCAGCATCTTTTTGAGGCTGGCAGTGCGTTGTGCAGCAGTAATGGGTTTTGCTAACCAGTTAGCAGATTTCTGATCGGCAATGACGGGATTACTAAAATAAATTCGAGAGGACTGCTCTTGATCCGTCTGTTGAACGGCGGTTTCATCTATCATCCAGGGATGATTACTTAATGTTCTCAGAAGGTTTGCTGTGATATACATGGTTATGAGGATACTTTCCTCTTTCTGGCTGATGACAAGATCCACATGGGAAAGAGGTGGAGGGACCTCCCTTGATGAAGGAAATGGCCAGAGGGGGGCGAATTGTCCAGGCAATGAACAATGATTGATGGGAGTCTTCCGAGGCCTATGCCCTCCTTGAAAAGGGGCAGGTAGATAGAGGGCTCGCTTCCTGGTCGACAATTTTAGTTCATTCTCCCGGGTGGTCTTTTGGTGAACGTTATGCAGCAGGCTCTTCCCCAAAGCATGATTTGAAGGATTGCCCTCCAGATGTCTGATGAACCCATGTAGATCGGTTATGCCATGCAGAACTGTCTTGACGGTTAGAACGATTTTATCAGGCAGGGCTTTTTCTTGAGAAGGAAGTAGACATCCCCAAAAGAAGGTATCCCAAGTGCATGGGGTGTGAGAAGGGGCAACTTGGAATGGTTGCTCAGTTTGGTATGTATTTTCTAGTTCACAGAGAGCCTTTGTCTTGAGCTTCCGGATGGATCTGCATCTCCGAACCATACCGAAGAGGGATGGGTGACCTCGCTGTTTCAAACGCTGTTCCGTTGCGTGAACGTCTACAAAGCGACTTTTCCCGATACTCAGGACACATAAAAGCTCCTTTTTATCCATGTTGTAGACTGTTCTGCGGCACGGGATAGCAGAAGGAGGGAACAAGGAAGAAAAAAGGGACAATTTGACAAGGGTTGTTTTCCCGAATTCATATTGGAAACCCTTCTGCAGGGCCTGCACTTCCAAGCATGCCTTCAATGCCGTTAGGTCTATAACCCTTTCTCCATTTATTCTTTTGCAGGGAACAGCTCCTTCTTTGATCCATGAATAGATGAGTACCCGGGATGGTGTAGAGCCTGATGAAAAAATCTCGTTATTATCTACGAATTCTTTGACTCGACAGTATTGAGATTCCGATATGGAGGATGCATGTGCTGACCGCATCCTTCCGGAATTTACTCAAACTGCGAATAATTTAATCAACTATCGGACATGGGATTTCCTTCTCTGATTTTCAGTCACAAGAAACTTACAATGAATATGCCAAATATCGAGCACGTCCTATATCCGCAGTACATGAGAAACGGATGCAGAGAGGACATGGTTCCTACATGCCGACTTTTAAAAACTCAATGGTTCATTTTCCGAAAAATGAAATCCATTTTTACGAAGTCGGAAACCAGCCGAATCCCCAACGAGCCAAGAGCTGTGCCAACGCGGTATTGGATGAACATCTGGCTCCTCCTTCCTGCAGCCTGGAAGAAAGAAGCAAGATTCGGGAGGAAGAGTCATTACCCGCAGGCATGAACAGTTCCAGCCATTTTTCACGTATATCCCAGCGGGTGAAATTTTTGAACCCTTTTTCCACGCACAGCGCGATCAAAACAAGTTTGAGTGCACGCCAGGTATTGATTCCATGGGGGGGGTCTTCCGGCAGGATCGCATCCATGGCAAGAATTCTGTCTGCTTCTTTGGATATTTCGGCGGAGGTGATATCCAACGTCCAACCCAAGGTGTCTCCGCCGTCCAATGGAGATTCATTTTCAAAATCTTCAACGGGCGTTTCCAAAAACTTTGCGGCCTTTTTCAAGGGTAACGCTTTCAACATGTTGGCAGCTCTGCGGAGTTTTTTTATCAACTGTTCGCATTCCTGTGGTGTTTTAACGATGGATTGGGCATACACCTTTTCACTTCTCAATACTTTTTCATCATCAAGAGAATAGTTCGAGTCGAAAAGAGGGAGTGATTCGAGCCTCATACTTTCGACACAATACGATTCCCAGGGCAGAGAGTAATAAAGATCCAGATACTCTTCCGAGAAATCTCCGTATTCATCAATGACGCCAGCATCCTTGATTTTTGAGGTCAGGAGCTGCCTGGGAAAAAGAGCCTGTCTGTATTGGAAGGAAGATGTGTGGATCTCAATGCGAATGGGGGTATTTTGGGAATACTTCAACGCACACAGATACCCTCCTTTTTCTCTGAGGTCTTTTTCAATTTCTTTAAGAAGCGTTCCTCCTCTCTGATTTTTCCTCACAGATGCCCCCAGATTGGTTTTTGAGTCTGCCAGGATTTCTCTCCTGCTCCTTATAAGGCGATTTCTGGCGGAAGATATCCGCTTTTGTTTTCCCTGTGGCGTTTCGATAGAGACAGTCTCCGAATACTCCCAATATTCGGATTGGAGGGAAGGTAAATGAGTTCGACCTTGAGTAGTCATGATTATAGGGGGATTTAGATTAAGATGAGGCCTTCCCTCAGGCAAGGAACAAAATGGAAGCTTAATATTTGATTATTATTTATCAACGTATTACGAGCAAAATTCAATCTATTCCTCGGTAGTTCGATAGTTGTCAGGAAGTCCGGCTCTATGGGTAAATTCCTGTGGGATGCATTCAAAACAAGCATCTTCCATAAAGTACCTCAATACTGCCGCATCGGTCAATTCATGACAGGCTCCGGCATTTTCTTTCCGGGATCATCCCCATCCAGGGGAACTATCCATGCCTGGATTGAAGACAGATGTCTTCCTGTAAAACGGATAGGCAAGACGAACTACATAGATATGAAAGCTTTGTCTCAACGATTGGCACGGCAAGCTCTCGGAAACGGGTTCCGATACGTCATGGAAGAAACCGAGCTTGTCAAATTGTCTCTTTTCCCTAAAGGGACCGATTTGTTCGAAAGTTCGTCCTGCCCCTGTCGCAGAACCGTCTACAACTGGGAAAAAAGAGGCATTCTTTGCATCCTGTGTCTGGGAAGCAGTCGGTTTGTCGACCTTCGGGCGACGAGGGAGCGATTACAAAGACAGCATTCATCCTCTCATTAACCTTGCTACCGTTGAACACACTTGATATTCGTCATCAATTCTAGCGATTTTTGCATACTTATTTCATTTTAAATTGATTTTCCCTGCAATTCTCGCTAATTTTTCTCTATCCGATCACATGGCTTCTTTCCTATCCAAACAGTTCGGAACTGTTCCTGTCAACACACGTACTCTTAAGTCCGCGCTTAAGGAGTACAAGGCGCCTATGGCCAAAATATCCCTCCTGCAGAGAGAGGGCGTCATTCTCAACCTTCGCCGGGATCTTTACCTGTGTCTTCCCGAAGATGGGGAAGGCACCTATTCACGTGAGCTTGTCGCGAACCATCTTCTTCATCCCTCCTATGTTTCCTACGAGACGGTGTTATCCAGGGCAGGAGTGATACCGGAACGGGTTACTCTCCTCAAGTCCTCCTGCATGAAGCGGAGCAAGGTGTTTGACAACGCGACAGGCCGCTATGAGTACATTCAGGTGCCCGAGGCTTATTTCCCGATTGGCCTGACACGTCAAAGGACGGAAGAGGGGTATTTCTACCTGACCGCTACTGTCGAAAAAGCCTTGTGCGATCTGATCGTATCTTCATCCAATCTTCGCATTCAGTCGATGAAGACCATGCGGTCTTATCTGGAAGAATACCTGAGGGCCGACTGGGACATGATTTCAGAGATGAATCTCTCGATTATCCGGGCATGTGCTGAAAAGACGAACAAGAAGAAGAACGAATTGAATTTTCTGGAAAGGACGATTTGCCGTGAACGTGTTTGATGAAATGCTGGCTTCCTATGAAACAGGGAATGATAACGACAGGCTCAACGCTGTGCATGAGGTCATGCAGCAAGTGGCTCTTGGAGGCCTCTACAATGGAGGGTTTTTCAACAAAGCCGCTTTTTACGGAGGAACATGCCTGCGTATTTTTCATGGATTGGATCGTTTTTCCGAAGACATGGATTTTTCTCTTCTGGCTGCCGATCCCGCATTCCGCCTGGATCCCTATTTCGATGCCATTACCGCCGAGTTTGCCGCTTTGGGACAAAGCATCGACATCACGACCAAGGAGAAAACGGCGCAGAGTACGATCCAGTCCGCTTTCCTGAAAAGCGATACGGCTCAGTACGACATCCATTTGGGCCGCGACCGGAAAATCAAAATCAAGATTGAGGTGGATACAACACCTCCTCTTGGATTCTCCACAGAGCAGAAACTTCTCTTGCAGCCGTTTTCCTTCTACACAAATTGTTTTACATTGCCGGATCTCTATGCGGGCAAGATGCATGCCCTGATCTATCGTTCATGGAAGAATCGCGTCAAGGGGCGCGACTGGTATGATTTTGAATGGTACGTGCGCAAAAACGTCACCATGGATTTCAAGCATTTTTGTGAACGGGCCTATCAATTTGGATCGGAAGCCCAGGGTTCATTGACGTCGGATCGTTTTCGCGCGATTCTGAAAGACAGGATCAGGAAAGCGGACATCCGTCAGGTCAAGGAAGACGTTGCTCCTTTCATCAAAGACCCGGGAAGGCTCCATATCTGGTCGACAGAGTATTTCCTGCAATTGGCAGACATGATGAAGCTGGCGTAGGGAGAGGTTTGCCCGTAGGTTTTCAGGTCTTCTCAAAGGGGCGCTAAAAGGTGGATTTTACCCGAATAAATAGAGTTCGGAAAAAGACTTGCTTCTGCACGTTTGGTAGCCTATTGGTAGCCGAAAGGGGCTAAAAAACGTTTGTTATTGATAATCAATAGTAACGCATAGGACTAAGGATCTAGTGATGATAAACCGTAGGGGTTCGAGTCCCCTCCCGAGCACCATCCTCTTTCATACCGCAAGTTGCTGGTTTTCAGCTCTTGCGGTTTTCGTTTGCCGGCGGCGGGAAAATAAGCCGCAACACATTTTTTATCAACAGGGGAGGGCATGCGCTATAAAAAGAAAGGCATTTCCCCACTTCCGGCCCCCCCGAACTCTTACTTGCCGGAAACAATCCGGACGTAATCAGTAAAGGATTGGCCCTTACGGCATCCGTTAAAAACCCTCCGCCATCAGGGCCACGGCTTCTTCACGGCTCGGCATGGAACGGATGGCTCCCTTGCGTGTCGTCACAATGGAAGCGGCGGCATTAGCGAATAAAAGCATGTCCGCCAACTGGCCTTCCGTCAGGTTTTCCAGCCCGGTTTCCAGAATCCGGTCCAGGCAGCATCCCAAAAAGGCGTCTCCGGCTCCTGTTGTGTCAATAGTCTTGACGTTCAAGTACGTAGGCTGGTGAATAAGTTTGCTTTCATTGGCAGCCCAGCTTCCTTTTCTGCCCCCCGTCACCAGAATAAGGCGCAAATTGTCGAACTCCCTCTGCAAAATCCTCAATCCTTCTTCCATGGTGGCGCAGCCGGTGAGGAAGAAAAGTTCCTCCATTTCTATTTTCATGACGCTGCATGCGCCGCATCCGTAGAGCATTTGTTCCCGGGCCAGTTCCATATCAGGCCACAGGGGCGGACGGAGATTGGGGTCAAAAGAGATGAGTGCTCCTTTTTTCCGCGCCTGGCTGACGGCATGCCGGGTAGCCCTCCGAACATCATCATGCGTCATGGAAATCGTCCCGAAATGGAAGACGCGCGCGTGCTCCACCAATTCAAGGTCCACTTCTCCCGCAGTCAGCTTCATATCGGCGCCGGGATTGCGGTAAAAGGAAAATTCACGGTCTCCGTGTTCGTCAATCTGAACGAAAGCCAACGTCGTATTGACTTCCCGGGATGAGACGAGCCCTGAATCTCCGATGCCTTCTTCCTGAAGCGTGCGGCGAAGCATTTTCCCGAACATGTCGTGGCCCACTTTGCCAATAAAGGAGGTTTTGCGCCCGAGCCTGGACAACATGGACAGAACGTTGCAGGGAGCTCCGCCCGGATTGGCCTGATAAACGGGCAGTTCCCGGTCATTTATTCCGCAGGGAGTAAAGTCTATCAGCAATTCTCCGAGAGCTACGACGTCATACATGCTTTTGCAAATGTTGAAAGTGAACCTTCCGGCGAAATATAAACCGGGAGAGATAAAGAAGCATAGAACGCGACGGCCTTGCGGGAAAAGGAAAAAGAGATTCATTCCAGTCATGGCGGAAAAGGAATTTCCCCTTTTATCCCGCCCTGCAGAAACCTCGAAGGTTGATGGAGCATCCGGATGTGAACAAGTATGGCATATATCCCTAACGCCCTCCACTCAGGAAATGCCCATCAAGATGAGACGGCAAAAACAGTCCTGCGCGAGGCACGCGCGGAACGCTGGAGAGAGTGTCCCCAACGGGGCAAATGCCCCCTTACGGGCATTTATGGGCGCGACTTCTTCTGCTCCCTCCCATTCCTCCGCAACAAACACGCATTTTCAAGGCATTTCAAGCTTCTTTAAGAGAATTCAACCCTTTTCAAGCATGTGTGATGGTCACAGTATTCCGCATTTTTCTTCATGATTCCCTTCCCATCCTGTAATATGCGCCCATGCAAGAAAAAAGCAGCGGCTTTCAATGGCCCGCACAGTGGACCCCCGATATTCTCGCCACGTTAATGTTCGTGGTGCAGAAAGGAAGGATTCTCCTGATACGCAAAAAGAGGGGAATCGGCGCGGGCAAGGTGAACGGACCCGGCGGAAAGTTTGAACCGGGGGAAACGGCCCTGCAATGCGTTTTGCGGGAAGTTCGGGAAGAGCTTCACATTGATATTGAGGATGCCCGGGAAATGGGCGTGCTGAATTTTTCCTTTGCCTGCGGCACCATTCCGGAAATCCGCTGCCACGTGTTTATGGCGACGTCTTTTACAGGCACCCCCACGGAAACCCCCGAGGCGGAGCCCTTCTGGTGTCCGGTGGACGGGATTCCCTATGACCTCATGTGGCAGGATGACCGGTTCTGGCTGCCCGCCATGCTGGACGGGAAACGGTTTGAGGCGTTTTTCACGTTCGAGGGGGACCGGATGATGGAATTTTCCCTGAAAACCGGGGATTGAACCGCCAAGAAACCCCAGGTTGCGGCCTCCTCCCTTTAAGCCGGATGGGGAACGCTGAACTTTTTTTATTCCGTCCTTCCCCACGGAGGCAACAGATTCAGAAGGAGGGGGAAACAGCACTGCCCGGCGCTCCAGAAAAGATTCCCTGAAATTCACCTGAAGGTGGGGGGCAAAGAGGGGGCATTTGCCCCTGAAGACCATTCTGAACAGCAGCCAACGTTGAAGGGCCGGCTTCCGAAAAAAATGGACCTTCCCACTTGTACCGGGATACATCATATTCATCTCCTTCCCTCCAGGTATCCTGAAATGGATCATAGGAATTGCTCCGGACGCCAGCATCGCAGAGGTTTCCCTATGGCGTCCAGAAAAAGGAAAGTTCTCCCTGCCGGAAACCGGTTCCGGCTTGAGGTTCATGCGAAGGGCTGGAATTCAGCCAAATCCGCGGCTCCGTAAGAAAACGGGGGGATGGTTGCATAACCGGACCGGTAATGGAGGTTTAAGGGAGCAAATCAGCTCCGGCCTTTATTTTTTCCAAGCGCATCCGAATATCCACTGGTGCATCAAATCCCTTTTCCGTAAACGGGCGTGGGCTTTTCTTTTTGCCCGGTATCCGGGAAATGCTGATTTTTCCGATGTTTTGCCTTCTTTTTCAGGTAATGCGCGGATGCCTGCGCCCTTGCCGCTTTTTTACTTTGCACGGGGAAAGGACGGCTCCCGCCTCCGGGCATCAGGCCGTATTCTTTAAGCTTTTCCTCCCGCTTCCGTTGTGATAATGATGCGGGAGCAACCGTGTGATCCTTGATCGTTCACTTGCTGACTATTTCAATTCATATTCCATTATTCAACATGTATACCCCCGAATTCAAAAACATCCTCACTTCCACCCTGGACGGACTGCGTGCGGAAGGACTTTACAAGGAAGAACGCTTTATCGCCTCCCAGCAGTACTCCCAGGTGACGCTGAAGGACGGACGCTCCGTCATCAACATGTGCGCCAATAATTATCTGGGCCTTGCTAATAATCCGGAAGTGATGGAAGCCGCCAAGAAAGCCATCGACCAGTGGGGTTTCGGCATGGCGTCCGTGCGTTTTATCTGCGGCACGCAGACCCTTCACCGTCAATTGGAAGAACGTCTTACCCAATTTCTCGGCACGGAAGACACGATTCTGTTCCCCTCCTGCTTTGACGCCAACGGCGGGCTGTTTGAAGGCCTCCTGACTGCAGACGACGCTATTATTTCCGATTCCCTGAACCACGCTTCCATTATTGACGGCGTGCGCCTCTGCAAAGCCAAGCGCTTCCGTTATGCCAACAACGACATGGCAGACCTGGAAGCCAAGCTTCAGGAAGCGGACGCCGCCGGAGCGCGCGTGAAGTTGATTTCCACGGACGGCGTCTTTTCCATGGACGGCATCATTGCTCAGCTGGACAAGATTCACGAGCTGGCAGCCAAGTACAATGCCATTGTCCACTTTGACGACTGCCACGCCACGGGCTTCCTGGGCGAAAAGGGCCGCGGCACGCATGAATACCGCGGCCTGTTCGGCCATATAGACATCACCACCGGCACCTTGGGCAAAGCACTGGGAGGCGCTTCCGGCGGCTACGTCTCCGGCCCGAAGGAAGTAGTGGATGTCCTGCGCCAGAAGGCGCGCCCGTACCTGTTCTCCAACAGCGTGGCCCCGGCTATCGTAGCCGCTTCCATCAAAGTGCTGGACCTGTTGGAACAGTCCACGGAAGCGCGCGACCGCGTAGAAGCCAATACCAAGTATTTCCGTGACGCGATGACGGGAGCCGGATTCACCATCGGCGGCAAGGACCACCCCATTTCCCCGGTCATGCTGGGGGATGCCGTCCTGTCCCAGAAATTCTCCGCCCAGCTTCTGGACGAAGGAGTGTACGCCGTCGGCTTCTTCTATCCCGTCGTTCCCAAGGGACAGGCCCGCATCCGCACGCAGATTTCCGCAGCCCATACCCGCGAACAGCTGGACAAGGCGATTGAGGCCTTCTGCAAGGTAGGTAAAAACCTGGGCGTTATTTCCTGATTCCCGCGCTTTCCATGGCTTCGGACGCATCACCCATGCCCGGCGGCAACCTGCCGACGCTGCCCGTCAAGCGGGTGGTGCGTCCCACTCCCTCCATTCCGGACCATGAAGTTGTACGCCAGATAGGGAGCGGCGCGTACGGAGAAGTATGGCTGGCAAAATCCCTGACCGGGGCGTGGCGCGCCGTCAAAATCGTATGGAGGGAGGATTTTGAAGACGAGCGCTCTTTCAACCGGGAATTTGAGGGCATTCTCCAGTATGAACCCATCGCCCGCAACCATCCGGGGCTGGTCCATATCCTGCATGTAGGGAGGCATGACCAGGATTCCCCGTTTTATTATTATGTCATGGAACTGGGCGACGACGCCCGCACCGGAGTTCATATTACACCGGACGAATATATTCCGCGCACGCTCCAGACGGACAAGAAGTTTTCCGGCAACAAGCCTCTTCCCCTGGATTACTGCCTGGAGGTAGGCAGCCAGCTGGCCCACGCCCTGCTGTACCTGCACAGCAAGAACCTGACGCACCGGGACATCAAGCCGGCGAACGTCATCTTTGTCAACGGGCGCCCCAAACTGGCGGACATAGGCCTGGTGGCCCATCTGGACCAGCGCAGCTTTGTAGGGACGGAGGGATTCATCCCCCCCGACGGCCCCGGCACCCGGCGGGCGGACGTTTACGCGCTGGCCAAGGTTCTGTATGAAATCAGCACGGGAAAGGACCGCATGGATTTTCCCGAACTCCCGGATGACTTGCCGGAAGGCACCGTGCGCAAGAAATGGCAGGCCTTCAACACCATCATTTGCCAGGCGGCGGAACCCCGCATTGAAGAATGCTCCATTGATTCCGCAGAGGAGCTGGCGGAAAAAATAGACGCCCTCCGGGGGTATGAAGTGCCTTCCCGTTTCCGTCTTCAGAAGAAAAAGAAACGCCGCAAACTCAGACGGGCCCTCCAACTTCTGGCTGCAGCCGCCGCCGGAGCCCTGACTGCCTACTGGGGGGCTTTATGGCTCAACAACAGCCAGCATCCGCCGGAGGAACCTGCCTCGGATATTCATCCGGATATCCACTCATCCGCTCCGGAAGAAGAATCCCGGACCGGATACGTGCTGGTGACCAGCTCCCCGGCGGGAGCGTCCGTGTATGATGCGGACGGCAACTATCTGGATGAAACTCCCTATGGCCCCATTGAACTGCCTTCCGGCTCCCCGGTAGCCTATACCATCAAGAAATCGGGGTTTGCGGACAAGGAAGAGGCGGGAACCGTCAAAGGAGGGGCCACGCTGGCCCTGGGCGGCGTGCTGAAGGAGTACCATCCCCCTACGGACAGCCAGCCCTGGAAGGATACGGAGGGTGTTACGTACCTGCCCGCAGAAACGCGCCATGTGGCGCAAGGCCCCCTTACCGCCGCCCTGTTCAACAAATTTCTGAAGGAGGACCGCCAGAAAGGGAACTTCCAGATGAAAAGGGAACAGACGGAACCGGGGCATCCGGAGAAAGATGTGGCCCTGCTCACGCAGGACGGCATCACGGCCTACCTGGCGTGGCTGAACAAGAAATGCGAGCGGGAAGGGCTGCTGGGCAAGGAATTTTCCATCAATGCGGATCCGCTTCCGCAGGCTTCCGGCAGCACGGAAAACCACAATGCCTACGTCCTGAATGTCACCCGCGTGTTCCAGGTGCCCATTACCGTCACCACCAACCCGCCGGGAGCCAGCGTTTTTTTCAATAACAGGCTCATCGGGCGTACCCCCATTGAGGAATACGTCAACCAGGTTCCCTACGTCATTGAAATTAAACTGCCGGGGCACGCCACCATGCGTCGCAGGGGGCTGGATCCGCAGGACTTATACCTTTCCCTGCAGTTGGAACCGGACAAGTCCGTCGTTTTTGGCTCGCCCTGGACCAACAGTCTGGGCATCAAACTGGTCCCTGTGGGTGGGAATGCTCTGGTCATGACCCACGAAGTGCGCGTAAAGGACTTTCAGGAATTCCTGAAAGCTACCGGAAGGAAAGCTCCGGCCCGGCCCGGCTTTCCCCAGGGAGAAGACCACCCGGTGGTGAATGTCAGCAGGCAGGATGCGCGCGCCTTCGCCAGATGGCTTACCAGCAAAGAGCGGGCCCTGGGCCTGATTGATCAGCACGACTCCTACCGTCTTCCCAAGGATGAGGAATGGAGTTCCTGGGTGCGTCTGACGGATGAACAGGGAGCCTCCCCCTATGAAAAGACGCTGCCTCATGAAAACTCCCGGGAAGCCTTCCCGTGGGGGTATTCATGGCCGCCGCCTGATAAAACGGGAAATTTTGCGGACCAGTCCGCCCTGATTTACCTGCCGTCCTCCCGCGTTATCGTAGGATATAACGACGGACAGCCGTATACGGCCCCCGTAAAAACCTTTCCGCCCAACCACCTGGGCCTGTACGACCTGGAAGGAAACGTCATGGAATGGGTAGACGATTCCTACGGGGGGCCGGAATCCCTCCCCATCCGCAACTATGGTGTCGCCCGCGGAGGCAGCTACCTGTCCTTCCGCCCCAAACAGCTCACCACTTCCATCCGCACTCCCCTGCCGGAAAATACGAGGGATAACGCGCTGGGCTTCCGTCTTATCCTGTCTTCCGAACGCCCCGCCATTCCAACAGCTCCCTGACGCCGTATCTGCGGCAGCGGTTTTCCCCGCTCTTTCCCCCTCTGAAACACACCGCCCCCCAAGGGGGAAAGCCCTGAGGCTTGAGAGAGCTTCCGGCTCTCCGGGAAAATGATTGAAAGGGCCTCCCGTTATGCTACCATTTTTCCGCATCCTTTTCCTGAATGAAAATAATCGCCATCGCCAACCAGAAGGGGGGAGTGGGAAAAACCACTACGGCTATCAACATGGCTGCCGCCCTGGCTCAGCTGAAAAAGAAAATCCTTGTCATTGACCTGGACCCGCAGGCCAATGCCACCAGCGGCATGGGCATTGACGGAAAAGACATGCCCAGCCTGTATCCGGCCCTGCTCGGCCAGCTTCCGGCGGAAGAGTGCATCCTGCCTTCCGGCAGGAAACGGCTGGATATCATCCCCTCCACCATGGACCTGGCCGGCGTGGAAATAGAATTGGCCCGTTCCGGCAACCATCTGACCCGCCTCCGGGAAACGCTCGCTCCCCTGCGGGAGTCGGACACCTATGATTACTGCATCATGGACACGCCACCTTCCCTGGGCGTTTTAATGACCTCCGCCCTGGCCGCCTGCGACGAAGTGCTGACTCCCCTCCAATGCGAATGGTTCGGTTTGGAAGGGCTGGCCAAGATTCTGCACGTGACGGCGCAAATCTGCGCCAGCGGCGCCAATCCCCGCATTCGGCATGAAGGAGTACTGATGACCATGTATGACGGCCGCACCAATCTTTCCCGCCAGGTCATCGACCAGGTGGAACGGCATCTGCCCCAGATGCTGTACAAAACGGTCATCCCCCGTTCCATCCGGCTGGGGGAGGCCCCCAGTTTCGGCCACACCATTTTTGAACACGATCCTTCCGGAGCTGCGGCGGACGCCTACCTGAAAGCAGCCCGGGAATTCATCAAACGCCATAAACCCTGAACATTTGGAGAAACAAGCTTCCCGGAATGCCGCAAACCTCTGCGGGAGGAACAGGCAGAAAGGGCACCGCAGAAAACTTCCTCCTTCATTTTGCCTTCCGGGTTTGTTGCGTCCATTTAACGTCAGGAAAACCTCTTCCATACCGCCCCCCCGGAGACGGAGGAAAACAGGCATTCCCCTTGACTTGACTTCCGCGGCATATAAGAATGCTCCAGCTCCGTTTCAGGAACTTTTCCCCTCATGCCAGCAGAAGAAGGCCAGCCAGACGACCAGCCCCGGGTGACAGGGCAAGTCCCGCCTCCCGCTCCGACGACAGGCCTGGAACAGATTCTGCCCGGACGTCCGCCCCTGCCCCATGCGGAAGAAAAAGGGGCCTTTTTCGTTTACCAGCGGGAGCTGGCTCCCGGCACGCGCCTGGAACAATATGAAATCATCCGCGTCCTGGGCAGCGGAGGTTTTGGCATCACATACCTGGCGAAGGATCTGTTCCTGAACCGCAACGTGGTTATCAAGGAAAACTTCCCTTCAAGATACTCCTACCGGGACCCTCTGACCGGGCATATCCGGCCCAATAATGAACACGATCTGGAAAATTACACCTGGGCTCTGAAAAGCTTTCTGAGCGAGGCTCAGACGCTGGCGGAGCTCAACAACCCCGGCATCGTCAGAATCCTTTCCGTCTTTGAAGCCAACGGCACGGCCTACTTCGCCATGGAGCATATTACCGGCCTTTCCCTGGATTATCTGGGGGAAAAACTTCACAGCACCGGACACCGGTATACGGAAGACGAACTCAAGGGGCTGCTGACGCGCCTGCTCCGGATTCTGGACTATCTCCATTCCCGGCACATTTACCACCGGGATATCAAACCCGGCAACATCCTGCTGACGGAGGAAGGCACGCCCGTGCTGATCGACTTCGGAGCGGCACGGCATGCCCTGAAACTTCATGCCGCCACCGTCCTGACCACCCAGGGGTATTCCTCCCCGGAACAGGCGCTGGGCAAAACGAATATCGGCCCGTGGAGCGATCTCTATTCCGTAGGGGCCACTTTTTACGCCCTGCTTACAGGAAATCCTCCGGACCGCGCGGAAGCGCGCCTGGCGGAAGATGAAATGCAGCCGCTGCACAGCGACCCCGTGCTCACCCGCTATTACTCAAGGCAGTTCCTGCTTTCCCTGGACAAGGCGCTGGCCCCCCAGATCAATTGCCGCTACCAGACTGCCGGCGAATGGATTCACGACATTTGCGCCATTTCCGGGGAAGAATCCTCCGCCACTATTCAAGTCCTCCCGGCAGACCTACGCCATGCCCATCCGGAAGGAATGCCAACTCCCGGCGCCGGGAAAAACATCGGCAGCAGAAAGGCCGCCACCGGAACGGACGGTCTTCATTCCGCCTCACGCAGGCAGTCCGCACGCGCTCTTCGCCGCAACCGCCACATGATGTCCCTGCTGGTAGGAAGCGCATGCACCATCCTGCTGGGAGCGGGAGCATTTTATCTGCTGGATTACATGAAAAAAGCCCCTATGGGCACTACCATCAATACCATCAAGGAAGCCATCCAGCAGCCCGCGGCAAGCTCCAGCGTGGGAGAACCGGAACCGCCGCCACGGGATCTGGCATCCATCCGCATTCCGGAACTCAAAATAACGGAAGACGCGGCGCTGGAACCGCGGTCGCTGACGGAGTTCCGTTTGCGCCTTGACGACACCATCCTGACCCGTTCCGGGCTTCCTCCCATCCTGCCGGAAAAACTGCGCATCTCCTGCATTTATCTCCAAATCATTCCCCCGGCAGCAAACGGGGAAAAACTGTACCTCACCATCCGGGACTCCAACGGCGTCCTGGTGGACCGCTCCATCAATGCCGTCCCCTCCTTCACGGTGCCGGGGCAATCCACCTCCACCTTCTTCTTTCCCGCGCTCCCGGAACTGTCCACGGACCGCACCTACACGTACTCCTTTGAAAATGCCGCCCACCAGGCCGTTCTCATGCAAATGGCATGTTTCAAAAACGAGACGAAACGCACGGAAGAAGCCTTCCCGAAAATCCGTTTCATCGCTGCTCCTCCCGTGCCGGAACCGGCCCTGCTCCATGACCCGGCCTACAAAAATCTTGTGGCGGCAATCGCCGCGCCCTCCCCGGAGAACAAAAATATTCTCGACCAGGCAAGTTCCATGCCGGGCATGCTGCCGGCCCTGGAGCAACTTTCCAAAGCCGGCTACCCGATAGCCCAGCAGGCACTGGGGAAAACCCTCATGTCTCCGGACTGTCCCGGCGGTTCCAGGCCGGAAGAAGGCGTGGAATGGCTTTACCGTTCCGCCACAGGAGGGTGCTATGAAGCCATGAAGGAGCTGGGCATCCTGCTCATGGACATCCCCTCCTATTTTCCCCGCCTTCCCCAGCAGCCTCCCCTTGCCTCCCGGGATTACGCCCAGGCGGCGCGTTTCCTGAGAATGGCGGTCCAATACCGGGACCAGGAGGCCCTGTACCTGCTTTCCCTCATGTACTCCCAGGGCTGGGGCGTACCCGCCTCCCCGGAACTTTCCAGCCTGATGATGGAACGCCTCAATGGATCCTCCTACTCCACGGACAGCCTGAATCCCAACGCGCCCATCGCAGCGTACTGGCTTCCCCTTCCTCTTGCCGGAGAAAAAAACACCATTCTGCGCTTCACTATTCCAGGGCCGTTCGCCCCGTCCCAGCTCAAGGGCGTTACTCTGCACAACACAAGCCTGAAGGATGCCTTCTCCATCAGTAAAATCAATATCCTCCAACATGGGCGCCTCATTCTGGACATCATTTCCCCCCAGGAAGTGCTGCCCGGCAAAAGCTCCGCTCCCATAGGCATATCCATCCCGGAAGGGCTGCTGGCGGATACGACCCTGCCTCTGGAAGTGGAAATTTTGCTGACCCCCGGAAACAGCTGCGGCGTGGTGGAAATGCCCCCTCCGGCGGAAAAGAAAAACTCCGGAATTGAAATCAATTAAGCTTCACCGCTTTTCAACGTGAAACAGCAACAGGGGAAACGGAAAACACCCTTGATTCCCGCCTGGGGCATGCTACAAAAGATAAATGAATGCCTCTGTTTTCCTGCGGCGCATGCTACCTATGCTGACCGCGTTCCTGATGGCCTCCTGCGGTGATCCTACCGTCTCCTACTGGAAAAAGGCGGCGGACATCAATACGGAATACTCGGAAAAAAGCGACGCACTGGTGCAACGCCTCCTGAAACTGAAAAAGAACCCTACCCTTCCGGGCCTGGAAGAAAGCAGCAGGGATGCGGCTGACCTGTTGCGGGAAAGGGACGAAGAACTGGCGGACCTGAGAACGAAAAACGTGGATCCCGCCGTGACGGCCTATGTGGAAGAAGACCGCAAGCTTTTTGCCAGAGGAAGGGAATTGGCGGAACGCTACCAGCAATACTTTGAAAAATATCTTAAGGGAGGACCGGATTTTACTCCGGATCCTTCCCGGGCCGTCGCCCATATAGGCCGGGGCCGGCAGGAAATACGCAAAATTCTGGCAGAAGCCCGAAAACTGGAAGAACGGGCTGAAATGCTGAGAAAAGAAAAATCAGCTGAGCTCAAGCAAGAACTTCCTCCGCTGCACTTTCGCCTTCCGGAGTTGAAACAACTTCTATCCAGCCGTTAGAAAACGCGCACGAACCACTTGCATCAATGCGGAGTCTCGGCCAGTCTGACAGCGGCCTTTACACTGCACGGGCGGACACAACCGGCTCCTGAAACTTTCCCCGTCCATGTTACGGAAATAACCCTTCCCTGGATTTACGGAAAAAACGAGCCCCCCTGCTGTCCATCATCGTTTATTTCAGCATTCAAATTTCATTCCCTGAATACCCCTTAGCACAGGCTCCATAGTTTAAAATTCCAAAGAAGGGGTATGCCTCCCCTCCACAAAAAAGCCCCATTCATATTTCATGAACGGGGCCATATTAATTTTTCAAATTCACCTGGGAGTTTGATCAATGACGATAAAATCCTTTTTCCCCACATACTCCCTCCGGGCATCCGGATCTCCATATCCGTCCCGGAAACGTACTTCCAATTCGTATATTTTCCCGCTGGCCAGAGGTTGTAAACAGGTCAGCAGCAAATACGCATCCTTGACGGGCACTTCATATTTTTCTCCGGGGTTCAGGGTAATAAAGCGCATAAGATTCGCGACACGTTCCATTTGATAGGAGGGAAGATACCATGCCGTTGGCCTTTCTCCCTTCTTTCCGTTTCCCTGACTCCATATCTTGATGATCATATTCGGCCCGCGTTCCTTGAGAGGATAGAAGTCGTCGAAAAGACGCACAGCCTTTTCTCCCTTGTTGACAAACACCAGCTTGAAGTCTGGGAAAGCGGCTCTTGGATCAAACGAAGTCTTTTCCATTACCACGGAACATTCAATCCCGTTATCGGCCATATCCCCCCATGCAGGAGCATGGAAAAACAGGCTGGCCAAAAGCCCCAAAATTTGGAAGATTTTTTTCATTGCAGCGCGAGCTTTTGGGAGAAGGCGAGAATTCGCGCTTCATCGTCGAGTTCCCTTCGTACTTCCCTTCCTGGATAGGTTCCCTGTCCATCGTGACGTTGAACGCGACCGCATTGCCACTAGAGGGATCGTAAGCGTTATTCTCATACTTTAAAGCCACCTTGTAATAAAATGTCTCACTATCTCCAGGGCGATTGATCGACCACGGAGAAATCTTTTCTTCCTACATACTTCCTCCGAACACCGGGATCTCCATATCCGTCACGAAAGATTACTTCCAACTCATATTTCTCACCATTGCGAAGGCGGCGTGAAGGCCCAAAATAGTGCATCAACAGATACGCATCTTTGATGAGCACTTCATGTCTTTCTCCCGGCTTCAACGTGATGAAGTTCAAGAACTGTCCTCGCTCAATGCAATAATGAGGGTAATATGCTGCTACCTTTTCCTTTTTCTCTTTTGTCAATTTCCAAAAAATCTCTATGGAAATATGCGGACCGTTATCCTTGAGAGGATAGAAGTCATCGAAAAGACGCACGGTCTTTTCGCCCTTGTTCGTGAACACCAGCTTGAAGTCCGGGAAGGCAGCCCTCGCGTCAAATTCGGTTTTTTCCATCACCACGGAGCATTCCACTCCGTTGTCGGCCATGTCCCCCCACGCAACCACATGGAGGGACAGGCTTGCCAGAAGTATTAAATACCGGAAGATTTTTTTCATTGCAGCGTGAGCCTGGCCGTTGCCCGGAGAACCCCCAGGAAACAATCCTTACCCTGCTGATTATAGTAGCGCATTTCCAGTTCACAAGAACATTGTTTCCAGCCTTCCAGATCGACTTCATCCAGACACACCGGAATCGTGACACTGTATTCCTGACCGGGTGCAAGCTCCCGGTAGTTCAAGGGTCGCTGGAAGGTCATGGTGCCTATTTCCCTGTTCAGAACGCGCATTTTCCCCTGTTGCGTCCTCAACACCGTCACGAAAAAGAAATCGGACGTTTCGTCGTTGATTTCATCGGGAATGCGGACAGGCTCGTTTCCTTCGTTGCGGAAGCGGACTGTGATTTTGCCTTCCGTGAATTGGGAAGTATCCGCCATGGAGAGGATCAAGGACGCCGGTTCCTCCGCAACAGCCATGCTGCGGGTTTCACCTTCGCTGACCGGAGGCATGAAACAGGGAGGCTCGATCGTTCCAGGTTTCGTGATAAACCTGGGCACATTGTTCCACCCCATCGCGTCGGCCAGACGAATGACATAGGCGGTTGCCTCGTTCAGGACTTCCTGTCCGGCGCAATAGGGTCTGTCATTGGCATCATCCGGCAACGCCAGTACATAGGCTGATGTCTCCGTCCAAAGATCCAATGCCATTTCATTGGCAAGAGCCTGCATGAACTTCACGGCTTTATCCATGTTCGGTTCTTTGTCGCAGGAGATAGTCTGCTTTTCAAGCATTTCCTGTATTTTGGAGTCCTTCCAGTAGAACTTGTAGGCATCCTCCCATTGACGGCGGTGGTGTTCTTCGTGGGCGAGGGAAGCCTGCGGCGTGTGCCATGTGCCCACTCTTCCGCGGGCCTGGTAGCCGTTCATTTCGTTGACCGCTTCGACGGCTTCTTCTTCATTGAGAGGGGGATCAACATAGGGATTCACGTAAATGCCTTCATACATAGTTAGCTTGGCTCCGGCAGAAACGGAAACAACACGACACCTCCATACGTTTTCCGATTCATCTTTGCAAACCGTTACGCAAATCTTAGGTCTCAAGCTACTTACATTGCAGCCACCATTCCCTTCCAAATAGACGGGTTCCGGTTTCTCAAATTCCAGTTCCACTTCCTTGGATGGCTCACAGGTGATAGTGGATTCCTTTTCAATCGTCCACAATTTGATTTTGGGGGACGGCGAGAATTCGCGCTTCATCGTCGAGTTGCCTTCATACTTCCCTTTCGTAATAGGTTTGGTATCCATGGTAACGTTGAATGCAATGGCATTGTTGCTGACGGGGGTGTAGGCGTTGTTGGTCCACGACAGGGCCACCTTGTAATAGCCCGCTTTCAGGTACCTGGAATCGGTTTCAATATTCAGCTTGCCGTTGGGCGGTGTCCCATCCTTTTTTATAGCTTGCTCACCGGCAATCGTCAGGCTGCCTGTGTCGTCGGCTTCTACGCCGAAATAATACAGGCCGTCTTCCTCGACCTTGATGAACATTTCCGGCGCTCCGGCGCAAGTGGCGTGTTCGCACGCCGAACCGTCAAAGTTGAACGTCATCGCGTCAACTCCGAGCGTCTTGCTGATAAGAGGCTCATCCCCTTGATAAATGCAGACGGGATTAACTGCCTTGTTGATTGGTATGTAGTTATTCATTGCTATTGCTTTCTGTCTACTTTCTGGAAAAACTGAACCATCAGCCTTCCGGTATTTCTGCGGCATTACCTGAACCCATCAACACGTTTAACGCGTAGTCCCCCTCATTCGGAACGAAGAGGAACGACCTCCCCTCTAATTTTACGTGCTGCCGTGAACTTGCAAAAAAACTCCTGGTGCGTTTTTATATCCTGATTCACGCCATTTTGGAACAAGGTTGCTCCATATAGATCTGACAACAGGCACGGGCGGCATTCCGCCGCACAATCATGATGCCTTAAAAAACAAGCATTCTCTCCTTCTCTGTCCGTTCCGCCAAAGAAAAAGGCTGTTTTCAGAGAGTCCTTCACTTAAAAACAAAGCATCTTTTCCAAAAACGAGATTGACACCTGCGGTTCTTTTCCCTAGTATCCGCGCACAGCATCAGCGGCGGGGTAGCCAAGTGGTAAGGCGACGGTCTGCAAAATCGTTATTCGCGGGTTCGATTCCCGCTCCCGCCTCCAAGATGTTGTCAAAGCCGGTTCAAGTCGCGTTCGTCTAGCGGTCCAGGACTCCCGCCTTTCACGCGGGCAACACGGGTTCGAGTCCCGTACGCGATGCCAGCTTTTCTTTTTTCCAACTTGCACCGGAATCTTTTTTACGCCATCCCCGCGGGATGATTCTGGATTTTTTCTCCTGTTGTGGTACAGTAGCTTCCGTCATGGCAGCCCAGAACGATATTATGCTGAACGGAGCCCCGTACGAACTGGCGGAACCCTGTTCCGTCTCCCGGCTTCTGGAACTTTTGAACATGAAAGGCAAACCCGTCGTCGTGGAACACAACGGGGCCGCGCTCCTGCCGCAGGATTTTTCCCGGGTGACGGTTTCTCCCGGCGACCGGGTGGAAATCGTCTCCATCGTCGCCGGCGGCTAGGGTTCCGCTTTCTGGAACAGTCTTTTCCAATCCGTCATCGCCATGCCATCCATCCACGTCATGTCTCCCACCCTTGCCAGCCAAGTGGCGGCAGGAGAAGTAGTGGAGCGCCCCGCCTCCGTTGTGAAGGAACTGGTGGAAAACAGCCTGGATGCAGGAGCCAAATTCGTACGGGTGGAGATACGCCGCGGAGGCGTGGGCATGATCAAGGTGACGGATGACGGCAGCGGCATGTCACGGGCAGACGCCGAGCTGTGCACCAAACGGCACGCCACCAGCAAACTTTCTTCCCTGGAGGAGCTTTTTGAAATCACACACCTGGGATTCCGCGGAGAGGCTCTGCCCAGCATTGCCAGCGTTTCCCGCTTCAAACTCTGTACCAGGCAGCAGCAGGATCTGGAAGGCTGGGAAATACGCATTGACGGCGGCCTGGAACACGAACCGAGAAGCTCAGGCATCTCTCCCGGCACCGCCATTGAGGTGGCCGACTTGTTTTACAATACTCCAGCGCGCCGCAAGTTCCTCAAATCCGCAGAAACGGAAGCTTCCCATGTGGAGCACCAGATACGCCTGCATGCCTTGGCTTATCCCCAAGTACGGTTTGCCTATAAGCGGGACGACCAGCTTGTTTTCGACCTTCCCGCCACAGCGGATCTGCGCGTCCGCATTTCCGCACTGACGGATGCTGCCACAGCAGCGGCCCTGATTCCGATAGAAACGACCATCGGCCCCGGTATTTCCATCACGGGATTCCTGCTTCCTCTTTCCGAAGCCAGACGCACCAGAAAAGGGCAATACGTCTTTATGAACACGCGCCCCGTGGAGGACCAGCTCATTAACAGGGCCATTCGGGACGGCTACGGAGGCTTCCCCACCGGACTGCACCCGGCGCTTTTTTTGTATATGGAGGTGGAGCCCGCTCTGGTGGACGTCAATGTACACCCCGCCAAGAAGGAAGTGAGATTCCGCCGTTCCGCAGACGTGGTAAACACCATTGTGGAAGCCATAGCCAACACTCTTCAAAAGCATGCCCGGCAGGAAATCCACGCTGCCGCCGCGCCGGAGCCGGAGAGAACTCTTCCTCCTGCCCATTCTACCACCGCGCCGTATGGGGAAATACCCGCCCGTTCCACCAACCCCGGTTCTGCTTTCCCGGCGGCCGCCAGACCGGCCCCTGCTTCTTCCGCCGCCCAACCGCCGCTTTCCTCCTCTGCCAGACAATCCCATGGGCCTGTCCCTCCCCCCACCCTCCGGGCCATTCCCCTGAAACAGGTTCCCGCCACCCAGGGAAAACTGGATTTTCACCGTCAGGAGGATGAAGAAACGGCACGAAACGCCCATGAAAACGCAGCTCCAGAAAGGGATGCCTCCGCCGGATTTTCCTATCTGGGAACACTCCGCCAGCAATTCGCCCTGTTTGAAACGCCGGAAGGCCTGGTTCTGATGCATCCCAAGGCGGCCCGGGAACGCATCATATTTGAACGGCTGCGCGCACGCCGGGAAGCCCCCATGCCGTCCCAGCAGCTTCTGGATCCGGTGGTGCTGGATCTGGACCCGCGGGATTTTGCCGTCATCCGGCAGTTCGCCCCGCATTTTGACCAGGCCGGTATGGCCGTTACGCCCTTTGGTCAGAATACAATCAGAATAGAATCCATCCCCGCACTGCTGGAACTGGAAAACGCACGCGCTTTTCTCCTGGAGCTGGTGGACCGTCTCACCCAGTCTGAATTCAGCCGAAATGCCAAACGCATGGCTTATGAAACCTTCATTGGGGAATTTGCCAGAAAATCCGCCTGGAGGGAACGCATTTCCCCTCACCGGGCCCCTGCCATCCTAAAGGATTTGCTTGCCTGTGAAGTGCCGTACTGCACCCCGGGCGGCAAACCCACGCTGGTGAATTATTCCGTTCCGGAAATTAAACGTAAATTCGGCCTACAGGCATAAGGATAAGGGAACCTTGTTTTCCGGAAAACAGGCCGAAACGCTGCAAGATTTTACGGCAAACGGAAAATATGCAGCCAAAGACGGATTGACGCCCGCTTCCGCAGTATATTTATTTTCCCTTACCGATACTCAGTTTTATTTCAGCCGCAGCAAGGGGCAGAAACTCTCCCTGGCAACAGGGAGCATTTTACCCTGTCCGGCTACGGACACCTTTTCCGTCTTGTCCGCCAGAACTCTGGCATTCGGACGCATCCTCCCGCATACAACAGGGAGCTTGCTCTTGGCAAGGAAGTTTCCCGCGTTTATACTGCAGCCTTCCAGATAAATTCCCAGCCATGCCAGACTCTCCCCCCAGCACCTCCCCCGCTCCGCGCATTGCTGAAACTGCCGCCGGGAAAATTCTGGCGGGCCTCCAGGCCCTTTTTTACATCTTCCTGGCAACGACGGCGGCAGGCGGGGAATGGCACACCCTTTTCCTTCCCGCCTGCTTTCTGGCGGCAGCCCTCCTGCTGTTCTGCTTCTGTATTCTCCGGGGATACAAGATTCCCAGCCCCGGACTGCCGGGCTGGCTGGCCCTGGGCCTGGGAGGCGGCTATTTCCTTGTCCGGGCATGGTTTTCCCCCTGGTTTTATTATGAGAGCGTAGCGGATCTGGGCCTTATCGCCACGGCCATCGTCATGTTCGCGGCGGGAACGTATGCCGGAGCCGGAAACGGGGAAAAGAGTATTCTTCCCGTACTGGCTGCGGCATTGGGGCTGCTGAATGCCCTGCTGTGGGGGTATCAGAACATAACGGGAACGGAAGCCTCCTGGTTCAGACCGGATTATTCCCTGTTCGGCACGGAAATCCGCAATATCGGATTGTTCGGATACAAAAATTTTTCCGCCCATTTCCTGTCCGTCACCGGTTTTTTCCTTTGCGCATACAGCATGGCTTCCGCCAGAAAATGGGGCATCCGCCTGTTCACGGGATTGGCGCTCATCCTCGTTTCCTTCACGTGCGGCTCGCGGTCCGCCTTCCCAAACGCCCTGGCTGGCGTAACCCTGTGCTTCTTTATTTATACCTCCAGCGTTTTCCGCAATAACAGAAAATTTTACACGGCGTCCATCCTCTTTATTATCCTGCTTTTCCTGGGCACGTCCTATGCCGTGCTGGATTTGTCCCGGGGGGCGGGCAGGCTTGCCGCCCTTCTGGATACGTTTTCCTTCGGCAACCGGCTGGACCTGTCCAAACTGGCCTGGGCGCTGGCGGACCAGGCTCCGCTGTTCGGTCACGGCAGCCGGATGTACACCAATCTTTCCACGGAGTTTTTCTCCGGAGCCAACCTCCCCAATTTTGCCCACCACGAATACGCACAAGCCGCCTGCGACTACGGCTATGCCGGGCTGGGGCTGATGCTGGCTCTGCTGGCCCTGTTTCTTATTTTCGGACTCCGGGGCGTTCTGAAATTGTCAGGAGAACATCAACGGCCCAATCCTCTGGGACCGGCGGCGTTCTGCGTATTGTGCATCGCCGCTTTCCACGCCTATGGGGAATTCATCTGGCATAACCCTGCTTTGCTTGGAGCCAGCGCCCTATGCGGCGGCATTACCTGCACGGCCCCTCTTTCCAGGGTGAAGGCTTCGCGCCGAGTCGGCCGCTGGCTTCAAGCGACCGCCGCACTGCTGATGGCCATATTGGCCCTGTGTTATGCGTTTCTGGCTTTTCCGGTCTGGAAAAACTCCCTTCAAGCCGTCCCGGCTTCCTCCGGCAACCGGCTGCCCATGCTGGAAGCGGCCGCCTCCTGCAGCCTGGACCCGGATTTGGTGCGGCGCAACATTCTGCATGCCGCAGGCAGTTCTCCTCCCCCAAGCCCAGCCCGGCTCAAAGCATTGGAGCATCAGGAAGAAAAAGCGGAACTCCTGAACCCCGGGAACCACGGCCTGACGGCGGCCAAAAGCCTCCTTTACATCCTCCAGGGACGCCTCACGGAAGCGGAACAGCTGCTCCGCCCGTACGTAGAAAGCCCCGGCAGGTTTGACGACCGCATGTTCGCCTGGACTACCATTTACAATAATATGCTGTATTCCTGGAGTACGGCCATTGCTGCCCAGTCCCCAGGACGCGCCCTGTCCATGGCCATGACGGCCCAGCGCCTGATGTCCGCCCAAACGGACCGGTGGCTGTATTATGGGGCCCTGGATCCCGAAGTCAGGAAAAAACACTACTCGCGCCTCAATGAGCTCAAGATGCTCATCATGATGCTCCAGGCCCGCGGAACGACGCCCGACCCCTCCTGGCGGAAATAGTATTTTTTTGGCGGCCAGCTATCAAAGATTGCAACGTTTAATGATTGAACAGGATGTATCTCATGCTGAACAGAGGCGCCGGCAACCATCTCTGCAAACATTACTGCCAAGACAAAAAATGAACAGTACATGGCGCTTGAACAAGCGGAACGCATTTGCTATGCCATGAACTGAACACCAAACGATATATTAGAATTTATGCCGGAGGAGGCAACGCAACATGACCGATAAAGAATTGAAGAAGCTGAAGGATGATCTCTGGCATTCCGCGGATATACTTCGTGCGGGCGCCCACCTGGCTGCCAATAAATACGGACAGCCTATCCTTGGTTTGATTTTCCTGCGTTATACCGACATCCTTTACAAGCAGTACAAGGAGGAAATTGAGGCTCGTTATCACAAACTCAAAGGCACCCGTATGGAAAAATCCATGAAGGAGATTTCCATCGAGGTTTGTGGTTTCTATCTGCCGCCGGAGGCATATTACGATGCCATCAACGATGCTCCTGATGATGCCAACAAGGCCACCCTTGTGAAAAAGGCCATGGCCGCCATTGAAGAGGACAACGATAAAATGGACGGTGTTCTGCCCAAGGAAGTATACGGACAGCTTGTGCCGGAGGAAGAGCCGGATCTGCTCTCCAAAATTGTAAAGGTGTTTAAGGACATCCCCGAAAATATCAGCGTTGACCTTTTCGGTGAAATTTACGAATACTTCCTGGGCAACTTTGCTCTCCAGGAAAGCAAGGACGGCGGCACCTTCTATACCCCCGCCACGGTTGTTCGATATATGGTGGAGGTCTTGCAGCCTACTTCCGGCGACAAGATGTTCCTCGACCCCGCCTGCGGTTCTGGAGGTATGTCTGTCCAGGCAGCTCGATATATGCACAACCATAATGCCAGCACTGCGGATATGATGAAATTTCGTTGCTACGGCGTGGAAAAAGAGCCGGACACCGTTAAGCTGGCAAAAATGAATTTACTGCTGAACAATGTGCGTGGTGAAATCACTGAGGCCAACTCCTTCTATGCCGCCCTCCTATGATGCCGTTGGCAGATTTGAAATCTTCCCACGGACTTTGATACAATGCCCTGCATACAGAAGTGCAGAAAATGGCTTAAAACAAAGGCTTTCAGCGGATTTTAATGTTCAGCCGAAAGCCTTCTTTTTTGTATGCTCTGATTTTGCTGATGAAACGGTCTGCGGATTTGAACCCGACTGTTGTTCTGTTTTTGATGGGTTCAAAATCAAAGTGAACCCGCAAGGAAAAATAAAAAGGTTACAGTCCATCAAAAGCAATCAAACGCAACGTCCTTGCTGTTGGAAACACGACATCATCTGCTATCGCATTTGTTATTTCTGTGCTCACAGAAATATGAATAAAAAATGTCGCTGCTTTTAAGCAGCGACATTTTAAAAAAGCACTTGACAAATCGCAGCTTATGTGTTATACTAATAAAGTGAGGTGATACTATGCTGGATTTAGGTCAGTTTCTTAAAGCCAAGAGGGAATTCGCAGGACTTTCTCAAAAGACGTTAGGCAACATTAGTGGTGTCAGCGATACTACAATTCATAATATCGAAATCGGAAAAACGAAAAATCCTGGATGGGATATCCTCTGCCAGATAGCAAAAGCACTTGAATTCCATCCGTTTGAGATTATGAAAGCCGCAGGTTATATTACGGAAGACGATATCAATCCTGCGTTTCTGATGAAAGGCTTAGATAAGCTGAACAAGAACGAGCGAGAGAGTGTTCAGCTGTTCATAGATTTTATTTTATCAAGAAGAGGCACTGATGAGATGCGAAAGGAGGGCTGTAATCATGCAATATCGGTTAGGTGAATTATTCTGCGGTCCCGGAGGCATCGCATGGGGGGCAACACACGCAGATATAGGCAATCCGGAATATACTATCATACATCAATGGGCAAATGATTATGATGCAGACACCTGTGAAACTTACCGTTATAATATTTGTCCTGAAGCAACGCAAACAGTGTATCATGAAGACATCCGCAAATTTGATATGTCAAAGTTGGCGGAAATTGACGCATTAGCCTTCGGCTTTCCGTGCAATGATTATAGCGTTGTAGGTGAACAGAAGGGAATGAATGGCGTTTATGGACCGCTCTACTCATACGGTGTCAAAGCATTAAAGAGGTTTAGACCGTTATGGTTTCTTGCGGAAAACGTCGGAGGCTTGCGTAACGCCAACGAAGGGAAGGCATTCACGAAAATTTTATCTGAATTAAGAGGTGCTGGCTATGTCATTACGCCTCACCTTTATAAATTTGAAGAATATGGCATTCCGCAGGCTCGGCACAGAATTATCATTATCGGTATCCGAAACGACCTCGACTTTACTTATCGAGTACCATCGACTGCTCCATATGCCGGTATTGACAACTCTTGCCGAACAGCGATTGAAGTGCCGCCTATTGCTGGGGATGCGCTTAACAATGAGCGAACTAAGCAGTCACCGATGGTGGTGAAAAGATTAAATCACATTCTCCCTGGACAGAATGCGTTTACAGCAGATTTGCCGAAAGAACTCCAGCTGAACATAAAAGGCGCGCGCATCAGTCAAATTTACAAGAGGCTTGATCCTGATAAACCGTCTTATACAGTCACAGGAAGCGGCGGCGGCGGAACACATATTTACCATTGGGAAGAACCCAGAGCGCTAACAAACCGCGAGAGAGCACGACTTCAAACGTTCCCTGATGATTATGAGTTCATAGGAAGCAAAGAAAGTGTGCGCAAACAGATAGGAATGGCAGTTCCGTGTCGAGGAGCTAAGATTATTTTTGAGGCTGTCTTGAAAACCTTTGCCGGAATACCATACGAATTTACCGAACCAAATATTAACGAGTAAAATAAAAAGCCAGACACATCCTTTGTGAATATAGTCCGGCTTTTTATTTATGTCTCGATAATTTTGTTGTACAGAGCATCAAGTTCTGTATCTCTCATGTTCTTCTTTAATTGACACTCCCAGATGATCAGAACCTTCCAGCCTTGTTCGGCAAGAAGCGCATAATTCTCCTTATCTCTTTTTACATTATTCTCTATTTTACTTCGCCAGTACGAGATGTTTGTTGATGGCCATACGAATCTGCCGCAGTCATGGTGATGCCAGAAGCAACCATTCACAAATACAACGGTTTTATATTTTTTGAAAACGAGATCTGGTGTACCCAGCAATTGGCGGACATTTTTACGATATCTCAATCCACGCGAAAACAAATATTTACCCACCATGATTTCAGGCTTTGTGTTCTGGCTGCGGATATGAGACATATTCATGCTCCGCATTTCTTTAGAATGTTTGTCAGCCATAATTATGTTCCTTTATGAACAGAGAAATCAAGGAAAAACATCTCATCGTCTATCTTATAAAAGGTCACATCTGTTCGGCCATAATTTATCAAATCCTGCTTTGTAACATATGCGCCGTTTGCAAGACCGAGACGATTTCTAAAATACTCTCCGAGCAGAGCATTGCTTAAAGGAGTCGTTATAGCTTTGTTGCCCTGTTGTTCAACACGCAGAACCAGCGTGTGTCCATCATCAGTTCTTGCCGTAAAATGCTGCTTGTTGAGTGGGAAAAACCCGTTCTTTGCGATAGAACTTGGCAACGGTATATATGCCTGGTTCTTATTTCGTTTGTTCCTCTGCCCCCAATTCAGACCAGATTTTTCACCCGTCTCTCCATTCCTTGAAAGCAACGGAAGTGTTGCTTTGACTATTCCTTCTCCTGAAAGTGTTAATTTTCCTTCCTCATCAAGGATATCGTGCTTCCCATGCAGTACAATATGCTCTTCAACTTCGCTGTGATTGCAAAAAATGGATTTTTTCTCTATCTCGTTGAAATAATCAAGCGCATCAGAGGGATCACAGTTTTCTGCAAGTTCCATCCGGCCCGAAAGAAATGCACTTTGCATAAAATCAGCAGAACCCGTGAATGCAAGGATTGGAGTATCCTGTTTCGTCCATATATACAAATTTGCGTGGACTGGAAACTCGGAATCATATACATAACTGCATTGAAAGCGAGACATACTGTTCCCATAATTTTTGCCGTGCAATGCCTTAAAGCCTTCATGAACGGAAAGGCTTATTCCATCATAGGATGTCATTCCTACCACAAGCCTGATGTCAATAGGACGAAGATGGCGGTCCTGCTGACTTTTTATAAGCCAAGAAGCCATATTTGGTGAAGCGTAGCCAGAAAGAATCAATAACGCATCTGCACCATCATCAATGGGAGAAAACAACAATCGCTGTGTCAAGTTGTGACTTATCATCAGAATTCCTCCTGTCAATCAGATTCATCTCTGTTTTCCAAGACATCATAATACATGATACCTGATGGCAGTTTAATGTTTGGAATCCATAAGGGCTTTTCTCCCCATCCTTTATTTCCAGTTACCTGGTACATGGTCAAGACTGTTATATCGGCAAACCTTCCTCCGAGATTCCAATCGTTAGGCGACAGTAACGCACCGGTTCCTTGGGCAACATTTCTATTACGCCTGACAATGAGAATTCCCTGTGCAGTCGGATACTCTGCAAGTATGGTATTCATCACCGACTGAAAAGCATCAATCTTGAAATCCGGACTTGAAATGATATGCGAAAGAATATTTTTTATCAATCTCAAGCTGACTTGATAGAAAGGCTCCTCATCTGTAAATGGCGCAAGCATCCTGGAGATATCCTCGATTGAGTCGTTATCGGGATAAAACGGATAATAGTTAGTTCCTCCGGATAGAATTTCTATATGGTCGTTGTCCAGAACATTTTTTCTTGTAGGATTCAGACCTTCTGGATAATAGAGCTTCACATCCTCTATTCCACGTTCAACCTGTGAAATAATAGAATTGTTTGTAGCATTGATATCAGAAAACAGTTTATACAGGCGTCCATCGATGTAAACCATCATCATTCCCGAATCTCTGTCATAGCCAAACATTCGGCTATGCTGCCACATAGTATCAGCCTGCGGCTTCTTGCTTGTTCGTGTGTAATAAATAGTTTGAAGGCTTGGGAAGGTAACTCCTCTGCCCAGCGTATTTCCGCCAATCACAAAATTGCAACCTTCGGAGTATTCCGTACTATCAATGTCTGATTTGCCGTTCATCACGAGGACTTTTATCGCATCGCTAAGCAATAAATCCTTTGCTTTAGCAAACAGTTCATTAAAAGAAATCTTTCTACTTTTTACAGGTTCAAAAGAGTCATACTGTATTTTTAGCTCCGACTGAAATCCGCCATCTATATTAGCAATACACCAGGCGAGTTCCTTTGACACATCTTCGGCAAATCGTTTGTGTACAGATACTCGGACACTTGGGTGAAAAAGGCAATTTGAAACTTTGCCTCCCGCACATAGAATCTGTGAAGAGACAGCAAGATGTCTTACAACGACTGACCTTGTCGGATGCTCCATTGTATCTAAATATGATACGCACTGCGGCTTTCCTGTGGCGGGGAAGAAGAAGTCTCCACCAAGATATGCATCTCCTGGCTGAAAATAATAAGTAAAATAGGGATGCCATCCAGAGACTATTGTTTGCAGAAAAATAGCCTGTGGAGTACCCGTAACCTGCAAATACAGACTGCTGGAGGCACCGTTTTTGATAATATCAAGGTATCGATTAATTGATGATTGACGATCTTTATTAACTAATGTGTTAAGTGAAGCGGCATCAGCCTCGTCATCAATTACAAAAAGCGGATTTCCTTTCATAAAACCCGTAGAGTTTAGAATATTTGCCCAAAGTTTCAGAACGCGCACATTTTTCTTGAGCACAATTATTGCAGGCTGAATCAAACTATTGTTGGTAAAAAGACCAGCATCATTTTCACCGCATATACAAAAACCATCGAGATCAGACCTCACACGATCCAAGGTTTGCTGTTGAAGAACCACATTATCCGTGGTTAAAAGCACAAAAGCCGGGAAGCCTAAATCAGCCGCTTTGCACATTATCCCAAACATCTGACCAGTTTTTCCAGACTGCACGTTACCGAACAAAAGACCAATCTCGTGATCAGAAAAGGAAAATGTTTTGATATAGCGATTCCCAACATCTTCCGAAGTTTTAAGAATGGATTCTGCGAGCTTTTCGTTTCCGCGGCTTGCAATTTTATTCAGATAAGTCTTTAAATACTCCATATCTGTCACCTCTGCTCTTCGTCATTATTTCCGATAAACGACAGCATCCACACATCAAGAGGAGTGCCGTCCTTATCCAGAGCGGTTTGTCCAGTTTTCTCAAACAAAAGCCTGTCGCATCCATATTCGTTCAGCATCTCTTCTGTAATCATTCCAAATCGGTTAACATCCTCAGCGGTGTTATTTATAGGTTTGACGATGCCAGCAGCAACAAGACGGCCCTTGAGCCATCTGCCCATTATCAATTCGTCACCAACAGCACTAAACTGCTTATTATTATCACTCGTAGTGTGTGCTTTGAACCAGTAACCATCGTCTGTTACCACAAAGAACGGTTTATTCTTTTCGGGATAACCTTCCATGTGGTACACTTCTGCACCTACTGTTAGCTGTGTTTCAAACCAATCACGAGCCTTGCGCTTACTCCTTGGCGCGGCGTAGCAGACATTGATGTTTGATTTAGTGAAATGCTTTCCGTCATCCATATGCCGTTCTTCAGCTTTCGGCACTTTCAGCTGAAGGAAAAACGATACATTGGCCTGGCACTGCTTGTAAAAATCGACATTTGACTGAGGGACGGAGGTCACAAGCTCGATACCGTTAAGAGCCGTGTTCTTTTCACGAATAAGCGGCATATCATGTATTTCCGCAATATTCGAAGAAATAATCGGCTGATTTAGTTTTTCTATGTGGGCGGCAATTTCCGACACCTCATTTGTGTCTGTTGTAATAGCGGAAAGTTCATATTGCCTTCGGTTTGTTGCTTCGAGTTTGATTGCACCAAGGTTAGCTGATCCGATGATTGCTGAGATGGGCTTACCGTCCTTGTAAAAGCAGTAAACTTTTCCATGGTATTTAAATGTTTTTACTATGCGAATTTCACCGATTCCAGCATCGCGCCACTTCTGATTTAATTTGAGGGCAATGTGATATGCACTTTCCGGCATTCCCTCAATGTAATACATTCCGATTGTCAGACGAATATTCTTGATGTCTGCCTTAATCACCATGCGTTCCAGTTCGGTAATAGATGCTGCAGATGTATAACCAACCGCAATGTCAACACAGTCAGCCAGCAACATTTGCTGATTAAAGCTGTCTATGATGGTGTTCTGACCGTTTTCTGCAACAAGAGGCAATATATTTGAATATAGAAAATTCATGTGAATTATCCTTTCAGTCTTTCACTATTTCCATGATATCCTCCAATGTACAGTCCAGGGACTCACATATTTTTAAGAGCACATCGGTCGTGATATTATCTCCTTTTCCCAACTTGGCGATTGAAGCGGAACTGACACCGCTAACCTCTTTTAGGTCGTGTTTGTTCATTCCTTTGTCAATCAACATTTTCCACAGCTTGTTGTAACTGATGCGCATTTTAAACTTCCTCCATAATTTCTCTTTTTTATATGGTTCACACATCTTTATGTAGTGCTGTTCCTTTTTCATGAGCTTGAATATCATGGCAAAAATCTCACGGCATTCCCGGATGTCCATGCAGTCGTCCACATGGTACATACTGTCATTGATTCCTACCGAACTCAACACCTACGACATTCCGAAGAATAAATCCAAGCCCACCAAAAAGGCAAGTGATAAAAAGGAAACGGTGCCGAATGCCAACTACCTGTGGATTTCCTATTTTACCTCCGCCTTAAAGGACAACGGCAAGGCTACCCTCGTTATGGCAAACTCCGCCTCCGATGCCGGGAACAGCGAATATGACATCCGCAAGAAAATGATTGAGGAAGGCATCATCAGCCAAATGATGACGCTACCCTCCAATATGTTCTTCTCGGTGACGCTCCCTGCCACCCTGTGGTTCTTTGACAAAGCAAAGGCACACACCGCCAAAAAAGATGAAATTCTGTTTGTGGATGCCAGAAATGTATTCATGCAGATCGACAGAGCACACCGCAAATTCAGCGATGAGCAAATTAAGAATCTGGGCATCATCTCCCGTCTGTATGAAGGCAATGCACAGGCTTTTGCCAATTTATTGCAGGAGTATAAATCTGCCCTTGCCGCGGCCCCGGAAACCTGTGAGGACAAAGAAGAAAAGACCAAGGCGTACTGGCAGGCACAGCTCGACTGACTTAACGAACGCTTCCTCGAGGGCATGTACCGCGATGTCATCAGCCTTTGCAAAATTGGGAACCATTTTGGATGCCAATGGCAATGTAAAGAGCTATGAAGAGGACAGTATTGGTGATCAGGACTTTTCACTCAATGCCGGACGCTATGTTGGTGTGGTTATCGAGGACGACGGCTTGACCGCAGAGGAATTTAAGGCAGAAATGCTGTCCCTGAATGATGCACTTACTACCCTCAACACAGAAGCTCGTGAACTGGGAATCGCCATTCCCAATAATTTGAAGAAGTTGTTGGAGGGGATAGTATGAATGAGTGGTTTGAATGCCGGATTGATGATTTAGGCACTATAAATAGAGGAAAATCAAAGCACAGCCCCCGAAATGATGCAATATTGTTTGGCGGGGATTATCCGTTCATCCAAACTGCTGATGAGAAAAAGGCAAATCTCTATATCACCGAATACAGTAATACTTATTCGGATATTGGCGTTGCTCAAAGCAAGCTGTGGTCAAAAGGTTCACTTTGTATTACTATTGTAGCTAATATTGCAGAAAGTACAATCTTGGGTATTGATACTTGTTTTCCCGATAGCGTGACAGGTTTTATCCCATTTGAAAATAAAGCTGATTTGAAATTTATAAAATACCTATTGGATTATTTTAAGATATATATACAACAGATTTCCAAAGGTACTACGCAAGATAACTTAAGTTTGGAAAAACTCCGTAGGGTGAAATTTAGGGCTCCCGATTATGATACCCAAATAAAAATTGCCTCTATCCTTTCTGCCTATGATGAATCGATAGAAAACAACAACAAGAGCATCAATATGTTGGAGAAGATAGTGGAGAGCCTGTACAATGATTGGTTCTCTTATGAGAAAACAAAGAAAATGTCCAAGGAAGTCCGTCTCAAGAAAATCATTGAAATAGCACGGGGAGTGTCTTATTCCTCTGAAGAAATTGATGTTGAAAACGGAATTAACCTTGTTAATTTGAAACGGCATTATTTACTTTAGTCTTGTTTCGTTGACCTTCCCGATTTTTCATCGAAGCAATTTACTGAATATCAACATCCAGAATATTCTAGAAATCTTACAGCAAGATTATTCTACATAATTCCGATTTGAAAAATATACAAACATTCGCTGGCTTTAGACGAGATGGCACAAAAAACTATGATGGTAAGTATAAGAAAGAGCAGGTTGTAACCTATGGTGATTTAACCATGGGTGTCACAGATATGACCCAAGATAGTCGCACTGTCGCTTCTGTGGCTCTTGTTCCAAATTTGACTGGCGTTTCAGTTATCTCTGCCAGTTTGATAAAAATCGTTTCGGACATTGATAATGTTTTCCTCTACGCAATGTTTAAGTATGGCAATGTATCGCGGTATATTTCGCAATTTGCCAATGGTGCCAATGTACTGCATTTGAGGCCCCAGGCGGTTCTTAATATCAAAGTAATGCTTTCACCCCAGGAAATGATAGACAAATATGTCCGTATCGCTAAACCGTTTCTTGAACAGATTGAGATGCTGAATCCAGCAAATACTAACCTCGCCAAGAAACGCGATATGTTGTTGCCACGCCTGATAAGCAATCAACTAGTGGTATAAATGCTTAGAAAATGCTGAGATGGTAACAGGTAGGTTACACAATGGCGGAACTGAAATTCCGCGCTCCGATGGAGGGATGAAGGGGGTGTATTTTCATCGATCGCTTCGTCATAAGAATATTGATTATGGACGGGGGAGATTTTTTGTAACGATACAAGTAGCGCATAATAAGCCCCTGTTGGGCGCCATTGTTGGTGAAAGATGTGTTCTGAATGAGCTTGGGAAGGGCATTGAAGAAACACTGGTGCGTTTGCCGTCGAAGTATCCGGAACTTAAACTGGGTGAGTTCGTGATTATGCCGAATCATGTTCATACGATTTTTATCATTCAACGCCTGACAACAAACAAAAAGAATCACCTTGGCTTTCTGGTCAGTCGATGAGGCACATTGCACACAGTACAAGGATTTGGCTGAAAATATGCGGGCGGCGCTTCCTAATGCCAACTTCATCGCATTCACAAGCACACCGCTGTTAGGCTCCAAGAGACTGACTAATCAGTGGTTTGGCGATTATGTTTCCGAGTATAACTTCGCCCAATCCGTAGAGGACGGCTCTACGGTGCCGTTGTTCTACAACCGCCGTGTGCCGGAAGTAGGTCTGACCAACGATTTCCTTGACGATGATGTGGTTGATATTATCGAGGAGAAAAACCTCAATGATGATGAGGCGCGGCTCCTTGAAAATTCTGCATCCCGCATTTTGGAGGTTATCAAGCGTGATGACCGATTGGAGAAGATTGCCAGGGATATTGCCCATCATTTCCCACGGCGTGGTTTCCTTGGAAAAGGTATGGTGGTGTCTGTCGATAAATACACCGCTGTTACCATGTATAACAAGGCGCAGCATTATTGGGCAGAGGAAAAGAAAACCATCATTGCTGAGCGTAATGCCGCCAAAACCAAGGATGATCGTGCCAGACTGACCGCTATCTTTGATTATATGAATCATGTGGAGATGGCAGTCATTATTCCGAAGAGGCGGATGAAGTGAAGAAGTTTGCCTCCAAGGGTCTGGACATCACGACTCATCGGGCAAAAATGAATGCAATCACCGTTGACGGAAAGGATATCGAGGATAGATTCAAAGAGCCGAATGACAAATTGCAGCTCGTTTTCGTGTGTGCGATGTGGCTCACAGGCTTTGATGTCAAAAACCTTTCTACCCTTTATCTGGACAAGCCGATGAAATCCCACACGCTTATGCAGGCTATCGCAAGAGCCAATCGCGTGTATCCCAACAAGCCTTGCGGCATCATTGTGGACTATGTGAATGTGTTTAAGTACATGAAAAAGGCACTTTCCGATTATGCCGTTCCCGATGATGAAACTCTTATGCCAGCGAAAAATGTGGATGAACTGATTGATCTGCTCAACTCCTGCATTAATGAGGGAGATGCATTTTTGCAGACGCTTGGCGTGTCCCTGGACAGCATTCTTGGGGAAAGCAGTACATTCGATAAACTTGATGCCTTCCGCAGTGCATACGATACAGTGGTCGCAAATGACGAAAGCAAGGATAAATTTAAGGTTATCACAAATAAGATGATTAACCTATACGAAGCATCCAAGCCGGAAATCTTTGAGCGCCATTGGGATAATGAGAAATTCTCACCCCTTGCCTATATCCACGGCCTGCTGCATAACAAGATTGATGATGAGAAAATCCAACGTGCCAGAAATCGCATGGCTACCGTCCTTGACAGCAGCGTTACCTCTGCTACGGCGGAGGACAAGCAGAGGGAATATGCCATCCACGGCACGAAGGTGATTGACCTCTCCAAAATCAATGTGGATGAACTGCGGGCAGAAATCAAGAAAGCCGTTTATAAAGCAGTGGAAATTGATGACCTCAAGGCATTCATGGAAACGGCTTTGCAGAAGATGATCAGCCGGAACTGTACCCGTCAGAAGTTTTCACAGCGGTTTAAGGGCATTATTGACCGTTATAACGCAGGTGGCTCGGAAAATGAGGATTATTACGAGCAACTTGTAAAACTGCTTGAGGAAATGCAGAAGGAGCAGGAGCGCCCCAAGGCGGAAGGCCTGTCCGAAGAGGAACTGGAAGTTTATGACCTGCTCGTCCGTGGTAAAAAACTGACACAGGAAGAGGAGCAAAAAGTCAAACTGGCTACGAAAAATCTGTTCAAGAAACTGACAGAAGAGAAAACCCAATTGCTCGTTGTGGACTGGTACAAGGATGACCAACCAAGAATGAAGGTGAAATCCGCCATTGAGTATGCCTTGAATGAGGATTTGCCGGATAGCTATGACAAGGATTCCTTTGATGCCAAAACCAACCTTTTGCTCAATCACTTTATAGATATGGCAATCCAAGGCTATGGATGGATTGCTGCATAGTACAAACAGAAAAAGTCCACACTCAAGGTTTTATCCTTTGGCGTGGTCTTTACTTCTGTTGCCGCCCGAAGAAAATCGGTTAAAAATCAGTTTTTTGCACTAATCCCTAACCGCAACTCCCTTTATCCGGTTTCTTTTTTACCGGATTCCACGTCAGCTTATTCGTCCACGGAACACAGAGCGTACTGCAACCAGAAAGATGAAAAGCCGACAGTTGGCGCAGCAAGTCCGCACAGGCATTACGCCGGAATATTAAGCGGATTCAGCTATCTTCCGCCGGAAGCGGCAGCCTCTCCGGAACAGAATCGTTTGTTTCTTTTTCCCCCAACTGCGGACTGCCTCGGTTGGCGGTCCCGTAAAACGCATGTCCCGACGCAGCTCAACAGAAAAAAACTTTCCCGGCTCTATTCCTTTATCGAATCTTTTTGTATGAACATAACCATCAAACGAATTTATGACCCCAAGGAACCCGGGGACGGATACCGCGTCCTGGTAGACCGGCTCTGGCCCCGCGGCATTTCCAAGGAAAAAGCTTCCTGGGACGAGTGGCTGAAGAACATAGCTCCATCCACGGCGCTCCGCCAGTGGTTTGCTCATGATCCAGTCAGATGGGACGCATTCCGCAAAAAGTACGACGAGGAACTGGATGGAAACGGAGAAGCCGTTTCCCATCTGCTCCGGCTGGCGCGGAAAGGGAAGGTTACGCTGCTGTACTCCGCCAGAAATACGGAGCACAACGAAGCTGCGGCTCTGAGGGATTACCTTTTGCAACGGTTTGCTTCATAAACAGAAGCATATTCCTGCACAAACTCCATCCGCAAGCCCCAAATGCTGTCACGGGAACCTATGATACGGCAGGATTTCTTCTCTCGTTCATGAACAAGCGAAGAAAATGGAAAGGAGGTGAATACAATATGGCCAGCAGTTCCCACATGGGTGGAAGTCATAAGGGCAGTTCCAAAAAACGCTCCGAGACTACCACAAGCAAAACCGGGCGGCGCATCAAACGCGATGCTTCAACCGGGCAGTTTATGAGCGATAAAAGCTCAGGCTCCAAGGAAAAACATTAATGCCCGCGAGTTTTCCGCCTGATTCAGGCTCCGGACCGAATCCGGAGCCTTTTTATTTTTCTCCGCATCCGGAACACGAGGAAGTCTTCCGCCATCCACTCAGGCCCAATTCTTCAAAAGCCCGAAGACCGAGCGCTTCAGGAGCTTTCCGGTCTCCGCGAATCACAACGGCAAAAGGCTCTTCCCTGCCCGGAACGTAATACGCAGCCCGCAGAACCAGTTCCTCTCCATCCGGATGAGCGTAAACACCCACGGGCGTGGAACAGTTCGCACCCAGACGTACCAGGAAAGCCCGTTCCGCCAGCGCACAGGCAAAAGATTCCGGATCATTAATGCCTTCCAGCATTTCCGCCGTCTCCCTGTCCGAGGAACGGCATTCCATTCCAACGATGCCCTGCCCCACAGCAGGAATAAAAACTTCCACCGGCAGAGGACACATGTAAAGTTTTCTTCCTTCCAAAAGGGTTTCCGGCGCGTACAGCCCCAGGCGTTCCAAACCGGCCCTGGCCAGAATCACGGCATCCCAGCCGGGATGTTCCACCAGCTTTCCCAAACGCGTAGGCACATTCCCCCGCAGGTTTTCAAACCGCAGGCCGGAACCCCAGTACGTGCGCGCCATCAGGCGTCGGCGCACGCTTCCGGTAGCCAGCGTTCCGGAACCGTTCCAGTCCGGTTCTTTCGTGATAAGCACATCCTCCACGGCAGCACGGGGCAAGACGGCGGCCAGCGTGAAGCCGGAAGCAAGCTCGCTCGGCACATCTTTGAGGCTGTGCACCGCTACGTCAATGCGGCCATCCCGGAGGGCGGTTTCCAATTCCTTAATGAAGATCCCCTTGTCCACCATGCCGGAAACGCGGGCCACATCCGCCAGAGGAACATCCGTGCGGCGGTCCCCAATAGTATGGATGATTTCACAGCGCACGTCCAGTTCCGGATAACGGAGGGAAAGGGCAGCACGGACCATATCCGCCTGGGCCAGGGCCAGGGCGCTCCCGCGGGTGCCGATGATGAGGGTATTTTTACTGGTCATAAAGAGCGGAATCCGGAAAATATCTGGAGATGCTGTCCCGGATGATGGCCTCGCACCGGGAAACCTCCTGCTCCCGGCTGCGCTTGGCCTCATCCGCCAGCTGAGTGAGGGTATCAATATCGTAGAGATACACTTCGTCAATATCCGCCACGTCCGGAGAAATGTTGCGCGGCACGGAAATATCAATCAAAAAGAGGGAGCGGTATTTACGGGAGGCGCGCAAAGGCAGAAGCGTTTCCCGGGTGATGATGCAGTGGGGAGCAGCGGTGGCGGCCACCACCACGTCAATATCCCTGAGATAGTTCCCCCACACGTCATACCGGATGGCCTGGCCGCCGATCATGCCCGCCAGCTCTACCGCACGGTCAAAGGAGCGGTTGGCCACATAAATGCCCTCAGCACCCCGGGCACGCAGGGCGCGCCCCGTAACGCGGCTCATCTCGCCCGCCCCCAGAATAAGGACGCGGGTGCCGGAAAGGTCCCCGAAAATTTGTTCCGCCAGCTCTACTGCCACGGATCCCACGGAGGTTGCCCCGGCATGAATCTGGCTTTCCGTCCGCACTTTTTTACCGATAGTAAAGGCTTTCTGAAAGGTTTTGTTGGCGCAGGCCGCAGTTACTCCGGCATCCAGGGCCGTCTGGTAAGCCGTTTTTACCTGTCCGAAGATTTCCGTTTCCCCCAGCACCATGGAATCCAGGCCGCTCAGCACGCGGCACAGATGGCCTAGAGCATCTTCTCCCTGATGGCTGTAAAAATAAGAAGCCATATCCAGTTCCCCACGCCCATCACCCAGAAAATGGGATAAAATGTGCTCCTGCGCATTTTCCGGAGCGTTGGACCAATAATAAATTTCCATGCGGTTGCAGGTGGAAAGCACAACGCACTGGTCCACTCCAGGAAGGGAACGGATGCGCTGTCCTTCCTCCCGGAGTTTATGGGACGGCACGGCAAACCGCTCCCGTATTTCCACGGGAGCGGTCCGGTGATTCAAGCCTAAACAAACCATTCTCATCAACTTACCAGGAAAATGCTCATGGATGCAATAAAGAGGGCCACGCAGCAGCAGGCCAACATCCTTCCCGGAATGCCGCGGCGGTAGATGAACCACAGCAGGACGCTGTAGCCTGCCGTGAGAAGAATGACAATGGAGGTCTTGGCCGCATTAATGGGGAGATTCCCCCGCCACCCAAGCCATTCCCCAAGCAGAAGAAGGAGGAATGCCACAAGAACCAGGCGCTTCATGCTGGCTTCCAATGTACGGATGGGAGGAAGCACACGGCAGGTACCGGGAATTCGGTGTCTTTTAAGACATTCATTCTGCATGCAGAACGCCGCCCCCGCGGCAGCGGCCAGGCCGCCGGCTCCGTAGGACATCATGGCTATGCCCACATGTGCCGTCACCCAGAAGTCATGCGTGCCCTGCACGTCCGCTCCGGAACGGCCTATCAGCAGGGAAAAAACCGTCAGCACGGCAATAGCCGGAGCCGTAAAGATGCCAAGCACGGACATTCGGTAAGCACGTCCCAGCATCAGATAAAAGAGATTGATGCTCCAGGAGAGGAAGAAGAGCACCTCTGAAGCGCCGCGGATGGGACACATTCCCGTCTGGTACGCTTTGACGCATAGCGCCCCTGTCTGGAGAACAAAGAGGCACGCCATCCAAAGATGGGCATATAAAAACCGCCGACCGGAAGCCAGCAGGCGCCATCCCAGCCCTGTGAAAGCCAGGGAGAGGATGAGAGAGGCAATGGCCCACCAGTTATCGTTCATAAATCCGGCCCGGAAATGGTTCAGGAACGCAAATCGCGCTCAATGACGGCGTATGCCTGGTGGTTATGGATGGATTCAAAATTTTCCGCTTCCACCCGGTACCAGCTGAAGGCGGAATGACTCTGCGTTTTCAACGCCACGTTGCGCACCAGATCTTCCACAAAGACAGGGTTTTCATAAGCCTTTTCCGTCACCCATTTTTCATCCGGCCTTTTCAGGATGCTGAACAGGGAGCAGCTCGCGCAGGATTCCACCAGGTCAATCAGGTCTTCAATCCAGACGGGCCTGGAGGCAAAACGCACGGAATAAGTAACCAGCCCGCGCTGGTTGTGGGCTCCGTAGGCACTCATGGCCTTGGAGCAGGGGCAGAGCGTCGTCACGGGAACGATAACTGTCAGCTTGAAATCAGCCAGTTTGTTGTTCGCTTCCGCCTCCATCTCAAACCGGACAACGTAATCCATGAGCCCTTCAATTCCGGTCACAGGAGCGTTTTTGGAGCGGAAAAACGGAAATTCCATTTCCACATGGGAACGGCGGGCGGACAGACGGCGGAGCAGTTCCCGCGGAATGGCCAGGGCCGTATGCACATCCAGCAAGGGGCCATGCTGGTGCAACGCCTCCACAAAACGGCTCATATGGGTGCCCTTGAATTCTTCCGGCAGATCCACCGCCAGAGAAACCGTCGCCACAGTGGACTGGATGCGGTTGAGCTTGTCCTGTATCTGGATGGGGAAGCGCAACCCTTTTACGCCCACCCGGTCAATGGAAATATTGCGCGTATCCGCCTCGGACTGGGTATCTTTCAGTTCCTGCATGGGAAAAGAGGATGATGGGTGGAAATAAAGCGGGAGTCTGCCCTGTTACCGGACAAACTCCCGCCTGCAAAGACAATTCTACCGAAAGAGATTTTCCTTGGGGATTGTTACGGCAGAAGGTTGATGGAACGGGCCCGCTTGATTTCACGGGTTACCTTGCGGTGCATCTTAGCGGACAGCCCGGTCACACGGCGGGGAAGAATCTTGCCGGTTTCAGAGGTGAACTTGGACAGAAAATCAGGATTGAGCAGATTGACCTGATCCATCGGGATGTCGAGACGGCGGCGCGGCATCTGGCGATTGCACGTGCGGAAACGAATACGGCGTTCTACAGTCTTGGGTTCAGTGGACATAATAATAAAGATAATCGATAAGCCGAACCAGTTAACGCATTTCACGATGAAGCGTGCGGCGCTTCAGGAAAGGATTGTACTTAATCTTTTCCAGGCGGCCGGGAGTACGCAGGCTTTTTTTATTGCGCGTGGTGACGTAGCGGGACGTAGGCTTTCCTTCGGCTTTGGCCTCGGTGCATTCGAGGATGATGATGTCTCTTGGCATGATGAAAATGTGTTACGGGGGAGGATTTATACACTATTCTTCGTCATCGTCAAGAGAAACAGATAAATCTACATCATTTTGTCCTCCGGCAAAGCCCAGGGCCACTCTGGGACGGAACCTGGCATTCTGGCCTTTTTCCTTTTCCCACTGGGCCTGGCATTCCACGGTAAGCCGTGCAAAGGGGATGGCCTCCAGACGCAGAATGGGAATGACCTTGTATGACATTTCGCAGATGCCATATGTTCCGTTGTCAATGCGGGCGAGCGCCTGTTCGATTTCATACAGGCCGTCCTGCTCTTTGGAAAGCAGGCTGAGCGCAAAATCACGGTCATAGGCGTCACTGCCGGCATCCGCCTGGTGTTCCCCGGAGCCGGAAGCCTCACTGCCTTCCGGATGATTCCGGAGAGTATCGCGGGCCACGCCGCTCATGTTGTCCAGAGCCCTGTCGCGCAAGTCCAGCAGATGCTGGCGCTGCATCTGCACAAAAGGCTCCCATTCGGGGTTGGCGGCCAGTTCCGCCCTGGCGGCGGCAATGGCCTCCGCCTGTTCATCCGTCAATTCATTTTTCGCGGGAGCGGGAACCGGGGCAACGGGAGCGGGAGCGGCTTTTTTAACCGGAGCCTTTCCGGCCGTTTTCGGCGCAGGCTTCTTTTCCATTTCAGCCGCGGCGGCGGCAGCCTTTTTGGCGGGCTTGGCGGCTTTTTCCGGTTCAGCCGCCTTTTTCCTGCAGCATTTCTTCTTGGCGGGAGCCCCCAGGTCTACAGCGGTCTTGCAATCGGACTTCCCGCAGGTCTTTTTCTTGGAAGCCGGAACTTCCTTGGCGACGGTCTTGCTATTGGTTTTCTTGGGAGTAGGCATAGGAGGTGTCTCTATGGGCTGAGGTTGACAATATTTCACGAACAGAGGGCGGAACACGCCCCGCTGACTAGACTATGAGACATTACAAACGCCCAAATGTTCATTCAAGAAAATTCAGTGATGAAACAAGTCATTCCCCCCCCTTTTGCACCCTCTATTTTCCTGTCGGGATTTTACCGGGAACATACTTCTTTTAACCTTTTCAACGCCCGGTAAAATTCTATATTGGCGTTATATGACAGCTTCAACCATTCCCTCCATCGGCATTGACTTCGGAGGCACCTCCATCAAGATGGGGGTCGTCAAGGGCGCGGAAGTAATCGCCCACGCTCCTTCGATAGCCACCCAGGAATACGGCAATCCCGATCAACTGATTGAAGCCATAGCCCAGTTCGTGAATATGCTGCGGCTGAATCACCCGGAAGTGCAGGCCATCGGCATGGGAATGCCAGGGTTCGTCAATTTTTACCAGGGGACCGTTTACACGCTTACCAACGTGCCCGGCTGGAACAACGTTCCGGTAAAGGACATGCTCCAGGCCGCCTGCGGACTGCCCGTATACGTGGAAAACGACGCCAACTGCATGGCTTATGCGGAATGGAAGCTGGGCGCCGGAAAAGGAAAAAGGCATCTGGTCTGCCTGACCCTCGGCACCGGCGTTGGCAGCGGCCTGATCGTGAACGGAGAACTTCTGCGCGGGGCGACCTGCTCCGCCGGGGAGCTGGGGCAGACGAGCATCGACTACCGGGGGCGTCTGGGCCATTACGGCAACCGCGGCTCCCTGGAAGATTATGTAGGCAACCGGGAAATAGCTGCGGATGCACGCACGCTGTATGCCAGCCACGGCATTGACAAGGCCATTGTGGACTGCAACCCCATCTCTTTGGAACGGGCCGCATTGGCTGGTGATGAAGTAGCCGAGCAAGTGTGGCGGGACCTGGCCGTAAAACTCTCCTGCGCCCTGATGAATTGCTGCTATCTCCTGAACCCGGAAGCCATCATCATCGGCGGGGGCGTGGCCAAGGCCAGAACCCTGCTTTTCCAGCCCCTTCAGGAAATCATGAAAACCCAGCTCGCCGCCCCTCTGGTGGAATACCTTGAAATCCTTCCCGCCCAGTTCGGTACGGAGGCGGGCATCCTGGGGGCCGCCCATCTGGCTCTCAACACCCACTTCGGAGAAACATTCCGGGCCTGATCTCGTGTCTTCCTCCCAAATACTCAAACTCGCCCGCAAACTGGAATTGACGGCGGAACAGGAACGGGATTTCCTGGACGCCATGCAGGCCGGGAACCGTTCCAGAAGCGCGCTGGTCATCACCCCGAAGGCACCGGAAGGCTACAGGCCGCCCTTGCCGGCAAAGGATACGCCGCAGGAGTGGGGGCATTCCTCCATCCTGGCGCTCCCGTCCGGAGAGGCGGAAACCAAACCCGGCTCCCTGCCGGATTACGAATGCGGCTATTACTATCCCCTGGATCTTTCGTCCGTCTGGGAAACGGCCCCTCTGGCGCATCTTCCGTTTCGCCCGGAACGCTGCCTGGACATGTGCGCGGCGCCGGGAGGGAAAAGCATTCTGGCGCAGACGCGGGTATCTCCGCAGGAGCATGTTTCCAACGAAGTGAATCCGAAGCGCCTGGGCATTCTGCGCCACAACCTGCTTCGCTGCGGCTTCACCAATCTGTACACCCAGCGCCTGCGCCCGAACCAGTGGGAGGAACTGGCCCCCGGGTGTTTTGACCTCATTCTGGCGGATGCCCCGTGCAGCGGGCAGTCCCTGCTGGCTAAAGGCATTCCCAACCCCGGCTGTTTCAATTCCTCCGTCACCGGAGGCAACGCCAAGCGGCAGCGGGGCATTTTGCTGGCCGCCCTCCGGTGTCTGGCTCCCGGCGGCTTCCTGCTGTACACTACATGCACCTACGCTCCGGAGGAAAATGAACGCAATGTCCTGTACCTGCTGAAACGCCATCCGGACCTGCACACCGTAACCGTGCCGGAGCTGGAGCATTTCCGTTCCTCCCTGACGCAGGAAGCCTGCTACCGGCTCATGCCCTTCCACGGAGCAGGAGCGGGTGGTTTCACCTGCCTGCTGCGCAAGGAGGGAGGCCATCCGCTCCCGCTTTCCCTGCCGGATGAATTGAAGGCATGGCCTATTCATGCCATGAATTGTTGAAAAAAGATGAAGATAGGCATTTTTTCCGACTTGCACAACCGCACAGACCATCTGGAGCCAGCCATGCACCGGATGCGCCTGCTGGGCTGCGGACATTTCATCTTCCTGGGCGACTGCACCACCCCGGAGAGTTTCCGGCGCCTGATTGAACTGACGGAGGACTTTCCTCTGGATGCCGTTCCGGGCAACAATGACTACGATGTGGAAACCATGCGGCGGATGGCCGCCAGTTCCCCGGCGGCGCGCCTGCATCCGGAACATGCCCTTATCACCCGGTACGGCATGAAACTTTCTCTCTCCCATTACCCAAAATACGCCTTGCGGGAAGCGCGCAGCGGAAACGCAGACGCCGCCCTGTACGGCCATACCCACCAGGCCGTCAGCGAAAGATGCGGCGGCTGCCTGCTGGCCAATCCCGGAGAACTCCAGGGCAGGACCGGACGCATCGGTTTCGGCGTCCTGGATACGGACACCCGCATCATCAACCTGCATAACCTGGACTTTTACGCCCCATGAACACGCTGGACGTCTGCTGTGCCCTGATTGAACTGCCCGCCGCACGGGGCCCTCTTCTTCTGGGCGCCAAAAAGAAAACGGGGCAGTCCAACGGGCTTCTTTACGAATTCCCCGGCGGAAAAGTGGAACCAGGGGAGAATGCCCGGCACGCCGTCATACGGGAAATACGGGAAGAGCTGGGATGCACCGTCTTCCCCGTCCGCATGCTCACCCCCGTACGGCACCGGGAGCCTGAACGCATTATCCGCCTTATCCCCTTTCTGTGCCGTCTGGAACTTTGCGCCCTGCCCCGGCCTCTGGAACATGAAAACCTGGGGTTCTTCTCCCGCCGTACGCTGGAAGAACTGCCCTGGGCACCTGCGGACCGCCTTGTGTTAAAGGAATGGCTGGAAGAACACCGCTGAAAGCAGCATCCCTTTCAAAATCAATCGCTCCACGGGAAAGTTCCCTCCATGTCTGAAAAGATTGCAAAAACACCTTGGAACATTCCCTACCATGAGGTATATAAAGTGGTGGCTGCTGCACTCGTCATCGCCTGGCAAAGTGGCCCGGACCGATATTACAACCTAATGGGGGCAGCCCCGACGCAGGGCTGACTACGTCCTATACCGGAAAAGTCAAAACAGCGGCGGAAGTCCCCGCTCTATTGAGGCACGGGAACGTGGCTCACAGCCAGAGACGGTGCAGCGGTGTCTTTTTTCCATCACCTGAATCCAGAAAGCTCGTTCTTTCAACGTTTTTCCCCTCCTTGAGCCCGCAGGTCAGCCGGGATTGCCCTCTTGGACAACATTACTCCTGTCGGGATTCACCTCCTTTCCCCGCTCTTCTCACCCCCGCAGCATTTACAAACACGGAGAAACCAATTCCCCAAAAGATCGGAGGCGGTCACCGGCAACTGCCGCCTTCAGATATTTCGTGGCCCTCCATTCCCGCTCCTTCCGTCACTGGACGAGAAGGAAGAAAGGAAATATTATTAGTTAATAAACATCAACTGTTAATAAACATAATAATCCCTTAGACATTTCCGGAAATCATGATAGGATCATGCTCCGTTGCGGAAAAGTTTTTAACATCCGTGCAACTTTTTCATTATTGCGAAGTATAATATAGTCGTGAAGGGATTCATCAAACTCATCATCGTCATTGCCGTTCTCGGAGGCATCTGGTTTGCCTGGGAACAGTGGAAAGGAAATGAAGCCATCCAGGTGGACTACCAGACAGAACCTCTTGAAAAAGGAGACCTGATGATCACCATCGAAGCAACCGGCGTCACGGAGCCTGATGAACTGGTAGATGTAGGCGCCCAGGTCAGCGGAATCATCATGGAGTTCGGCAAGGACCTGAACGGCAAGGTGGTGGATTATTCTAGCCCTGTAAAAGCCGGTCAGATGCTCGCGGAAATCGACAAGCTTCCCGTGCAGCTGGACGTTCAGAGGGCGGAAGCCTCCAAAGCGCAGGCCATTGCCGGAATCGCCCGCTCCAAGGCGGACATCCAGCAGGCCAAAGCCAAGCACCAGCAGGCCAGACTGGACCGGGAACGCGCGGAAAAGCTGGGGCCTGGGGATGCCCTGTCCAAATCCAGCTACGACCAGTATATTGCGGATGAAGAAACCGCCCGCGCCAACGTAGCCGTGGCGGAAGCCTCCCTGCAGGAAGCGGAAGCCTCCCTGAAACAGGCGGAAGCCGCGCTGAAAAAGGAAATGCGCAACCTGGAATACACCACCATCAAGTCCCCCGTGGACGGCGTCGTGGTCAAACGCCTGGTCAACATAGGCCAAACAGTGGTTTCCAGCATGAGCGCCTCCAGCCTGTTTTACATCGCCACAGACCTTTCCAAGCTGAAAATTTGGGCCGCTGTGAACGAGGCGGACATCGGCAGCATCCGCAAGGGGCAGGAGGTACTGTTCACCGTGGACGCTTTCGCCGGCCGCAAATTCAAGGGAACGGTGGACAAGATACGGCTGGACGCAACCATGACGTCCAATGTGGTCACTTACATCGTGGACATTGATGTACCCAATCCGGACAAGCTTCTTATCCCCTATCTGACGGCAAATGTCCAATTCGTGGTGGAGGACATACGAAACGCTTTCCTCGTTTCCAATGCGGCCCTCCGCTTCCGCCCGGAAACAGAACTGGTCAGCGCTGAACAAAAAGCGGCCTTTGACCGGATGCAGCCGGAGCTGGCCGCCCCCGTCCGGGACGGACAAAAGAAAAAAGCCGTGATTTGGGAATTGCGGAACAATCTTCTTTATCCCCACCTGGTCACCAAAGGGGAAAGCAACGGCATGCTGACGGCCATTGCGGGAGAAACGCTCCGGGAAGGAATGGGAATCGTCTCTACGGCTCAGATACTGAACCGCTCCGGCAGTTCGGGGGACGGTTCTTCCGCCTCCGCCGGCGGGGAAAACCCGTTCGCGCCCAAAATGCCCCCGCGCCGCAAGCCGAGCACAGGCAACACGAAAACGGCAGCCTCGGCTGGCAATGACGGGCCGCCCCCGCCTCCCTAACCCGGGGAACCGCCTCCATCCGACCGCTCAATCATTCTTTTTTACCGCATCAAGCATTCCAACAACGTGATCCGCTTACGTGACATAACCAAGGTGTACCACTTGGGAGAAATAGACCTTCAAGTACTCAAGGGCATCACCCTGGATATCAATGAAGGGGAATTCGTCTCCCTCACGGGGGCATCCGGCTCAGGAAAATCAACCCTGATGAATATCCTGGGCTGTCTGGACCGCCCTACCTCAGGCCATTACTATATTGCCGGGGAAGACGTTGCCAAATTCAACGCCGCAGAACGCGCCACTCTCCGGAACAAGCGCATCGGATTCGTCTTCCAGAACTTTAACCTGCTCTCCCGTACCACAGCCCTGGAAAACGTGATGATGCCTGCCGTATATGCCCACCCCGCCCTCAGCATGAAAGCCATGCGCGAACGTTCCGTGGAATTGCTGAATTTGGTAGGCCTTTCCGACCGCATGGACCACACCCCGGCCCAGCTTTCCGGCGGACAGCAGCAGCGCGTAGCCATTGCCCGTTCCCTCATCAACAACCCCAGCATCCTGCTGGCGGACGAACCAACGGGAAACCTGGACTCCACCACTTCCAAGGAAGTGCTGCACATGTTCAAGGACCTGAACCGCCAACAGGGAATCACAGTCATCCTGGTGACGCACGACCCCAAAATAGCCGCCTTCACGGACAGGGCCATCAACATGGCGGACGGCCTTATCTGCGAAGGGATTTCCGATATGCTTAGCAAGGACGACGTATGAAATTCCTTCCTCTCCTTAAAACCTGCATCAGGGCCCTGGTGCGCAATCCCATGCGCGCAGCCCTCACCATCCTGGGCATCATCATCGGCATTGCCGCAGTAATCGCCATGGTGGAAATCGGCCAGGGATCTACGCTCCAGATTAAAAATACCATCGCTTCCATGGGGGCGGACACGCTGAATATCCGCCCCGGAGCCATCTCCAAAAGCGGCGTCAATACCGGCGCGGGCGGACGGGCCTCCCTGACCAACGCGGACTGCGAAGCCATTGCGAAGGACTGCCCCATGGTTCTGCGGGCTACCCCCGTGGTGCGCGCCAGCGGCCAAGTCATTTACGGCAACAAGAACTGGAGCCCGGAAACTGTAGAGGGCGGTTCCGTGGAATACCTGAAAATCAAAAGCTGGTATGACATGGCGCGAGGCCAGCCCTTCTCCGAGGAAGATGTGGAACAGGCCAGGCGCGTGTGCGTCATCGGCCAGACGGTGGCCAAGGAACTTTTCGGGGACGAAGACCCGCTGGGCAAGGATATCCGCATCAAGAATGTCATGTTCAAAGTCATCGGCATCCTTCAGAAAAAAGGGGCCAACATGATGGGACGCGACCAGGACGACTCCATCATCCTCCCGTGGACAAGCATCCGCTACCGCCTCCAGGGCCTGGGCGGCGGTTCCACCACCACTTCCACCGGCAACAGCACCACCACCTTCAACCGGGCAGATAAATACACCGCCAGTTCCGTGGATTACTACACGGAAACTACGGACCAGCCCTATACGGACGCGCCCCATCCGCGGCGCTTCAACAATATTGATTCCATCATGGCTCAGATTTCAGACCCGGAACGCTCCTCCGAGGCCATTGACCAGATTACGGAAGTGATCCGTGCCAAACACAACCTCAAGGACGGCCAGCTGGACGATTTCCGGGTATGGGACATGGCGGAAATGTCCCGCGCCATGAGCAGCACCACGGAAGTGATGACCAATCTCCTGATGATCGTGGCCATGATCTCTCTGGTCGTCGGCGGCGTCGGCATCATGAACATCATGCTCGTTTCCGTCACGGAACGGACCAAGGAAATTGGCCTGCGCATGGCGGTGGGCGCCCGTCCGCAGGATATCATGCGCCAGTTCCTGCTGGAAGCGGTGCTGCTCTGCGTGGTGGGCGGCGCGCTGGGCATCATGCTCGGCAAGGCGATCTCCATCATCGTCAGCCGCACCATGAACTGGGCCACGGCCTCCTCCCCGGAAGCCATGGCTCTGGCTGTAGGCGTCTCCGTATTCATCGGCCTGGCCTTCGGATGGTACCCCTCCTGGAAGGCGTCCAAGATGGACCCCATTGATGCCCTTCGCCACGAATAACACCTTACTTTTTATTTTTCCATGTCATCCACGTTCAAACATCTCCCCCTTCTGGCCGCCTGTTTCCTTGGCTCCTGCATGGTAGGCCCTGATTTCCGGACGCCGACCAATGACCTCCCCGCCACGTGGGAGGCGAACAGGCCCCCCCACAGTTCGGACAAAGATTTGCGTTCCTGGTGGAATATCTTTGGAGACCCCCAGCTCAACCGCCTGGTCTCCACCTCCCTCAACAACAATCCGGACATGAAGGTGGCTTTGCTCCGCATCCGGGAGGTCAGGGAAAAGCTCCGCGTCTCCCAGGCATCCCTGCTTCCCTCCGCAGACGCCAGCGCCGGGTGGAGCCTGTCCCCGGACAGAGGTTTTCGCAGCTCCACTTCCCAGAACTTCTCCCTGGGCGCGTCCACCTCCTGGGAGCTGGACCTCTTTGGCGGCAACCGGCGGTCCATCGAAGCCTCCCGCGCCTCCCTCATGTCCACAGAAGCTTCCGCAGGGGCCGTGCGCACAGCCCTGCTGGCGGACGTCGCCACGGCCTACTTTGACTGGATTACCGCCTGCGAACAGCTCCGCATCGCCAGGGAACAACTGGAAATCCAACGCAGCACCCTCACCATTGCGGAAAAACGATACAAAACGGAATTCGCCCCCCGTCTGGATGTGGAGCAGGCCACCTCCACCGTCGCCTCCACGGAAAGCCGCATCCCGCAACTGGAAGCACAGGTGGCCTCCTCTAAAAACCAGCTCGCCGTGCTGCTGGGAACATACAATTCCCGTGTAGAACTGACGCTGCCCAAAGCTTCCGTCTTTGAGAAAACGCCCACCGTTCCGGTAGGCCTCCCCTCCGAACTCCTGCGGCGCAGGCCCGACGTTATCGCCGCTGAGGCGGACCTGCACGCGGCCGTGGCCAACGTGGGCGTAGCCGTAGCGGATCTGTACCCGCGCTTCAGCCTGACGGGCTCCCTTTCCAGCCGCGGCGGAGATTTCGGCCAGCTCTTCAGGGAAAACAACAACGCGTGGTCCCTGGGAGGGAACCTGCTCCAGCCCCTGTTCCGGGGCGGAGCCCTGAGAGCCACGGTACGCGCCCAGAAAGCCGCAGCAGAACAAGCTGCGGAAACTTACCGCAAAACGCTCATTACCGCCGTCTCCGAGGTGGAGGACGCCCTGATCGCCTATGGCAGCTATACCTCCCAGATGCAATACCTGCACAAGGAAAACAACGCCAACAGAGAAGCGTTCCAGCTCTCCCGCACCCTGTACATCAACGGCGAGACGGACTTCCTGAATGTGATCACCGCCCAGCGTTCCTGGCTCAGCTCGGAGGAATCCCTGGTCACCATGAAGCAGAACATCCGCAAGGCCGTGGTGCAGCTCGCGCGCGCCCTGGGCGGAGGGTGGTAACCAGCAGCTGACTCCAAAGGCCGGGTTCAGCATCCCCGGCAAACGGAACCCTGATTTTTCAACAGGGGACAGGGCAGCAAGGGAATGACTGAAGAATCATTCTTTGTACCCCCCACGTTCAGATTAAAAAAGACCGCAAGAATAGGAACGAATAAACTATCCGGAAACTTCCGATGGGATTGAACAGATAGCCGGGGCTCAGGTTAAGAACACTCTCCAGCCACTTCTTTCATGACTGCGCTGATAAGGTTTCGGGTCTTCACGCCGGGCAGCACGTTCAAGTCCATGCGGTTCATCGCGTAGCCGAAGGAAAGGCCGTGGGCCGGATCCGCAAAGGCATGGGAACCGCCCGCCCCGGCATGACCGAAGCCGCCGGAGCCGAACAGATGGCGCAGCTTGCGGCCCGTGGCGGGGTCTGCGGGATCGTGCATGAAGCCGCAGGAAAAGGCGGTGGGCGTTTTCAGCGTCAGGTCCGGCCCGTCAATGACGACGTTCCGCATCCAGCCGCGCACGTCGGACGGGAATACCCGGAGTTCATCCAGCCCCAGGCAGACCTGGTAGAACTGCGCCATGCCGCGGGCGGAAGCCACGCCGCCGAAGGCCGGAACTCCGGACACCCACGCTTCCGGCGTGTTCATCTGCCGCACACTGTTCAGCCCTATCAGAGTATTGAACGCACGGTTTACGGGCGTGCCCTTGTTCATGTATTCCAGATAAAACGGCGTACCCATGTTGGACATGTCCATCTTGCCGGGATACAGCGTCGCCACGCGGTTCCATTCGGATTCCGGCAACCCGATGTAAAAATCCAGATTCAACGGTTTGCGGATGCATTCCTCCCAGTAACGCCACAGGCGTTCCCCGGTCAGCCGCAGCATGAGTTCATCAAGCATCACTCCGTAAGTATGCGGATGGTAGCCGTGTTCCGGCGGCTGCCACGCCGGAACGGTTTCCTCCAGGGCGCGCACGCAATCCTCATGGTCAAACACGCTTGCCGTCCGGGAAAAAGCCGCCAAACCGCATTGATGGGACATCATCTGCGCGATGGATGCATAGGGCAACGGGAATTCAGGCCACAGTTCCCCCATGCTCATCTGCGGCGAGGCTCCCTGCTGGTGCAGGGCCAGCAGAAGGGCGGCGGATGCGGCTCCCTTGGTGGCGGAGTAAACGGGCACCAGCGAATGTTCCGTCCATGGACGCGTTTTATCCGCTGCGGCAAACCCGGAATGCAGGGAAACGATCTCCCTTCCCTCCTTCCAGACAGAAACGGAGGCGCCCAATTCTCCGTAGTTACGGAAATTTTCCTGAAAAGCTTCAGTTATCTGCTGGTACTCATTCATTCCCTTAAAATGACCCGGCGTTACTCCCGGCGTCCGGACAGGAAAATACTCCCCTCCGGCTCCGAAAGCAAGCTCCGGCGCTACCCTGGATGGTCAGCGCCGGAACAGGACAAACTGTAAAACATCAGTCTTTCGTATGGGCGGCCAGGTATTTCCTGGCTCCCACTTCATCCGGCTCCTCCTTCAGATCATTCAGGGAGAATTTAATACGGAATAATCTCATGATGAACACATAAGAACATGGAATCAGAAAAGCGCCCACCAGTGTAACCACCCCCATGCCAATCACCACCACCGTACCGATAGCGTTGCGCGCCAGGACACCGGAACAGCATTGGACTGAAAGCTATCTTCACCATGCCCGTTATCCTCGCCTCACAGGCCATCTGATGACGGTTCTTCCTCCCGGTTCCCCCATCTTGGCTCCATCATAGGGAGGGAGCCTCTTCTTGCCGGGCGGACCCCGGAGCACGTTGCTCACGGCATTGACCTTTCCCCGGACAATATCCGCATCGCCGCGGAATATACCTGAGGAATGGCCCGCATATCAAAAAAGGCCGGCCCCGCTTCGCCTTCTTTCCAGGGACAATACGCGCAGCCGCTTGTCCTTTACCTTGAATTTCACCTCCCAGCCAGAGAACAAAAGGCCGTAAACCCGTTCCGGATCATCCTGATACTGGGGACGGGGATCCAGGGACAGCGTATCTTCCAGCGCACTCCTCTCTTCCGGAGACATGGAACCGCCAAAAGATTCGGGAATTTCCACATCCAGCCGTTCATAGGGGACAGCCGTAAACCCTTCCGACGCCTCCGGAATGCAGTCTGCCAGAGGAACATAGGGCTTGATATCCAGAATGGGGGTGCCATCCACCAAATCCACGCCGGAAAGATGCAATACCGGGCCGTCCAGAGGATGCAATTCCACCCGTTCCAGCCTGACGGCAGACAACCCGATGGGATTGGGGCGGAACGGCGCACGCGTGGCGAACACCCCCATGCGCACATTGCCCCCCAGCCGCGGAGGCCGGACCGTAGGGCTCCACCCCTTATCCACGTTTTCACTGAACACCCAGACCAGCCACAGATGGGAAAACCCTTCCAGACCACGAACGGCATCCGGATGGCGGAACGGCGGCTCAAACACCAGCCGCGCCCGCGCATCCGGAACCAGGCCGCTCTGGCGCGGCGCACCGAATTTGTCCGGATAACACGTACTGACGCGGGCGACGGGCTGCAAGCGGAGACTGATAGTTAATAATTAATAGCTGCCGGCCTTTCTCCATGACGCTTTCATCAGAAGCGGTGGAGCTGTTCTCCGAACACCACGGCATCCACTTTTCCCTTCAAGGTCTTGCCCAGGAATGGGGTGTTGCGGGCGCGGCTGCGGAGCGTTTCATCCGTGACGGGCGTTTCTCCTTCCGGGTCAAACACCACCAGATTGGCCGGAGCCCCTTCTTCCAGGGAGACGGGGGCCAGCCCCATCAGCCTGCGGGGAGCATCGCTGCAGGCGCGCACCACCGTCTGCCAGGACATTTTTCCAGGTTCCACCAGATACTGGTAAATAGCGGGCAGGAACGTATCCAGCGCAATCATGCCCTGCGGGGCGACAACGAAATCCTGAAGTTTGGAAAACGGCGTGCAGGGCGTGTGATCGGAAACAATGCAGTCAATGGTGCCGTCATTCACGGCGGCAATCAGGGCATCCACATCCGACTGGTCGCGCAGGGGCGGCAGCGTCTTGTAGCAGGTATCGTACCGGCCCACGTCCTCATGCGTGAACAGGAGATGGTGAAGCGCCGCTTCCGCGCTCAACCCGGCGGTTTTCCGCTTGCAGCGGCGCAGGATATCCACGCTGCCGGCCGTAGAGACGGTCTGCACATGCAGGGAGTTGCCCGTATCCACGGAAAGACGGATGATGGTTTCCAGCCCTATTTCCTCCGCACAGGAGGGGGAACCCATCAACCCCAGACGGTAGGAAGTAGTGCCCGGGTGCATGGCCGCCCTGGCCGTCAGGGACGGCACGTCTCCGCGCAGGGCGAAAGTAAGGTTCAGATTGCTGGCGTACTGCATGGCGCGGTACAGCAGCAGCATGTTGTCCGGAGCACGGTCCCCGTCCGTGATGAAACGGACGCCCTTGGCACGCAGGGAGTCGTAGGAGGCCTGCTCTTCCCCGCCGTCCCCCTTGGTCAGGCACCCGGAGGGGATAACCTCCACCAGAGCATCCGTCCGGCATATTTCCATGAACGTGGTAATCTGGGCGGCATTGTCCATCACGGGTTCGGTATCCGGCATCGCCATCAGTCCGGTCACACCTCCATGCAGGGCGGCGGCGGTAGCCGTAGCCACACGTTCCTTGTCCTCCCGGCCGGGCTGGCACAAATGGGCATGGATGTCGAACAGACCGGGCAGAACAAGCTTCCCGGAAGCATCCAGCGCCTTTTCCGCGGCGCTCTCCAAAAGCGTTCCGGCAGGAGCTTTCGCTGTAATCACCCCCCCGGAAACCAGAAGGTCCGCCGGGGCGGAACCGTCCGTCAGCCGGGCGTTGCGAATAAGTACGGAAGTTTTCATGAACAATCAGTGCTGGGTTTGCGGAGTGAGATGGTAAAGGATGGACATGCGGCAGGCGATGCCGTTTTCCACCTGGCGGTTGATCAGGCAGCGCTCATAGTCCATCGCCAGGTCACAGATTTCCACGCCGCGGTTGACCGGCCCCGGATGCATGATGTACAGGCCTTCACCGGAAATGCGCTTCAGGCGTTCTTCCGTGACGCCGTAAATCTTGTTGTACTCCCGGGCGCTGGGGAAGAAAGGGGCGTCCTGCCGCTCTTTTTGAACGCGCAGCAGGTAAATTACGTCCGGCTTCCAGGCAAACGCCTCATTGAAATCGGAAAAACGGGGAATGCCGGAATGTTCGGTGCGCGGCACCAGGGAACCCGGCCCCAGGAAGGCGACATCCATCCCCAGCCTCTTCATCAGCAGGGAGGTGGAACGGGCCACGCGGGAATGCAGGATGTCCCCCACAATCAGAACGCGCTTTCCCCTCACATCCGGAAATACCTCCCGGATGGTAAAGGAATCCAGCAGCGCTTGGGAGGGATGGGCGTGGGCTCCGTCCCCGGCGTTCACCACACTGGCGCAGGTATGGCGCGCAATCACGTTCGGCAAGCCGCTGTTGTAATGGCGCACGATTACATAATCCACTTTCATGGCCTGGAGCGTGGCGATCGTGTCCTGTACGGATTCCCCTTTCACCACGGAAGAGGTGGACACCGTGAAATTGGTCACGTCCGCAGACAGGCGTTCCGCCGCTACCTCAAAAGAGGAACGGGTGCGGGTGCTGGGTTCATAAAAAAGCGTCAGAACGGACTTGCCTTTCAGGGCGGGCACCTTTTTGACGCTTTTGGTAAAAAGCTCCTTCATCGGGCCGGCCGAATCCAGCAGCGTGTGAATTTCCTCGTCAGTCAATGAGGAGATATTAAGAAGATCCTTGCGGGGATGATTCATGGGAAACGGAGAATGGATTGGAAAATTTTCAGTGGGAGGGAATGACCACGCTGTCCTCGCCGTCAGCCTCCTTCATGCTTACGATGACCTTGGCTCCGGCATGGTCCAGCACGTGCCCCGTATAATCCGGCTGGATGGGAACTTCCCGCCCGCCGCGGTCAATCAGGCACGCCAGTTCAATACGGGCCGGACGGCCGTAGTCGAAAAGGGCGTTCAGGGCTGCACGTATGGTGCGCCCCGTATAAAGGACGTCGTCCACCAGCACGACCCTCATGTCATCCGTGGAAAACGGCAAATTGGAGGAACGGAGGGAAGGCCGGGCTTCCAGCTTGAAGATGTCATCCCGGTACAGGGAAATATCAATAGAGCCGTACTGGGCTTCCACTCCCAGCTCCTTTACCTTGTCCACCAGACGCCGGGCAATCACATCCCCCTGGCTGAGCAGGCCGACGATGGCGAGAGGTTCTCCGGGGAAACGGGCCACAATGCCGTGGGCCATGCGCTCAAGCGCACGGGAAATTCCCGGACCGTCCAATACGATTTCCTGTGAAGGAGGAGTCATTTGCCGGATGGGGGAAAAAGTTCACGTTACAGCCCCGCCAGTTTTAAAATGCGGTGGGCGGCCATGGCGGCATTGACGGGGGTCTTCTTATGCAAGCCAACCGTAGTGCAGGGCACGCCGCCGGGACACTGGGCAATCGCCAGCAGGGCGTCAATACCGTTCAGGGGGCCTCCGGGGACCGGCACGCCGATAACCGGGAGGGAACAGCTCATCACCACCACGCCGGGAAGGGCGGCGGACAGGCCGGCCACAGCCAGGATAACCGCTTTTTCTCCGCTGGCTTCCAAATCCCCCAGGAACCTGATCAGCTCCGGAAGGTCGCGGTGGGCGGACAGAACGGTTTCTTCATAAGGAACATTCTCCTGAGCAAAATACTCGCGGGCCGGTTCCATAAAGGGCTTATCATTCGGGCTGCCGTAGATGACGATGACTTTCATGGCTGTGTGTGCGGTTGTGAAACTTGCAGATTATGCCCCCAAGCCCCCTGCCCTGGCAAGACTTAACCTGCAAAAAAAGGAAGGCCCCGGGTGGAAATGGACAACGGGAGAAAGGAAACACCGGGGTTCCGGAACCGTTCCGGGGAATCGGCCCGGCATCCCGGTCATTCCTCCAACCCAGATTCGCCCATCCCACCGCCCTCCCCGGGAACCTTCAGTTTTCCGGAGAGGATATCCTTCCTGATACGGTAAAGAGCCTTCAACCTTTCCTTATCATCCAATCCTTCCGTTTCCCGCATCAGGAATAAAGAAAACTGTACGGAACAATTCTCCAGCCGATATTTTTCCAGAATGCTCCCCCCCATTTTCATGTATTGGCCTCCGTACTTTCCGTAAGCGTTCTGAATTTCATCGGCAGTCATCTTCTCTCTTTCCACCCGTTCCAGCAATTTCCCGGACTCCCTAATCATCTTCAGATGCATGGCACGGTAATCGGAAGGGCATTTATCCAGAATCCCAGCCCATTCGGGAGATTGAATATATTTCAGCGTGGCCACCAGCACCGCACGATTATCCTTTTCCTCCAACTCCACAATGCACGTCCAAATAATGCCCAGCTGCAAGTGCCTGGCCATGGCCTCCCTGTACGCCGCTATTTTCTTTTCATCCTCCATTTCCAAATCCACATTAGCCATGGAGGGCGCCGCTATATCCTGGGACATGCCGGAAAAAGTCATCAAAAACGCAGGGAGAATTCCCCACCGGAACAGATTTGACATGAAATCACGTTACAGGAATCTTTTGCGCAGGGTCAACAATATTCTTCCCTTCCGCCGCATCCCGCAGCATTGACGGCCGCCGCCACGGCGGACTGTCTTTCCTTCCCGGAAAAAACAAGCCTGCCCCCATTCCCGGCTTGATGGCATCCGGTTCCGGCATAACAAGGCTCACAGGGGCGTATCTTCATCCAGAAACGCAGAAAAGCTGCATCGCTCCGGCGGCCGGACGCTTGAAAAAACCTAGCGGGTCGCCTGCTGCGCCATGGCCTCCGCACAACGGCGTCCGTCCAGGGCGGCGGAAACAATGCCGCCGGCGTAACCCGCCCCTTCGCCGCATGGGTACAGGCCCTCCAGACCGGGATGCTCCAGCGTGGCGGGGTCCCTTGGAATGCGCACGGGGGAGCTGGTGCGCGTCTCACAGCCAATGAGCTGGGCGTCCGCTCCGGCAAATCCCCGCCATTTACGGTCAAACTGCCGCAGCCCCTCCCGCATGCGCCAGACAATCCCTTCCGGGAGCAATTCATGAAGGGGATGGGATACGATGCCGGGATGATAGCTGGTAGGCAGCAGGGAAGAAGAAACGCGCCCTTTCAGAAAATCCTCCACCTTCTGGGCCGGGGCTTTCTGCATGCCTCCTCCAGCACGGCAGGAAGCCGTCTCCAGCGCTTTCTGGTACGCCACGCCCGCCAGCACCCCGTGTTCCCTGCAAAACGGTTCCGTATCTTCCGGATGCACGCTGACTACAAAACCGGCATTGGCAAATGGAGAATCCCTCCGGGCCAGAGACATGCCGTTGACCACTACCTCATCGTTCTCCGTGGCGGCGGGCACGATGAAGCCGCCGGGACACATGCAGAAGGAATGGACGCCGCGGTCCTGGATGGTGGTCGTCACGGAATAACGGGCTGCCGGAAGCTGCTCCGGGCGCCTCTGCTCCGGATTCAGGTGGTACTGGCGCGCATCAACAAACGCCTGGGGATGCTCAATGCGCACACCCACGGCAAAGGATTTCTGTTCCAGAGCCAGCCCCTCCGCCAGCATCATGCGGTACACGTCCCGGGCACTGTGCCCGGTAGCCAGCAAAACGGAATCCGCCGCAAATTCCCGACCATCCGCGCAGGCCACGCCGCGTATGCGGCGGCCGTCCGCAGAACGGAGCAGATGCTCCACACGGGCATTGAAATGAATTTCCCCGCCCGCGCGAAGGATGGATTCCCTGATGGCTTTGACGACATTGGGCAACAGATTGGAGCCGATATGCGGGTGGGCGTCCGTTAAAATTTCCCTGGGCGCTCCGTGGGCTACAAAAATCTCGTAAACCTCCCGGACGGGGCCTCTCTTGGTCGCGCGCGTAAACAGCTTCCCGTCGGAAAACGTGCCTGCCCCTCCCTCTCCAAAACAGTAATTGGAATCCTCCATCACCGTGCCGCGGCGCAGGATGGGAGCCAGGTCAAACCGGCGGGAGGAAACATCCTTCCCCCGTTCCAGAACCACAGGCTTCATACCCAGTTCCAAACAGCGGAGCGCGGCGAACATCCCGGCCGGTCCGAATCCAACGATCAGCGCCACGGGGGAGCCGGGACGGACGGACGGATAATCCCGGGAGGGAAGACGTTCCGGCGGCAGCGGGCTATCCACCCCGACCAGCAGCCGAAGCTGGAAGAGAATTTTTTTCTGCCGGGAGTCAATGGACTCCTTCACCAGCCGCACATCTTTGATACGGGAGGGGGAAATACCCAGCTTCCGCGCCACGGCAGCGCGGCGCACGCGCTCGCTGCCGGCCTTTTCCATCGGCAGAATCACATCCACCGTTATTCCTTCCCCTCCGCTCACAGTCCCTCCTTCCCCGGCCGGGGCTGCTGCTGGGTGATGCAGTGGATGGCGCCGCCTTCCAGCACCAGCTTGCGGGCATCCACCCCTATTACCTGTTTTCCGCTGAAACATTCACGCAAAATGCCCAGGGCGCGATCGTCATTCCGGGGCTGGTTGAATACGGGAACAATGACGGCCTCATTAACAATGAGGAAATTGGCGTAACTGGCAGGGAGCTGATCCAGGCGCCAGTCCTCCGCATGGAGGGGATCCGGCATCGGCAGGGGAATCACCTCCACCCCGGAACCGTCCACGCATCTCAAATCCTGAAGGCGTTCATTATTCTCCGCCAGAGCGCGGTAATGGGGAGAGGAAGAATCCGTTTCCACGATGGAGACTACGGCATCCCGGCACACAAAACGCACCATGTCGTCAATATGGCCGTCCGTATCATCCCCTTCAATGCCGGAACCGAGCCAGAAAACGGCTCTGACGCCCAGCATGCGCTTCAATTCCTCCTCAATCATGGCCCGGCTCCAATCCGGATTGCGGTTGGGATTCAGCAGCACGGACTCCGTCGTCACCAGCAAGCCGTCCCCATTGCCCTCAATCGCCCCCCCTTCCAGAATCAGGGAAGAACTGCGCACGGGAAGCCCCAGCGCCGCCCCAATCAGGGCGGGAACGCCGTTGTCCAGGTCCCACGGGGCAAATTTGCCGCCCCACGCATTAAATTGCCAATCCGCCAGCATCAGAGAACCGTCCTTCACATCCTGGACGAAAACGGGGCCGTGGTCCCGGCACCATACGTCGTTGGTCGGGTGGTTGAACAGGCGGAATTGCTCCTCACTCATTCCGGCGGCCAGCATCGCCTGCCTGACGCCGGGATGAAGGGGAGCTGCGGCATTCATGCATACAAGGGCATGCGGAGCAATGGCAGCGGCCACGCTCCCATAAGTCTGCTGCAACTCGTCCAGCCCCCCTTGCCATAAATCCCTGCGGTGGGGCCAGGACAGCCAGACAGCATCCTGAGGCTCCCATTCAGCGGGCCAGCGTACATCGGGTTCCTTGTTCATGGCGGTATCGGGCGGTTCAACTGGGCTGGTCCTGAAATTCATAAGGTTCTTCAAAAGCCTTGCGGAAGCTCATGAAGCCCTTGAAATCATCCAGGGAATCCTCCGGCTGTTTGGAAAAAACGTCTTCCTCAATCAGTAAAAAAACCATCTCCCCCACATTCTTCCCGTTCCTAAGCCCCCATTCCTTCATCACGGTGGAAGCCATGGGCCCGAACTGGGCGAGGGCGTAATCCCGGAACCCTTCCAGCAGTTCCTGCCCGCTGACATGCCTCTGAGAGCCGTTTTCCCTTTCTTCAACGCGCTGCATGGTAAAATCCAGCGCATCTTTCAGAAAAGAATATGCCCGTTCCGCAAAACGGGGATCCTTCCGTACGATACGGCTCACGGCATCTTCAAACGTAGGGGTGGTCATAGCGGCTCACCGCTACCCTATACGGCTCCTTGTGAAAATCAAGATTTTTGGGAGCGCTCCAGCTTCAGCCCTCCCTTGGGGACAGCATGGGGAAAATGAAGGCAGCCGCCCCCTCGCTGGAACGGAACGCCGGACGCGGCAGACGGCAAAATTCCCGTCCATGATATAGAGCCTCAAAAAACGCACGCGCCCGCATTTTGAATATCATGCTTCTGCATGAGCGACCCTCCGGCAGGCAGCGGTTTTTACGTTCTGATGCCGTCAAAAAGCCCTGTAAGCAGGAAGGAAACCTTGCCAGCCTATGGTCTGTTTGTTATGAACGGAATACTTTATGTTCCGTTCCTCCATCATGCTTCTGGCAACCATGCTGTGCGTTTCCTGCGTATCGCACCGGCCTATCCAGGACAGCAGCTCCCCGCCCATTGACGCGGCCAATCCCCTGGACGGCACCCCCGTGGCGCTGGCGTGGAGCTCCGGAACGCAATTAATGATGGGCGTAGACACGGGAGCAGTCCAGACATCCCTGCTTTTCTCCCCGGCAGTGGAATCCATCGGCGCACGCCTGCGCGGCAGGGGCGCCATGCGCACGGCCAACGTGCCTGTTTCCCTGAAGGATGACGGGGAACCCATTTCCCGGAAACAGGACGTAGTAATGGCAGACCAGGCCCCGTATGACGGTTTGCTGGGCTGGGAATGCATCCGGAAATATGTGTGGAACATCAACTATCCCAAACGCTCCCACCGTTTTTTCAATAAACTTCCCTCCAGAATAAAAAGCTGGAACAAGCTTTCCCTGATTCCAGGGTCCGACTATCCGCAAATCGCGGACAGGCACGGAAGGCGCATCATTCTGGACACGGGAGCCCCCCACGCCGTCTACATCTCCAAAAAACGCTGGAATGCCATTAAGCAGGCCTACCCGGATGCGTTCGTCAGCGTCTATTCCGGCTACAGCCCCGCCGCAGGCGGCTTTTACGCCCACGAATGCATGCATGTAAGCTCCTTCCAGCTCGGTCCACTGGAATTAAAAAACATCCTGCTCTGTGAAAGCTTCGCCAACCCGGAAGTGATGGGCATCCCCGATGACATCGACATCATCCTGGGCTACGGCGCTCTGGCCGCACGCCAGTTCTGGCTGGACGGCCCGGGGAACGCCCTTTATTTCAGCTCCACCAGCCACCGGATGCCCGCCCCCGCCTCCTTCAACCTGATGGGAGGCACCTTTATCCAGGACAGCAACGGGAACGGCCCCATGAAAGCTTACGTGGCAGAGTGGTCGCCCGCATGGGACGCCGGCCTCAGAACGGGAGATGTGCTTATTTCCATCAATGGAAGAAAGAATCCCTATCCGGACCTCGTAGAATATGTTACCACCCAGCGGGGGGCTCAGGCCAGCGTGGTGGTCCAGCGCAGGAACAGGCTGGTGCGCATCCAATGGGAAGTTCCGGCCGCGCCCCCTGCCGGGGATTATTACCCCACGCCCCAAGCCATTACGGAACAGGAATTCGAAAACCACGTCAGGCAGCAGGAAAAAAAAGAACAGACCCAGCCCTCCGCAGACGGCCAGCAGCCTCCGGCTACGGCCGGAGAAACTCCGGATGAAGCCTCTCCCGCAGCTGACGGGAAAACGGACAAGGCCTCCGCTGCCTAAGCCGGGCCAGCAACCAGCCATCTCTCTACACCGGCATGAACAACGAACAACATCAGAATACCCAAACTTCCGCCGCCCCCGCCATTCCCTCCCCCTTCCAGAAGAAAACCTGCTGGCATGCCCTGACAGGCGTATCCATTCTGGTGATGCTGGGCATTGCGGCCTTCGTCATTTTTGAAGTGGTGGAACTTCTGGGGTTTCTGGAACCGGTGCTCCTGCCCATCCTAATTGCCGCCGTCGTGGCGTATTTGCTGGAACCCATCGTTTCCTGGCTGGTGCGTCTCAAATTCTCCCGTCCATGGGCCGTAGTCACGGTCATGTTTGCGGCTCTGGCCGTTCTGGTAGGCTTTGGAGCCACGATTCTCCCTCCCCTGATCAGGCAGACGGATGAACTGATCGACAACCGGATGGAGCTATGGGACAAAACCTCCGAACTAATTGACTCCACCATTGAAATCCCCTTCATTTCCCGCACCATTGACAGTGTTTACAGCACCAGCCTGCGGGAACTGAATGCCAGCCATTATACGGAAGCGGAAGTCCATGACCTGAGAAATGCCCGGACCGCCCGGGAAAAGCTGGGAGCCTACATGACCATCAATTCCTCCTTTTACCAGGACAAGCTGATGAGCTGGCTCACTTCCGGGGGACGGGCCCTGTACAGCACCATAGGAATCATGGTCAGCATCCTGATCACGCCCATTTTCGCTTTTTACTTTCTGCTGGAGGCGGATAAAATCAAAGAGAAATGGCCCAGCATCCTGCCCCTGAAAGTCTCCAAATTCAGAAAAGACGTGGTGGACACCATGGAGGAAATCAACGGCTACCTGATTTCCTTCTTCCGCGGCCAAATGCTGGTAAGCATCATTGAAGGCATTCTGATCGCCATCTGCCTGAAGCTGATAGGCCTGCCGTACGCCATCACCATCGGCGCCGCGGTCTGCGTGCTGGGCATCGTTCCCTACCTGGGCATCATCACCGCCTTCATCCCTGCGGTGCTGCTGGCCTGGTTCACATGGGGGGATTTCCAGCACGTGCTGATTGTTTCGGGCATCTTCCTGGCCGTCAACCAATTTGACGGATGGATCATCCAGCCGAAAATCGTGGGGGATTCCGTGGAACTCCACCCGCTCACGGTCATGTTTTCCGTGTTGATCTGGACACTCATCCTGGGCGGCTTGATCGGCGCCCTGCTGGCTGTCCCCCTGACAGCCGCCATCAAGGTCCTTTACAAGCGGTACATCTGGCAGAATGCCAGCATGCGCCCCATGACGGAACCCGTGCTTCCGCCGGAACATCCCGGCGAACAGCCTCCGGACACCCCCGAAGGTTCGGCCCACGCTTAAACAGCGGCATCCTTCCGGCCGTCCTTTCCGGAAAATTATAATCACACACACCCGATAACATGAATAAATCCGCATTACACCTGATGCTTGCCATGGCGGCGGCAGCGGCCTGCCCGGCCGCAGTCACGCCAACGGTCAAGCCACCCAAGGCCATCGTCATGATTTACGCTGACGACCTCGGCTATGGAGACGTAGGCTGCTATGGAGCCAAGGGAATTCCCACCCCCGCCATCGACAAGCTTGCCGAGCAGGGCTGCCGCTTCACGGACGCCTATTCCACCACATCCGTCTGCACCCCTTCCCGCTATGCCCTGTTCACAGGGGAATATCCGTGGCGCAAGGAAGGCACGGGCATCCTGCCGGGAGACGCCGCCCTCATTATCGATACCAAGAAGCCCACCCTGCCCAAGATGCTCCAATCCCACGGCTACAAAACCTACATGATAGGCAAATGGCACCTGGGCCTGGGGGAAAAGGGGAAGAAGATTGACTGGAACAAACATATCTCCCCCAGCCCGAACGAAATCGGATTTGACGAGAGCTTTATCTTCGCTGCTACGGGCGACCGCGTTCCCTGCGTGATTCTGGAAAACGGCAATGTCCGCAATCTGGACCCGAACGACCCCATTGAAGTATCCTACAAGCACAACTTCCCCGGGCTTCCCAATGGCAAGGACAATAAAGACCAGCTCAAACTCATGTGGAGCCACGGACACAACCAGGCCATTATCAATGGGATCGGACGCATCGGATTCATGAAGGGTGGCAAAAGCGCCTTGTGGAAGGATGAGGAAAACGCCGATGTCATTACGGATAAGGCTATTGAATACATTCAGAAGAGCGCCAAAGCCAAGGAACCGTTTTTCCTGATGTTCGCCACGCATGACATCCACGTGCCGCGCTGCCCGGAAAAACGCTTTGTGGGCAAGAGCCGGCACGGCGTACGCGGTGACGTGACCGTGGAACTGGATGACTGTGTGCGCCGCATTACAGAGGCTCTGCAACAGGCCGGTCTGGAAAAAGACGCCCTGGTGATCTTCTCCAGCGACAACGGCCCCGTGCTGGATGACGGCTACAGGGATTTCGCCGTCCGGGACAACGCCACCCATTCCCCCGCCGGCCCCTTCCGCGCAGGCAAATACAGCATTCTGGAAGGAGGTTCCCGCATTCCGTTCATCGTCAAATGGCCCGGCGTGATCAAACCCGGAACCATGAGCAAAGCCCTGCTCAACCAAATGGATCTGGGAGCCTCCCTGGAACAACTGCTGGCCCCCGGCAAGGCCAATTCCTTCCGCGACTCTGAAAACGTGATGCCCGCCCTTCTGGGCAAATCCGCCAAGGGGCGTGACTACCATGTCATCAACAGCACCGGCAAGGCGTTGGCGATTCGCCACGGCAAATGGAAATTCATTCCCGCTGGCGTGGCCATTCGCGACGGCATCAACGGAGCCTCCGCAAAAATGAGCAAGTCCCCGGAAGGAGGAAGCCTCTTTGACCTGGAAAAAGACCCGAAAGAACTTGACAACGTAGCCGCCCAGCATCCGGACGTTTGCGAACAGATGAAAGCCAAGCTTGAGGAAATCCGCCAGAGGCCCGAAACCAAGGCTGACCAGGAGGATCTGCTTCCCTTGGACGACTAACAATCCATTCGGGCCAGATCATGAGAGAATCCGCCACATGCTCCCAATGCGGCCACGGGTACACCTACCCGGCCGGACTGGACGCCAAAACCGGCATGCGCTGCCCAGCGTGCGGCGTTCTGATTCACGTTACAACGGGGCTTCCCTTCGGGGAAGCCTCCTCTTCGCCATCCGGCCGCAAACCGGAAAACGCCATGAAAACGCAGCCCTCCCTGCCTCCCGTCAGGAAAAAGCGGACGTCTTTCTCCAGACGCGATACTGACGAACGCGGCATCCGGCAGGAAAACCTGCCGCAGCGGCCAGCCGCAGCATCCGGCCGCCGGATTCCCGCTACATCATGGCTGGCATGGGGGCTGTCCCTGATCGCGTTGATCCTGGCCTTTATTTTCCCCTCCTACGGAAACGGTTCCACAGATCCGCTGTACATGCTTCAGTGCCTGCCCTCCATGGTATTCGGCTGCGCTGCGGCCATCCTTTTCATCCAGGGTCTGGCGGCTTTGCGCCGCTAAAAAAACAAAGCCTGCGGCCCCAGCCGGGGCCCATGCGGCAGCCCCGTCCCAAAGACGGCCGGAATGCCTGGTTTCCATGACCCTTTCCGCGGAACCGGGCTTTTAGGCTTGCCTGTCAAATGAACAGATTTTAAGTTACGTCCCGGTAAACGTTATGGAACGGGAGGCAGAGGCAAAGGATAACCTGTGGAGGGCCAGACTGGATGCCGTCCTGATGCACAGGATATGGGGGTCCCTTATTTTCCTAGGCATCGTTTATATCATTTTCTTCCTGAGTTTCGCTATCGGTGATCCTCTGGTCAGGCTCATCCAGACGGGCACCCAGCTGTTCAGCGTCTGGGCCTGCCGCATGCTGGAACCGTGGCCCCGCCTTCAATCCCTGCTGGGGGAAGGCGTGGTAGGAGGCGTGGGCGGCGTACTGGCCTTTCTGCCCAACGTGGTTCTCCTCTTCGGGGCCATTACCGTTCTGGAAAACAGCGGATACATGATGAGGGTTTCCCGCCTGATGAGCCGCATCATGAAAATCATGGGGTTGAACGGCAGCAGCTTTGCCCCCCTCCTGCTGGGATTCGGCTGTTCGGTTCCCGCCATTCTGTCTACCAGGAGAATTGAAACGCGCAGCGACCGCCTGGTCACCATCGCCGTGCTGCCCATGATGAGCTGTGCGGGCCGCCTGCCGATCTATATGATGTTCGTCTCCGCCCTGTTCCCCTCCCGCCTGCAGGCTCCTGTGCTGTTCGGGATTTATGCCAGCGGCGTCCTGCTGGCGCTGTGCTGCGCCCGGCTTCTGAAAAACACGCTTTTCAAGGCGCCCCAGAGGGATTCCCTCCACCACATGAAGCGCCTGCGCCTCCCCTCCCTGCGGAAGGTGGGCATCCTGATGTGGTCACGGGCCTTCATGTACGTCCGGAAAGCAGGCACCTTCATTCTTGGAGCCTCCATCATCCTGTGGTTTCTGAACACCTACCCCAGGCCGGAAGAAAACACGGCGCCGACAAACGCAGCGGCCATGGAACATTCCTACGCCGGACAAATAGGCCATTGGATGGAACCCGTCACGCAAGTGGCCGGATTTGACTGGAAAATCAATTCCGCCCTGGTAGGAGCCTTTGCCGCCAAGGAAATTTTCGTCACCCAGATGGGTATCCTTTATGCGGTGGAAGACGGAAATTCGGGCCCGGCTGCCCAGCAGACATTGAACGCCCGCCTTAAAGCCAGCTACACCCCTCTCCAGGGCATCAGCATCATGATATTCTGCCTGATCGCCCTGCCCTGCATCGGCACCGTCACCGTCGCCAAGAGGGAAGCGGGCACCTGGTGGTTCGCTCTGGCTCAATTCGGCGGATTGACCCTCCTGGGTTTTGCAACGGCTACGCTGATCTACCAGGCAGGGCTCCTTCTGTAAGGGCCAGCCATAAAGAAACCGGAAGCAGGGAATACCCCCCCCGGAGGAAGAAAAAATGAACCTCGTGGAAAAAGAGGCGCTTACGATGCACTTCCGCAAGTTCTCCTGCTCTACGGTCAAGCTATCACAACCTCGTCATCATCCGGCCGCGAAAGCCGCAGCATAACACCATGCATGGCCGTGCAAGCCTCCCCTCCGCAACAATCCGGAATCAGTATGCATCGGCTGAAGCCTTTCCTGTTTTTTCAAGCCGCCCGGGTATCCTTTTCCGTTTGCAGAGGGGGAACAACCTGCGGCAAAAAAAGATCATGCAGCCATTTCCGGAAAATCAATGCCCTTTTGACAGGGAGTAATCAAAAAAGGGGCACCAATTATCCATTCGGTAATCTTTGCCCTGGATATGGGCCTTAACCTCATCTCCCTGGGAATCCCTCAGACAGCCCCGCGCCCCCGTCCGCGGACCGGAAGGACGGTGCTCATTAATCGTCATCCCATAGCGTAGACGCCCTTTCCCCGGGTCCTTCTCCGTCAGCAGCTGTACCGCATTCTTCCCCACCAGCCGGACAGACTTGATGGCAATATCCTCTCCTTCAGCCCCCACAAGGGAAAAACCATAATTGCCAGGATCGTCAACCGTCTTCGTGTCCAGAACCAAAGGGGGGCAGGGAGCATAAAATGCCACTTCCACCGTCCAACCCTTTCCGGACTTCCTGATTTTATGGGTCAGGGGATGCACGGGTTTCCAGTCCGCCCCATCCAACAGGACTTTCTTCATGACATAGCCCACATACTCCCCATAAAGGCGGGACATGGGCGCCGTCAAATGGACTCCGTCGCTATACTCGAAATGATACATCGGGGTCGTCATCACATACCGGCTGTCCTTCTCCAAAGCCATCTCCAGCTGTTCCAGAGCAATAGCCGGATAATCCGTAGGATTAAACTGATAATAATTCAAATGGGAACCAACCTGATAGCCGAAACAGACCACATCGTTTTTCTGCCCGGTCACGGCCCTGGCGTCATGATTTATGTCCCTGATCAGCTTTTCCATTTTTTCCCGATACCATTCCCTCGTCTTTCTGTCCTGGTGATCCGTCTCTCCCTGGGTCCAGATAAACGCAGGCATGGAAAGGGTCTTCCCTTCCCGGTCAGCCAGTATTTTGGCGGCCTTCAAATCATCCAAAATGCGGTTGTAGGCTCCAGTTCCCCTGCCCAGGGAACCAAGGCTCGCCCCACCCACTCCCGTCGCAGAACAAATCAACCGGATACGGGAAGCCGTAACGGGAGAATAATGCTGCATCAGGCGGAACAAACGACAGGCAGCCCCGGATACGGGAGTTTCGCCGCGCGGACCGTTCACTCCTTCCTCCAGAGGAACCAGCATCTTGCGGTCACTGCCGTTCTCATACGCTCTCACCCCTCCCCTGAACATATACAAGCCCCCTTCCTCCTGCTTTTCCGTTACAACGGGCTTAGCCGTCCAGCCCACAGAAAGGGATTGACCGTAAGAAGTTAAATAATTCCAATCCGCCCACTCTGTTTTCCGGGAAGCACAGATGGATGCGGAAGCCGCCGCAGCCATGTGGAAAGCAAGCAAAATCAAGGTAACAGGAATATTCATCAGATAATTCAACGGACTCTGTCCGTGAACATACGTTAGCCGTTCCCTCTTTTTATCAATTCCTGAACACAAAGCTGTCCATCCATTGCTGCAGTACCATTACGCCAGGAAATACGGAATTGCCGTTCCAGCCGGGTCCACGCCATGTTTCGGTATCATGCCGTACCGGCAGGAAAACGCATTCAATATACCGACGGGATTTTTTATCCTCCAAAAGAAAGGCGGCAGAAATATTCCCCGTATTACATAAACAACATGAATCATTTCCCGTCTATCAATGCCATATCCGCCTCCATCTGCCTTCTGGGATGCGGACTCGCCCTGCCTGTTTTCTCCCAACAGCCGGAAAAAGGAAAACCCGATGCCGCCCACATTTCCAAAACAAAAGCTGACTGGTGGAGCCAGAGGCACGCCCTGTTAAAGCAGACCCTGGCGGAAACACCATGCCAACTGCTGTTTATCGGCGATTCCATCACCCACCGCTGGGAAACCGACGGCAAAAAAATATGGTCTCAATATTTTTCCCCCTATGCTCCTGTCAATTTCGGCATAGGAGGCGACAGGACGGAACATGTATTGTGGCGCATTGACGATTCTGCCCTTAAAACGCCTCATTCCCCCCAAGTATGCGTTATCATGGTGGGCACCAATAACACGGGGCAATACAAAGGCAGGCAGACCCCGCAGGAAACGGCGGAGGGTATCCGGGAAATAGCTTCCCGGGTCCATCGGCTCCACCCCGCCACTGAAATCATTCTTCTGCACATCTTTCCCCGGGGGAAAACGGCGGAAGACCCCCTGCGCATCCAAAATGAAATGATCAACAGGGAGCTGGACAAAACAAATATGCCGAGAGTCCATGTCGTCAACATTAATTCCGCATTCCTGGACAAGGACGGCACTTTCCTGCCGGGAATTACCGGGGACCTCGTCCACCTTACAGAAAAAGGCTACCGTCTCTGGGCGGACGCACTGCTGCCGGAAATCAAAAAATACATGAAGTAAGTCCGCTACCCCCTCCCGCCCGGCTCAACGGCCAATTCGGCCTCATCTGCGCAGAAGTGGCCAGCCAATCATGGTTGTCATTCCCGCACATAAAAAACCGGAGGGATTATTTTCCCTCCGGTTTTCGGATACGGCCGTTAAAACCGTTTAAATTGTCTTAATCACGGAAGAGTCGTCATCATCCCTGTCCTCGGCAGAAGCGGCCTTCCTGGTGGGAACAGGCGTCTTCCTGACCTTTTCCAGAGCCTTGTCCACCGCCGCAATCACCTTGTCTTCCCCGGTCTTCTGACTGGACAACTCATTATAAATCTTTTCCTTGGCCTCATAATCGGCCTTGGCTGCCGCATCGCCGGGATTGGCCTTGAACTTGTCCTCCGCCTTGAACAAGGCTTCCTCCGCAGCCTGGAACTTTGGTTCCACCGCGTTTCTCTGGTCTTCCGCAGTCTGCTTGATGCGGCCCAGCAGGCGAATCACATACGGGCGGTTGCTGAGCCTCTTGAATGCGGAAACCAGAAACTGGCGGCGTTCGCTGGTTTTGGCATCCGCAATAAGGGGGTCAAACAACTTGAGCGTGGCGTTGTCATCCCGGTCACGGTCCACGGAGAGTACGCGGAGAATCGAATCATGGGCCTGGGAACGCACGCGTTCATGCAGGGATTCGTCTTTCCAGGCCTTAAACAGGTACGGAACGGCGTCATCCGTATTCCAGTCCCCCCAGGCGGTAATGATGGCAAGCGCCTTTTTGGGATCCTCCTTATAGCTCTTTTCCATCATGTCCAGCACCTTGGGATCACCGGTGCGGGCCAACAGCTTGTAGAGCATTTTGACGTTTTCCTCCGGCATGTCTTTCTGATACTGGAGCAGTTTGGAGGAAAGCGCCTTGCGCTTGGCTGGAGGAGCTTCGTCAATCAGGTAGCGCGCCGTACGGAAAGCGGAAGAAATCAAATCCGGGGAAGCATCCTTCTTCTGGAGGATCTTCATCACGTCGTCAAGGTCGTCCAGCTTCATGGCAAAACGCATGTACTTGAGTACCACGGCCTGCTTGTCCTGGATCTTCTTATTCTTGCTTTCGCTGATGGAAGCGTACAGGTCTTTCAGCATGTCGCGCATGGCGGGGCTGGAAGACTTGGCCAAAAGGGTCACCATCATGGAATATTTTTCCTTACTGTACCTGCCGACATTTTTTTTCATGTCTTCCACCACCTGGCGGGCAATGTTATCATCCATCTGGGCCATAATGGAAACCAGATGGGCAGCGCCGGGCCAGTTTTCCCTGTTGCCCTTGACTCCCCTCACATTGGCGAGCAGCAGAGCGGCATCCTCCGCGTCGGGAACGACTTTCACATCCGGGACACGGCTGAGATTCTTGGAGTCAAACAAACGGCTGCGGCCCAGTTTCCCGCCTTCCACGACCAGCGCATTCAGGCGGGCGTTCTCACCTTCCACCTTTTCTTTCTTGCTGTTGGTGCTCCATGCATAAATCCCTACGCCGGCAGCGATGACAACCAAAGCGCATACCCCATAAATGACACCCCGCAGCAGGGATTTGGATTTATCCACGGAAGCGGCCATATCCCGGGCGGATTCCGTTCCGGCGGGAGGCTGAATACCGTCGCCCACCGGAGGAGCGCCAGCGGCAGGGGAAGCTCCCGCGGCGGCCACAGGCTGGGGAACCGCAGCGGGAGCCACGGAAGAAGCTGGTGCTGCCCCCACGGGGGATTTTAATACTTTCAGCTTGGGAACGGCGCTTTCCGGAGCGGCGGCCGGGGATTTCTCCGCCGCAGCGGGAGCCGCGGCCGTCTTGAAAACTTTCAATTTGGGAGCCCCCCCCGCAGGAGCAGGCTCCGGAACAGACGGTTCCAGGGTCTGCACAGCCGCAGGCGCTACCCCTGCGGCCTGGGCCAGTGCAGCGGCCTGAGCCTCCGCCAGGGCTTTCTGGGCCTCCGCTACCTTGGCAAGGGCATCCTGAATCTGGGCATCCACGGAGGGCTCGGGCTGCGGAGCGGAAGCGGCTTCCTTTTTCTCCAGCTCCGCCGCAAGGCGCGCTCTTTCCTCTTCGGCAGCTACACGGGCGGCCTCCTTTTCTGCGGCAATGCGCGCGGCTTCGGCAGCCTCCTGCTCCGCCTTGATTCTTGCGGCTTCCTGCTCGGCAGCTATTCTCGCCGCCTCCTTTTCGGCAGCAATACGGGCGGCTTCCTGCTCGGCAGCCGCCTTTTCCGCAGCAATCCTGTCCGCCTCCGCCTGTTCCGCTGCGCGGCGGGCGGCTTCCTCCTGCTCCTGAGCCAGCTTGGCCTGCAACTCAGGAGTGAGAAAACGCGGCTTGACAACCTCCACGCCTTCCGCGGCGGGAGAAACAAACTTTACCTTGGGTGCGGCCGCAGGGGCTGCCGTTACCAAACGGCGTCGCAATTTGGGAGGTTCCGGCGAAGAAGGGGTTCCTGTCTGATCGGTCATCGTGATAAAATGGCTGGGAAATTGGAGTGATTTTATACGATTCCTCGGCCCCCTGCAACCTCAAAATACCGTCTGGAAAACGGGCGGGGGAACAGCCGCCGTGCGTGGTTCAACAGGCAGATTGCGAAAAAAGGCTTCACCCGAGATATAACATGGAAAAGCGTTTAAATATCCCGCGGATTCTCCCGCAAAATCATAAAAAACACAACATGTTGACAACAACAATCATGAATAAAGTAAATCGCCCGTAATAGAACTTCAAGAATACGCACCAGTCATTTAAAAATCCTCTTAAAAAATGTTATAACACATATACTTTTTTCTTGCCAGACCAAGGATGATTAGTTAAATAAAAACCACTCGTCAACATCATGAATTCCAACGACAGTACCAAAAATAAGAGGCGCTACACGCCTGAAGAAAAACAATCCGTTCTTGATTTCATTGCTGAACGGAAAACCCAAAACAAAAGGGGTGCCCAGAAAGAAGCCGCCGAACGCTTCGGCATCAGCACGGTGACCATCTCAAGCTGGATGAAGGCATCCAAGGCCAAGCGCGGCCGCAAGCCCGGCACCAAAAATACAACTGCTCCCAAAACACAGCCTCTCGCAGCCGCCCAACCCGCCGACCTGCGCCGCCTGGCGGCCGTTCTGGAAGAAATCGCCGACCTTGAAGCCCAGACAGCCAAACTCGACGCCCTGCGCGCTGAAGCGGAGGAACTTAAAAACAGGCTGACTGCCAAGCAGGCCTGATTGCTTTTATTCCTTCCTTTTCCGGAAAACCGGCTTTCCCCAACAAGGGAAGCCGGTTATTTTCTTTACGGAGATCGCGCTTGCCCCCCCGGAACAATTCCTTTAATATCCGCCGTCGTGACTCAACCCGCCCACATTGCTCCCGCGAGTCAGTCTGTGGAAGGCATGTATGCCGACTACTTTCTGGATTACGCCTCGTATGTCATTCTGGAACGGGCCGTACCCAAGATCAATGACGGGTTTAAACCTGTGCAGCGCCGTATTCTGCACGCCATGGACCGCCTGGACGACGGGCGTTATAATAAAGTGGCTAATATCGTGGGAGACACGATGAAATTCCATCCGCACGGCGACCGTTCCATTGCAGACGCGCTGGTGGGGCTGGGACAAAAAGGGCTGCTTATCGACACGCAGGGGAACTGGGGCAATATTCTGACAGGCGACCCCGCAGCGGCTTCCCGCTATATTGAAGCCCGCTTTACCTCCTTTGCGCGTGATGTAGTATTCAGCCCCAAAGTCACGGAATGGCAGCTCTCCTATGACGGCAGGAACAAGGAACCGGTCAGCCTTCCCGTCAAATTTCCCCTGCTTCTCGCTCAGGGAGCAGAAGGCATCGCCGTGGGGCTTTCCAGTAAAATTCTTCCCCACAACTTCAATGAGTTGATTGAAGCCTCCATCGCCTACTTGCGCGGCCAGCCCTTCCAGCTTCTGCCGGACTTTCCGACCGGAGGCGTGATGGATGCCACCAACTACCGTGACGGAGAACGCGGGACGGGCCGCGTCCGCATCAGGGCGCGCATCCTCACGGAATCGAAGAAACTTCTCCGCATCACGGAAATCCCGTTCGGCGTCACCACGGAAATCTTAATTGATTCCATTGTCTCCGCTGCGGAAAAGGGAAAAATTAAAATCGCCCGCATTGAGGACAATACGGCCCAGCATGTGGACATCCTGGTCCATCTCCCGGCCGGAGCGGATCCGGAGCAGACGAGGAAAGCCCTGTTTGCCTTCTCCGCCTGTGAAGTCAGCATCTCCCCGAATGCCTGCGTCATTGTGGAGGAAAAACCCAGGTTCATGTGTGTCAGCGACATCCTGCGCTACAATACGGACTCCACCAAGGAAATCCTGCGCCAGGAGCAGGAAATCCGACTCAAGGAACTGAACGAGGCGTGGCACCAGGCAAGCCTGGAAAAAATATTCATTGAAAACCGCATCTACCTCTCCATAGAAGATTCCGAAACGTGGGAAGAAGTGCTCGGCACCATTGACCGGGAATTGCAGCCGTTTGCATCCCGGCTGCGCGCCCCCATTACCAGGGACGACCTGGTAAGGCTGACGGAAATCAAAATCAAGCGGATTTCCAAATTTGACGCTTTCAAGGCGGACCAGCACATCCGCCAGCTTGAAGAGGACATCGAACAAACGCAGAAGAACCTCAACCAGCTTACCAAATTCACTATCCGCTGGTTTGAAGCCCTGCGTAAAAAATACGGCGCCGCCTATCCGCGGAAAACGGAAATTTCCTCCTTCGGCTCCGTAAACCGCGCGCAGGTGGCTGTCGCCAATGAAACATTGTATATTGATGACGAAGGCTTTGCCGGTTACGGCGTCAAGAAGGGAAACCCTGTCTGCAAATGCTCCACGCTGGATGACGTGTTGATCATTGACAATGCAGGCGTGCTCAAAATCGTGCGGATTCAGGACAAATTTTTCGCTGGTAAAAATCCCCTTTATATTTCCGTCATCAAAAAAGGGGACGACCCCGTGTTCAACCTGATTTACCGTGACGGAAAAGACGGCCCCGTGTACGCCAAGCGTTTCCGCATAGGAGGGTTCACCAGGGACAAGGAATATCCGCTTACCCGAGGCGCAAAGGGAACGCGCATCTTCCACTTCTCCGTGCATGAAACGGAGGAAAACAGTTCCCAGATAAGCGTAAACGTTTATCTGAAAGCCGTTCTGAAACTCCGTAACCTGATCAGGCCCTTCCACTTCGCGGACCTGAGAATCAAAAACCGCGGTGCCCAGGGAAATATCATTACCAGGCATCCTGTGGAACGCGTCTCCCGCATCATGCCTCCGGCCAAGTCCGGAAATGAGGAAACGGAAGGGCCAACAACCGCTCCTTCCGCAACAGCGGAACGGACGGAAGGCTCACCCGCCCCCTCCGCGGAAACGCTGCATCCTGAAACAGCCCCACATTTGGAGGAACCGCCTGCCGATCCGCCGCTGGAACAGGGCTCCCTGTTTGACTCCTGAAACGTTTTCAATCTCTTAAAATGGAAATATCCATGCCTGACTATCCATTTTCGGCTTGCCACAACGGGCCATCTTCTGTAGATATGGGCCACCTCATTACCATGCCGCTTTAGCTCAGTGGTAGAGCACCCGCCTTGTAAGCGGACGGTCGTCAGTTCAAATCTGACAAGCGGCTCCATCATAACCCGCTCAAGGTCAATCCTTGAGCGGGTTGCTTTTATGAGGCGTGCGCCATTACTCGTTCCCATGAATTTCCGGCGTGCCGCTTTTGAACATTCATCATCCATTCATATCTCCGGCGGAATGCGGCAGCCGCAGGAAGCAAAACGGACACAACATCTGGCAAGAGGCCATTCCACCCACGGGCATCCCCGTCAACTTCCGGCAGCGAAGGGTCATTCCCGGAGCGGGAAGAAGGTTCCGTTGGCGATAACGCCGCCTCAGCAAGCCGTTTCCCCCCTTGAATACGCCTCCATTGCCGTTTCGACCAAGGGAACCATGATTCAAGCCAATGGATACTACAGAAAGAAAGATGGCCGCGGCTATCCTCCGGTTTGAAGACAGCCGTGTTACCGGGCCGTATTCCCTGCGCGTTTCCCGCCTTCCCGCCGCCGACAAGGGCGGCAAGTGGGAGATTTGCGGCATTTGCGACGGCATTGAACCGGCCGTGTTTAACAGATTGAAGGCCCTGTTGGATGCCGGAAGACGTGAAGAGGCCTGGGAAGGTTGCCTGCAATACGTCCTGGATAATACCGCCGCCGTGCGTTCCTGGCTGGGTTCTGACGCTTTTCCGGCCACGGAGTTTATGTTGCGGGACCATTTTTTCAATTCCGGGAGCAGGAATACCGGGAAGATTTTGCAGCGCGCGCTGAATGTCCACGGCGCCGGGCTTGTGGTGGACGGCATCCCGGGAAAACAAACCCGGCAGATGTTGAAAACCGTTCTCGCCCAAACGGGAGAGTCCGAATTTCTCTCCACTCTGAACGAACGGCGCAAATCATTTTACCATTCTTGCAAACAGTTCCCCGTGTTCGGCAAAGGATGGCTGAACCGCAGCAATGAGGCATACCGGTTCGCACAATCCCTGGTTTAGGGAAGTTCCTGCAAAAAAACTCCCGGAAAAGGAGTGCAGGAGAATTCAACCATTGTTGCAGCAACCTGTTTCCATGCGCCGGATGCCATGAAAGAGCCTCCGTGCAGACATCCGCACGGAGGCTCTTTCATTAACACGATCAGGAAAACGCTTCGTCCCCCACAAACGCTCCCAGCAGACGGCAAAACCGGGAAGCAGGTAATTTTACCAATCTCCCGTCCCCCCGCTTGCCATGCTGGGTCAGAATCCAGGGCAGGGAAAGAATCTCCCGTTTATAAGCCAGCAATTCCCGTACATCTCCCGCCAGAAAATGGAGATGCCAGGCATCACACCGGACCGGCTCAAACCGGAAGCGGACATCGACAATCTTTCCGAAAGATGCGGAGGAATCCACCCTGCGCGCCATCAGGACAAGCTCCGGAGTACGGACATAGACATCCTGGCGGCGGCCGTCTTCCTCCATTTCCTCCACCCTCCGGCCTGCAGCCAGATAATAGGAAAAGGCGGCAGATAAAGCGTTCATACCCAGTTTTTCTTATGCCGCCTCAACCGCTGGCGCACCGGACGATTCCCGTCGGAACGGCTCCTGAAGAACCGTTTTTCCCTAAAACCGCCGGAGCAAAAGATCGGACGGCACCCAGTCATTTGCCCTGCCGGATTTTCTGGATAACCGGAGGCATCTCCGTTTTCGGCTGTTTCTGGAAGCAGGACAAATGCCCCGGTTCCAGCACCAGGCAGGAATCGTCCCTGCATATCTCCGCCCGCTCTGCAGTCACGTCTACGGTATACCCGCAGCCAGAGAGGAGAGAAGACGCCGCATAAGCCGCTCCGGCCAGAACCACCCACAAGAGACGTTCCCACCAGGTCAATCCGGGACGTGTTCCGCTTTTTTCATAAGCGTTTTTCATGCCCTGTTTTCCTGCCTCCAGAGCCGCTTTTTTTTGTTCTTCTGTCAAATTGAAGTCCATTTGAGAGAGGGGGTGAGGGGTTCCAGGAATTCTCGCGCATGTTGTGCCGCAACGGTTCCGCGGGAAAAAATGGCGCCGCGGCAGGACTGTTTATTGCTATTCATTTTGTTCATTTTTTTGTTCATTGCCCGGAAACGGGCCTTTACCGGCATGGAACCGGCGGTGACATCAGACCGCTCCCGGATACAGACATCCTTGCCCTGCCCTTGGGGCGGGAGCAACACGCCTGATACGTCCGGGAACAAGGAATATTCCGCCAGAGACAAACGCCGGAATTTCCGCCGCGGATAACAAATACCCTGTTGAAAACGGAACCGGTTCATGCTAGTCTCTTCCCTGCTATGGCAAAACCGGCTCTGGGGAAAGGCTTTGACGCCCTTATCAATCAAAATCTGTCTCGTGAATCCTTGGCGGCTCCCCAGGCGGGAGACGTTGTGCATCAACTATCCCATGCCGCCATTATTCCCAGCTCCCTGCAGCCGCGCGCCATTTTCACGCCGGAACAACTGGCAGAACTTGTAGATTCCATCAAGGAACACGGCATCATCCAGCCTTTAATCGTCCGTAAAACGCAAAGCGGCAAATATGAACTGATTGCCGGGGAAAGGCGCTGGAGAGCCTCCGGCATCCTGGGGCTGTCCACCGTACCCGCCATCATCCGGGAAGCTTCCGACAAGGACGTGCTGGAACTGGCCCTGATTGAAAATCTCCAGCGAGAAAACCTCAGCCCGCTGGAAGAAGCCGCCGGCTACATGCGCCTGAAAACGGAGTTCCGCATGAAGCAGGGGGACATCGCCAAGCGCGTAGGCAAATCCCGCGCCGCCGTGGCCAACAGCATGCGGCTGCTCGACCTGCCTCAACCGGTTCAGGACATGCTGGGCAATACCTTTATCAGCGTAGGGCATGCCAAGGTACTTCTCTCCCTCAAAAACAAGGACCAGCAAATCCAGCTTGGGCGCGACATCGTCAACAAGGGCTACACCGTCCGCCAGACGGAGAAGGCTATTCAGAAGATGCTCAACCCGCCGGAGCCGGCTCCCGTTAAAAAACCGTCCTCCCCTCAATATAAGAAAATTTCCAGCATCCTCGCCAAACAATTCGGTACTCCGGTGAACATTTCCGGCCAGGGAAGCCGGGGGTCCATTGAAATCACCTTCTCCAGCAAAGCGGAATTCATCCGCATCCTTGAGCTTCTGGGCCAGGATGAATGGCCTGATTCCAAGTAAACTTCCTCCCCCTTTTTCCATGACGCCCCGCATCGGACTTCTCCTGTTCACGGCCCTGCTGATGCAGTGCGAAAACCCCGTGGAAACGCCCGTGCCCGGTAAGGAAACCGTTCCCGCGCAAATCCGGCAAACGGATTGTTTCAACGGAGGAAACGCTCTGTTCCACGCTGCGCGGATAACGGAAATGGGGAACCGGGCTTCAGGCACTCCCGGCTACCGCAGGCAGATGGACTACCTGAAGGAGGAACTGGCCAAATGCGGCTGGACCTGCCGGGAACAGGCTTTTGAAAAGGAAACGCCCCAGGGCCCCGTCCGGTTCGTCAACCTGAGGGCCCGTTTTGGCAAGGCTCCAAACTTCCTGGATCCGGTTCGGGGCCTGCTGACCTGCCACATTGACACCAAGCGGGGCATCGACGGATTCACCGGCGCCAATGACGGGGCATCGGGAGCTGCGGCCATTCTGGAGACAGCCCGCATTCTGTCCGGAGACCCCGCACGCGCCGGAAATTTGGAGCTTGTGTTTTTTGACGGGGAAGAAAGTTTTGCGGAACATATGGACAGCGACGACGGCCTGTACGGCTCCAGGCATTACGCATCCTCCATGCGGCAGCCGCTCCCCGAATGGATGATCAATTTGGACATGGTGGGGCGGCAGGGTAAAAAGATACGCATCCCGGCCATGACGCCCCAATCCATGTACCGGGTTTATTCCCGCGCCATCCGTGAACTGGGTTATTCCCCAGAGGAATGGGGAGTATCCGGCTATGCCATCCTGGATGACCACGTTCCTTTCATGGAGCGCGGCGTGGACACGCTGAACCTGATTGACGACTTCCAGGACGGCAACTGGTGGCACACCTCCAAGGATAACATCGGCATTCTGGGCGAAAAATCCTTCCAGCAAACCGGGGAAATGACCCTTCACATCCTCCGGCAACTGCTGCCCGGCCCGCCCTCCACCTGACCAGGCAGCTCTGACCCTCCAATTATCCCTGTCCCGCCATGTCCTTCAACTCTCCCTGGCTGCTGTGGGCTCTCTTTGCAGCCTCCGTTCCCATCATCATCCACCTGGTCAACCGGTGGCGGCACCGTTCCGTCCCCTGGGCGGCCATGGAATTCCTTCTCCGTGCGGCCAGGGAAACACGTGGAACGAAAAAACTGCTGCACTATCTGATTCTGGCACTGCGCGTGATGGCCGTGGCGGCACTGGTAACGGCCTTTGCGCGGCCCCTGCTCGGAAGCTTTTTCGGCTGGGGGAGCTCCGGATTGAATGAAGTCCTGCTGGTTCTGGATCGTTCCGCCTCCATGGATGCCCGTCCGGACAAAACCAGCTCCCTCCGGGATGCCATCCCCCCGCTGGTGGAATCCACGTTCGCGCAGCTCGGCCACTGCCGCCTGTCCCTGCTTGATTCCGCCACCGGAACCGTGACCCAGATTCCCGCTCCGGAAGCCCTGGCGGATCTGACTGTAAGCAAGACAACGGATGGAGGCGCGGATATTCCGGCACTTCTGCAAAAAGCCATCCCGTACCTGGAAGAATCCGGCGCAGGAAAGACGGAAATCTGGATTGCCTCGGACATGCAGGCCTCTTCCTGGAAGCCAGACTCCCCTCTCTGGCCCGGTGTGCGCCAGAGGCTGGCCGCCCTTCCCCTGCCCCCTTCCATCCGCATCATGGCCCTCCGCGACAGGCCGGAAAGCAACCGCGGCATCAGAGTCCGGCAGGCTCAGGTAAATAACGGGAAACTGGTGCTGGACCTGGAAGTGCTGCGGCAGGGTTTCAACCCCAACCAGCCGGAGGACGTGCCGATGCAGCTTTCCGTGGATAACGCCTCCTCCTCCGCCACGCTGCAACTGGCAGGGGAAAACACCTCCATCCGGAAAGAAATACCCCTGCCGCAGGGCAAGGAATCCGGCTTCGGCTTCGTTGCACTGCCTCATGACGACTTCATCAGGGATGACATTTCCTTCTTCACCTTCGCCCCCAAGCCTCTCGCCAACATCCTGATTTTCGGTCCTTCGGGAGAAGTGGGGAAAACCCTTTCCCTGATGTCCGCCCCTCCCGGCCTGCCCGGCAGGAAAGCCACGATGCCCGGCAATACGCGGGAAGCTCAGGCTAATCTGGCCTCCCAGTCCATGGTCGTCTGGTACGGGCCGCCGCCGCGCGCGGAAATGGAAAAAAAACTCCAGACATTCATTGAAGAAGGAGGAATAGCCCTTTTCCTGCCTGACGACACGGAACACGGAACACGGCATTCATTCCTGGGCGTTTCCTGGGGAGCGACGGAGACGGCTCCGTCCGAACAATACTACCGTCTGGAAACGTGGGACCGGCAAAGGGGATTCCTCCGCGACGGTTCCGATCAGACACCCATCCCCGCCAACCGTCTCCGCGCCGTGCGTAGAAAACCCCTGCTGGGCAAATACCGCACTCTGGCCTCCTGGGATGACGGTTCCTGCGCTCTGGCCCAGGTCAGGGCCGGAACAGGGTCCGCTCTGTTCCTGGGAACGCTGCCCAGATATTCCTGGTCCAACCTGGCGGACGGCCACCTGCTGCTCCCCCTGCTCCAGCGCATGGCGGACCGGGGGGCGGAACGCTTTTCCACCTCCATTTCCCTACGGGTGAATGACGCCTCCCTGCCGCAATCCGCCACGGACACCCCCGTGCGCCTGGATAATGCCCAGGGAAGCCACCCCTCCGGTTCTCCGGCCGATACGGCAGGCGTGTACCGACTGGGAGCACAGACCTACGCCGTGAACCGCCCCTGGCCGGAAGACATGCCTGACCAGATTACGGATGAAAAACTCCACCTCCTTCTGCCGGAAGCTTCCATCAGTTCCATGCAGAGTGCAGAGGAAGCCCCCTCCCTGGTGCAGGAAGCATGGAAGCTCTTCCTGTTCTTCGCCCTCGCCAGCCTGCTGATGGAAGCCCTCCTGTGCCTGCCCGGCCAGACGGCCAAACGCCCCTCCCCCACCACCCGTCCATGAACCTGAGCCTTCAACCTACTGCGTCAAGCGTCATCCTGACCGCCCTGGTTATGGCGGCCGGCATCTGGATGAGCTATATCGCCTGCAAGCGCAACCGCCGGCCGCTGACATTCAAACTGGAAATTCTTCGCCTGGCAATCCTTGGCTTCATTTGCTTCCTGCTCTTCCAGCCGGAATGGATCATCACCTCCGCCCCGCAGGAAAAACCCAAGGTTTCCATTCTGGAGGACCGCTCCGGCTCCATGGAAACGCAGGATGTTGAAATCTCCCCCCAGCATGTCGTCACACGCACGGCCTACGTGCAGGAACTGCTCAAGGGCAACAGTACGGAATCCCTCAAAGACACGCATGTAGTGGAATACGCCTCCTTCGGCGCGCCACCTGCGCCGGACTCTCCGGATTATGCCATGGCCGGCACAGACCTGGCCAAGCCGCTGGAGGACGCCATGCAATCCTCCGACAACCTCCGGGCGGTCATCATGTTCACGGACGGCAGCCACAACGCCTCATCCTCCGTGCTGACACAGGCCCAGCGCATGCGCACCAGGGGCATCCCCCTGTTCATCATTTCCGCAGGCAGCCCGTATCCCCTCCCGGACCTGGCCCTTCAGGACGTGAAAGCCCCCACTTACGGCATCATCGGGGAAACGGTGCAAATACCCTTTACCATTAAAAGCACGCTGGGCAAAGAAACGCGCACCACGCTCATCATGACTTCCAGGGATACAGGAAAAACCGTCACCCGCACGGTCACCATTCCGGCCCAGGGGGAGGTATCCGACGCGGTTCTGTGGAAAATAGAAAAAGAAGGAGCGGAAACGCTGGAACTCAAACTCCCGGTCCAGCCCCAGGAACGGATGCACAATAATAACGCCTCTTCCTTCAGCATCTCCGGCAGGAGGGAATCCATCAAAGCACTGGTCATCGATACCCTGCCGCGCTGGGAATACCGCTTCATCCGGAACGCCCTGTACCGGGATCCCGGCGTGGACGTGCATACCCTGCTCTTTCATCCGGGACTGGAAGAAATGGGGGAAGGCCCCGGGTACCTGGTCAAATTCCCGGACAGGATGGAAGACCTGGCCCGGTATGACGTCATCTTCATCGGCGACGTGGGGCTGGGCTCCAAAGGGCTAACGGAAGAACAGGCCTCCCTGCTCAAAGGCATGGTAAAAAACCAGGCCAGCGGCATCGTCTTCCTCCCCGGCTACCAGGGCAGGCAAATGGAACTCCTGAAATCGGAACTGGGGGACCTGATGCCCGTTACATTCCTCAACACCAAGCCGGAGGGGACAACCCAGCCTTCCCCATCCCCCCTTATCCTGACGCCGGAAGGCCGCGGCTCCCTGCTTACCATGCTGGCGGATACGGAGGGTGAAAACGAAGAAGTATGGCGCAATCTGCCGGGCTTCAACTGGTACGCCCCCGTGGAACGGCCCAAAGCGGGAAGCACTGTCCTGGCTGTGCATGCGGCGGATAAGAATGCCTATGGCCGCATTCCTCTTATTGTCACCCAGTCCTGCGGCAACGGAAAAGTCCTCTTCATGGGAACGGATTCCGCCTGGCGATGGAGGCGAGGAGTAGAAGACAAATACCATTACCGTTTCTGGAGCCAGGTGGCCCGCTGGATGAGTTACCAGCGCAACATGGCCGCAGGGGAAAGAATCCGTCTGATTCCCACCCCGGAACGGCCCCGGCCGGGAGACACGCTGACCGTCACCGCCATGGTCTCCGACAAACTGGGGGCCCCTCTCCAGAATGGAGAGGTTTTTCTGGACATTACGACTCCGGAAGGAAGCTCCAGCCGCGTTCAAATGGACACTATGGACCATACATGGGGCTCCTTTACCGCCTCCGTCAAAATCAACCGTCCCGGCACCTGGAAGCTCACTGCTTCATCCTCTGCGGAACCGGATAAATCCGTTACGCTTCCCGTCATCACCATGAGTGAAACGCTGGAAAAAATCGGCAGCCCCGTCAATACCGCGCTAATGGAGGAAATGGCCTCCATCACACGCGGGCGCATGGTAAAAGCTGAGGAAATACAGCGGCTCATTAAGGAAATCAGGGATCTCCCGGTGCAGCCGCCCATGGAAACGCGCATCCTGCTCTGGTGCAACCCGTATACGCTCTCCATCCTCATCCTTCTGCTTACCCTGTTCTGGATAGGAAGAAAACTCAACGGCACCATTTGAGACGCAGGTTTCCCACACTTTCCCGGCAGGAGTTTTTCTTCCCTCCCTTCCCGTTATTTTCCCGCAGACTCCCTGTCCGCGGCAGCAGAAGCCGGCTGAGAAAATCTCAGCCTCAATCCCATTTTTTTCCAGGCCGCGGCCATTTCCCCCTGTACATCCTCCGGAGTCTTCCCATCCAGCAAAACAGCACGCGCCTTCCCGCCGCCCTCCGCATCACGAACCCTCAAATAGCTTCTGAGGCGCTCCGCCTTTCCGCTCCCTTCCAGGTGGCTCCAGTAAACCATCCACAACAAATCGGCCCAATACTGAAGCGTTCCTCCCCTGGAGGAAACGCCATGCTCCGCGGCGGAATGTGCTGAATCCCTGGACAACATGTCCGCCAGGGCCGGCAGAGTTTCTCTGCCCGTGCGGACGGCGCGCGGAACCATCGCGGCCAGCCTTTCCGGAATCTTCCGGAATACCGGCACTTCCTTCTCCATGGGAAGAAAAGCCATGTACGCGGAAAAGCCGTCCACCAGCCAGTGATCCCAATCCATGGACTGCGCCGCCCAGTGCGTGACGGCAAAGCGCGGATCCAGTCCCGGCTTCAGCAGCTTTCCCTTCTTATCCCGCAACAGCAGAGCCGTGAAACTGGTAGGGGAAAACTTGAGATGCCCGTTCCGCAGGCCCGAAGCCCTGTTGAAATCCTCTTCCTGGAAACATACCCTCACCAGATACTTGCGGGAAGGCCGGCGGGCCACCGCCAGATTCAACGGAACAGCTGCCAGGGCAGACAGAATGGTTTCAAAACGCCGGGCAAGGATCATACGCTCCGCTTCCGGCAGCTTTCCGGGAGACTCCATGATGAAATGATCCGTTTCATACACACTCAGCTCCTCCGTCTCCTGCACGGTTTTCACCAGCAGGAAACCGGGAACAACCACCCTCTCCGGCCAGGGAGCATCCCAATTCGGCTCCAGGGGAACGTACCGTCTGCCGGAATCCCCCTGCACAGGAGGATTCTCAGCCCCCACATCAGTATCGGGGAGCGTCCCGCCAGACTTTACCCATTCCAGAATATATTCCTGGTCGGCTCCGGAAAAAATATTCTTGGGAACAGCCACCACGCGACCATCCTGAAGCTTCAAATCCACCTCCGCATCACGGACGGCCACCAGCACGGCTACGACGGTAGCGCCCCGGTCATTCGTCCAAATGCGCGCCCGGGCGCTTCCCGCCAGGCTCAGCCCTGCCAATACGGACAGAATCTTTACAGATAAGGTCATAGGGTTCCCTTTGCCCGCACAAGCTACCACATTGTCCCGCGGACGCAACCCTTTTTCCGTCTCCCGTTCTTCCGGAACAGGTTCCTTGAAAAGAATATGGGGAAGGAATGCATCATCGCCTGTCCCCCGGAGGGGTTGACACGCTCCGGCAAAACCCATAATCTTATGGAAGAAAGGAAAAGAAGGCATGCATATCAGTCCCCTCAGAAAAAATATTCCGCTGACTGTCGTCACCCTGGCGGCCTTGGGCATCATGTTCTTCCTGTTCTTCATGCATCCCGCCCCTCCGGAAGAATCATTGGAATTCTATGCGCCGGACGGCAATATCGCGGGTTCCTTCCGGGTGGAGATCACGAATGCGCCTTCCAACCCCGCCTACACGGAAGTAAAAATCATTCCGGAAGACATGGAATCCTTCCAGCGGTTTTTGGCCCAGTTCCGCAACAAACCCGTTACTGCAAAAGTTCCCTCCCGCGGCAGCCACATCATTGTTCCGGGCCGGGACATGCAATACGACGGAGTCCTGCGCCTGACCGGACATTGAGAGGGCAGGCAAACAGAGGCCATCTTAAAGTTGTTCTCCCTTTCCCACGTCCTTCGCCCACTTCCGGGCCAGGAAGGAACAAACCATCAACTGGATCTGGTGGAACACCATGATGGGAATCACCAGCAGCCCGATGGGGGCTCCGGCAAAAATCACGTTCATCATCGGAATGCCGGTAGCCAGGCTCTTTTTGGAGCCGCAGAAAATAATCGCAATGCGGTCCTCGCGGGAAAAACGGAGCCTGCGTGAAAGGAAAGCCGTCAGCCACAAGGCCGCGGCCAGCAGGAGGCCGCAAAAAGCCAGCACCTCCACCAGGGAAAGCCAGGGCAGATTTTTCCATACGCCGTTAATCATCGCATGGCTGAATGCCGTGTAAATAACCAGCCAGATGGTGCTGTGGTCTGTCCAGGAAGTGAGGTTCCGGTGCGTGACTACCCATTTGCCAATCCAGCGCTGGGCGAACTGGCCGGCCACAAAAGGCACCAGAATAATATAGCAGATGTTCAGGAAAGTGGAAAAATCCACGCCCCCTTCCCCTCCGCGGGACCACACCAGCCCCACCAGCAAGGGGGTGAGGAACACCCCCAGCAGGCTGGAAACGGAAGCGGAGCAAATGGCCGCGGCCACATTGCCGCCCGCCATGGAAGTGAACGCTATGCTGGACTGCACGGTGGAAGGCAGCATGCACACATACAGCATTCCCATGCACAAATCCGGCCCCAGCACACTATTCCACAAGGGCATGCTGAACATACCCAGCAGGGGGAAAATAACAAAGGTGCTCGCAGCCACCAGCCCCTGAAGGCGCCAGTGCATCAACCCTTCCCATACGGAACGGCGGGAAAGCTTGGCCCCGTACAGAAAAAAAAGCAGAACGATGGCTGCATCGCTCAGGCGGCTGAACACCGTATCCCATACTCCGGAACAGGGAACCAGAATTCCCGCGCCCACACTGACGATGAGGCCGATGGTGAAGCGATCCAATTTGGCAAGGAATCCCGGCATGGAGAAGGAAAAAAGGTAAATACCGCCTCCGGCGTTCTATTTGAAACGCACAGCATGCTTCTTGCTCAGGCGCAGGACGCTGCCCGGAGCCAGTTCCAAAACGGCGGAGGGGTCTGTCATTTTCACATCATTCAACTGGATGGCGCCGGGCGTGAAATGCTCCTTGCGGAGAACGCCATTGGATTTTTTCACCTGGAAAACATTCTCAAACAGGAAGGAAACCAGGGCCAGGGCATTCATGTCGGCAGGCAGGGAGGCAATCTCCACTTCCGGCAAATCCGCGGCAGCCAAATCCCTCTTGGAAAAACGGGTTTCCCAGTCAGAACGCGCGGCATCCGCAGCGGCGGAATCATGATAACGTGCCGTGATTTTCCAGGCCAGGAGCTTTTTGGCTTCCATCGGATGCAATCCCATGTCCCGCTTCTCACCCAGCAGCACCAGGTAATAACGGTCCATCAGTTCGTCGCTGGCGCTCATCATCTTGCCGAACATCATCTCCGGAGCCTCATCCACGCCCACGTAATTCCCGTAGGACTTGGACATCTTCCGCACGCCGTCCAGACCTTCCAGAAGAGGCATCGTCATGGCGATCTGCGGCAGCATGCCTTCCTCCTTCTGAAGGTCGCGGCCCACCAAGATGTTGAAAAGCTGGTCCGTCCCGCCCAGTTCCACGTCCGCACGGATTTCCACGGAATCCCAACCCTGCATAATCGGATACTGCATCTCATGCAGGCGCACCTCCTTACCGCCCTCCACACGAGCCTTGAAATCCTCCCGGGCCAGCATCTGCTGCATGGTCACGCGGGAATTAAGCTTCAGCACCTCCTCATACGTCATCTTGCGGAACCAGTCCCCATTATACACGATCTCCGTCTTGTCACGGTCCAAAATCTTGAACGCCTGCTTGGTATATGTCTCCGCATTCTCCAGCACCTGTTCACGGGAAAGGGGGGGGCGGGTCACGGAACGGCCGGAAGGGTCGCCGATCGTGGCGGTGAAATCCCCGATGAGCAAAACAGCCTGGTGGCCAAGTTCCTGGAACTGGCGCAATTTCTCAATAGCCACGGTATGGCCCAGGTGGATGTCCGGCGCAGTAGGGTCCACGCCCAGCTTCACGCGCAGGGGGCGGCCCAGCTTGAGGCGCTCCTTCAGCTCTTCGCGGCTGATCACGACGGCGGTACCGCCCATCAATATGTCTAATTGCTCATCTATAGTCATTGATCTGGCGCATAGAGTGCCGGGGGCACCGCGCCTTTTCAAGCCTATATCCTGTGCGCGGCTCATCGAACGCGGCCAAGAGTCCCCCGCCACCGGTCCCGACGTGAGGGAACAGGCACGGAATCCATCCCGAAAGGCGGAATAAACGGCACGCCGGTGCTGGCATTTTCCCGCATGGCCCTTCCTCCCGTTCCATGTCACGGACCTGCCCTGCTCCCTTCCGGATGCAGAGAAACGTCCCCGCGAATCTACAGAAGCTGGTACAGGCGGGGACAGGAAGCATGATTGGCGGTTATGTAATGCGGGCGCGGCTTGGGGACCGGCTTTGTCCGCCTTTGATCCCAACCGTCACGGTCATGATGATAATTATCATGGCGCGGCGGCCCGGAACGGTAATCATCACGATCGTGGTGGCGATGATGGCAGCCTGCGGCCAGAACGATTGAGGCTGCTGCGGCAAAAACAGGAATTATGTTCATCTTTCTTCAGGGTAAGACAGTCCGGGGGGAGGCATGCGAACGGAAAAAGTCTGTCACCCGAACAAACGCTCCCTGTTGACGAAGAAAACGGCTCCCAATACACATAAAAACGCCCACAGGTAATCCCACTTCCATTTTTCTCCGATGTAGAACAGGGCGAAAGGAATAAACACGCACAGGGTAATCACCTCCTGAATAATCTTGAGCTGGGCCACGTTAAGCCCGCCCGCACTGCCCAGGCGGTTGGCGGGAATCATGAAGCAATATTCAAAAAACGCCAATCCCCAGCTCATCAGGATAATCATCAGCAGGGGCTTGCCATCCGCCCCGGAACCCTTCTTCAGATGGCCGTACCACGCCCACGTCATAAAAACGTTGGAGACCACCAGCATGGAAATCGTTAACGCAATCTTCATGATTTTTACTTAAAAACATCAGTCCTTGGAGGACTTGGGATCCAGGGCGTCCCGCAGGCCGTCCCCCAGGAAATTCAGCGCCAGCAGGGTAGCCGAAAACAGGAGAGCCGGGAACAAAAGCAATTCCGGACTTACCTCCATGCGGTCCGCCCCTTCCTTGATCAGCGTTCCCCATGAGGAATTGGGAGCCTTCACACCCAGCCCCAGAAAGGACAGGACGGCTTCCAGCAGCATGATGCCGGGAACGGCCAGCGTCGTGTACACGATGACGGCTCCGAACAAATTCGGAGCAATATGGCGGAACAGAATCTTCATGTGACCGATGCCCAGGGAACGGGCAGCTTCCACAAACTCCTGCCCTTTCAGCTCCATCGTCTGCGTCCGGACAATACGCGCCAGCGTCAGCCAGCCCAAAGCGCCGATGGCGATGAACAGGGGAATCAGCCCAGTCATGGGGCTCACCATTTCCACAGACCAACCCGTCATGCCGGAAACCCACTGCGTCAGCCTCTGGGCCGGCTCCTCCACGGACAAGGAAAAAATAATCACCAGCACAATGAACGGCAGGGCAAAAAGCACATCCACCAGGCGCATCATCAGGGCATCCAGCCTGCCTCCGGCATAACCGGAAACCAGTCCGTACGCCACGCCAATCACCAGGGAAACGCCCGTAGCGACCACTCCCACCAGCAGGGAAATGCGGCCGCCGTACAGGACACGCGCCAGCAGGTCCCTCCCAAGCTGGTCCGTGCCGAACCAATGGTCCCAGGAAGGGCTTTCCGCAATCCGGGACAAATCCTGCACATTAGGATGAGGCAGCCACGGCAGCAGGGGACCCAGAAAACAGGCCGCCGCAATCAGCGCCAGCGCCAGCAGGGAAAACATGGCCGCCCGGTTGCGGGAAAGACGCAGAAAAGCGTCCTTCCACAGGGAGGAACCCTGTTCCTCCGTCCTGTTCCATCCTCTTTTTCTCATGATTCCTTTCTCAATCTCGGGTTGACGGCCATTTGCACCAGATCCACACCCAGGTTGGCCGCGACGATCAGAATGCCGTAAAACAGGACAAGCCCCTGGATGAGGAAATAATCCCGGTCCGTGGTTGCGTTCACGAAATGCTGCCCCATGCCGGGAACCTGGAAACAGGTCTCCACCACAAAAGAACCGGTAATCATGGCGGCAAAAGCTGGCCCCAGATAGGAAAGAGCCGGAATCAGGCCGCCTCGCAAAGCGTGCTTCCAAACCGTACGGAAAGGCCCCGCCCCCTTGGCTCGAGCCGTCCGGATGAAATCCTGCCCCAGCACTTCAATCATGCCGCCGCGCGTCAGGCGCGCCAGATATGCGGCATTCACCAGCCCCAGCGTCAGCGCCGGAAGCACCACACAACCGGGAGAATCCCATCCGGCCACGCTCAAGCCGGGCACATGCATGCCCAACGCCACGCCAAGCAGCGGAGCCACGACGAAAGCGGGAATGCAAATGCCGGCCATGGAAACGAGCATCACCCACCAGTCCATCCACCGGTTCTTGTACAGTGCAGCCACAATTCCGGCGGGAATCCCCGCCAGAATGGAAATAGCCATGCCTATGACTCCAAGCTGGAGGGAAACAGGGAATGACTGGCCGATCATATCCGCCACGCTGACGCCTTCCTTCACCAAAGACGGCCCCAGGTCGCCATGAACCAGCATGTTCCACCAGTAACGCCCGTACTGGACCAGGGGAGCCTGATCCAGCCCGTAACTGGCCTGGAGCTGCTGGAGGACATGCTCCGGAAGTTTCTTTTCCCCCATGAAGGGGTGCCCCGGCAACAGGCGTATCAGGAAAAACGTCACAGTTTCCAGCACCAGCAGGACCAGAAGCCCCTGCCCCAGGCGTTTCAGAATCATCCTGGTCAAGGCGCGGCCTCCTTCCCATGTTCCCGGGCGTCGTCCAGGCTGATATCCTCAAACAAATGGTTATCCAGCAGCAGGGGGTGCCATCCCCGCACCTCCGGCCTCTTCAAATAGGACCGTTTGGCCCAATACAGGGGAATCACCGGGGATTCGGAAAGCATCAGCGCTTCCGCACGGGCCAGCAGGGCCATGCGCTTCTCCTGGTCTCCCGTGGCGCGGCTCTCCGCCAGCAGGCGTTCATACTCCGGATGAAACCAGCCCGTATTATTGTTCCCGGAGGCGGAACCCCACAAATCCAGAAAACTGGAAGGGTCCAGATAATCACCGGACCATGAGGAGGAACTAAAATCATACTGCATGGAATTCTGCGCGAACTTGTAGGCCGTCCACTCACAGGAACGGATATCCACATGAATCCCCAGATGCTTTTTCCACATGCCCTGGATGGCTTCCGCCATCGTCTTCTGAACTTCGCGGGATGTAGTCATCAGCTCCAGCCGGGGAAAACCCTTCCCGCCGGGAAAACCGGCCTGGGCCAGCAGGGAACGCGCTTTCTCCGGATTGAACTCCACCCCATGCGGCGTCTTGTATCCGGCGCCGTCCGGCGTAAAGCCGAAGCACGGCTGGCCGCCGCCGCACACCACGTCCCGCACCAGGGCCTCCCGGTCTACCGCCAGGGAAAGGGCCCGCCTGACCCGGGCGTCATTCAGCGGCGCACGCGACGTATTCAGACGGTAAAAAATAGTCACGTAATAATCATCCTGGCAAAAATCATCGCCGCCGCGCTCCCGGGCGTAAGCCGTCATCTCGGGAGGCACGTTGTTGGTGACATGAAGCTTGCCGTTGAAAAACATGCGGGTTTCCGTAAAGCCGTTCACGGTGGGAAGAAAACGGACTCCATTCAGCCGGACGGCGGAAGCGTTCCGGTACCGGGGATTGCGGCGCACCTCCACATAATCATTGAAACGGTGCTCCGCCATGAGAAAAGGTCCGTTCCCTACGGCCGCTCCGGGCCGCGTCCATTTCCCCGTCCTGTCCAGCATGCCGCCGTGGGCTTCCACGGCATGGCGGGGAACCGGAAACCAGGTGCAGTGAAGCAACAGCAGGGGAAGCTGGGGCATCGGAGAACGTAGCTCCATCTCCAGGGTATAATCATCCGCGGCGCGCACGCCCACGCGGGCTTCCTCCCATAAATCCGGTTTTCCGGCCCGGACATCCTCCAACATCCGGGCCGCAATCTTCCGCGCTCCTTCCTCCGGCATCCCGTCCGGCCACTCCATCAGGGTAGGATCATCCCGCAGAGCCTCCAGCTCAGCGGCTCCCATACCATCCAGCCTCTCCCAATCCACCCGGGCCAGAACCCTCTCTTCCAGCCCCTCTTCCCCGGCCAGCCGGGAACCGGGACCGCACAGCAGCAGGCTGCGCCTGTTCCGGTTATAGGCTTCCGCATTCTTCAGCGGATAAAGCATGTCCGCGTACCTCCCTCCAAACCCCGGATGAAGCAGGCGGTGATAGGCATACACGAAATCATGGGCCGTCACAGGAACGCCGTCGCTCCACACGGCGTCCTTCCGGAGGGAAAAACGCCACTTGTCCGCCTCCGGACTATGCGTCCACGACTCCGCCACAGCGGGATGAAAAACGGCGTCATCCCTGGAATCCCCGCGCAGCAGCCCCTCCATGACGGCATTGATCATCTTGAAATCGGAAACGGAAGTGGCGATGTGGGGGTCAAAGCTCTGGGGCTCCGCATTATTGCCCACGATGAGCACCCCTGCCTCCTGCGCCCGTTCCACGCTCGTGCGCGTATCGCATCCGGCGAGCAAAAGCATCACACAGAACATCATGAACAGGCGCATGGCGGGATTCTGTCAGGTTTCCTTCCCGTACGCAAGGCTTCACGTCAAGAAATACGGCGGCAGAACCACAACGACCTGAGCGCCCGCCCAGAAGCGGAAGGCTCCTCCCAGAACCTTTATCCCACCCGGCTCCCAGTTCTGCGGCTTAACAATATATTTTCCTTCGTACGCTCATGATACATATAAAATTTCATAGAAAGAAAAACACCCCTCTTCCTCACTGGTCTTTTATAAAACGGAGGGGGTTTATCCTGTTCTCCCGGTTATTCCTCCTCTAAATTTTTCCCATGTTTAAATTCAAACACCGGACATCCTGTATCTTGACCGTACTCGCGGGGATAATCTCCATTCAGGTGGGGAATGCCATCACCGTCCCGTGGCTCAGACCTTATATTAACGGTGAAGAAGTGGTCGGAACTACGCTGGAAAGCCGTTACAGCACACCTGACGGAGAATCCGCCAATCCTGTGATCCGGTGGGAAAAAGCAGATGTCCGAAACGGAAAAACCGTAGTGGTTCAGCAGAGCCGTGATGCGGAATCCTACACCCTGACGGACAAGGATGCAGGAAAATATTTCCGGATTATTGTAGGCTGCGGAACCAAAGACGAAGCTGCCAGCCAGTGGATCGGCCCGGTCATCACGGAAAAACAGGCGGAAAGCATCAATAACCGTTTCCATCCCGGCAGGAGCTACCAGGAAAATGTGAACGAACTTCAAAAGGAACTATCTGAAAAACTTCGAAACGCCGTGTACTTTACCGTAGATACGGACAAGCTGCATGGCGCACCCTGCGTGATGGCCAGAAATAAACGAATCCCTCTGCCCGAAGATATCAGACCTTTCCGGGAAAACGGAAAAATCTATATCAGCCAACCCTTTGTACAGGCCATTTTCAACAGGGAACTGCCTGATGAAATCATGGAGGAAGCAGCCGGACAGAAAGCTTATGAAATAAGCAATGTGGCCAGGGTTCTGCAACTCAACCTCTGGCAGGGAGACAAGGAAAAATCTCCCGTACCGAACTTTCGCATGCAACCCATGGCGGAAGGACTGGTGATTCTCTCTCCTGAAAAAGACATCTTCTCTCCAGTAGAAGACCGTGACCTGATTAATGAAGCCGTCAACGGGCTCTTCGATTTCAAGGCCGATAATAAACAGTTAAAATGGTTTCGGGATGCCAAATTCGGCTTGTTTGTTCACTGGAACCCTTCTTCCCTGCTGGAACGGGAAATAAGCTGGGAACGCAATGCGGCGCGTCCCAAAGACAGCGCGAGCGGTCATAAGAATACCGTAGACTTTGAGTACGACTCCGCCCACCGCCGCTTCAACCCCAAGCAATATGACCCCAGAAAATGGATGTCCGTCGCCAAAAAAAGCGGTATGAAATACGCCGTGCTGACCACCAAGCATCACGACGGCTTCTCTAACTTCCCCTCCAACTACGACACCTTCACCATTGCTGCCACCCCCTACGGCAAAGACATCGTGGAACAATTCGCGGCGGCAGTTCATGCGGCCGGGCTCAGACTGGGATTTTATTATTCTGGAAGAGACTGGTACAACCCCTACTACCTGACCGACCAGCACTACCGTTATCTGGAATACTACTTCGGCCAAGTCAGCGAACTGCTCACCCGCTACGGCCAGGTGGATGTGCTCTGGTTCGACAGCCTGGGCAATAGCTCCCTCAACCAGTGGGATCCCCGCACCATGATACGCCGCATCAAGCAGTACCAGCCGGACATTCTGATCAACAACCGCATGAACAGCACCCGCGGAGGCAATAAGGAACCGCTGCCCGATGATCTGAAAGGGGATTTCCTGACGCCGGAATGCAAGCTAGGCCCCTTCAACACTCAAACGCCTTGGGAAAGCTGCATGACCGTGGCGGATATCCCCGGCACCCGCTGGACGGGCAACTGGTCCTACACATCCAACGCAACAACCAAACCCGTCGAAACCTCCATCAGATTCCTGATCAATAACATTGTCAAGGACGGCAACCTGCTTTACAACATCGGTCCCACTCCACTGGGAACATTTGATCCGAAACAGGCTGAAACTTTTCTGTCCATGGGAAAATGGATTGCTTTCTACAAGGAGGCCATTTACAACACTCGCGGAGGCCCCTACAGGGACCAGCCATGGGGCGGCAGTTGCTACAGAGCGGATCACAACGGCAAAAAAACCGTTTACCTGCACGTCAGCCCGCTGATTGCCCGACAGGGAAAAGAGCTGAAGGGAAATACCCCCCTGTTCATCAAAGATATCGGGGAAAAATTCACGAGAGCGACCCTCATTGTGAACGGTACCGGAAACGGAAAATTCGTCAGGCTTGAAAAGGAAGGAGACCAGTACAAAATCACTTTGCCCGAGGGTGTCACCTGGAACAGGCTGGATACCGTCATCAAACTTCAATAACCCGCTCTTCCAAGAAAACAGCATGCCTTTCCCGCACTCTCTCCTAGACCGGATTTTTATTACCGGAGAATAGTGTTGCCTCCACACGGTACTCTTGCCTATCCCATATACCCGGCCTGACGGAACCGGCATCAAATCCTGCCTTTCGCCACTCCCGCAGCAGAACGCGCCGAAAACACGCCCCGCAGTAGAACAGTGCCCCTCATAAGCCACAGTGCCTCCTTTTCATCATCCCTTTTGAGTAACCGGAGAAACAGGGGGAAAGCAAAACCCCGCAACGGCAGAAAACCGTTGCGGGGCTGTTTTCCCAAATCAAGGGAAAAGAAAAGCAGCTTTAATTATTTGCCCTGCGCCTTTTTGGCAGCGTCAATCTGGGCCTTGATCTTATCCTTGTTGGCAAGAATGCCGGCCTTGATGCGGGGGGCCTGCATTCCGGCTTCCGTTCCCGGCTTCAACTCGGCCACCTTATCCAGAATCAGAACGGCGCCGTCCACGTCACCGGTGGAATTCAGGTAAGTCCCGAACTCCATCATCAGCAACTCCTGCTGTGTTTCCGGCAGAAGCTTGTCGCGGTCGGGATATGCCTTAACCACCTGAAGGGCTTCCGCAGGCGTAGTCTTGTCCGTCAGCTTGCCGGCAAGATAATTTTGAACATCCTTACGTTCCTTTTTAAGCTGGTCGGAGAGGGCGTCTGCAGCTTTCAGGCCGGACTTGTCATCCTTGTCCAGCTTCTTGATTTCCGCTTTCACGTCACCATAGAAATTGTCCACATATTCCTGAGGAGCCAGTTTGAGCACTTCCATCAGAGCGGCAACTTTCGCTTCATCCGTAGCAGCCTTGGCGACATTCGCTTCCGCGGCATTAAGAGCTTCCTTGTTCTTCAGGGCATCCTGCATGGCTTTCATGACATCATCCCCGGAGCGCCCTCCAACAAATCCCCCAAAAGGCTTGCCGGAAGCGTCCGCAAACACAACGGTCGGGAATCCCCGCACGCCGTACTGCTGGGCAAGCTTTTCATTGGCGGCTTTCATTTCCTTGGACTGTTCCTTGCCGCGCGGATAATCCAGCTCCACCAGCACGAAATTTTTCTGCGCTTCCTTCTGGAAGTCAGGCTTGCTGAATACGTTGGCGCGGAGCTGCATGCAAGGAGGGCACCAGTCGGAACCGGTGAACTCAATCATTAAATCCTTTTTCTGTTCGGCGGCCTGTTTTTTGGCGGCATCCATATCGGTAATCCACCCTTCCGCGGCAAAGCAGGGAGCGACGCAGGCGGCAACAACAATTGGCAGAATTTGTTTAATCATATCTATAATTCAATATTGTAAAATCGGACAGCCCGCGTCAATCCCCTGTTCAATCATTTTTAGAAAATCTCCAAAAGGGTGCGTCTTCCGCAGGGAAGCCCGCATACGGCTGATGCCGGAAAAACTGATGCCCCATAGGAAGACGGTGTCATTATTGAAGCAAATCGGGAGTTGCCTTTCAGCCTGTTTTCACTTATGTACAGAACCTATCATGAACACGGTTTTAATCATTGGAGCAGGCGGCGTTGGGCATGTGGTAGCCAACAAATGCGCCCAGCTGCCGGATATTTTTCAAAACATTCATCTGGCCTCCCGCACGAAGAGCAAATGCGATGCCGTTGCGGAGGACGTACGCTCCAGAACGGGCGTCAGCATCACTACCCATTCCGCAGATGCGGACGACGTGCCCGCCACCGTAGCCCTCATCCGGGAAATCAAGCCGCAGCTGCTGATCAACGTAGCCCTGCCCTACCAGGATCTCACCCTGATGGAAGCCTGCCTGGAAACCGGAGTCAACTACCTGGATACCGCCAACTATGAACCCCGTGACGTAGCCAAATTCGAATACTCCTGGCAATGGGCGTATCAGGAGCAATTCCGCAAATCCGGGCTTTTTGCCCTGCTGGGTTCCGGCTTTGACCCAGGCGTCACCAATGTATTCACGGCATGGGCTCTCAAGCATCACTTTGACGAAATCCATACGCTGGACATCATTGACGTCAATGGCGGCAATCATGGCAAGGCTTTCGCCACCAACTTCAACCCGGAAATCAACATCCGGGAAGTAACGGCGCCCTGCCGCCACTGGGAAGACGGAGCCTTCCGGGAAACCGCTCCCATGAGCATGCACCAAAGTTTCACCTGCCCGCAGGAAGTGGGCACCTATGAAATCTACCGCATGTACCATGAAGAAATGGAAAGCCTGGTCAAGCACATCCCCACCATCCGCCGGGCTCAATTCTGGATGTCCTTCTCACCGAACTACCTCAAGCACCTGGAAGTGCTTCAGAACGTGGGTATGACCCGCATTGACCCGGTCATGTACAACGGAGTTGAAATCATCCCGCTGCAATTCCTCAAGGCCGTTCTGCCGGACCCCGGGGACCTGGGCAAGACGACCAGGGGAAAAACCTGCATCGGCAACGTCATCACCGGAATCAAGGACGGCCAATTCAAGGCTGTGTACATTTACAACATTTGCGACCATGAACAATGCTTTAAAGAAGTAGGTTCCCAGGCCATTTCCTATACCACAGGGGTTCCGGCCATGATCGGCGCGGAAATGATCCTTACGGGCAAATGGACTGGCGCAGGAGTCTTCAATATGGAACAAAATGATCCGGATCCCTTCATGGACGAGCTCAACAGGCGCGGCCTACCCTGGCACTGCGTGGAACTCACGGAAGAACAAGCCAAAACCCTGAAGGTCAACCAGCAATAAATTTCAGCAAGCGCTGTGGGCATCATCAAAGCCGGACATTGAATTTCCAATGTCCGGCTTTTCCGTTTCCAGCGGGGAACAGAATTCCCCAGGACAGCACGTCAACGCCTGCCTCCGGGAAAAAGAAAAAGCCCCGGACGGCGTCTTTCCGCCTCAGTCATAATTTTCTGGCGGGAAGAGCAGGCAGGTTGTAAAAAACCAGTGCCATGAAATATCTTGCGTTATTTCTCATGTTCCTGCTTCAGCCGGTACTGGCGGAAGATACAGCCCCATGGAAAATAGCGATCATCGGCGATACGCACGACTCCCCCAAGCGTATGGAAGGAAGCGAGGGAGTAGCAGTCAACTTCATCAAAACCCTCTATGGGGAAATCCTGAAACACAACGTGGACATGGTCGTCCAGGTAGGGGACATGGCGGATATTGAAGGAAGCGCCCCCGTCAAGGGACTCGCCAAACGCAAGGAACTCAACAAAATTCTGAGAGAAAAAGGCATCCCCTTTTATGCCGTGCGCGGCAATCACGAATCCCTTCCTTTCCGGGCGGAACAATTCCGGGAACTCTTCCTGCCTACGCGGAAGCAGGGCACCAAAGGGCTGGCTACCAGAAAGTTGAACTACGGCATCCGCCATAAAAACGCTTCCCTGTATTTCATGGATATTGACCTCACCCCCGACCAGCTCGTGGACTTCAGTGCGTGGGTCAAACGCAACAGAAGCAAGGCCAACACCGTTCCGAGGCACTGCCTGGTCTTCACCCACCGCACCCTGCAGACGCCCATGCAATTCCGGGAATGCCTGTGGGGCCGTTACAACGACAGCGCGGCAGAACAGCAAAACATCTTTTACCGCAACCTCCGGGACGCCGGAGTGCGCTTCGTCGTCACCGGACACCTGCACGCCCATGACCTGTATATGATTACCTCCCCGGACGGACAAAACACCCTTACCTCCCTGATCTGCGCCCCTGCGGGGAACAAGGTTCTTCCCATCCCTTTTCTGCTGCCTGCAAAATCCCGGGTAAAAACCCTGCAATACCGCTCCGGCATTACGGCCTACTATATCCTGACCATTTACCCGGATTCCATGACCTTGGATACCTACGCCGCCCCCAATAACGGCACTACTGACGAAGGCCCCCAAAGTGGAGAGTTCAACAAATTGAACTCCTACGCAATTCCGATGGATTAGAACATACTGCGGCCCCCGTTTCTTCCATAACGCAGCATCCCGGAATCTGCCTGCTCCCGTCCGCTATTCACCCTGGCGTCCCTGGCGGAACAATGAAATTTCCGGAAATTTCCCAATCCCCCATGTTATTTCATATGCCCGGAGCCACGGGACTTTATCTTTCTATCGTGCTGGCGCCCCCGGTCGCCCTTATATAAAAACTCCGTTCTTCCATCGCGGCCTACAGTACGGTCAATCAGGTCTCCGATTTCCTGGTCAGCGTACCCGGCCTTCTTAAGATACTTAACCACTTCACCAGCCTGCCCCGGATAAAAACGGGCCAGCATCCCCACAAACGCAGGTCCCAATCTCTTTTCCAAATGATACTTACAATTGTTATTTCTGTCTTCATTAGACAGCAGCTTATTGTTGTAATAAATTGATCGGGGATCAGCCCCGCGAAATAAACTCAGTTTTCGTTCCTGAACCAGTCTCAAGGTTCTTTCGGCACTCATTTTATCGTATTCCTCCTTCATCCTGGCCTGTTTCTGCTTTAATTCCGGATCATACTGAGTCCTGAATGTTTTCAATACGGCCGCTCCATATTCTGCCCAGATTCTGCACAGCTCCTTTCTCTTTACGCCGCATCGGGAAACGATTCCGGATATATCCCAGGATAAAACGTTCATCCATTCCACAACCCTAGCCTTCAGCTTATAATCCATGTTATCATATAAGCCGTCCTTCGGAGTATTCTCATCATAATTCAGAGGAAATACGTCCATTGAAGAGACAGCGTAAAAAATCCAGGACAACACCCTGACGTCTTCTGCGTTCACATCTCCAGCTCCCTTGGAACTAAAGGCGCCAAGTTTCTTCCGCGCCTCCCGGTAACAATCCGGCAGCTCTTTTTCATGCAACAGGGAAAGAAACTCCTTCTTTTCCTGAGGAGACGTTTTGAATGCGGAGATGCTGTCGGGCAACGGAAGCCGGAGCTGGGCAGGCTTTCCTTCAGCAGTATTTCCCAAATATATATCAGCGGAATATGCCTCTGTTTCCGTTTCAATCCTCAACGCGCCGGAATCCTCTTCCTCCACGTCCGCAAAGGAAAAACCGCACAGGGAAACCGCGCAACCTATTAAAAGAATTCTTATATTTTTAACAACAACCGCCATCAGACGCAGATGATACCTTATTGCCATTTCCCATTATTCCATAGCAAAAAATTCTAACATTCCACAGCTTTTTCCTGCTAAAAGATTCTGATGCTCTTCACGCCATAATACATCGCCGCGCCTCTGTTGACGTAGTCTTCCGGGTTTTGCGACAGGTCTACCCAGAAAATGAAAGAACACCAGGGGGAGGGAGGAAAGAGGGGAGGAACAACGATTTCCTGAATACCGGCCTTTTTCTGCTCCAGAACCAGGCGGACGCGCTTTTCATGCTGCCGGAACAGAAGCAGATGATCATGAAGGGTTGAAAAAACGCATATTCCGGACAACGCCAGAAAAACGGCCACAGTTATCTGCGGACGGGGCACGGCACTGGGGATGCCGTACCACATACGAAAAAGAACCAGCACGCCGACGCCGAACAGCAGGGTGGCGGAGAACATGGCATGGTCCGCCGGAATGACGGCGGCGGCGAAAGAAAGAGCCATGGCATAAGACGCCAGAATATATGCCGCCGCTATTCCAAGGGAAATTTTCCATGCCCGGAAAGAGTTCCGGTCCTTGCGAAAACTTTTCCAGAGAACCCAGGCAGCCGCCATGCCCAGCAACACCGGAAGAGCCAGGTATTCATGCATCCGGAACAGGAGCGAAGGGAGAGCTTCCCATCTGCTCCAAAAACCGGAAAGGGGTTCCGCGCAGCCGGGAGTGGCGGAATGCATCCGCGCGGAAATGCCGGGCGCAAGCAGCATGCACAGGGAACCTGCCACCTGGAACACAAGGCCCGCATAAAACCACAGGGGAAGTTTGTCCTTCCGCACCAGGCGGACAAAAACAAACAAGGCTCCCAGCAAAAGCCAGGTTCCCGGAATATTGTTTTCATTGGTCATGCCTGCCGGAAATCCCAGAACAGCCGCAGCGGCAAACTTTCCCCAGCCACTGTTTCTTCCGGAATCTCCCTTTCTCCCGGATTCCGCGTCGTCCAGCAAACCGCGGTACAGACACAGAAAGCCCAGCCAGACGGCGGCGCCCCAAGAATAGTTGGTGGCGCCGGAGAGCCAGTAAATCGTGACGCCGGGCCGGGCCGTACACGTGAACAGCAGGAGAAGCCCCAATCCGAACAGACGCACGTCCGGCCAGGAACGGGGATCCACCCTGCGCCCGGAAGCCAGATAAAACATCATCAGCGCAAGACCGACCTGTACAAAGGGGTTGAGCAGCATGAAGAGCCATTTTCCCGCCGTCGCTACGGCAAAGGCCAGGTATTCCCCGATTCTGGGATTCCAGGTCATGTAGGAGGCTACGCAACGCTCCCAGACCAGGCTGAAAGAGAAGCAGTGTTCCATGCCCGTCAGGGCATGATGGTACGTGTCGGAAGTGAGAGGACTCCACCAGCTGAGCAGCGCCGTATACAATAAGGCGGCTGCGGTCAGCGCCCAAAACCACACCCTGGACGTGCGGGGGGACATCATCAGCTCGGATCCGGTTTCCTTTTCCGCAGTGCGGGAGGCAGATCCAGGTCTTCCCCATCCAGAATGAGGGGGCGCACACGGGCAAAAAGGCCGTGGCCCGCACGCTCTTCCTCTCCTTCCTCCGGAGGCAAGCCTTCCTCCAGCTCCTTGATGTCAGGCATCGGGACTGACTCCAATTCCGGCTCCGCCTCCGTTTCGGAAATTTGCGCAACAGACGCGGACTCCCGGAGCGTCTCCTCTTCATCCGGAATCCCGGGAACAGGCCTTACGGGCACCAGTTCCTCTTCCAATTCACGTTCATCCCTCCTGGGGACGGGAACAGGGGCGGAAAGATCCGGCTCCGGATGCCGTTCCGGTTCGTCAACCGGGGCAGGAGGTGCAGGCTGAATAATGGTTTTCCCCACTCCGAGGAAAGATTTTTCCTCCGGCACAAGCACTGTCTGCGACGCCACTTCCCGCTGAAGCACAACAGACGGGGAAACAGATGTCTCTACCACAGGCACGGCGCCCAGCACGGTCAGGGACAGGCGGTCTTCCGTCTGCTGCTCCACGGAAGCGCCGATGTGGAGGCGCACCCCCTTCCCCAGGATTTCCGCCACCCCGTCCACCAGGGCTTCCAGGCGCTGCAGTGTCAGGGATGCTCCGCCACGCACCAGAACCAGGACATCATCCACTTCCCCCAAACGTTTTTCCAGAAAGAGCGGGGAATGCCGGACCTGATCCAATATGTCCGCCACGGAAGCATCAGCAGACGCTTCACCCACGCCAAAGGAGCAAATTCCTTTTCCCGTTCCGGCTACGCTGAGCAGGTCGTCCAATCCCACCCGGAGCAGGTTTCCGGAAGAATTCAACAGAGACGGCACAATAAGCACGGCACGGGCTATAAGGGCGTTAACTACGGAAAAGGCTTCCAGCACTCCCCTGTCGGGGTCTATGAGACCTTCCATGGCGTCATTGTCAAACCGCAGCACCATGTCGGAATACAGGGCAAGGCGGGACAGCGCTTCATCCGCCTGGACAGCGCGCCGTTCCCCTTCAAACCTGAAGGGACGGATGACAACGCTGACGACATAAGCTCCCTGTTCCTTGGCCAGACGGGCCGCTTCCGGAGCCACGCCGGACCCTGTTCCCCCGCCCAGCCCGGCGACAAGAACAGCCAGCGCGCTGCCTTCCAGAGCACGGAGAATGGAAGACTCGCTTTCACAGGCCGCCTGGGCTCCTACGGAGGCGTCTCCGCCGGAGCCGAGCCCTCTGGTAAGCCTGGCGCCCAGATGGACCTTGCACGGAACGGCTGAAGCGTTCAAGAGCCGGGCATCAAGATTCATGGCACAAACGGAAGCTGGCTGAGGGGCCAGCAACAACACTTCTTCCATTACCTTGGTGCCTGCGGCCCCTATGCCGCACAGGCAGATTTTTCCGGGCAGGCCGGACGGCCCCTGGGGAGAAATTTCCAGCATGGTTGTTAATTTGGATAAAGGTTGATCAGGAGTTCTTCTTTCCGAAGAAACCCAGCATCCGGCCCAGCCAGCTGCGCTGTTGCGGCAGCTCGGCATCCAGAATCTGGGCATACCGTATCAGGCCTATGGCCGTGCAGTAGCGCGGATCGTCCAGGTAGGAAGGCGCTCCGTTTTTGACCAGCGTAGGCCGGCTGATGGCCACGCCGAACACGTGGGAGGCCAGTTCCCCCACGCCGCGCATCAGGCTGGCGCCCCCGCACAGGTACACGCCGTGGCAGCGGTTGCCCTTGAAAGTATCCTTGGGCAGGGAGGATTTGACCAGATTGAAGATTTCCAACAGACGGGAACGGATGATTTCATTCAGCACGTTGCGTTCGATGGCGGCATCCTTCATATGCCCCTCTCCGCGCACGCGCACCATCTCGTTGGTTTTCCCGGAAAAGCTGTTGGCGTCCCCTTCCGTTTTCTTGAGCAGCTCCGCCTGGGCCAGCGGAATGCCGGTCATCAGCGTGATGTCATTGGAAATGTGGTCACCGCCCAGCGGCACGCATCCGGAGGCCACAAGCTGGCCGTCCAGGTAAAGCACATAGTCCGTCGTGCCCGCTCCCATGTCAATAAGCAGAGCGCCCGCCTGCTTGACCTGCCTGTTGAGTACAAACTGGGCCGTGGCAATGGGGGCAAAAACCACATCCGCAATATCCAGCGGGACTTCCCGCACGCAACGGAAGGAGTTGGTGATGCGGGATTTGATTCCGTGGATGATATGGCAGTCGATGTCCAGGGTTCTTCCGGTCAATCCGGCGGGATTGGTCAGGTTCTCCTGCCCGTCCACGGAAAAGAGGCCGGGCACGCGGTGCAGGACGAATTGTTCCGGCCCCAGGGCGGCGTCCCGGGCAATTTCCGTCACCTCGTCCATATGCTCCTGGGAAATAATGCTTTCGTCCGGGGGGAGACGGAACGTCCCCCGGTTGTTCTGCCCCACAATATGGGCTCCCGTCACGGACAGATAGACGGTCATGATATCCACGTCCGCATGGTCCTGGGCCATGTTCCACGCATCGTAAATGCACTGGATGACCTTGGAAGTGTCTTCAATCTCTCCGCGAACCACGCCCTCGCTAGGAACCTCACCCACGCCGATGATTGTCACGGTCGCATCCGGCTTCACTTCGCCTACGACCATGCAAGTCTTGCTTGTCCCTATCTCAAGCCCTACGTGAATTTTTGTCTTAGCCATGAAAGTCAAGGAACTATCAACGTCCTCGCACCTGATAGCACATTACTTTCCATTATTCAAGAAAGCCTGCGCGAACATACGCAGAAAACGCGGTTTTCCTCCGCGCAGCCCCGGTTCAAAGGCCTGTAGGATGGCGCACCAGGAAGTTTCTGGTATTGCGGCCGTCCACTCTCCAGCGGGGACCTTCGCCGCGGCGCCCGCTTCCCGTGGTGTCAAACCGGAGGCCGCAGATGACCATGAAGACGTGTCCGTTTTTGGCATAAATGGAAATCCAGTCCCCGGCGCCTTTCTGCCCGTAATTCAGGAAAAGCCTGGAATGGCGGGTGGACGTGAGCAAACCGGCTTCCTTCAGCACAAAGGAAGTGCTGCCGGAGCAGTCATAATGGGTATCATAATGCCTCCTGTGCCCCCCGCCCAGCCGGTACGGCTTGTTGACCAGGGAATTGGCTGCCGCAATGGCGCGCTTGACCTGCGAAGGGGCATTTCTGGGGGGAATGGCTTTCCCGTTGTGCAGCACGGCCGTCTTGCCGGGCACAAAGTGGTAGGCGGGAAGACGCGCAGGAGCTTCAACTTGTTGCTGGGAGGAGCAGGAAGAGAGAAAAAGGCCGGCCAAAAGGGCACCAGCCACGGAGAGAGTTCTGTGGGCCGCAAATGTCATAAGAATTATAAACTGCGGAATTCCCGCCCCCTTGGCAAGAAAATAAATTTCCCCCGTCCACATTACATGGTAGACGGGGGAAAGAAATCAGCAATATTTAGCCCTAGGAACGGCTGTGGGCATCCTTCTCCACAGCCGCCCACAGGGAGTCCAGGGAGGCCTGGACCTCCGTCAATGCTTCCTTCACAGGGGCGCCCGGTTTCCCGTGCCCGAAGAGGTAGTATTTAATCTTGGGTTCCGTTCCGGAGGGGCGCACCGCAAAACTGCGGCCGTCCGCCAGATCCACAAAAATCATTTTTTCCGCCGGAATGGGATCGCCTTCCGCGTCCACCAGGTCGCCTCTGGAAAAATCCCGGATGCCGCTGACGGTTACGCCGTCCACTTCCGTGGGAGGATTGGAGGAATAGGAGGCGGCAAGAGCGGCGATTCTGGCCGCGCCGTCTGCGCCTTCCATCACCAGTGATTTGCCCATTTCCAAATACACACCGAACTGCTCAAAAAGTTCATGCAGCAGTTCCAGAAGGCTCTTGCCGATGCTTTCCGCATAAGCGGCCAATTCCGCAAAAATGATGGCGGCGGAGTTGGCATCCTTGTCCCGCACAAAGTCCTGGGCCAGGTAGCCGTAGCTTTCCTCCCCGCCGAAGACAAAGTAACGGCTGTATTCCAGGCGCAGGGCACGCGTTTGTTCCTCGCTCATCCTGCGGTAGCCTTCCCGTTTTTCCGCCGGAATGGCCTGTTCATATTTACCGAGTTTCTGGGCAATATACTTGAACCCCGTGAGCACGTTGACCACTTCATAACCGAAGTGGTGGCCGATAGCATCCTGAAGCCCCGTCGTCACAAAGGTTTTCACCATCACGGCACGGGAACGGTTGGAGTCATTGATGATGCCAAGATCGGACATGCTCATGCAGCGGTACCACGCCAGCAGGGAGCCGATCTGGTTGCCGGTCAGCAGGTGCATCTTGCCGTCTTCCCCGCGCACAGCCACCCCCATGCGGTCCGCATCCGGGTCCGTGGCGATGACGATATCCGCCCCAGAAGCATCCGCCTGTTCAATGGCCAGGGCCAGAGCCGGCGGATTTTCCGGGTTGGGGGAAGCAACCGTCGGGAAACGGCCGTCCTGCACATCCTGCGCCGCCACGGTCTGCACGTTGCAGCCCAGTTCCTTCAACAGGGGCACGATGATATGGCCGCCCGTCCCGTGGAGGTTGGAATAAACGATCTTAGCCCCTCCCCTGTTGAAAAGCTCCGGACGGAGCAGCACGGTTTTCAAGCGGTCCATGTAAATACGGTCAAAGGAGGAATCCAGCACATGAAGGGTTCCGCGCCGGTCTTCCGGCAACGGTTCATATTCTTCGGAAGTCAGGGAATTGACCTCCTTGATCACGGCCTTGTCATGCGGAGGCACAAGCTGGGCCCCATCATTGAAGTAAGCCTTGAAACCATTGTCATGGGAGGGGTTATGGCTGGCGGTCAGCACCACGCCGGAATCCGCATGGAGTTCCCGGATAGCAAAGGAGATTTCAGGAGTGGCGCGAGGACTGTCGAACAAGTAAATGTCACAACCCAGGTCCGTGCCGATTTTTGCGCAGAATTCGGCAAAGTCACGGGAAAAGTGGCGCGTGTCGTGTCCGATGACCAGGCGGGGCTTCCTGCCCGGGTCCGTAGCCTCCACATGCTTTTTCACATAAATAATCAGGCCCCGCATTGCCCGTCCCACATTGAAGTAGTTCATGCAGGCGGTTCCCACGCAGGGATATTCCGGGCGGCCGTTCACGCCGCCGTTCCCCTGCTCGGCCCGGGTTACGATGCTGCCGATGGTGCGTCCCCGCAGCCCCCCCGTTCCGAAGGCCAGCGTTTTGTAAAAACGGTCGTTCAACTCCTGCCATTCCCCGGCGGCAGCCAGCTCCTCTACGGCCTCGCGTGCTATGGGGGATTTGGTTCCATCCAGCAGAAGGCGGATATTGGTCCGGGAAGACTCCAAAAGCTTCCCTTCTTTAACGGCATTCATCAGGGATTCGTCCAGTGTATTCATGCTGGCGGAATAGTACATCATGCCCCTTGTTTGACAATAGCTCTTTCCATCATGTCCTGAGAAAAAAACGCCATATTCATCCCGGTGCGGGCGCAGGGAACGCTTTCCTTCCCGTCCCCTTTTTATTTAAAGGGACTGGCGGTCATACAGCTCCCGGTACAACGGGCATGAGGCATAAAGCTCTGCATGGGAACCGTCCCCGACGATGCGCCCGCTCTCAAACACCAGAATGCGCGTCGCCACGCGGATGGAACTGAAACGGTGGGCCACAATAAGCGCCGTCCTTCCCTCCACCAGCCGGTCCAGTTCCTGCTGGATCAGGGCCTCGCTTTCCGCATCAAGGGAAGCGGTGGCTTCATCCAGAATCAGAATGGGAGCATCCTTCAGGAAAGCGCGGGCAATCGCTATACGCTGCCGCTGGCCTCCGGACAGCCCGCTTCCTCTGTCGCCAAGCATGGTCTGGTAGCCGTCCGGCATGCCCATGATAAAGCCGTCCGCAGCTGCAGCGCGCGCCGCAGCCACCACCTCATCATCCGCAGCGTCCTGCCGTCCCAGCCGGATGTTTTCCATAATGGTGCCGTGGAACAGGACGGGGTGCTGGGAAACGAAGGCGATATTTTTGCGCACATCGTGCAGGGAAGCGTCCCTCACATCCACGCCATCCACGCGCAGGGTTCCGGAACTAACGTCATAAAACCTGGGGAGAAGGCTGGCAAATGTTGTTTTTCCGGCTCCGCTGGGCCCTACCAGCCCCACTACTTCCCCGGGGCGGATATGCACGTTTATGCCGTCCAGCACCTTGCGGGCACCGTCATAGGAGAAGGAAACGCCGTCATAGTCCAGACGGCCGGCGGCGCGTCCCATAGGAACGGGGTCAGCGGCCTCCGGCATGGTATCCGGTTCTTTCAGGAGGTAATTGATGCGTTCCAGGGAAGCGTAAGCGCTCTTCAAATTGGTGAGCGTCACACCCAGCCGTTTGAGAGGGTCGTAACACATGAACAGGGCGGCGGCCAAAGCAGTAAAATCAGCTTTGGTGATGCCCATTTCATGCCCCCTTACCAGCAAAACGCCCAGCCCCAGCGCCGTCACCATTTCCAGCACGGGAACCAGGAAGTGCCTGTACTTCACCGTTCTGAGATTGATTTTGAAAAAACGCTGAATCAGCCCCAGGAAAAGATTTACCTGCTGTTCCTGCATTCCGTAGGAACGGATTTCACGCTGGGAGGCCAAATTTTCCTGGGCTGCGGCCGTAATATTGCCCAGTTCGTCCTGAGCCTGTTTGGACTTCTTCATCACGCGGCGGCCGAAAAAGCGGATGGGCCATATGGCCAGCGCAATCAGCCCCAGATTCATCAGGACCACTGCCGTATTCGGATCAACAAATACCTTGTACACCAGGAAGGCAAGGGCGGTCAGCAGAGTCAGGGGCTGCTTGATAATATCATTGGCCGCTACCACCAGCCCCCCCTGCACGTTGGCGGCGTCATTAATTAGGCGGCTGATCAGGTCCCCCCGTTTCTGGCGGTCAATGAAGGAAAGGGGCAGCGTCTGCAATTTGGAAAAGGCGTCCAGCCTGATCGCCTCCAGCACTTTCATGCTGACGATGCTGATCCAGTACACGTTGAAGAACGTGCCTATGCCACGGACGGCGAAAACCAGAGGCAGCAGGGAGCATACGGCCAGCAGCACCGCCAGGTGCATGTGTTCCGGGGCCACCAGCCGGGCGATCATGTCCTGAAGCTCCGGGGGAATCTGTGTATTGTCAAACACCACCGGAAATACTTTGGCAATCATCAGCGGAAAGCCGAAACCGCTGGCGGCGGCAGCCAGAGCTCCGGCAGCCAGAGCGGCGATGAACAGCTTCATCACGGGCTTCAAATACCGCGCATATTCAAAAAACTGGCTTAACATGGAGCGCCTCCTTCCTCCTCCGCAACCATCTGCTGCTTATTGTAAAGTTCCCGGTACAGGGGAGAAGAAGCCATCAGCTCCTCATGCGTGCCGTCCGCAACCACACGGCCTTTCTCCAGCACCAAAATGCGGTCCGCCATGCGGATGGTGCTGAAACGGTGGGCAATAATGAACGTCGTGCGGCCGGAAGCCAGTCTCTCAATCTCCTTCTGAATCTGCTCCTCGCTCTTCATATCCAGGGAAGCCGTGGCCTCATCCAGCACCAGGATGGGAGCGTTTTTCAAAAAGGCCCTCGCCAGGGAAACGCGCTGCCGCTGGCCGCCGGAAAGGCCCTCCCCCATTTCCCCGATCATGCGGGAATACCCTTCCCCCGTCTCATTGATAAAACTGTCCACGGCGGACATGCGGCCGGCTTCCTCCACCTCCGCGTCGGAAGCGTCCGGACGGCCGATGCGTATATTGTCCGCCACGGAGCCGCGGAACAGAACGGGATACTGGGAAACCAGCGCTATGTGGGAAAGAAGTTCCTTTTTACTCATCTCCCTCACGTCGATGCCGTCCACCTTCACGCTGCCGGAAAGGACATCATAAAAACGGCACAGCAAATTAATGAAAGTCGTCTTCCCCGCTCCGCTGGGACCGACCAGGGCCACCACCTGCCCGGACGGAATGCGGAGATCAATGTTCCTCATGACAGGGGAGTCCTGCTGGTAACCGAAGCAAACGTTGCGGAACTCCACTTCCCCCTTCCATGCCGCCGGGCTCCTTGGGTTTTCCGGTTCGGGAACGTCATCAGGAGCATTCAGCACGTGGTTGATGCGTTCCAGACCGGCATTAAGGGTTTCCGCCTTGTTATGGACGGCCCCCAGCTTCTTGACCGGCTCATAGCAAAGATACATGGCCGTAGCCAGCGCGGCAAAATCCCCCATGTTCATGCCGTTCATGTTGCCAACCAGCAGGGTGGCGGCCATGGCTATGGCGCTGACGAACTCAATCAAAGGGGTCAGCAGGCTCTGCCACCTGACCGCGCCGATGGATGCCTGGATGTAACGGCGGATCCTGTCCCTGAACAGCCTTATCTGCTGCTGTTCCAGTTCAAAGGCCCGGATATCCCGCTGGGAAGAAAAATTCTCCTGGAGCGTGGAGGAAAGGTCCCCCTGGCTGGACTGCACTACCCGGGCGCGGGCAAGCATTTTCCTGCCGATGTACCGGATGGGAATCACGCAAACGCCTACCAGGAGCATATTCGCCAGCAGAATAAGAAACTGCTCGCTGACGGAGGCCCTGTAAATCAGAAACCCTAACGCGGCCAAAAGAGTCAGGGGCTGGATAATAAGGTCATTGGCAATCTGTACCAGGCCGCCCTGGAGAAACTGGGTATCCTGCATCAGGCGGCTCAGCAGGTCCCCCTTCTGCTGCCGGTCGTGAAAAGCCAAGGACAAATCCTGATACTTTCTGTACACCTTGAGCCGCAATGTCTCCAGCACTCCCAGCCCTATTTTGGAAAGCAAATAGACATTGACAAAAGAAGACAGGCCGCGCACCACCACCACCAGCGGGAGCATGGCCGCCGTGGCCCACACCGTCACCAGGGGCAGGTTTTCCGGGCTCACATACCACAAGAGCACCCGTTCCGCCCACGGAGGCAACGGTTTCCCGTCAAAAATCACGGGAAACATCTCCTGTAAAATCACCGGAATGCCGAAACCGCTGGAAACAGCGGCCACAATGCCTCCGACCACAGCCCACACCAGCGTACCCTTATAAGGAAGAAGATACTCGCGCCACAATGCCCTGGCGCGCTGGATGGAGGATTCCTGCCCCTCTGTTGACTGTTTCCTCATAAGTATTCCGGATGGCCGCGCCCGGGAACGGACGGCGCGCAATCGGCAGGGATCATACCATGAAGACCGTGAATGACAAGCTCCTTGCGATAAAAACTGCATGGGTAAATGCCTGGCGGGCAGACCTCCGGGCATCCCGGCTTGCCCGCCACCCCGTAATGGTCTACCTTTCCGTCGCATGCTGAAGACAGGATTAATCCAGCCGGAAACCATTCCCGGCCACTTTCCCCGAAATCTCAGAACCATCGTGGAACTGTACCGTTCCTGCCTGGACGCAGGCGCGGAGCTCGTCCTCTGTCCGCCGCTGGCCCTCAGCGGCGTGCATACCGGGGAACTGGCTCTGCGCAGCGGCTTCCGGATCCAGCACCGGGCGGCCTTGGCCTATCTGGCACGGGAAATAGCGGACGTCCCCCTGCTGCTGGGAGCGACGGACGCGGAAGGCATAAGATTCCACCTGTTGAGGAACGGCCTTTCCTTTCCCCGGCAGGCCGTTATCCCGCCCTCCCCGCATGGAAAAGAACGCGTTCCCGTCTTTGGCATCTGGAGAACGGAGGATGAGGCAGTTTTTTCCATCGCCCCGTGGGGAGAAATTCCTCCGCCGCACGTTTCCGCCACATGCCTGCTGTTCCGCACGCCTGCCAACGCATGGCATGAGGGATTGCTGGAACAGGATGAGGAAGAAGCCCGCCTGACGGCGCGGGAAACAGGCCTGCCCGTATTCACGGCCCGCCTGGCCGGGGGAGAAGGTCCGTTTCTGCTGCCCGGCGCATCTTCCGTATGGTCCGGCAATGAAAATCTTCTCAAACGGCTGCGTCTTTTTGAACGGGATTCCGCCGTCATTTCACCGGAAAACCCCACAGGAACGGACTCCCCTCTGCCCTCCCCGGAACAACAGCTCCGGCACGCCCTCCGCAAAGGAATGGAAGACTTCATTCTGAAAAGCGGGTACGGGGCCGTCTGCCTGAATTTGCTGGAAAATTCCGCATCCCTCCTGTTGGCGGAACTATTGAAGGAAACGTGCCCCTCTCTGGAAGTGACGGGGTTCCTCCCCTCCCTGCCCGGCATTCCGGAAGAGACACGGGAAAGAGTCCAAGCCTTCGCCGGCACGGCTGGCATTGGCGTACGGACGGTTTCTTTCCCCGCCAAAGCCGGAGGGCTGGACGAAAAAGCTGCAATCGCGTGGCTCATGCGCCAATGGGCGGAAGAAGAAGGCGCCCTGCTGCTCTCTTCTCTGACGGGGACGGATATCATGACGGCGCCCCGCTTCCTTCCAGCCGCTTTAGCCGCGGATTTCATACCGCTGGGGGATTTATACGAAACGGAACTGGCAAACCTGTTCCCCGGTTTTATTTCTCCCGCTCCGGAGGCCGCCAGGCGCGACGGGTTTCTCATCCGCCTGCACCGGGAACATGAATCCGCCACGGAGCTGGCGAATCGGTTCCCGGAATCGGAAAGGGAAATCCGCCGTCTGCAGCGGCAGGCCCGCGCATCCGAATGGACACGCCTGAAACTGCCGCCGCGCCTCATGCTGCGCTCCATCCCCGGAACGCAGGAAACGCCTTATATCCATCGGTTGGCAGACTGACGCGGAACCTCCCTTTTCCTCCCGTGGCATACATTGCGCTTGCTCTTGAAGAGGAAGAAGTGATTAGTAGAAGCCATGCAATTCCATGTAGCAACCATGATCGGCCGCGCCGCTTTAAGGCTGGTTGACCGGTTGGGGTCAATCGGATTGCTACTTTATCAAGTGGCTTCATGCATGTGGTCAGGCCAATTCCGGATGCGCGTGCTTGTGGAGCAAATTGCAAAAATCGGGGTGCAATCCCAGCCGGTGGTTATCATCACCGGCGCGTTCACCGGCGCGGTGCTGGAAGCCCAGACACTATTCCAGCTTCAAACGGTGAGAATGGAAACCATGGGCGGGGCCGTCGTCGCCGTGGGCATGTTCCGGGAGCTGGGCCCCGTCATCACCGGGCTGATGCTTGCGGGGCGCGTCGGATCCGCCATGGCCGCGGAAATCGGCACCATGAAAGTCACGGAACAGGTGGATGCCCTTAAATCCATGAATGTGGATCCGGTAGACTACCTGGTGAAGCCGCGGATACAGGCCATGCTTATTTCCATGCCCATCCTGATGATGGAAGCCGTTCTGGTGGGCATCGCCTCCGCGTACATCGTCAGCGTCACCGCCTTTAACGTAGACCAGGCCTACTGGATGCACTTCATGAGCAAATTCGTCACCATGGGGGACATCATCGTAGCCCTGGTCAAGGCTCTTGTTTTCGGCCTCATCATTTCCACCATCTCCTGCCGGGAGGGGCTGAACACCACGAACGGCGCCGTGGGCGTAGGCAAATCCACCATGCAGGCCATGGTGTACGCTTCCGTGGCCCTGCTCATCGCCAACTTTATCCTGACCATGATCCTCAACTCTTTCTTCCCCATGGGATTCATGAGATAGCCTTTCCCCGCCGCCATGCAGCCATTCATCCGCGTCCATCAGCTCAGACAAAGCTTCGGCACCCAGGAAGTGCTGAAAGGCGTAAGCTTTGACGTGGGCAAGGGAGAACTGATGGCTTTAATAGGAGGTTCCGGAGCCGGGAAAAGCGTCATTCTGAAACATCTGGACGGCCTGATGGACCCCTTGGACGGCTATGTGGAAATAGACGGCAGGCGCATCAGCGGCGCTCCGGAAAAAATCAAAAAGCAAATCCGCAGCAACATCGGATTCATGTTCCAGCAGGGAGCCTTATTCGATTCCTTGAGCGTGGGAGAAAACGTAGCCTTCCCCCTGCGGGAGGCGGGGATCAGGGATGAAAACGAACTGGACACCCGTATCTCAGCCGCTTTGGATTCCGTAGGACTGCTGGGACAGCAGGAAAAAATGCCGGCCAGCCTCTCCGGCGGCATGATCAAGCGCGTCGCCGTGGCCAGGGCAATCATTACCACTCCGGAATGCCTGCTCTATGACGAGCCCACCGCGGGCCTGGACCCCATCGTTACGGACAGCATCAGCTTCCTCATCCGGCAAATCTGCAAGGACAAAGGCATCACCACCGTCATTGTCTCCCATGACATGCCCAGCGTGATCCGCATCGCGGACAAAATCGTCTATCTCAGAAACGGTGAGGTTTACTGGACGGGAACTCCGGAAGAACTGTTGCACTCCAAAGACGAAATCCTGCAAAAATTCCTGTACGGGGACTCCGGGGAAAACTGGGCAGCTCTGTCCGGCAAAAATGAAAACTTCCAACGGGGTCTGCTGGAACGGGCGGAACGGGAACGCAAACAATAACCATCTTGCCACAGAGCCATGAAACAGAAACTTAAACCGGAAACCTGGGTAGGCATCTTTCTGATCGCCGGGATCCTGATGATTATCGGAGTCATCCTGGGATTCGGCAACATCAAAACATCCAAGGAGCAAACCTACCCCATCAACATCATTTTCAAAGATGCGGCGGGGCTCATCAAGGATTCCCAGATACGCCTGGGAGGCGTCACGGTGGGGAAAGTCACCAAAGCCCCTGAACTCCTGCCTTCCGGCAATGAAGTCATGCTGGAAGCCAACATCCTGAGCGACGTGAAAATCCAGCAAGGGTCCGTCTTCCGGGTGGACATGCAGAACATCCTGGGCGACAAATACATCGATATCGTCCCTCCGGCCCAGCCCACGCATGAATACATCCTTCCCCATGCCACCATCATCGGTCAGCCGGAAAGCGATTTCAGCAAAATCAAAAACAATGCCGTGGGCGCCACAGAGGAAATCCTGAAAATCCTCAAGCAAATCGAGAAAAATTCGGACAACATTGACGACGCCATCCTCAATATCGGAGAGGCGGCCAAAGGGCTGGCCCAGACGACCAGGCTGATCAACGAGGGCATCCTAAACCGGGAGAACCTCCAGAACCTCGGCAGCGTACTGTCTCAAATAAACCGGGCGGGAGAACAGCTCCCCGGCCTCATGGAAGAAACGCGCTCCTCGGTCGCGGCCATGAAAGACACCGTCCGGGATGCCCGCAAACTCATTGCCGGAGCTGAAGAAAAGCTCAACACTCTGGACCCCGCCGTCAAGGCAATCCCCCCTACGCTGGCCGCTCTGAGGAAAGCATCTGAACAAATCTCCTCCTTCACGGCTGATGCACGTAAAAACCAGGGCTTTCTTGGGCTGCTTATGTACGATGCTCGCTTCCGGGCCAACGCTCAGGAATTCATCCGCAATCTGAGGGATTACGGCATTCTGAGGTACCGGAATCCTAACGAACCCCAAGTCAAACCGGACCCCCGCGGCGGTTTTTCAGGAAGCCGCCGCTGAGAGACCGCACAATTCCGGGTGAAGCCGCTTTACACACTTGCCAATAGTGGGAAGCGTGCTAAATAATTTCCAATGTGAGAGGCGAAAACATGTAAGTCGACATGTTTTTCAACAGGAACCAACCCTTAATACTCTAATCAACCATGCAAGACAACCAAACCGAACTTGAAACGACCGCAGCAGCAAACGACACTTCCTGCTCCTGCCCTTCCGCCCGCGAGCTTGCCGTCACCAGATTTCAACAGGCCAGGGCCTTCGCCGCAGCTAAAGTAAACCAAATCCGCAAGGCGGCTACGGAACAGGCCAGCACCATCTGCGACTACGCCCAGGAAAAGGGAGAAGTCATCCGTGACAAGGCCAAGAAGTTCCACGAAGCAGGCGAAGAATACGTGAAGGAAAAGCCCACCCAGTCCGTGCTGATTGCCATGGGCGTGGGCCTTCTCATCGGTCTGCTTATCCGCCGTCGTTAACCCTCTCCCTTCATTCCGCGCCATGCGTGCCATGCGCATGGCGTCCTCCTTCCCCTTTCAAACCGAACCATGGGACTGATCGACAAACTCAAGCGAACCTTCGTCACCCCCCTTGTGGAGGAAAAGGAAGAAGGGATGGCCATGGTCCGGTCCCTCCGGGAAACCGGGACGGCAGCCCTGGCCCATGCGGAAGCCCTGGCCGCGCTGCTCAAACTGGAACTGAAGGAAGCGTCCAGCAGGTTGGGCAAAAAAACGGCCTTTCTCCTGATGGGCGCCTTCATGGCCTTCTTCGGCTATCTATTTCTGTGGTGCCTTCTGACTGTGGTCATGGCGTATTTCTGGGGAATCATCGCCGGGCTTGCCGTAACCACGGGCTTTCATCTCCTGGCCGCCGCAGCCGGGTTCATCCTTTTCAGCCGAACCCATGTAACGCCTATCGCTCCGGCGACGGCGGAAGAACTTAAAACGGATTTATCATGTCTGCAAATGGCTCTCAAGAAAAGCTCGCACTCCTGATGCGGGTAGCTTCCTCCCGGCTGGACATCGTCAATGAGGCGGACAGCCTGGTGCAAAAGACGCAGCAGCAGGCCGACCACTTCCGTAAATTGAAAAAAAAGGCCATGTCCCTGCCTGTAATCGGCTCTATTGTCGGAACGGTGGGAGGCGTTCTTCTCATCCGCATGTTTGCGGGGAAAAAAAGCAATCCGGCCCCTCCCCCGCAGCCGCGCACTTCCGGAAGCTGGGTTAATTCCTCCATCTTCCGTTTCATCGTTGAAATTCTGATTACCCTGGCTTTCCCTTCCCTGAAAAAAATGGGGATCGGCCTGGCCGGCAAAAAATTCCTCAACCTGTTCAAATAACAGGATTTTCAGACCAATACAGCGGTTTTCTGCCGCTTCTTGAAAAAGGTTCGGGAACTCCGCTGCCGTAAAAAATGGGGATGTTCCCGCGCCGTTAAATGAGAACCTCCCCATATCCTTCCCGTCTTCCAGGGAACAATAAATCATGCCTGGCGTAAAAAGCCGGCCTGCCGCGCCAGCCCCCCGTTCCATCATCCTCCCCTTCCCCGGAAACAAACGCCCGCAGCTCTTCCGCAAAACTTCCCCTCTCGAAATTCCTCACCCGTCGCGGAACAGGGCAAAGCCGCTTTCACGGAAATCGGTTCCCAGACATTTTTTGCTGGTCAAAAAAGCTCTGTTTTCGTTAATATGCAGCTTTATCAGTTTGCTGCATTCACAACATGAGCGAATACATTTTGCCCCACGTCGACGGATATCTCAAACTTGGACAGGATTATGACTGTTCCGATATCCACCTTGCCGTCAACAGCCGTCCCACCTGGCGCCGGTTCGGCCAGCTTCTCCCCATCTGGGAGGAAGCGCCCAATCTCACGCCCCAGGACACGGAAGTGCTGGCGAGGGGCTTTCTGGAAGACCCGGAATGGAACCGCCTTCAGCAACGGGGGGACGTGGACTTCGCATACGCCAATGACTTTGGCCGCTACCGCGCATCCGTGGTTAAACAGCGCCTGGGCTATGACATCTGCTTCCGCATCATCAACACGCGGGTGCGGACCATGGAGGAAATAGGCCTGCCGACGGAATACGTGGTGCCCCTCACCCGCTACACCAACGGTCTCATTTTAGTCACGGGCTCCGTAGGTTCCGGTAAATCCACCACGCTGGCCTCTATCGTGGATTTCATCAACCAGGACCGCCACGACCACATCATCACGCTTGAAGACCCCATCGAATACCTGATTCCCTCCAAAAACTGCCACGTCAACCAGCGCGAAGTGCATAAACACACGGAATCCTTCGCGCGGGCCCTCCGCGGAGCCCTCCGTGAAGACCCTGACGTCATCATGGTGGGCGAAATGCGCGACCTGGAAACCATCTCCCTGGCGCTCACGGCGGCAGAAACCGGCCACCTGGTGCTCGGCACCCTGCATACGGGTTCCGCAGCCCGTACGGTGGACCGCGTGCTGGACGTCTTCCCTGTGGAACAACGCGACCAGATACGCATCATGGTCAGCGAATCCCTGCGCGGCATCATCTCCCAGCAGCTGGTTCCCAGAGCAGACGGCAACGGCCGCGCTCTGGCCATTGAAATGCTGGTTAATACGCCGGCTATCGCCAACTGCATCCGCGAAGGCAAGACATTCATGATTCCCGGCTGCATCCAGACAGGGAAAGCCCAGGGCATGATCCTGATGGACGACTCGCTCCGGGCCCTGCACCAGGCGGGCCTCATCACCACGGAAGACTGCATCTTCCGCGCGGAAGACAAAACCATCATGAAATCCTTCCTGGGAATCAAGTAACCTTTAATTTTGAAACACTCCTGTTATGGCTGTCATCGACCAATACTTCAAATACCTCGTAGAAGCGGGCGGTTCCGACCTTCACCTCAGCGAAGGCCAGCCTCCTAAAGTCCGCGTTAACGGGACCATCTCCGCCATCTCCGACGAAAACCTGGAAGGCCAGGCGTTCAAAAACCTTCTCGCGGAAATATGCGATCCCCAGGCCTTCCAGAAATATCTGGAAGAAGGGGACCTGGACTTTGCCTATGAAATGGATGAAACATCCCGTTTCCGCTGCAACTACTTCAAGCAGCAGCACGGCCTGGGGGCTGTTTTCCGCCTCATTCCCACCAAAATAGCCACGCTGGAAGAACTGGGCGTGCCTACGGTCGTCAAGGAATTCGCCCATATGAGATCCGGCCTTGTGCTGGTCACGGGGCCCACCGGCTCCGGTAAATCCACCACGCTGGCCGCTATCATCGACTACATCAACAGCAACCAGGCGCGGCACATCATCACCGTGGAGGAACCTATCGAATTCGTCCATCCCAATAAAAAATCCATCGTCACCCAGAGGGAAGTGCCTCTCCAGACGCCTTCCTTCGCAGACGGCCTCCGGGCTTCCCTTCGTGAAGACTCCGACATCGTGCTGGTGGGTGAAATGCGCGACCTGGAAACCATCTCCCTGGCGCTCACGGCGGCGGAAACCGGCCTTCTGGTATTCGGCACCCTGCACACGAACAACGCCAGCAAAACCATTGACCGTATCATTGACGTATTCCCGTCCGACCAGCAATCCCAGGTGCGCACCATGCTTGCGGGTTCCCTCCGCGGCGTCGTGGCGCAGCTTCTGATGAAGCGCTGCGACAAACCGGGACGCGTAGCCGTCAATGAAATTCTCTTTGCCACGCCGGCCGTGGCGGCCATCATCCGTGAAGGCGCCACGCAAAAAATCCCTGACGTCATCGTCGGCGGCAAGGCCATGGGCATGCAATTCATGGATGACGCCATCTGGCAAAAACTCCAACAGGGCATCGTCTCCCCGGAAGAAGCCTACATGAAGTGCATTGAAAAGAAGAGATTCCGCAACTTCCTTCCTCCGGAATCCGCCCGCCTGGCAGACTCCGGCGGCGGAAACTAAGCTCTTTGCCCTCCTTCTCCTGCCATGTTTCCCACTGGAAAATTCACGCTCAGGCTTGTGATTTATGGAGCCTTCCTGCTCTATCTGGTGGGAGACTTGTTTATCTGGCACGGCTTTCTGGCCGGCAGGATGGACGCGTACCTGAAACCGTTGCCGGGGCCGCCAGGAGACAACTCCGCCCGGATAGCGGAAGTGTACGGGGAACCCGTCACCGCCAACCAGCTTTCCCGAAGAATTACGGAACTGAAAATGCTGCGCCAGCCTCCCGTGCTGGATATGGAAGGCGGGATCAAACTTACTCATGAACTGGACATCCCCGGCGACCTGGCTCCGCGGGCCAGGTATGACCTGATCGGCTCCTCCCTTCTGCGCCTGAAAACCAGCGTCAATGACCTCCAGCTCCCCAACCGCAACGCGGAAGCGGCACGCGCCGTGGAACAAATCCGGTCCCGTTTTGACGGAGACACGGAACAATACCTGAAAACCCTGCATGGCCAGAAATTGACGCAGGAACAATTTCAAAAAAAAATAGCGGCCAGGCTCAAACAGACGGAACAGCTCTACCGGGCAACCGCCCAGGCGGCGGAAGCGTCCGACGAAGACCTGAAAACCTACTACAACCTGATCCGGGACCAGCTCACCCCTCCTGATCTGCGGAAAACCAGGCACATCTTCCTGGCTACCCTGAACAGGGAAGAAGCCCAGGTCCGGCAAACCGCGGAAACGCTGCTGGAGCGGCTGGAGGCAGGGGAATCCTTCTCCCGGCTCGCCAGGGAATTCAGTGAAGACGAACGTTCCGCTCCCGCCGGCGGGGAACTCGGCTGGATAAGCCCCGCCCGCGCCAAGGAAACCCTGGGTCTGGCGTTGGCAGACGTCCCGGACAACAGGCCGGTACTTCTCAAAAGCCGGTGGGGGTGGCACCTTGTGGAAGCATCCCCTGTCAAAAAAGGGAAAACGCCATCCTATGAAGAAGCGCTTCCGGCCCTGAGGGATGCAGCCCGGAGTCTCAGAAAAGCTCAAGCCGTGGGATTATACATGGACGGCCTTTTTGAAGAAGCCCATCTCAGAAACCGCATTAAAAACAAGCAGGGCCGCTGACGCCCCAATTCCGGCAAACGGGCCTTCGCAAAAATCGGAAACATCAGGCCCGCCTGCCTTTACACCTGAACATTCCCGCAGGCCCTCCGGCTTCCAGACCGGGGCGTTCCTCCTTTCCCGTAAAAGCCGGGCGTTCCCGGAAATAGCCATCTTCCCTGCGGACGGCCTCCGGCAGTCATGAAACACCCGCACGAGATGAGGAAAGGCGGCATCTTCCTTCTTATTTGCCTTTCCTGACGAATTCCGCTTGCTTTCAAACGCGGGATGAACTAAATTCTTTCCGGTATTTCCCACGGGGTATTAGCTCAGTTGGTAGAGCGTCTCGTTCGCAATGAGAAGGTCAGGGGTTCGAATCCCCTATACTCCACCATCCATCTCTCTTTCCCGCTACTGTTTTTTATTCGGGAATAACGGGTAGCCCTATGAATGGTAACTTATTTAAAATTGTACTGGTTTCAGTCGTTGCCATTCTTTTAGCCATCATAGGCGGCATCATGTCGGCGGACGGCGATCCCTTTTCTATAGTTCTGGCTGTTTCCCCCTTTATCCTGGCCGCCTTATTCCTGATGAAGGGAAAAGTGTGGTATCTGTGGATACTGATACCCATTCTTTTCCTGCCCATCCCCTCTTTAAGGGATTACGCTCCCCTCCTTGCTTACGGAATAACCCTTCCTTGTTACTTGTGGAACGCCATGCTCAGGCGTTCAAGCTTGACGTGGAATTCCGCCCCCCTTCTGGACGCTGTCGTCCTCGTGCTGTTCATGCATGTGGGCTACATCTTCCTGAGCCACCCTTTCGCTCTGGGGCTGGATGTGCTGGAAGACTACTACGGAGGCAAGGGATACATCCTTTTCCTCCAGGCCCTCCTGGCCTATCTCTGCCTGTCCTCGTTAAAAACGACCAGCCATGAACTGGGCAAGGTGCTTCAATGGGCTGTTTTCCTGACCATCGTTTTTACCCTTATCCTAACCGCCCGGAGCCTCCTTTCTCCGGATAGCGCCGGGGCGGATCTTGCCGCGAGCGCGGGCTCCGCAGGCACACTCTCCGAAAACTCCCGGAACTCTTCCTTCCTCAGAATTTCTATCTTGGTGATGCAGCTGCTCATCATCAACTACTCCGTGTGGCAGATGATCAAGCGTCCCTGGTGGGGGGCGTTGCTTCTTCTTGGAACCGTTGGCATCCTGTTAAGCGGATTTCGCTCCGCCATGGCCCAGGTTCTGTTCCTGTTCTTCACCATATCCCTAATTTACAGAAGATGGTTCTTCTGCCTTCTGGCTCCCGTCCTCGGAGTGCTATTGCTCTTGCTGCTCTCCTCTGCGGGCATGCTCCATTCTCTGCCTTTCGGCATCCAGAGAACCCTCTCAGCCGTTCCTTTCCTGGACGTCAGCGCGCAAGCCAAGGCAAACGCCGAAGACTCCATCAACTGGCGCTTTGAAATGTGGAGCTGGGCTCTGGATGACCGTGAACACTTTATTCAGGACAAAATATTCGGAGACGGCTTTTCACGGGACATCAGCATCGTGAAAGCCAATGTGTATGAAGAAGCCTACAACCTGAGCAAAGACCAAAGCGCCTTTGCGTGGAACGGCCAATGGCACAGCGGCCCCATTTCCACGATTCAAACGCTCGGCTACATAGGGATTTCCCTGTACCTTATCCTGTCCGTCGTTGGCATGACCTACGCATGGATCGTCAGTAGAATTTACCGCAACCATCAATACAAGCTCGGCATCCTGTATGTTTCCGCCGTCTATTTCACCAAACCAATCTTCTTTTTCCTGATCTTTGGGGAAAGCATCACTATTGCGATGGACATCATATCCCTGGCCATCATCAAAGTACTCTACTCCTGCGCCAAGAGGGAGGGCCTCTATGTATCTCTCCATGTCCGCAAGGAATACATGCCGCTCATGATCCGGAAAACGCAGGAAAAACGGCAAGCCGCCGCAACGGCATCCATTTCCGGCTGACTGTTCCTTCCCGGGAAAAACAGGCGTCCCCTATGCTTGAGGCTGGACTAATTCAAAGGGAGTTGCTACCTTTCGGGGCGGTTCCTTTTCCCATGGCAGCAGATACTTCCCATCATATCATCGGCCTCATTCCGTCACGCTGGGGTTCCTCCAGATTTCCGGGCAAGCCCCTTCATCCCATTGCAGGAAAACCTCTTGTCCAGCACGTATGGGAACGCGTCTGCCGCTGTTCCCGCCTGGACGCCATCGCCATCGCCACGGACGACCAGCGCATTTTTGACGCCGCCGTATCCTTTGGAGCCAGGGCCATCATGACCTCTCCGGACCATCCCAGCGGCAGTGACCGCCTGGCGGAAGCGGTACGTTCCTTCCCTGCCGCCACCCATGTCGTCAATATTCAGGGGGACGAACCTCTCATTGACCCGGCCCTGATTGACAGGCTGGCGGAAGCCCTGGTCTCGGACGAAGCCCTCTCCATGGCCACCGTCGCCTGCCCCATCAGCACCCGGGAGGATCTGGACAACCCGAACATTGTCAAAGTGGCCCTTGCCCGTAACGGAGACGCCCTGTACTTCTCCCGTTCCGTCATTCCCTATGCCCGCCACCCCCGCGTAGCGCCGCCTTTGCGCCATCTGGGTATTTACGCCTACCGCCGCGACTTCCTTGAAAACTATGTGCGCTGGGCCCCGACCCCCCTGGAACAGACGGAATCCCTGGAACAACTGCGCGCACTGGAAAACGGGGCCAGAATCCGGGTCATCCTGACGGACCACGTCAGTGTGGGCGTGGATACGCCGGAACAAGCGGAACAGGTGGAACAAATCTTATTAAACATACACTAGGAAGCAAATCATGAAATATATCTTCGTCACAGGCGGTGTTGTCTCCTCTCTCGGCAAAGGACTGGCGGCGGCATCCATCGGCACGCTGCTGGAACGCTGCGGACTCAAGGTAACCCTTCAAAAATTCGACCCCTACCTGAATGTGGACCCCGGAACGATGAGCCCGTTCCAGCACGGGGAAGTGTACGTCTTGAACGACGGAGCGGAAACGGACCTGGACCTGGGCCATTACGAACGCTTCGTCCATTGCAGCCTCTCCCGGCTCAACAACCTCACTTCCGGACAGGTCTTTGAAAGCGTGCTGCGGAAGGAACGCCGGGGAGACTATCTGGGAAAAACGGTTCAATACATTCCGCATGTCACGGATGAAATCAAAAACCGCCTCTATGAAGTCACGGAAAAATCAGACGTGGACATCATCATCACGGAAATCGGCGGCACGGTCGGGGACATGGAAGGCCACATTTTCCTGGAAGCCCTGCGCCAATTCGCCCTGGAAGTGGGCCGTGACAACGTCTGCTTCATTCACGTCACCCTGCTCCCCTATATCAAGGCCGCCGGGGAAATGAAAACGAAGCCTACCCAGCAATCCGTCGCCAAGCTCCGGGAAATCGGCATCCAGCCGGACGTGATCATCTGCCGGACGGAATACGACATGAGTGAAGACGAACGCCGCAAAATCGCCATGTTCTGCAACGTGGAAGCCAAAAACGTCATTGCCTTCCGCGACGTCAAAAACACCATCTACGAATGCCCCCTGGATCTCAGCCAGGATAAAATAGACCGCATTGTCACCAGGCGGCTGGGACTGGACGTTCCGGCGCCCAATCTGGCGGACTGGCAGCGTTACGTCGGCAGGGTCATCAGCCCCAGCCACTCCATCAGGATTGCCGTAGTAGGTAAATACATCGCTCTCCAGGACGCCTACAAATCCATCTATGAATCCTTCACTCACGCCGGTGCGGAAAATGACGCCCGCGTGGAAATTCTCCGGATAGACGCGGAAGAAATTGAGGAAAAGGGCGCGGAGGCCATGATTGGCTCCGTGGACGGCATTCTGGTGCCGGGCGGCTTTGGAGACCGCGGCATTGAAGGGAAAATCCAGACGGTGGAATACGCGCGCACCAAAGGAATCCCGTTCCTGGGCATTTGCCTGGGCATGCAGGTGGCCGTCATTGAGTACGCACGCCACATCTGCGGCATGGATGACGCCAACTCCACGGAATTCGACCAGAAAACCACCCACCCCGTCATCAGCCTCCAGGAAGAGCAAAAAGGCATCAAGGCCATGGGAGCCACCATGCGCCTGGGCGCCTACAAGGCCCTGATCCGGCCCGGAACGCTGGCGCACAAGCTTTACGGCAAGGACAGCGTTACGGAACGCCACCGCCACCGATACGAATTCAACCCGGCCTACCGCGACGAACTGGAAAACGCGGGGCTGGTCATCAGCGCCGTCAATGACGAACACGGACTGGTGGAAGTCGTGGAACTTCCCGATCATCCCTTCTTCATCGCCTGCCAGTACCATCCGGAATTCCAGTCCGCTCCCAACCGGGCCCACCCGCTCTTTTCCGGCCTGGTTTCAGCCGCGCTGGAGCACAAGAGCCACTCCTGACCCTTTCATTAAGCCCGGGGCCTTTTCCGGAATTTCCATTCCGGAAAAGGCCTTCTCTTTCCAGGCATGCTCACGGACCTTTTCGTCATCGTCATTTACTTTCTGGCTATCTTCTGCATTGGCATTTATGCGGGACGAAAGCAAAACTCCCTGACAGACTATGCCCTGGGCAACCGCTCCCTGCCCTGGTGGGCTATTCTGGCCTCTATCCTGGCGGCGGAAATCAGCGCGGCCACCTTCCTGGGGGCTCCCGGAGAAGGATACCATACCCGCAACTTCACATACGCCCAGCTCTGCATCGGCACCATCCTGGGCCGCATCATCGTCGGCAGGCTCTTTCTCAAGCCCTATTATGACTACAAGGTTGTTTCCATCTATGAATACCTGGAAAAAAGATTCGGGCTCCTGACGCGGCGGACAGCCTCCATGGTCTTCCTGATCAGCCGGGTGCTCGCCAGCGGAACCAGGCTCTATTTCGCGGGCATTCTGCTGGTCATTGCCTACCAGTTCCTGACAGGCGTCACGGCAAACGCCGACCAGATTGTCCTGCTCTACATTGCCGCCCTGGTTGCCATCTCCGTCGCCACGACAATTTATACCGCGATCGGAGGATTGAAAGCCGTCGTCTGGACGGACGTCCTCCAGGCCGTCGTTCTGGGAGTCTCCATGCTTTCCGCCCTGTGGGTACTGTTCTCCCATATCCCCGGAGGGTGGAGCTCCATCTCCGCCGCCATGAATGGTGGAGACGATTGGAAATTCTTCTCCTGGGGAACCGGAGAAGGCCTGGACTTCCTCCAACAAGGCGCCCGCGTGCTGGGCCAGGAATACACGGTGTGGGCAGCCTTCCTGGGAGCAACCTTCATCACCATGGCTACGCATGGCACGGACCAGGACATGGTGCAGCGCATGCTGGCGGCAAAAAACAGCAAGGCGGGAACGCGTGCAGTCATCGTATCCGGCTTGCTGGACTTCCCCATCGTCATCATTTTCCTCTTCACGGGCATTCTTCTCTATGTCTTCTACCAATACAACCCGGCAAACCTCCCTGCAGACACGCCGCAGCTGCATGTGTTTCCCTACTTCATCATCCATGAACTTCCCAACGGCATCCGCGGGCTGCTGATCGCCGGACTTCTGGCGACGGCCATGGGCTCCCTCTCCACGGCTCTAAACTCCCTGGCGACTACCGCCACCAAGGACTGGTACCAGGGGATATTCAAACCGGAAGCCACGGAACGGCAGCTGCTCCGGTGCGTGCGCTGGGGAACGGCCGGTTTCTCCCTGCTGCTCATCCTCGTGGGTTCCATCACAGCGTGGTATGTGGTGCATCACCCGGAAGTCCGCATCATCCAAATAGCCCTGGGCATTTTCGGCTATACCTATGGCTCCCTGCTTGGCATTTTCCTGTTGGGAATGCTGACCCGCACCAGAGGCAGCGACACAGGAAACATCATTGCCATGGCGGCAGGATTCTTTGTCATCGCTTTACTGACGGAACTCATCCCTCTGCCCTCCGGCTGGCAACAATATGTTCCGGAAATAGCATTTCCGTGGCGCGTTACCATCGGAACTCTGGTTACTTTTACCGTCGGCTTCTGTTTCAGAAAACGCCGCCTTCCCATGCGCTGAACGGTGAACGCCGTTACTTGGCCACGTTCATGTTCCGCATTCCCCTTCAAACCGCCCCGTCAATGGGAGTAAAGGTGCAAGCGAAAAATAGGGGATTAAGGGATAAAAATCCCTGA